>Ga0299912_10001277_pt1 | contig 20390 bp, 20 predicted proteins | sample RVTome_2_FD_207667 | JGI IMG/M metagenome (GOLD analysis project Ga0299912, IMG submission 207667) | Soil microbial communities from uranium-contaminated site in the Upper Colorado River Basin, Wyoming, United States - RVT95D214 (version 2) ... | reverse complement strand
CTTTGTAAAAAAAGATATGCGATTCAATCTTCCTTTCCCCACAAACAAACCTTTTGATGTGGTGGGGATGGGCCTAAACTCTGTAGATCTCCTCACTGCGGTTCCAGAATTCCCTGCTCCGAATTCAAAAATGAAGATGCTCCAGTTTTCCAAACAAGGAGGAGGTCAGGTGGCCACAGCCATGGTGGCCTTAAGTCGATGGGGCGTAAAAACAAAATATATTGGAAAAGTTGGAGAGGATGAGTTAGGTCAATTTTCTCTCCAATCCATTGGCCAGGAAAGAGTGGACATTTCCTCAGTAAAGATCGAACCCAATGCCACAAACCAGTTTGCCACGATCATTGTAGATAGCTCAACTGGAGAACGAACGATCCTTTGGAATCGAGATGAACGATTGATATATCGCAAAGGAGAACTTCAAAAAGAGGAGGTCTGCTCTGGAAGGCTCCTCCACTTAGACGGGCATGATATCCATGCTGCCATTCAGTGTGCCAGGTGGGCAAAGGAGGAAGGAATTCCCACCATCGTTGACCTCGATAAAGTGGAACCTCTCACCTCCGAGCTGATTGAGAAGATTGACTTCGTCATCACCTCATCAAGGTTCCCCACACTCTTCACAGGAATTTCAGATCGAGAAAAGGCTCTCATCGAAATGCAGAGACAAACCCCCGGGTTTCTCTGTGCGACATTGGGCCGTGAAGGTGCCATGGCACTTATCCACGGAGAAATCATCTATATCAAAGGATTCAAGGTAAAGGCCGTCGATACGACCGGTGCAGGCGATGTCTTTCATGCAGGGTTCATTTACGGCCTATTGCAGCATTGGGAGGTAATGGAAATTTTGAAATTTGCCAATGCAGTGGCAGCCCTCAAATGCCGAGAGCTTGGCGGAAGAAAGGGAATCCCCACCCTAAAAGAAACTCAAAACTTCTTGGCGCCATCTTCTCCTTCTGGGAATGGAAAAGACAATAGTGCTTGCGAAATCCTAACAGATGAGTAATATTGGTTGACGAAGAGGATTTCACATCACCTGGACCAAATCAATTCAGAATTGATAGAGGAGGAATGAGATGTTTGCAGGAAAAACAGTCTGGGAAATAATTCAGATAGGTGGTTTCACGATGTACGTCTTGCTCTTCTGCTCTTTTTTATCCATCACCATTCTCTTGGAAAGGATCATTTACTACAAAAGACTATCCCGAACCAAAAGACTGGAATTCATGACAAAAATAAAAAGGGTATTGAAAAGTGGGAGCTTAGAAAAAGCAATGGAAATCTGCAAGCACACGTATGCTCCTATCTCGAATGTCATTTATTCGGGACTGGTGCTTCATGATCACCACGAAAAACAGATATCCAACGCGATGGAGCGACAGATCACTGTCGAAACCACAAAATTAGAACGCTTTACAAGCATTGTGGGAACCATCGGGAACACGGCTGTCTATATCGGGCTCTTTGGGACAGTTCTCGGGATCATCAGGGCATTTCATGATATTGCCGTGGCCGGAGCCGGCGGAATGAGCATTGTCATCGGGGGGGTCGCCGAAGCGCTGGTCTGTACGGCCATGGGGCTTTTTGTGGCTGTCCCTGCGGTGATCGCCTTCAATTACTTTATGAAAAGAGTGGAACGTTTTGTGAACGATATGGAGTTATGTGCTTCCGAATTAATCGACCTGATAGGCAAGGAATAAATCACATGAAGAGGAAAAATAGAAGATCCAGATTAATATCAGAGATTAATATCACTCCTTTTACCGATGTGGTTCTGGTTCTATTGGTCATTTTCATGATCGCCACCCCTTTTATTTATCAATCCAGCATGAAAGTCCAACTGCCCAAGGCATCGAAATCGGAGGAGACATCGCGAGACATCATTATCAATATCAATGCTCAAGGCGAGGTTTTCTTAGAGGATACGAAACTTGAATTAGAGGCGCTCAAATATAAGCTGAGGGCAATGATGAGAGCCAAACCAGACGCCTTTGTAATTATTAATGGGGATAAGAATGTTAAATATGATTCTGTGATACAAGTAATGGACGTCTTAACCCAATCAGGCGTGAAGAACCCCGGCTTAGGGATCGAGTTGAAGAAATGAGAAGATTACAAAAGAGGAGAGGTCATCCTTCTCTTTTGAACAATTTGGCTTTCCCTGATAAGGGAAGATTGCTGAAAGCGGGGATTTTCTCACTGCTGCTTCATTTTACCCTTGTCATCGCTGTCATCCTCGGCATGAGGCCTACGATTGCAGAAATGCGCCCTTCTGTTTATCGGGTAACCATCCGGCCCTTTTCCCCTCAAGGAAATGGAGCCCCCTTGGGTAGTCCCATCCCGGGAGGCCCTGGTTCTCCCACAGCATCGCCTATTTCCCTGCCGGTTGAAAAGCCGAAACCCACTGGGGATCAAAAGAAAAGTGAGAAGACCGAAGGCATAAAAACGTATCAGAAAAAAGCCGAAAAGAAACCGGACAAAAAGGTGGAGAAGGTGGAAAAGGCGGAGAAGGGCGAAACCTCTGAAAAGAAAAAGAGTTCCCTTAAGGACCTTCAAGAGGCCATGGAGGATATTCATAAGAAGGCAGCCCTCGAAGAGATTCGAAAAAAAGTGGCCCTTCGTGAGAGAACGGATAAGAGTCCGACAGGGGAACCTTCGACGACTCATCCATCTCAGGGCTCGATGGTCTCCGGATCTGGAACTGGAACCGGAACAGGGTCGGGCACGGTGGGTTCCCCAACAGGCGGATCGCCTTGGGGTTCCCCCTTCGGAGGTTCCTCCGCATTGGAATCCAAGCTGAACGATTACTACAATATGATATGGGCAAAAATCAAAAAGGAGTGGACCCTCCCCGGAGGTCTTCCAAAAGGGAAAACTGACCTGGAAACAATCATTGTCGTCATCATAGAAAGGGACGGCAAAGTTCGAAAATCATGGTTTGAAAAAAGGTCCGGCAATGCCCATTATGACCAGATGGCAATGCGAGCGATTAAGAAAGCAGAACCTTTGCCTCCCATCCCTAAGGAATTCAGTGATGACATTTTTGAGATCGGAATCCGTTTTTATCCAGATTAAGTTCACCCCGTTAGAAATTCCAGCGGGGCATCAAATCCCGCCGGAATTATTCTGGGACCTAACCCTGCTGCTGAGCATCGGGGCATCATTTCTAACGGGGTGAAAGCCTTGAACGCAAAGATCAATGACTTGAGGTGGGGAAACAAAGGGTGGAGAGGATAAAAAAGACTTCTCTGTTTTAGGTGATGTCATGGAAGACCTTTCTCAAAAAGAAGTGGTTCTGCGAACCACTCGCCTGAGCAAGAAGTTTGGAAAACGATGGGCTGCCAAGGATCTAAACCTGGAAGTCCGCCGTGGGGATGTTTTCTGTTTCCTCGGTCCAAACGGCGCAGGAAAAAGCACGACCATACGCATGATCCTGACGCTCCTCATGCCATCTTCCGGTTCGATTGAAATGTTCGGGATGGATCTTCATAGACACCGCCGGGCCGTTCTCTCACGGGTCTGTGGAATTGTCGAAAAAGCCGATTTCTACCTCTACCTTTCCGCCTACAAGAATCTGGAAATACTGGGCTCGATGACCCGCCGTGTACAAAAAAGAGAGATCATGGATGCGCTCGATGTGGTGGGGTTGACATCACGCGCTTTTGAAAAAGTCAAGACTTTTTCCCACGGAATGAAGCAAAGACTCGGAATCGCTCAGGCTCTGCTGACCGAACCAGAACTGATCATCCTTGACGAACCGACTACAGGACTCGATCCACAGGGAATGAAAGAAGTCAGGGGGCTGATCAAGAAGCTCGCCAGCGAGAAAGAGATGACCATCTTTCTTTCTTCTCATCTTCTTTCGGAAGTCGAGATGGTTGCAACCAGGATGGCTGTAATCAATCGGGGTGAGCTGATTGCTCAGGGGTCTGTCTCTGAACTGCTTGATAGAGAACCCCTGGAGTATTCCATCCAGGTCTCACCTCTTGACTCGGCGGCCGAACTTCTCAGGAAACTCCCCTGGGTGGTGCTCCTTTCCGTTGAGGATGGCACGATTAAATTGCGTGTTGAGCCCGGTCACGCTTCCGAGTTGAACAAGTTTCTTGTTTCGAATCATATCGAGGTGTTATCCTTTTACCCCCATCGAACGCTCGAAGACTTCTTTTTGAAGATCACTGAAGGGATTTCGGATATATGAAGCTTTTCTGGTTTGAGACCTACAAGACATTCAGACGGTGGCGCACGTACATCAGTTTTGGCTTTATCGCCTTGATTGTCATCATGACTGAAGTGGTGATGAAATTGAGTGCCAGCGAGATCCTTGATCGTATGATGAAATCTTTCCAGAAAGATTTTCTCATCTACGGAAATGTCCTGAACGGTTGGTTCATTACAGCCTTCATTATGAACAGCCTCCATATACACATCCCCTTTTTCATCACCTTGGTGGCAGGAGACATTGTCTCAAGCGAGGCCACGGCTGGGACAGTGCGGCTTCTGTTGATACGTCCCCCCTCGCGAAGTAAGATCATTGCAGCCAAATACCTGACCACGCTTTTTTATACAACAGGACTGGTGATCTTTCTCGCCCTAATATGCATCGCGTTTGGCCTTCTCTTCTTTGGTGGCGGTGACTTAATCATGAATTTTTCAAACCAGTTCCGCATCGTCTTTATCCCCGAGGCGGAAGTTCCCACGAGAATGCTCCTTGCCTTTACAGCCGCGGTCTGGTCCATGACAGTGGTGGCATCCATTGCTTTTCTTTTTTCGACCCTGGCGGAGAACTCCATCGGCCCTATTATCGGCACCATGGCTGTCGTCATTGTCTTTCTTGTTCTCGGAAACTTTCCTTTCGATTTCTTTCGAATGCTTAGTCCCTATCTTTTTACAACATATATGGTCTTCTGGCAGCGGTTTCTTGATGATCCGATACCGTGGCAGGAAATAGCGCGCTCAGCCGTGATTCTCGGTCTCCATAATATCGGCTTGTTTTCGATCGCTTTCATCGTTTTCAACAGAAAGGATATCAAGAGTTGAAAAAACTTTTATTATTTGCGGGAATCCTTTTTCTTCTTTCAACTGAATGGATTCAAGCTCAGGAAGATACCTCTCGCTATCTCGATCCAATAGAAAAAAAGTATTCGGGGCTAAAGGATTATACGGCAGATGTGAATGTGCATTTTGATATCGAAGCTCTCAAGGCGCCGGATATGCAAGCCAGGCTTTATTATAAGGCTCCCGACAAAATGAAAGTGGAGTCCAAAAGAATCTTCTTCCTTCCCAAGGAGGGTGGATATTTCAATCCCTCTCTTTTCAAGAAAAAAGATTTCGACATAAGACTGGTAGAGCACTTGATCTATGACGGGAGAAAAGCAGTCAGGCTGAAACTCACTCCCATGGATACGGACACCTATCACAAGGGCTTTATATTAACAATAGACACTGACCGCAATCTAATCAGAGAAATTAAGATTTCCCCGTCCGAAGGGAGGGAAGTCAAAGCCACGATTGAATATGGGAGGTTTGGTAATTATGAACTCCCGACAAATATTGACCTCCAGCTTGACATGCCCGCTGGTGAATCAAGTGGGATAAAAGAATTCACACAGTTTGGGCAGAAGCCCAAGAAGATCACTGGCAAGGTCGAAATCACTTATTCGAATTACCAGGTCAATGTGGGACTCACTGATGAGATTTTTAAGGAGAGAGGATCCAAGAAGTCGGAGTAAACAAATCATTTCTCAATCTTTGGATGGCTCAGAAAAAATATTTGTGTAATCCTCCCATAATCGGTGTCATCTGAGATTTTTGAATATTTTCAAAAATCTCTTAAAAAAACTTGACAGGCCATTTCAGATTCTGTTAAAAGAAATCATACAAACGGTAATACCCAGGTGAAGGGAACCCCGTGATCTCCGTTTAGACGGAGCAAGTCGGGGACGGACCCGCCGCTGTAGTCCCGATTCCGCCACAGAATTTTTATAGGGCGGAATAAGTGCCTTAACAAAAAAGCCACTGTCCTTCGACCCTTCGACAATCTCAGGGCTCGGGATGGGAAGGCGAGTTAAGGTCGGGAGAGTCAGAAAACCTGCCTGGATATTCTTCGCTAAAAAGTCTTCGAGGATAAGACTGTGAAGGGTGCATGCGGGTAAAATCCCCAGTCTTCAATGTGGAGGCTGGGGTTTTTTTTGAACCCTTCTCCCCCGCCCTAAACCATGTAAGGTTTAGGGCTTGCCCTGAACCTAATATGGTTTGGGGTCAGCCAAATTCAATTTCAGGCCCATTGAACGGGTCGGGGAGGTATTTTATGAAACATTTCATTTCTATCTTTTGTTCTTTATCTCTGTTCGTGTTATTACCGTTTCTTTCCTTTGCACAGGAGAAGGAGGTGACCCTTGAAAAGATGGTGGTCACGGCCACACGAGTTGAGACTCCAATTGAAGAAATTGCAAGTTCGATATCGATTATCTCTTCAAAGGAGATTGAAGAAAAACAAAAGACAACCGTTCTGGAAGCCCTCAGAGATATTCCGGGATTAGATGTAGTACAAACAGGAGGTGTAGGAAGCCATACATCGATCTTCCTCAGAGGGGCAAATTCTGAACATACCCTGGTCATGATTGATGGGATGGAGGTAAATGATCCTATCTCCCCAGGCCGCTCCTATAATTTTGCCAATTTGACGGTGGACAATATTGAGCGGATTGAGATTCTCCGGGGGCCACAGAGCACTTTATATGGTTCTGATGCCATTGGTGGTGTAGTTAACATCATCACCAAAAAAGGAGAAGGAAAACCAAAATTCTCTTTATCTGCTGAAGGGGGATCCTTTACAACTTTTAAAGAAACCACAGGAATAAATGGAGGGAATAAATGGACTAACTATTCTTTTACCGTTTCTCGATTCGATACAAAGGGGATTTCTGCTGCAAGCAAAAAGGATGGAAATTACGAAAGAGATGGTTATGAAAACACTTCTCTCTCTGGGAGACTGGGGTTTACACCTATGGATAATCTCTATATCGATTTCATCCTCCGTTATATAGATGCAAAAACAGAACTCGACAACTTTGCAGGAGTAGGAGGAGATGATCCTAATAGTGTCCAAAAGTCAAATCAGTTCTTTTTCAAAACACAGGTGGGTCTTTCCCTTTTTAATAATCTTTGGATTCAAAAATTGGGTTTCGCTCTGAATGACCATAATCGGGATTTAAAGAATAAGAAGGACCCCCAACATCCTTTTGATTATGAAAAAGGTAGATACGATGGCCAACTAATAAAATTCGATTGGCAACATCACCTCAATCTCCATAAAACGAATGCTCTTACCTTTGGTTTAGACTTGGATAGGGAGGAAGGAAAATCAAAATACTACTGGGAAAGCATATGGGGGCCAGGCCAGAGTGTCTTCCCTAAAAAAACTGCTGATATCAAGGGTTATTATGTTCAAGATGAGATTAAACTTTGGGATCGACTCTTTACCACCCTTGGGGTTCGTATTGATGATCATAGTCGCTTTGGCACAGAGACGACTTATCGGATCGCTTCTGCCTACCTCATTAAAGAGACTGGTACAAAAATTAAGGGGACCTTCGGTACTGGTTTTAAAGCCCCTTCTTTATATCAGCTATTTGGTCCTCCCGATCCATTTTTTGGGCCTGTCGGCAACAAAGATCTCAAACCTGAGAAAAGCAGGGGGTGGGATTTTGGAATCGAACAAGAACTCTTGAAGAAAAGGGTGATCTTGGGAGCTACTTATTTCAGGAACGATTTTAAGAATCTGATCAATTTCGAGTCCGGACAAGGGTATATCAACATTGCTAAAGCCAAAACCGAAGGGGTCGAGTTGTTTGCATCGGCGAAACCCGTTGATCATTTAGCATTACGGATCAATTATACGTATACAGACACCGAGGATAAAACAACTGACGAAGCTCTCATAAGAAGGCCAAGAAATAAGATCGGCTTCGACATAAATTACCATTTTATCGATAAAGGAAACGTAAACCTCGGAGTAATTTATGTGGGGAAAAGGGATGATAAGGATTTTTCAACCTTCCCTTCCAGAAGGGTAAAACTGGATCCATATACACTTATCAATCTGGCAGCCTCTTACGACATTAGTAAGAATTTCCAATTATTTGGTCGTGTTGAAAACCTTTTGGATGAAGAGTATGAAGAAGCAAAGGGTTTGGGGACACCTGGCATCTCCTTCTTCGGAGGAATAAAACTGAGTTTTTAATGGGTAAAGACAAGTTTGAAGATATACCCTCCTCTTTCAAAATGCTATAAAAAGATGTTTCCATTTAAATTGGCGACGACCTCTTATATCTATCCGGGTCATATCATTCCAAACGTGGTAATACTCGCCCCATTTTTTGATGAAATAGAATTAGTCCTCTTTCAAAGTGAGAGCCAGGATAATCTTCTCGATGATGTTCAAATAAAGGCCTTGATGAACTTCCACCTTCATCAGGATGTGGCGTTTAATATCCACCTTCCCATCGATATATTCCTTGGAGACGAAAAAGAGGAAGTCAGGTGCGATGGGATCTCGGTTGTTAAAAAGGTGATCGAAAGGACACTCTGTTTCAATCCCTCTCTGTATACCCTCCATCTTGAACGGAGGAATAAAAATGGAAGAGAGGAACCGGATATCGAAACTTGGCGAAGGCGCATTCTTCAAAGCATGGAAGAGATCGTAAGATGTGAGATCGAATCGAATCGTATTTCTATCGAGACGCTCGAATACCCCTTTGAATGGATTGAAGATATTGTGAAGGAGTTTGGGGGTTCGATCTGCCTCGATATCGGTCACATCCTGACCCAGGGACAGGATTTAAGATCCTACTTTGACAAATATCTAACAAAAACCTCAATTATCCACCTCCATGGCTTTCAAAAAGGGATTGACCATTTAGGAATAGATCAATTGTCTGAATCGGCATTAGAGATGATTTTTACCCACCTTCACGATTATCATGGTATTGTATCTCTCGAGGTCTTTTCGATTGAGGATCTCAAAAGATCCCTCGTCACCTTGGAGGAAAAATGGGGAAGAAGATGATCTTGATCACCGGAGGATGTCGAAGTGGGAAAAGCCGCTTCGCTTTGGACTATGCGAATCAATATTTTTCAAAAAAATTATATCTCGCCACATGCGAAGCCCTTGATGAAGAGATGGCTCAGCGCATAGAGCATCACAAAAAGATGAGAAGTCCGGAGTGGCAGACGATTGAAGAACCCATAGAGATTGTCAACAAAATCAGGCGGTATGGGGATGAGGTGGATGTAATCCTGCTAGACTGCATCACCCTTTGGCTTTCCAATCTTCTGATGAGGCGGAAGAATGATTCGGAGATAATGGAAGAGGTAAGTAGATTGATTGATACGATGAAGGAGAAACGAACCTCGTTCATCCTTGTATCGAATGAGGTAGGGCTGGGAATTGTCCCAGTAGATCCCTTGAGCCGCCGTTTTAGAGACCTATCTGGAATGGCCAATCAGAAGATTGCCGAAGTGGTAAATACGGTAATCTTAATGGTGTCAGGGATTCCAATCTTCTTGAAAGGAAAGGATGACAAACTTTCTTAGAGCCCTTTCATTTCTCACCATTCTGCCTGTTGGGCAAATTCGGCTCTCAGGGGAGAAGGAATTAGCCCACTCGATGGCCTTCTTTCCTTTAGTCGGCCTTGTGGTCGGTCTCCTCCTGACCGCGGGTTATTATCTCTTTTCTCTTTTCCTGCCTAAGTCCATCACCCTCTGGTTAATACTGGGACTTCTTGTTCTCCTGACGAGAGGTCTCCATCTGGATGGGTTTGCTGATACCATGGATGGTCTGGCTTCCGGTGGGTCAAAGGAAAAGATTCTTGAAGTGATGAGGGACAGTCGAATCGGCGCCTTTGGAGTCATCAGCCTCATCTTGCTCATCGGTGGCAAATATCTGGCTCTGGAGCAAATTTCGAATTCATCCATTCCTTATTCACTCATCTTGATGACTGTGGTGGGGAGAAATTCGATGGTGTTAGTCTGTTACCGATCTCCTTATGCCAGATTCGGTGAAGGGTTAGGTAAACCTTTCACCGAAAATCTTGGGGTTCGGGAGGTAACCTTCTCTTTGCTCTCGGCCTTTGGGATTGCTTTATTGATTATGGGTGTTAAGGGAATTTTAATATTTTTTGGAATTAGTCTTTTCAGCCTTGCGTATCGGTTTTTTTTCATAAAGAAATTGGGAGGAGTAACGGGCGATGTTTTAGGAGGGGCAAATGAGTTAGCAGAGCTTCTTTGCCTCATCCTTTTGGTCATTCTTGGATCAATCCATTTATAAAATTGAGAGAAAGAAGGATGGATAAAATTAACCAAACAATTGCTGGCATTAAACCTTTGGACAAAAAGGCCATGGAAGAGGCGAGAATCAGGCAGGACAGCCTGACGAAGCCCCGGGGCTCATTCGGTCAACTTGAGACCCTTTCCATCCAGGTGGCAGGGATAAAGGGAAATCCAAGGCCCCGAATCATCCATAAGGTGATATTTACACTGGCCGGTGATCACGGGGTCACGAAGGAAGGGGTGAGCGCTTATCCTTCTGAAGTAACTCCCCAAATGGTCTATAACTTCCTTCGGGAAGGTGCGGGCATCAATGTCTTGGCGCGACATATCGGAGGGAGGGTTGTCGTAGCAGATCTGGGAGTTGCTTCAGCGTTGGAACCACATCCGGATCTGAAAATTAAGAAGGTGGCCATGGGCACCCGGAATATGGCAAGAGGGCCTGCCATGAGCCGGGAAGAAGCCATCCACTGCATCGAAGCCGGAATGGAGTTGGTGGAAGGTGAATTACCTAGAGGTATGGATATATTGGGAACGGGCGATATGGGAATCGGGAATACCACTCCCTCGAGTGCCATCACCGCTGCCATAACGGGTGCCGATGTCGTCAGAGTGACGGGGAGAGGCACCGGTCTCGACGATGACGGATGGGAGCGAAAAGTGAAGATGATTGAAAAAGCCCTCGACATCAACCGACCGGATCCAAAGGATGCGATCGATGTCCTATCGAAGGTTGGAGGATTTGAGATTGGAGGGATTGCGGGAGTGATCTTGGCCGGAGCCAGATACCGAATCCCAGTGGTCATTGATGGCTTCATCTCTGGCGCAGCCGCCTTGATCGCCACAACCCTTTCGCCTGAAGTCAAGCCATACCTCATCGCCTCCCATCAGTCGGCTGAGCAAGGGCATCGGGTCCTATTAGAATATCTCGGCCTGAAGCCCTTGCTAAATTTGGATCTGAGGTTAGGTGAAGGGACCGGTGCCGCCTTGGGGATATTTTTGGTTGAGGCCAGCCTCAAGATCCTCGACGAAATGGCAACGTTTGCTGAAGCAGGTGTTTCTGAAAAAAATGATTAAAAAATTGCTTCCATTAGCCGTGGTGATCGGCCTCCTTCTTTATATTCCCGTTGAAGGGAAAGACCGCCTATTGACCGACGAAATGGGAAGGAAGGTTAAAATTCCTTATCCAGCGAAGAGTATTATATCCCTTGCCCCAAGCATTACGGAAATCCTCTTCGCATTAGGCCTCAATGAGGAAATAGCAGCCGTCACAAACTTTTGCGACTATCCTGAACCCGTTTTCAACAAACCGAGGATCGGAGGGTTTATCAATCCCAGTATTGAAAAAATAGTTTCATTAAAACCGGACCTGATCATTGCCACCAGAGATGGTAATCGGTGGGAAACTATCCACAGACTGAGTGATCTTGGTTTTCCTGTCTATCTCATTCATCCAAAAAGTTTCAATGGAGTCATGAAAGCAATCCATCAGATTGGAGTAATAGTTGGAAAAGAGGACGAATCAAAAAAAATTCTATTAAATATGATTTCAAAGAAAGAGGGGATCACCACACGAACTAAATCCCTCCCAAAGCCAAAGGTCTTCTTCCAGATTGGATATGCTCCTATCATGACAGTGGGAAGAGAAACGCTTGCTGATGACCTCATCCGATTGGCAGGAGGGAGGAACATATCAGAGAATGAGTCGGTGAACTACCCTCTCTATAATATCGAAACCATCTTATCGAAGGCCCCTGAAATCATCATTGTAAGTTCCATGGACAGCAAGAAGGATTATTTGAATCTGATTAAAATGTGGCAGTCTTGGAAAGACCTCCCTGCTGTGAAAATGAATACGATCTATGTCATCGACTCAAATTTAGTTGATCGCCCCACCCCAAGGATAGTCGAAGGGTTGGAGGCATTGGCTGAAATGATTCATCCAGAAGTGCGGGGAGAGAAAAGATGAAATCGCTGATGATCCAGGGGACGGGTTCTTATGTTGGAAAAAGTCTGATCGTAGCCGGGCTCTGTCGGATCTTTAAAAAGGATGGCTTCAATGTTGTTCCCTTCAAATCCCAGAACATGTCTTTAAACTCCTTTGTGACCAGGGAAGGAGGGGAGATGGGAAGAGCCCAGGTGGTCCAAGCAGAGGCAGCGGGCATCGAGCCTCATGTGGATATGAATCCAATCCTGATCAAGCCCAACACGGATATCGGCGCCCAGATCATCATCCATGGAAAAGTTTACAGAAACATGTCTGCCACCCAGTATCACCAATATAAGAAAAGGGCCTTAAGGGCTGTCAAAGAAAGTTATTATCGGCTGAAAGAAAGATACGAACTCATGGTCATCGAAGGTGCTGGGAGCCCTGCAGAGATCAATCTAAGGAAGAATGATATCGTCAATATGGGAATGGCAGAGATTGCAGATTGTCCTGTTATTTTGGTGGGCGATATTGACAAAGGAGGGGTCTTCGCCTCTCTCATCGGAACCCTTGAACTCTTGAGCAAGGAAGAAAAAAAGAGAATCAAGGGGTTTATCATCAATAAGTTTCGCGGGGATATACGATTATTAGAGCCGGGGCTGGATTTTCTTGAGAAAAAGACGGGATTGCCCGTCATCGGCGTCATTCCCTACTTCAAAGATCTATATTTGCAAGAGGAGGATGGAGTCTCGATAGAAAAGGTTGGATTGAGTCCAAAGAAAGGAGATATTAAAATTGCAGTTCTGTTTCTTCCACACATCTCAAATTTTACAGATTTCGACGCCTTGGAGAAAGAACCGGAAGTGGAGTTCCGCTATATAAGGCCCGGGAACCCAATCCCAGCTTCTGATCTAATCATCATTCCAGGAAGCAAGAATACGATAGGTGACCTCGCCTATCTCAGAAAATCCCAGTATGACAAAGCAATCCTCGAACATCATCAAGGGGGTGGTTTTGTAATAGGAATATGTGGAGGATATCAAATGTTGGGTCGGTTGATTTCCGATCCTTTTAAGGTCGAGACGAATCGAAAGAGCATTGCAGGTCTGGGATTGCTCGACGTTGAAACTGCAATTGAAAAAGAAAAAGTGACTTCTCAGGTAGAGGCAAGGCTGTTTCGAAAAAACCTTCTCCCATGGAAAACTGGTAAAATTTTTGGGTATGAGATTCACATGGGGAGAACGGATAGGAAGAATAATACCCCACCGTTTTTCATGATTGTTAAAAAGGAAGATCGGAATGTCCAGATTGAAGATGGTGCAATTTCTAAGGATAGAAAGGTATGGGGAACCTATATTCATGGGATCTTTGATAACGATGAATTCCGAAGAGGATTCATTAACTACTTAAGGAAAAGAAAGGGATTGAGCCCTTTGAGCAAAAGCGATATTCTATATTACCACCAAATGAAAAGAGAAGGATTTGACCATTTGGAAAGGGGGCTAAGGGAGAATCTTGATATGAATTTTATCTATCAGATTCTCAATCTGATACCCCGAAAACCAAGAGCTCTGAAAGAAACGATGTGATCTCTTGATTAGAGATTTTGAGACTTTTCCAGAAATCTCAAAACTAACTCTTGACACATCAAAGGAGGTTATAATATAAATTTTATAATTCCTTAGGACGCCGGGTTAGCTCAGTCGGTAGAGCAGAGGACTGAAAATCCTCGTGTCCGTGGTTCGATTCCGCGACCCGGCACTTTGCTTTCAAAATAGGGCAATCTCAATTGCCCTATTTTTTTAACAGAGGAAATATCACGCTCAGTTCAGCTCAGACCTTTAATCCTGTCATGAAATTTAAAGTCATTGCCAAACTTCCTCAGACCAATATGAAATCATCAGCAGACCAAACTGAGTCCATCATGGTCACAATCAACAATCGGAATGAAATCTTGCTCAACAACCAGCCTAAGAGCTTCGACATTTGAAGAAGTAGAGCGTCTGTCCACAGCCATAATCGTAAAAAAACCCTTTAGAAAGGTTCTTGTTCCCCATTTCATCTGTCTTTACACTAATTGTCAATTGAAGGGTATATCCCTTAAATTTCATTAAGATCATCCAAAAAATTATCATTTTACTTTCCTTTAGAAACATAACTTATTGAAATTACATGCAAATAATTTTACGGAAATCTGAATTTTTTTCTTGACATTTCCATATTTTGTGTTTTATGATAACGGTAATTCTAAATATAGAATACTTGTTGCCTTTTAGACTGGCTGCCAATAGGTGAAAAGGGGGATTTAAAAATGAGTTATCTTATTTGTGATAAAAGGAAAGGAAGCCCAAAAATTCATGTCGAAGTTTGCCGGAGAAAGTGTAAACTTCTTCAAGAATGTAAGACCTATAAGGAATTTGTCGATAATTTAGAGAAAAAGGCTGCTTAAATACCCCTCCTGCCTGCGGTAAGCAGGTCTTCACGCCCCCTCCTTTCTGGTTGGGCCGGTTCCTTAAACGGAATCGGCCCTTTTTTACCCTATGTCTCCCCGTTCATATTGAAGAATACTGAGAAAGCAGAGACTTGCTGTCTCAGCCCTCAATATCCTCCTCCCCAAAGTAACAGGGATAAATCCCGCTTTTTTCGCTTCATCAACCTCCAACTGGTTAAATCCCCCTTCTGGTCCAATAATAAAAAATATCTTTCTCTTTTCTTTTGATCTTTCCAATACCTCTTTCAACTTGATCCTTTCTCTCTCCCAGAGAATAAGACGCAGGTCCTCTGTTGAAGCCATTTGGAGCATGTCGGAATAGTCTTGGAGGGATTCAATTTTTGGGACCACTCCCCTTCCGCATTGTTTGGATGCTTCAACGGCAATTTTTTCCCATCGATGATGGCGCTTCAGTCTTCTCGATTTTTCTAAAAAGGGTACAGAACGGGAAGAGAAAAAAGGAATGATCTCTTTAACCCCTAACTCCGTAGCTTTCTGGATCAGGTAGTCCATCTTCTCACCTTTGAGAAGGCTTTGGGCCAGAGTCACTTCTAATGGAGAATCTCTCTCTGAAGAAAAAATATTTTGAATCCTAATCACAACAGAGGAGAGTCTTTCTTCAACAATGGTACCCTCAAGCTCCTTGCCCAAACCATCGAAGACAACAATCCCATCTCCTGTTTTGAGGCGAAGAACCTTTCGAATATGTTTCACCTCATCCCCTTCGATCTTGAGCATCCCGTTTTCAATCCAAGGTTGAGGAACATAAAATCTGGCCATGATTCTAACTCTCGTTCTTTCTCTTAAAGGTGAGGCAGGCCCACTCCCCTTCTTGAGTGACTTTGATCCATCGTAGGAGTTCCGTTTTTAAGTAACATTTACGAAGCTTCTCTTCTCCCTTCTCCAATATTCCTGATAGGATGAGAAAACCCTGGTTCTCGAGGTGGTTCAGAAGAGGCTTTTTCATCCTTCTCAAACGCTTGAGATCGATATTGGCTATGATGATGTCAAACTTTTTTTGAACACGTCCGATGCTTCCTTTTCTCAGTTTGACGATGTCCGAAACACGGTTTTTCTCCACATTCTCTCTCGCATTCTCCAGAGCCACCCCATCAATATCTATCCCCCAAACCTCTTTCGCTCCTAATTTGGCGGCAATGATAGACAGAATCCCTGAACCTGTTCCCACATCAAGGACGGAAAGCCCCTTCTTCTTAAGGCTCTCTTCCAGTGCTTGAATGCAGAGAACAGTCGTGGCATGTGTTCCTGTACCAAAGGCCATTCCTGGAGTGATGTCTATGGAAACCTGGCCTCTTTTTAATCGAACCTTGGACCAGGGTGGCTTTACCACAAATCGTGGTGTCACCTGTACAGGTTTAAAAAACCTTTTCCAGTTCTCACCCCAATCCTGTTCAGGAAGAGAGGCCGTCCTGATCTGTGCGCGCGCAATTTCAGGGGCGATCTCCTCCAGTGATTTCAAATAGCGACGAAGGGCATAAAGAATCTTTCTCTCCTTTCCATCCTGTGGGAAATAAGTCCTCAGCCTTTCCCGCTTTAAATCTCCCTCGAGCTCTTCAATCCCTGTGGCTCCTTGCTCGACGAGGAAGTTTGAAATGACTTCTCCGAATTCTCTTGAAACAAGGAGAGTCACCATCAGCCAGCGTTTCTTGGACCTATTTCTCTCTTCAGCCTTTTTCATTCCCGATTCACTCCTTTAGGTTGTGAACCTTGAAAACGAGCCTTTGGCTAAGATATGATATGATGTATCGAAAATGAGTGGAATGGAAAATGGCTTTTCTTTACCGTCTTCTTAAAAATAGTAACTTCATCTTTCTTCTCGCATTCTGTTTCGGGCTCTTCTTTGGAGACTATGCCCCCTCCTTTAAAAGGTACATTTTGCCAAGCCTCGTCTTAATCATGTCCCTTTCTACCACCCAGATCACTTTTACCGAACTGGCCCATATCGGAAATTATCTTCAGGATATCATCCTCATTTTTGTGATCCACTATATCTTCCTGAGCGGCCTTATCCTTTTAGGCACTCATCTCCTTATCCGAGACCACGACCTTTATGTCGGCTTCGTGGTGATGGCCTCGATCCCTCCGGCCGTGGCTGTATTACCTTTTACCTATCTTTTGAGAGGGGAGATGATGGTCTCCCTGATCGGATCTGCAAGCCTCTACCTCTTGGCTTTGGGGATAGCCCCTCTCATCTCATTTTACCTCTTGGATGGGGGAAAGATCGAACCAGCCAAGCTTATCTCCATCTTGTTCCAGTTGATCCTTATCCCGTTTGTCGTCTCCAGATTGCTCCTCAAATGGAAGCGCTTTCATCAGGTCAAGCGACATACCCCCATCCTGATCAACGTTGCCTTCTTCCTCATCATCTACGTCGTGATTGGAATGAACCGTTCCACCTTTTTTGGCCATTTCGATGTTCTCATTCCTCTTTCGCTGATCGCTTTTCTCAGGACCTTTGTGAGCGGACACCTCGTCGATCTGTTCGCCAGGCTCGTCGGTACGGAGCGTCAACGGAGGATGAGTTATGTCCTCTTTGGATCATTTAAAAATCTGGGCCTGGCAGTCACCATCGCTATTGTCCTTTTTAATGATAGAGCCTCCATCCCCTCTGCGGTGTCCATTCCTTTCGAACTTCTCTTCTTCGTCTGGTTCAACTATTTTCAGAAGAAGTGGGGTTAGAAACGAACTCTGCGATTTTCTCATTAAAGGCCTGAGGAGCCTCCATCATCAGCATGTGGCCCGCATTCGGAAGAATCTCCAGTTTCGAACCTTTGATCCGGCTATGGAGGAATTGGGAATACTTTACAGGCGTGAGTTCATCATCCTCTCCACAAAGGATAAGCGTGGGAAGATCAATTTTTTCAACTTCTTTCATAACATCAAATCGATCACACGCTGCGAAGTCGCCGTAAAGGACTTCTGGCCGACATTGTAGCATATCGGCAATGCCTCTTTCGATAAACACCAGCGGAGTTTTTCGAGAGTGGGAGAACTGGGTTATCTTTCGAACTGTCTCTTCAAAATCGGCTTTTACCCCATCCAGGATCATAGGAAGAACCTTTAACTTCGCTCCGGTTCCTACTAATACGATCCCTTTAATCACCTCCGGATGAATCAAGCCTAATGTCTGAACAATCGCTCCGCCCATTGAATGACCAACGAGAAAGACTTTTTGTAAACCCACCGCCTTTTGAAAAGCATATACATGCTCAGCATACCTTCCGATCTCCTTCTCCCCCTCGCCTTCCGATTCTCCATGGCCAGGAAGCTCGATGACGATAGGATTAAATTCTTTCTCAAAAAAACCCTTCTGATAGCTCCAGGTGTACTGCCCTCCCCCTGCTCCATGAATGAAGAGAATGGTCTCCCTTCCCTCTAAAATACCCTTTCTCCCCGTCCAGTAGCTGATCTGTTTTCCATCGATCCGAACGATTGGCATGAAATCCTCCTTTGAACGAAATCGAAATAGGAATGGATTGCATCAAAGAGAGCATCTCTTTCTCTTAATCCTGATAATTTTGAATGGAAGGAGGCGCAGCCAGGGAAACCTTTTGTATACCAGTAAACAAATTTCTGAAATTTTTTCACCGCCCATTTCTCGCCGTAAAAAGCTTGTACCAGCATGAAATGATAATGAATGACTCTCTGTCTCTCGTCCAGAGAAGGAGCAGTTGGTTCTGCCTCCCCACGTCCCGAATCGTTCAATCTAAAGATCCATGGATTTCCTAATGCCCCTCTCCCAATCATCACCCCATCACAACCTGTCTCTTCGATCATCTTCTCGGCCAAAAATGATTTTGTGACATCGCCATTTCCAATGACAGGGAGACGGGTGGCCCCTTTCACTTCCCTAATCAGATTCCAATCTGCCCGACCGCGAAACCCTTGAACCTTTGTCCTGGGATGGATAGAAATGGCATTGACACCGCAGTCCTCTGCGATTTTTGAGATTTCGACCGCATTGATATGTTCCCCATTCCATCCTGAACGAATTTTGATAGTGAGAGGACTCTTCACTTCCCTCCTTACCTTTGTAAGAATTTCTTTCACCTTTTCTGGGAATCGCATGAGATCAACCCCCGCTCCAGCTTCAACGACCTGTTTCGCCGGACATCCCATATTGATGTCAATGGCATCTGCTCCCATGGACTCAGCCATCTGAGCGGCTTCGGCTAAAATTCCCGGGGTTGAGCCAAAGAGTTGGACAGAAACAGGATGTTCATTCTCTCCGATTTTTAAAAACGATTCCCCTTTTCTTAATAGTCCCTCTGCGCTAACCATTTCCGTAAAAACCAAGCTGCAACCATGCTCCTTTGCAATTCGGCGGAAAGGGTAATCCGAAATCCCCGACATCGGCGCTAGAAAAATAGGATGGTCGAATTGAAGACTACCAAGTCTCATCACAACTCCCAAATTGGAATAGTGGAATATTGGAATATTGGGGATGAAATTGAAAAAGTTTCTATATATGGTGACATTAATCGTAAAAATGCGTGTCATTCTTGCCCCGTATCAATTACGGGGTAGACTCCAGTAGGAATCCACAAAAGCATTGGATTCCGGGTCTAAACCGGAATGACGAACTGCAAAAGACTTGCATCGCCCTATATAGATTCTTTGCTTTTTGAGCCCATTATTCCATCATTCCATTGTTCCATTATTCCTTCTTATCTTTCCAGTGCTTCTTTATCAATTCAATCGCCTCATCAATACGGAGGGGGTCTCCAAAATCGATCCCTTCCTTTTTTAATCCCTTGAAGAGCTTCGTCAGGGTAGGCTCTTCCAGATTAAAACTTTCCAAGTCCTTGAACTTCCCGAAAATCTCATCCGGTCTTCCCCGCTCGCTGAGATCCCCATGTCCGTGCATGAGGTAAAGGATGTCCGTCGCTTCAGATACCAATTCGACTTCATGGAGTGTCATGATGATAGTGATCCCTTTCTCTTTGTTCAATTCATTCAAGATCTGAATGAGATCTCTTTTGGACTTGGGGTCCAGTCCCGTAAAGGGTTCATCCAGGATCAACAGATCTGGCTCCAACACGAGTGCGCCGGCTAAGGCTACCTTCTTCTTTTCACCCCCGGACAGGTAATGGACAATTTTTCCTTGGATCGACTCAATATTCAACCTTTCGATCACAGCCTTGGCCAGTGCTTCTGCCTTGACCCTCTCCATGCCATAGTTCAGTGGGGCAAAAAGGATATCATCATAAACAGTGGGGCCGAGGATCTGTTCATCCACATCTTGCATCACAACGCCTATCCTTTGTCTGACCTTGGAATATTCCTTTCCGGGATCAACTCCAAAAACCCTCACGCTTCCGTCTTTTGGCACCAGCACTCCCACGAGGTGTTTAAGCAGAGTCGTCTTTCCACAGCCGTTGGCTCCCAGGATCCCGACCCTTTCTCCCTGGTTCACAATAAAGTCCAGGCCGCAAATCTGCACCTTTGTCATATCTGGATAAACATGGGTGATACAATCTACTACAACGATCATCTCTCCTTGTTTCATTATCTATTCCCTTCTGTAATGAATCTTGTCTCTAAATCCCCGAAGCACCATTGATTCATACATTTTTTCACTGGCATCGATTCCTTTAATGATCAAATGGCCAAAGGCATTCGCAATATTAA
>Ga0299912_10001276_pt1 | contig 20397 bp, 24 predicted proteins | sample RVTome_2_FD_207667 | JGI IMG/M metagenome (GOLD analysis project Ga0299912, IMG submission 207667) | Soil microbial communities from uranium-contaminated site in the Upper Colorado River Basin, Wyoming, United States - RVT95D214 (version 2) ... | reverse complement strand
CCTCACCCTCTTTTTGCAGGCGCTGGATATATGGAACAACCGCTCCCAGTAATTGCAGAATAATGGAAGCGCTGATATAGGGCATGACCCCCAGACCAAAAAGGGCCGCTTTACTGAAAGCGCCGCCGGCGAATAGATCGTACAGACCGAACAGAGTACCCGCTAAACTCTTCATCCCTTCTGCCAGCACTGCCGTATCAATGCCCGGAGTAACAATATGAGTACCGATCCGCTCGAAGGCCAGTATCATCACGGTAAACAGAATTCTCTGCCTGAGATCATGAATTTTGAAGATGTTACGAAAGGTCTCAATCATAATAGCGTGACTATGCCTCCTCGCTTTTCAACCTTTTCTTTGGCCGTTTTGCTGACTGCATGAACTTTGACGTTTACTTTTTTCTCGAATTCCCCCTCACCTAATAATTTGACCGGTCGTTTACTGCTTCTGATCAAACCGGCCTCTCTCAGTACTTCCGGGGTAATTTCCTCAGCTTTTTCAATTCTGGTTAGATCTTTAAGATTAACAACCTGATACTCAATTCTATCGGGATTGGAAAAGCCATGTTTGGGTAATCGTCTCTGTAACGGCATTTGTCCGCCTTCAAACCAGGGAAGGCGTTTCGAGCCGGAGCGGGCATGCTGACCTTTATCGCCTCTTCCAGCAGTGACACCCTGTCCCGTTGCCTGGCCCCGCCCGATACGTTTGCTCTTTTTCGTTGAACCCTTGGCCCCTTTGAGATTCCCTAATTTCATATTTTCACCTTACTATTATTGAATTTCTTCCCATTTCACCATATGAGTGACTTTCGAAATCATACCGCGCAGCTGGGGTGTATCAACCATTTCTCTGGTATGTCCGATTCTTTTTAATCCCAGCGCAGCCATGGTCTTCTTATGACCAGGCTTTTGATGGATCAGGCTGCGAACCTGGGTAATTCTTATCTTCTTTTCTTTGTGAGTAGTCATATTTACTTATCTCTCTTTTTATCCTCTGAACAATTCCGCCATTGTTACTCCCCGTTTCCGGGCGATAGTGCCGGCATCTTCCAGTGACAGTAAAGCGGACATAGTCGCCTTAACAATATTATGGGGATTTTGCGAACCGATCACCTTGGTCAGAATATCCTTGATACCCACCACCTCGCAAATCGCCCGCACCGGTCCACCGGCAATTACTCCAGTACCCGGACTGGCAGGTTTCAGGATAACTTTTCCTGCACCATATTTACCGAAAATAGTATATGGAATGGTAGTGCCCAGTAAATTGACCCAGACAATATCCTTCTTGGCGCGTTCGGTAGCTTTGCTGATGGCATTGACCACTTCATTGGCCTTTCCCTGGCCCACTCCCACATGGCCTTTTGCATCCCCAACCACTACGATGGCACTGAAGCTGAATCGCCGGCCACCTTTTACCACCTTTGCCACCCGGTTGATGTAAACCACTTTTTCCTTTAATTCCAGTTCATGCGGATTCAACGTATCAATCACTGCAACACCTCTACATTTTTCAATTAAAATTCCAATCCAGCTTCTCTGGCACTTTCAGCCAGGGCCTTTACCCGGCCATGATAGGCATACCCGTTTCGGTCGAAAATCACTTGAGTGATCTGCTGATTGACGGCTCTCTGGGCGATTAATTTACCGACCAGCTTACTGGCTTCGGTCTTATTCTTGCTTTTTTTCACCTCTTCCCTGATTTCCTTGCTCAGAGTGGAGGCTCCCAGCAGTGTTTTTTCCTTTGCATCGTCAACAATTTGCCCGTAAATGTTATTCAGGCTGCGGAATACCACCAGGCGTGGCCTGGTTCTGTCTCCCATGATTCTTCTTTTTCTTTTCTTTCTATTGCTCATGATCTAGAAACTCCCTGCATAAATTTTATTTATTAACCGGCAGTCTTTCCGGCTTTGCGTCTCACTAATTCTCCCTCGTACCGGACACCCTTGCCCTTGTAAGGTTCCGGGGGTCGGTAGGCCCGGATTTTAGCGGCCACTTCTCCCACCACCACTTTATCAATACCGGTCACTTCAATTTTGGTAGGCACCGGGACATTCAGGGTGATTCCCTTAGGCGGAACAAGGAATATGTTGTGCGAAAAACCCAGGGCCAGCAATATTCCGCTTCCCTTTTTCTCGGCCTTAAATCCGACTCCGATGATTTCCAGATTCTTTTTATAGCCAGTGGTTACCCCAAGGATCATATTATTGATCAGGGTACGGGTCAGACCATGAAGTGAACGGTGATAGATGGAATCAGAAGGCCGGTTCAGGACAATTTTGTCCTCCTCTTTCCGGATTTCTAATTCCCTGCTGATGGAAATGTTCAGTTCACCCTTGGGGCCCTTGACCCAGGCTTTCCCCTGCTCAATTTTCACTTCCACATTCTTTGGTACCCGAATAGGTAATCTACCGATACGAGACACTTTTACACTCCTTTACCTTATACTTTACCAGACATAACAGAGTACTTCACCGCCAACATTTTCTCTTTTTGCTTGGCGCTCTGTCATTATTCCCTTTGAGGTGCTGATCAGGGCAATCCCCATATTATTCTTGACCCGCGGCAGTTCATCGACTTCCACGTATTGCCTCCGCCCGGGGGTGCTTACTCTCTGCAACGAGTGGATTATGGATTTGCCATCATTGTCGAATTTCAGGAAGATCCGGAGAACTCCCTGTTTTCCATCATCGATCATCACAAAATTTCGAATGAACTTCTGGTCATATAATATTTCCGCCATTCTCTTCTTCATTCCGGAGGCCGGGATATCTACCCGACGATGTCCTGCCTGAATGGCATTACGAATTCGCGTTAAAAAATCTGCAATTGGATCCGTCATACTCATATCGCTCTTCTCCTAACCAATTACCAACTGGCCTTGTAGATACCCGGGATTTCACCCTTATTCGCTAAATCCCGCAGACAAATTCGACAAAGATCAAACTTGCGGTAGTAAGCCCGCGGCCTGCCGCATCTTTTACAGCGGTTATACCGCCGGACTTTAAACCGCGGTTCTCGAATTGATTTTGCAATCATTGCTTTTCTTGCCAAAGTTTATGCTCCTCTTTTATTGACGAAATGGCATACCAAACGATTTCAGCAGTTCATATGCTTCCGCATCACTCTTCGCATCGGTAACGATAGTGATGTTCATTCCACGAATTTTATCAATCTTATCCACATTGACTTCCGGGAAAATGATCTGCTCCTGCACTCCAATCGAATAATTTCCCCGGCCGTCAAACGACTTATCGGACAATCCCCGAAAATCGCGGATCCGCGGGATCACCAGATTAATGAAACGATCCAGAAACTCATACATCCGCTGGCCGCGCAGGGTTACGGCCGCTCCTATTTTCATCCCCTGCCGGAGCTTGAAATTGGAGATCGACTTCTTGGCCGATCGATAGTATGGTTTCTGCCCGGTGATTACCCCCAGGTCGTTGATCGCGTTTTCCAGGGACTTGGGATCCTGCAGGGCTTCACCAACCCCGATATTCAGATTGATCTTCTTTAATCTCGGAACCTGCATGACGTTTTTATATTCGAAACGCTTCATCATGTTAGAAACAATTTCTGCAGAAAACTTTTTTTGTAATCTTGGGATATACTTTTCCATGATAAAAACCTTTAGCTTATTAAATAATTTCTCCACAATCTGAATGTTTACAGAATCTCACTTTTGACTTGTCTTCCAGAATCTTGATCCCGATCCGGGTAGGACGGGTACATTTGGGACAAATAACTTTCAGATTCGAAATGTGAATCGATCCCTCTTTCTCAACAATGCCGCCCCGCGGCAGATCCTTGGTAGGCCGTTGGTGACGTTTGATCAGATTCACTCCTTCCACCACCGCCCGGCCTTTCTCCGTGAAAACTTTCAGGACTTTTCCGGTCTTTCCGCGAGATTTACCACTCAGTACCATCACTGAATCGTTTTTAACGATCTTCTTCATATCACGATATCCTTATTAAAGAACTTCTGGTGCTAAAGACACAATTTTCATAAAATCTTTTTCCCGTAATTCCCGCGCCACCGGTCCAAATATACGGGTACCCCGCGGCTCACCCTGCTCATTTAACAGTACCGCCGCATTTTCATCGAAGCGGATGTAACTACCATCGGCCCGCCTAATTTCTTTTTTGGTGCGTACCACCACCGCCCGGGATACTTCTCCCTTTTTAACCGGTGCATTGGGAATTGCGCTTTTCACACTTACCACAATGATATCACCCACCGACGCATAACGCCGGTCCGAACCACCTAGCACCCGGATACACATCACCCGCTTGGCTCCCGAATTATCCGCAACGTTTAATCTTGAATATTCCTGTATCATGGCGAAAACTCCACCTTCTGGGATTATTTCACTTTTTCTAGTATTTCGACAACCCGCCAGCGTTTGGTTTTACTCAAAGGCCGGGTCTCAACAATTCTAACCTTATCACCGATCTTGCACTCATTCTTTTCATCATGTGCTTTGAATTTCGAGGTTCTTTTGATGAACTTTTTATACACAGGGTGTTGTACCAGCCGTTCGACTGCTATTACCGCTGTCTTATTCATCTTGTCGCTTACCACCACCCCGATTCTGCTTTTACGTATTCCTCTTTCCATATCGTTCTATTACCTAGGCTTTGGTTTCGGTTTTTGGTTGGGATATTCCCAATTCATATTCACGAAGAATGCATCTGATTTTAGAAATATTTCGCTTCACCAGTTTGATCCGGCTGGGATTTGCCAGCTGATGAGTCGCCTTCTGAATGTTCAGATTGGCCAGCTCATCTTTGAAATCTTCCAATTTCCCCTTCAATTCTTCGGTCGGTATTTCTCTCATTTCTCTGACTTTCATTGTTCCTTACCTCATGCCTGTTCTCGTGACACAAATCTGGTTTTAATGGGCAGTTTATGAGAAGCCAAACGCATGGCCTCTTTGGCAATGTCTTCAGTCACACCTTCAATTTCAAACATTACTCGGCCCGGTTTGACCACCGCTACCCAGAATTCCGGGGCACCTTTTCCTTTTCCCATCCGAGTTTCTGCCGGCTTTTTAGTTACCGGCTTATCCGGAAATATCCGGATCCAAACTTTTCCGCCACGCTTGATGTGACGGGTCATCGCAATACGTGCCGCTTCGATTTGCCGACTGGTAATCCAATATGCTTCCAGTGCTTTTAAACCGTATTGTCCGAAAGTAATGGTACTACCGCTGTGGGCCTTACCCCGGACCCTGCCACGCTGCTGTTTTCTATATTTTACCCTTTTCGGCATTAACATGACTTCTCTCCTTCAAATGGTTAGCGTTCTAAAACCGTTCCGTGGCACAGCCAAACCTTCACGCCGATACAGCCGTAAGTGGTGATGGCGGTGCTGGTGGCATAGTCAATGTCAGAACGCAGAGTGTGTAACGGAATACGACCTTCTTTATAAGATTCAGTCCGGGCCATTTCCGCACCTGCCAGCCGGCCGGAACAAGTAAGTTTGATCCCGTCTGCTCCCAACCGCATGGCCGAGGTAATCGCCCGCTTCATGGCTCGCCGGAAGGAAACTTTGCCCTCCAGCTGCCGGGCAATGTTCTGGGAAATTAAAAAGGCATCCAGCTCAGGATGTTTAATTTCCTTGATATTAATTTGCACATCTTTATTGATCAGTTTTTTTAACTCTTCTTTGAGTTTGTCAACTTCGGTACCCTTTTTTCCAATGACTACTCCAGGTCTGGCAGTATTCAATTCTAACAATACTTTTTTGGGTGTTCTTTCAATTTTAATCTTGGAAATGGCGCCATCCGGGATTCTCTTGCGAACATATTTCTTAATGAGCAGGTCCTCATTCACCATTTTCCCGAAATTCTTCTCGTCGAACCACTGAGATTCCCAGTTACGGGTTACACTCAGGCGAAAACCGATTGGATTTGTTTTTTGACCCAAGTTCGTCCTCCGATTATTCTTTTACTTTATCTTCAATGACAATCGTGAGATGGCTGGTTCGCCGGCGAATCCGGCCTACCCGGCCCATTGACATCGGGCGAAAGCGCCGCAGGGCTGGTCCGCCATCCACACGTACATGTTTAATATATAGATCGTGAGTGGTAATCTTTTTACCCTCATATGATTCAAAAAAATTGGCCACTGCCGAGCGCAGAGCTTTTTCAATAAAATCGGCACTCCGCTTGGGTGAAAAATGCAGGTAATTTAAGGCTAGCTCTACATTCTGACCTTTGATCTGGTTCAGCACCCGCCGCATTTTTAGAGGAGAGGTACGCAAAAATCTAGATTTGGCTTGTGATTCCATTTCTTACTCCGCTTCTACTTTTGAATTTTAACGGCCCGCTCGGATTTCCCGGCATGTCCGCGGAAAGTCCTGGTTAAGGCGAATTCACCCAGCTTATGACCTACCATATTCTCGGTGATGTAAACCGGGATAAATTTGATCCCGTTGTGAACCGCCACCGTATGTCCCACAAATTCCGGTGGGATGGTACTTCGACGTGCCCAGGTTTTAACCACTTTTTTCTGACCGCTCTCATTTAACTGTTCGATCTTTTGTCTCAGCTTAAGATCAATATATGGACCCTTTTTTAAGGACCTGGCCATAACTACTCCTCGTTATTTTCTCCGTTTAACAATCAATGCACTTGACTTTTTCTTGCGCTTCCTGGTCTTCAATCCCTTGGATAATTGTCCCCAGGGTGAACAGGGATGCCGTCCGCCGGAGGTTTTTCCTTCCCCACCTCCCATAGGATGGTCAACAGGATTCATGGCTACCCCCCGGACGTGCGGCCGGCGGCCCAGCCAGCGGCTGCGGCCAGCTTTTCCTAAAGAAATATTATTCCACTCTACATTGCTCACCTGCCCGATAGTTGCATAGCAATCCAGCCTGAATTTTCTGATTTCCCCGGAAGGCATTCTCACTAACGCCATTTTCCCCTCCTTGGCAATCAACTGCGAAGTAGATCCGGCACTTCGGGCCACCTGGCCTCCTTTTCCGGGAACTACTTCTATATTATGAATTTCCATCCCTAAAGGAATTTTATCCAACGGAAGAGCGTTTCCCACTTTGATTTCCACATTCTGTCCGGAAACCACCTTATCTCCAACCTTAAGCCCGTTGGGAGCAACAATATATTTTTTCTCTCCATCGGCATAATACAACAGGGCAATCCTGGCGGTACGGTTGGGATCATACTCAATGGCCTGGACGGTTGCCGGGATGTCAATTTTTTTCCGTTTGAAATCGACCAGCCGGTAATGACGTTTGTGTCCTCCACCCCGGTGGAAGGCCGTCACCCGCCCCAGGTTATTGCGTCCGCCGCTTCTCTTCTTCGGCTCCAGCAGTGACTTTTCCGGTGATTCTTTGGTTACATCATCTTTGGTCACGTCAACGCGGAAGCGAATGCTCGATGTAAATGGTTTATACTTTTTTAAGCCCATTACCTGTCTCCATACCTAAAATCATAAGTTTTCCAGAAAATCTAGTTTGTCACCCTGCTTCAAGGTAACTGTTGCCTTTTTCCAGTGTGAAGTGTATCCCTGCACCCGTCCACCTCTGGTGAACCGCTGCCGTGGTTTCGGCTTGACATTTTCGGTCCGGATACTTTCTACTTTCACGGAAAAACGCTTTTCAATCGCATAACGGATTTCAATTTTATTGGCATCGGTGGCCACATTAAAGACATACTGGTTTTGTGTATCCTTCAACCGCAGCGCTTTTTCTGTCAATACCGGTTGAATGATTATCTCTCTTGGATCTCTCATGCCAGCACCTCATTGACTACTTGGATGGCACCCTTCTGAAAAATGACAAACTGAGAATTCAAGACATCATATACTGAAAAGTCAGGCGCCTTTTGGACTTTGGTATATGGAATATTCCGCGAAGAAAGAATTAGATTCTTGTCAACGTCCTTGGTTACAATTAACACATTGGTTGTTTCCAGTTTCAGGTTCTTAAATATTTCCATCACCTTCTTGGTCTTGATTTCTTCCATCGAGAAATCTTCCAGGACCATCATTTTATTTTCTTTAAATTTTGAAGACAAGACCGATTTACGGGCTATTTTACTGACTTTCTTTGGCAGAGACTGCGGATAGTCCCGCGGATTGGGTCCATGAGCAATACCCCCACCCTCCATATGGGCTGCCCGGATAGTTCCCTGCCGGGCACGACCGGTACCCTTTTGCCGGAACGGTTTTACTCCACCTCCCGATACTTCCGCCCGGGTCTTGGTGGAATGCGTACCCTGCCGCTGATTGGCCAGATAAACCTTTACTGCCAGGTATACCACATGTTCATTGGGAGTGATACCAAACACTTCAGGATTTAACTGTACCTTCTGATTGGTTTTACTGCCGTCAATTTTATAAACATTAAGTTCCATACTGAAACACTCCACTCTCTTTCATTAATATGGATAGATCTCGACAAAACTGTTACGGGCACCGGGTACTGCCCCGCGGATATAAAGCAGATTCTTTTCTACATCTACTTTTACCACTTTTAGATTCAATGCCGAATACTGCTTGTTCCCCATTTGTCCGGCCATTTTTAACCCTTTGTATACCCTGGACGGATCCGAACTCTGTCCCAGCGAACCGGGAGCCCGTAAACGGTCGGACTGCCCGTGACTCACCGGACCACCGGCGAAATTATGCCGTTTTACCGTCCCCATAAAACCGCGTCCCTTGCTGGTACCAGTTACTTTTACTGCATCACCGGCTTTGAAAATATCCACTTTCACCACATCGCCTGCCTTGAGTTCGAGTCCCGTAAAAAGGGAAAATTCTTTCAGTTTCCTTACCGCTTCCACTCCTGATTTCTTAAAATGACCGGTCCTGGGTTTAGTGACATTCTTCGCTTTAACCTTTCCAAACCCCAGTTGAATCGCTTCGTACCCGTCATTTTTCTTGGTTTTTACCTGGGTCACATAGCACGGTCCAGCTTCGATGACGGTAACGTCCAAGGTGTTTCCTGCTTCATCAAAGATCCTGGTCATTCCAATTTTTTTACCCAACATACCACTCATTGTTATCTCCAATATATCATCAGGTTTTGATTTCGATATCCACGCCCGCCGGAAGTTCCAGCTTCATCAATTGATCGATGGTTTTATTAGTGGCATTGTGAATATCGATCAATCTCTTATGAATCCGGCGTTCAAACTGCTCCCGGGATTTTTTGTCCACATGCGGTGAACGCAGTACTGTGTAAACACTGCGATTGGTGGGCAATGGAATTGGCCCCGAGATCAATGCACCGGTGGCTTTTGCAGTGGTGATGATCTTTTCGGCAGACTTATCGATTAAATGGTAATCATATGCCTTCAGTTTGATTCTGATACTTTGACCTGCCACAAATTCACCTTTAATTTTTTGGTTTTTTACCTACGACATTTTCAATAATTTCATCGGAAATACTCTGCGGGATCACATCATAATGGTTGAATTCCATCGTGTAAATAGCCCGTCCCTGAGTAACTGACCGCAATGCCGTTGCATATCCGAACATTTCACTTAATGGTACAAATCCCTCCACTACCTGGGCATCTTTGCGCGGTAAAATTCCGGTTATCTTGCCCCGTCTGGAATTGAGATCGCCGATAACATCCCCCAGATATTCCTCCGGAACAATCACTTCAACTTCCATGACCGGCTCCAGCAAAATGGATCCGGCTTTCTCCATCGCATTTTTGATGGCAATCGAACCGGCAATCTTGAAGGCCATCTCACTGCTGTCCACTTCATGGAATGAACCGTCGATCAAACGAACTTTCACATCAACTACTGGATAACCTGCCATTACCCCATTTTTCAAAGCATCTTCAATTCCATTTTTCACCGAAGGAATGTATTCTCGGGGAATAGTCCCGCCCACAATTTTATTTTCAAATTCAAAGCCCCCACCCTTGGAATTGGGTTCTGCCTCAATCACCACATGCCCGTATTGCCCCCGGCCGCCGGACTGACGAATAAATTTCCCCTCGGTGGAAACTGCCCGGGTAATCGTTTCTTTGTAAGCCACCTGGGGCTTTCCTATTCTGGCGCCCACTTTAAACTCCCGCAACAGCCGGTCGGTGATAATTTCCAGGTGCAACTCCCCCATCCCGCTGATCAGAGTTTCACCGGTTTCATGATCAAAGGAAACCCGGAAGGTCGGATCTTCATCACTTAATTTTCCCAGCGAATCACCTAGTTTTTCCTGATCGGCCTTCGATTTCGGTTCAATGGATACCGCAATAACCGGTTCCGGGAATTTCATGGATTCCAGAATGATCGGCTTATCAACAGCTGATAATGTTTCGCCGGTGCGGGTAAATTTAAATCCCACTGCGGCTGCGATATCGCCCGTCCACACATTATCAATGTCTTCCCGGCGGTTGGCATGCATCTGCAGAATCCGCCCCAATCTTTCTTTTTTACCATTATTAGCATTCAATATATAAGAACCGGATTTGGCCATACCTGAATAGACCCGGAAATAGGTTAATTTCCCGACATAAGGATCGGTCATAATTTTAAAAGCCAGGGCGGTAAAAGGATCGTTATCTTCCGCTTTCCGCTGAACCTCTTTTTCAGAACGGGGATCAACTCCTTTCACCGGTGGAACATCCCGCGGAGAAGGCAGGTAATCTACCACTGCATCCAGTAACCGCTGAACACCTTTATTTTTGAAGGCTGAGCCCAGCATCACCGGAACGATGTGAGATTGAATCGTTCCTTTGCGGATAGCTGCCTTAAGCTGGGCCTCACTGATTTCCTTTCCTTCCAGATAGGATTCCATTAAATGGTCATCATATTCCGAAGCTGCTTCGATCAGATGGGTACGATATTCATTCACCTGGGCCTGCAAGTCTCTGGGAATTTCCTGCTCAATCCAGGTTGATCCCAGACTGCTCTCATCATAAATCACGGCTTTCATTTTGACCAGGTCAACCAGACCGGTAAACAGATCCCCCTGGCCCAGTGGAATTTGCATCGCTACCGGATGGGCACTCAAACGGATCTTAATCATCTCCAACACATTATAAAAATCGGCCCCGATCCGGTCCATTTTGTTGACAAAAGCGATTCGTGGAACCATATAACGATTTGCCTGACGCCAGACAGTTTCCGATTGCGGTTCCACTCCGCCCACGGCACAGAACAGGGCTACTGCTCCATCGAGAACCCGCAGGGATCTTTCCACTTCAGCCGTAAAGTCCACATGTCCCGGAGTATCAATGATATTGATCCGGTGATTATCCCAGGAACAGGTGGTAGCGGCAGAAGTAATGGTGATTCCCCGTTCCCGCTCTTGGTCCATCCAGTCCATAGTGGTAGATCCTTCATGGACCTCACCCATCCGGTGCAGTCGTCCGGTATAAAACAGGATGCGCTCGGTCGTAGTGGTCTTACCCGCATCGATGTGCGCCATAATCCCTATATTTCTGGTTTTTTCAAGAGGAAACCGCTCTGCCATTTACTATAGACTCCCGTCTGATTCCTTTTACCACCGGAAATGAGCAAAAGCCTTGTTGGCTTCTGCCATTTTATGGGTATCTTCTTTCTTTTTAACTGCCGAACCTTCATTTTTAAAAGCGGCCATGATCTCATTGGCCAGCCGCTCAGACATGGTTCGCTCTGAACGATCCCGAGAATAGGAAACCAGCCACCGGATAGCGAGGGACCGTCGCCGGTGTTCACGCACTTCCACCGGTATTTGATACGTAGCGCCTCCAACCCGGCGGGAGCGAACCTCCAGAATAGGTGCCACATTATCCATGGCTTTTTTGAACACCACCAACGGATCCTGCTTCAATTTCTGTTCAATCAGATCCATGGCGGTATAAAAAATGATCTCGGCCTTGCTCTTGTTTCCTTCTAAGATAAGACCATTAATAAATTTACTTACCAGTTCACTTTTATATTTCGGATCAGGTAAAACAATTCTCTCGGGTGCTCTTCTTCGCCTCATAGTATCCTCGGATCCTTATGCTTTCTTTGCCTTCTTGGTGCCATACTTTGAACGGCCTTGCATCCGGTCATTCACACCCCCGGCATCCAGAGTTCCGCGGATGATGTGATATCGGACGCCGGGTAGATCTTTCACTCGTCCCCCCCGGATAAGAACCAGCGAGTGCTCTTGCAGGTTATGTCCTTCACCAGGAATGTAGGCGGTGACTTCGATCTGATTGGTCAGACGAACCCGCGCTACCTTTCGCAATGCCGAATTCGGCTTTTTGGGAGTGGTAGTATAAACTCTGGTACAGACACCTCGTCTCTGGGGTGAACCGCCTAAGGCTGGAGCTTTATTTTTCTTCTCTACTTTTTCTCTTCCATGCCTGATAAGTTGATTGATCGTTGGCAAAGCCGCCTCCTAATAAATTTTAAAAAGTAACAGACTTTCAATTTAACATTTCAATAATATTTTTACAATCCATTTTTAAAAATCACTCCTTTACCGGAACAGGTTCGGTCACTTCCTTTTCTTTTCCTGCCTCGGTTTGGATATCTATATGCAGCTGTTCGAATTTTTTCATACCGGTGCCTACCGGAATCAGATTTCCTACGATCACATTCTCTTTCAGACCGAATAGGTAATCCACTTTTCCGGCCACTGCTGCTTCTGTTAATACCCGGGTGGTCTCCTGGAAAGAAGCTGCACTGATAAAACTGTCGGTGGTAAGAGCCGCTTGGGTAATTCCCAGCAGAATCGGTTCGGAAGTAGCGGGTTCAGCATCACGCACCTCAGCCTGCTTTTTATCCGACTTCTCCAATTGACGGTTGGTATACTCAAATTTTAACTTATCCACCAGTTGCCGTTTACGGAAACGTGACTCACCGGTCTCGGTAATCACCACCTTATTCCGGATTTTTTCGTTTTCTTCCTTAAATACGATTTTGTTGATGGTATCACCTTCCAGGAAGCGGGTATCACCCGGATCGAGTACCCTCACCCGCTGCATCATCTGGCGGGCAATCACTTCAATATGCTTATCATCAATGCTTACCCCCTGCAGGCGGTAAACTTCCTGGATCTCATTAACTAAATATTCCTGCACCTTGTTGGGACCCAATATCCCCAGAATATCCTGAGGAGCAATCGAGCCTTCTGTCAGCATTTCGCCGGCTCGTACATAATCTCCATTATGCACTAAGACGTGCATACTGTAGGGAACCAGATATTTCTTCTTTTCCAATGTTCCCTCAACGATAACTTCCCGGATACCTCTCTTGATAGTACCAAACCGGATCACACCATCAATTTCGCTAACAATTGCCTGTTCTTTGGGCTTACGGGCCTCAAACAATTCCGCAACCCGGGGAAGACCACCGGTAATATCACGGGTTTTCCCGATTTCTCGCGGAATTCTGGCCAGAATGGTACCGGCTTTTATTTTTTGACCATCGGAAACCCGGATTTGCGCTTTCACCGGGAGAATGTGAGTAGTAAGTTCATTACCCTTGGAATCCAACATTTTAATGTGGGGACTGAGGTTTTTATTACGGGACTCAATAATCACCCGCTGTTTTTGTAGGGTTTGCTCATCTAACTCTTCACGGGCGGTCACGTTTTCCACAATGTCACTGAACTTCACTTTACCGGATTTTTCAGCCAGAATTACCGTGGAGTAGGGATCCCATTCAAAAAGGACTTGTCCTTTTTTTATGGCTGCGCCATCTTCTACCAGAACATTTGCACCGGCCGGAACAGTATATTTTACCAGTGATCGTTCCTGCTCATCAATAATATGGATCTTCCCATATTGTCCTATGGCCACAGATTTGGAAACGACATCATCATCCTGTTCATCTTCCTCGCCCTTCAGAAGACGAAGGTTCTCAGCTTTGATTTTTCCATCAAAACGGGCCATTACCTGAGACTGGGCAGCGATACGCCCAGCAATACCACCGATGTGGAATGTACGCAGAGTGAGCTGAGTGCCCGGTTCACCGATGCTCTGGGCAGCCATTATCCCCACCGCCTCACCGATACTGACCAGTTTTCCGGTAGCTAAATTACGGCCATAGCAAAGACTGCAGACTCCTCGTTCGGCCTCGCATGTTAAAACTGAACGAATTTTAATGGATTCAATAGCTGACTCATCAATGATGCCTGCCTTCTCGTCATCAATCAGCTCGCCGGCTTTAATTACCAGGTCGGCTGTCAACGGATCATAGACATCGTCCACCGAGACACGTCCCAGTACCCGGTCTGCCAGTGATTCAATTACCCGCTCGCCTTCTTTAATGGGGTAAGTTTCGATTCCTAATATGGTACCGCAGTCATATTCAGTTATCACAACATCCTGCGCCACATCCACCAGCCGGCGGGTCAAATAACCGGCATCGGCGGTTTTAAGCGCCGTGTCTGCCAGACCTTTCCTGGCACCATGGGTGGAGATAAAGTACTCCTGCACGGTGAGACCTTCGAAAAAGTTGGCCGTAATGGGGTTCTCGATAATTTCACCGGTCTGACCGGTCAAGGTTTTCTGAGGCTTGGCCATTAATCCACGCATCCCGGCCAGCTGCCGAATCTGCTCCCGGCTGCCTCTGGCGCCTGAATCGGACATCATGTACAGCGAATTGAATCCACCTTTGTGATCTTTGAGAATTTTAAACAGATCGGCAGAGACCTGCTCGGTAACACGGGTCCAAATATCAATCACTTTATTATATCGCTCTCCATCGGTAATGATACCCATCTGATATTGTTGTTCCAGCTGCCGCACTTCATCATAAGCTTCGGTGACAATACCTTCTTTACTTTCGGGAATTACCACGTCATCCAGTCCAATGCTGGAACCGGCCAGGGTGGAATACCGGAAGCCCAATTCTTTCAGATTATCCAGAAATCTTACGGCTTGCACGTTTCCGATTTTCTTAAGTACCGTGGAGATCAATCCTTCCAGGGTTTTCTTGGTCATGGTAAGGTTAATGAATCCAACTTCAGCTGGTACGATCTGATTAAAAAGTATTCTTCCTACTGTCGTTTCAACCAGTTCACCATTCACCCGTACTTTGATGATGGCATGGAGCTCCACTTTTTTATCGTTCAGTGCAATGATCACTTCCACGGGAGAGGAAAAGATCTTACCTTCCCCCATCACTCCTTTTTTATCTTTAGTCACATAGTAACATCCCAGAACCATATCCTGTGAGGGAATGGCTAACGGACGGCCGTTGGCCGGAGAGAGAATATTGTGGGAAGACAGCATCAATAACCGTGCTTCCATCTGTGCTTCATAGGCCAACGGGACATGCACGGCCATCTGGTCGCCATCGAAGTCGGCATTAAATGCCGCACAGACCAGCGGATGGATCTCAATGGCCTTTCCCTCGATCAGAACCGGCTGGAAGGCCTGGATCCCTAGACGGTGCAGAGTGGGAGCCCGGTTAAGCATTACCGGATGTTCATTGACGATTTCTTCCAATACTTCAAATACAATGGCATCACGTTTATCCACAATCCGTTTGGCGCTTTTAACGGTCTTGACAACCTTGCGCTCCTGCAGTTTCCGGATAATGAAGGGTTTGAAAAGTTCCACTGCCATTTCTTTCGGCAATCCGCATTCATACAACTTTAATTTGGGACCCACTACAATTACCGATCGTCCGGAGTAGTCCACCCTCTTTCCCAATAAATTCAAGCGGAAACGACCCTGTTTTCCCCGCAGCATATCGGAGAGAGATTTCAGGGGACGATTGCCGTCGCTTCTTACCGCGGTGGTTCGCTTGGTATTATCAAACAGCGCATCCACCGATTCCTGCAACATTCTTTTCTCATTCCGGAGAATGACTTCCGGGGCTTTAATATCGATGAGTTTTTTGAGGCGATTATTCCGGATGATCACCCGGCGGTAAAGATCATTCAAATCACTGGTAGCAAATCTTCCGCCTTCCAGCGGAACCAGCGGCCGCAATTCCGGCGGAATTACCGGAACCACATCCATAACCATCCATTCCGGGCGGTTCTTTAACTCGCCATTCTCACGAGTTCTAAAAGCCTCTACTACTTTAAGACGTTTCAGAGCTTCATATTTTTTCTGCTTGGATTTTTCAGTCCTTAACACATTGCGCAATTCTTCGGACAATTCTTCAATGTCAATCCGCCGCAGCATCTCGCGGATCGCTTCTCCTCCCATGCCGGCCACAAATTTATCAGAATTATCATCCGCCAGATTTCGCTCTTCCGGGGACAATCCCTCCAGTACATTGAGATATTCTTCCTCGGTGAGCACATCGCCTTCACTAAAACTGGTTTTGCCCGGTTGGATTACCACATACGCTTCATAATAAATGATTTTTTCCAAATATTTTGGAGAGATATTCAACAGGTAACCTATTTTGGACGGAGTGGAGCGGAAATACCAGATATGAACGATTGGTACTGCCAGACTGATATGACCCATTCTCTCGCGGCGCACTGCTTTGGTCGTGACTTCCACTCCGCAGCGGTCGCAAATAATTCCTTTATAGCGGATTCGCTTATACTTTCCGCAATGACATTCCCAATCTTTAACCGGACCAAATATTTTTTCGCAGAATAAACCATCTTTTTCCGGTTTAAAGGAACGATAGTTTATAGTTTCAGGTTTGGTTACTTCGCCAAAACTTTTTTCCAGAATTGCATTGGGTGAAGCCAGACCGATGGAAATTTTGGTAACCTGGCCTTTCTTGGATAAAGCTTCGCTTCCAAACCGCTCTTTTACATCTGCTTTATTCATAGGATAAATACCCTCTCTTGTTGTGAATAAAAAACGCCAAATACGGTCATTAATTATTCCACTTTTACATCCAGACCGAGGCCCTGGAGCTCCTTAACCAATACATTGAAAGATTCAGGTCTTCCGGGATCGGTAAGATTATCTCCCTTTACGATTGACTCATATACTTTCGTTCGACCCTGCACGTCATCACTCTTATAGGTAAGGATTTCCTGCAGAGTATAGGCGGCGCCATAAGCTTCCAGAGCCCATACTTCCATTTCGCCGAATCGCTGCCCGCCAAATTGGGCTTTGCCGCCCAGCGGCTGCTGAGTGATTAGCGAGTACGGTCCAATGGAACGCGAATGTATCTTGTCATCAACCATGTGAGATAATTTCATCATATAGATATAGCCCACTCCAACATCCTGATCGAAGGGTTCACCTGAATGACCATCATACAGTTTCATTTTTCCGGTAATAGGCAGTCCGGCCTTCTTCATCTCTTCGATCACCTCTTCGTAAGTCGCTCCATCAAATACCGGCGTGGCATAAAATTTATTCAGGATTTTTCCGGCCCATCCCAGAGTGGCTTCAAAAATCTGGCCAAGGTTCATACGGGACGGCACTCCCAGGGGGTTGAGCACGATATCAACCGGAGTTCCATCAGGTAAAAAGGGCATGTCCTCTTCCGGGACAATCTTTGCTACCACTCCCTTATTACCGTGACGACCGGCCATCTTATCCCCCACTTTGATCTTTCGTTTCTGCGCGACATAAATTTTAGCTAACTGGACAATTCCCGGCGGTAATTCATCACCAATCATGATCTTGTATTTTTCGGTGCGTAAATCGCTTTCCACTTCCCGCATCAAGTTCTTGTATTCAGAAAAAACCTTTCGAACCGCTTCATTCAGATCGCTGTTATCAAACCACGGCTCCAGATAATCAATAAAATCGATCTCGATCTTATCAAAACTATTGGCGGAAATTTTTTCCTTGGGTTTTACCAGGTACTTGCCGGCTTTGCTTTTAACTCCAATAGTTGAATGCTTGCCGAAAAAGGTTTCCAAGTAATCCAGGAGTCGCTGTACGATCTGCTTCTCTTTATCCTGGTACTGCTTCTCTAAATCATCAATACTTTTTTTATCTTCTTTTTTGGTTTTAGGATCTTTCTTTTTCCGGGAGAACAGTTTGGTATCGATGACAATACCTTCCATTCCTGAGGGCAGCTTCAAGCTGGCGTCCTTTACATCCCCGGCTTTGCTGCCAAAAATCGCCTTCAGCAATTTCTCTTCCGGAGTGGGTTCAGTTTCTCCCTTGGGAGTCACTTTACCAACCAAGATATCACCAGCCCGGACTTCTGCACCAGTCCGGATAATTCCATTCTCATCCAGATTTTTGGTGGCTTCTTCACTGACATTTGGGATTTCCCGGGTAAGCTCTTCCTCACCGCGTTTGGTGTCCCGCACCTGGGTTTCAAATTCTTCCACATGAATGGAAGTAAAGACATCATCCCGCACGATTCTCTCGGAAATGACGATGGCATCTTCAAAGTTGTAGCCATTCCAGGGCATGAAAGCCACCAGGATATTTGTGCCCAGCGCTAACTCTCCCTTATCTGTGGCATGACCATCAGCCAGCGGGTCATTTTTCTGAATGCGGTCGTTCTCGCTTACCAGCGGCCTTTGATTGATACAGGTATTCTGATTAGTTCTTACAAATTTGAGTAGTTCGAATTCCACTTTCTGGGCTTCGCCACTCATTACCTGCCGGACATCCTCAACCGAACCCGGATTCACATTAAGAATAATCTTATCGGCGTCCACTTTTTCTACTACCCCTTCAACCGGGGAGACAATAACCGCTCCCGAATCCATCGCTACCTTTTTTTCCATGCCGGTTCCAACGATAGGGGCTTCCGGACGTATTACCGGTACTGCCTGCCTTTGCATGTTTGATCCCATCAGCGCCCGGTTCGCATCATCATGTTCCAGGAACGGAATGAGTGAGGCAGCCGGAGAAACGATTTGGTTGCAGGCAATATCAATATATTGAACATCCTGCGGACCGGATAAAACAAAATCCCCCCGCTGCCGGACCTTCACCAAATCAGTTTGGAACTTTCTGCTCTTTGGATCTACCGGAGCATTGAACTGGGCAATCACACTGCGCTCTTCATCATCCGCAGAAAGGAATTCTACATGATCCGTTACTTTCCCATTTTCCACTTTACGATAGGGCGTTTCAATAAAACCGAATTCATTCACCTGAGCTAACATACATAAAGAGGAAATCAATCCAATGTTGGGTCCTTCGGGTGTTTCGACCGGACAAAGGCGTCCATAATGGGTATAATGAATGTCACGTACTTCAAAGCCGGCTCTTTCCCGGGTCAATCCACCTGGGCCCAATGCGCTCATCCTGCGTTTATGGGTCAATTCTGCCAGTGGATTCGTCTGATCCATAAATTGGGAAAGCTGGGAGGTCCCAAAAAAGGTATTGATCACCGAGGTAATGGCCCGGGCATTGATTAATTCCTGCGGGGTAATCGTTTCGGAATCTCCCAAGTTCATGCGCTCCTTGATGGTTCGGGACATCCGGGACAATCCCAAGTTCATTTGGGAAGATAGTTGCTCTCCGACGGTACGAACACGTCGATTCCCGAGATGGTCAATATCATCAGTGGAGCGTTTTCCTTCCCGCAGGTCAATGAGGTATTTAATGATTTCAATAAAATCTTCCTTGGTGAGAACGGTATTTTCCATATCGACTTTCAGGCCCAGTTTTTTATTGAGCCTATATCGTCCCACCTTTCCTAATTCGTAACGCTTGTCATTAAAAAACATCTTATCCAGCAAGCCTTTTGCAGTTTCCAGGTCCGGTGGTTCACCGGAACGCAGCAAACCATAAATGCGGCGTAGAGCAGTCTCTTCATCCTTGGCATCGTCCTTTTCCAAAGTATTCAGAATTAGATGAGGCATGGTAGGATCATTGGGAAACTGTAACTTCAATTTTTTTATCTTGCTGGCCTTCAGAGCATCGAGAGTCTCTTCTTCAAGGGTGGTACCTTCCTCCACCAGAACTTCACCGGTAGATTCATTCACAATATCTTGCACCGTCTTCCGGCCAATCAGACTGAGGGTATCAACCTTTTTCAGTTCCACTTCCTCGAGCAGATTAAAAAGTCCCAGGATATCACGATCCTTGGCAAAGCCCAGTGAACGGAGAAAGGTAGTCACGAAGAATTTTTTCTTGCGGTCGATATACACATGCAGGACATCATTGACATCGGTCATGAATTCCACCCAGCTTCCGCGAAAGGGGATTACCCGGGCAGAAAATATTTTTGTTCCATTGGGATGAATACTCTCATCAAAAAACACTCCCGGTGCCCGATGTAACTGGTTCACAATCACTCTCTCGGCACCGTTGATGATAAAGGTACCCCTTTCGGTCATATAGGGAAGGTTACCCAGATAAACATCCTGTTCGATAGTCTCGGTATAATTCTCAGTTTCCCCGGTCAAATCCTTTATAGACAGGCGAAGTTTAGCCTTTAGGGGTACTGCATAGGACAAACCGCGTTCCCGGCATTCCCGCACGGTATATTTAGTTTTATCCAGATAATACTCCACGAAATCCAGGATAAAATTTTCGCGGCTGTCAACAATAGGAAAAGTGCCGTGGAATACAGCTTGCAGCCCTTTTTCTT
>Ga0299912_10001274_pt1 | contig 20403 bp, 18 predicted proteins | sample RVTome_2_FD_207667 | JGI IMG/M metagenome (GOLD analysis project Ga0299912, IMG submission 207667) | Soil microbial communities from uranium-contaminated site in the Upper Colorado River Basin, Wyoming, United States - RVT95D214 (version 2) ... | reverse complement strand
GTTGTGGCGAACCCAACGGGCATAGAAAACCTGGCCATCGCGGAAGATCTCAGCCACACCTTCGCCGGTAAGCTCAAACTGGAGGGAACGCGCTCCCAAAGAATCCTCGACGATGTCTGTTTCCCATGATTTAACCCATTGGACAATAACATTCGCTGCGGATATCTGCTCATTGTCGCTGTTTAAGTGAGGCTCGCCTGAAACCCAGCGCAGGTAAGAGCCTTTCCCTTCGTCGTAACGGTACTCCACAGGGTTATATGGGGAGAATGGTATCTCCAGGCGGTTTGCCGGAGTTCCACCCGGCAGGGGTTCACTATCGAAGGAGAAGCCCTGCGTTGGCATCTCTGGGTCTTGCCAACCCTTCGCTTGAATAGTTTCTTGCATTCTTGGCGTGATGCTGTAAACGTTGTAAGGTGCATAACGAGAGTTTGACCGGTAATAGGCATAGGGATACCAGAACTGGTCCAGGTCCCACAGGCCCGAAATTCGTAGTAGCTCCATGATAGGCGCTGAGGCCCCTACATGGGCAAAGACCGCCTTATACTGCCGAGCAAGGTCTAGGTCGATGAGGCGTGCGCTGCGGATGGGCCCGATGTTGTCGGGGGGCTGGCAGAGGTAGATAGCAGTGAAGCGAGTTACCCCCCATTCAGTCAGGTGCTCATAGACAACGCAAGCTTCGGAGAGCCCCGATTGGGGTCTAGCCCCAGGGGAATTATCTATCTTTACCGCCAGGGGTGGGAAAGCGAGGGTCCCTGGTTCTTGAACCTCTTGACCACAAAGAGGGCAGGTACTAAGGACTGGGGTGGGAGAAGGCGTGGGCAGTGTAGGAGTAGATGTCGCTGGTAGGGGCGGCAGTTGGCTATTTAAGAATTGACGGGAGAGGGGCAGCTTCTTGAGGTCCAACAGTTCAAGGCGGTCTCCCTCTCGGACGGGCAAAGTGCGCCCCTCGGGACTTTCAATGGGCACAAGCAGATTTTCTTCCCTGTCGTTATCGTTAGCTTCCACCACTGCCATATCGATATACCTAAACCCGTCGATGGACAAAGGAGGTGTCTCGATCTTCATCAATTGGCCCGCAGTCCAGGTTTTTGTGGGGTACCATAGAGTAGTAGGGGAGTCGACAATGTTCATGTTCTCATCAACGCTGCCTTCTCGTCGTAAAAAGAAGGCGAGCCGATAATCCTTTGGCAGCGGCTTCAGGGCTTGCCAGTAGGTAGTGAGGGTGATGGTGTTCCTTGTGTCTGGCTCATATGATATTTTGTAGTCGTGTCCTACAAATCGCAGCATCTTCCCGAAATCGGCGGAGTAGGGGTATGCTACCTCCGATGCGTCGGCTTTGGCAAAACTATAGAACTCCTCCGGCAGTGTTTTGGGCCTTTCCGAACCTCGTTTCACCAGGATGTAGCCATCTCGGCCAACCATAACCTCAAATTCTCCGCTGTCTAGCAATTCTGTTGCCTCGCTAAAGACGCCCTCGACCTCAAGAGGATATGGCGTAGCCGTGACATCGAGTAATACATACTGGGCGTCTTTGATGGCGGGAAAGAGGTAGACCTTCTGCCGCTGGCTGACATGGGGCAGGAGGCTGGACTGGGTGGAAATAGACACGTTGTTGGGCATAAACTCGATGAGTTCATCTACCAAGCGCTGATGAGTCGCGATCTCCGGCTCGGAGAAGCGTTTCGTCAAGGGGGAGGCCCCCGCTTGATAGTGGTAGTAGCCGCTTAGCACGAGCACCAGCCCCAGCAGGGCGTAAGAGGTTCCTCGCTGGGAAATGGCAATGCGCTGAGGAAGCTGCACCGTAAGCAAACCCAAAACATAAATTGCAAAGATGAGGATGACGGCGAAAACCAACGGCGACTGGTAAGTTCCATCGAGAAACTGATATTGGCGGAATACTTCGAGGAATCCGGCATAAGTGTAGTAGGGGATGATCAATATGGTGGTGAGGAGGAACCAGCCCAGGGATGCAACCATCGTCCAGATGCCGATCTTTCTCTCCTTTTGCACGACGAGGGCGTAAAGGCCCATCAAGGCGATGAAAGGGAAGGTGTCTTCTCTGCTCGCCAGGGCAAGAAGGGCGAAGACCGTAAAACTAAGATAGCTCCGTTTCTGCAGAAAATAAAAGGCGAAGAGGAGAAAGGTGGCGGCCAGTGATAGGCTGTGAAAGCCAGTCAAGCTTGCCCATCCCATTGCTGGCAGAAGGAGGTATGCTAAGGCCAGGGCGAAGCCGCCGAGGCTACTACGCAGACGATCTCTAGCTAGCAAGAAGATGGGTAGTGCTCCTAAACTCAGGATTATCGCTTGCAAGACAAGAAGCGTCGCCGGGCTGCTATATATCAGGTAGAGGATAGAAATGGGCACCAAGATAGGTTGGAAGTGATAGGCGGCTGAAGGATAAGTGAAGGAATCAGGCGACATATCCACCCGTATAGTGGAGTAGAAGAAGCGACCATGAATGATATTCCAAATCACTTGATCTGTATAGGCCAGGTCGAGGGCATTGGTGCTGAAGGAATCATAACGTTGAAGGGAGAGCCAAGAAAAGACCACAATATAGGAAACTATAAGAAGCCAAACCGCGATGGAGGTGAAGAAGGCTCTGGGGGAGAATCCTCTTTCGGGCAGGTGGTCCAATCTATTGCCTCTCCAGTTTAGCTAGAATCTCTGCTTCCTTGGCTTTCATCACCCTTTCCTCCTCCCGCTCCTGGTGCTCATAGCCCAGCAAATGGAGCACACCGTGAGCAATCAACAGGGCTAGCTCCTGCTCAACCGGGTGGCCTTCCTCGACCGCCTGCTGGGCAGCACGGGGGTAGGAGATGACAACTTCACCAAGGTGCGGGAGACCACCGGGAGCTAAAGGGAAGGGGAAATCGGGATGGTCCTCCAAAAAGGCAAAGGAGAGCACATCTGTGGGCTCGTCTACACCACGATACTGTTTGTTTAGCCTTTGCACTGTCTCGTCATCGGCTATGACCAGGCTCAGCTCAACTGTGGCCTCGGTGCCTCCGACTTCTAGAGCCTTCTGTACCACTTGCTCCATCCACGTTTCGTCCACGAGTGGGCGGAATCGCTCATCGACGTCGATATCTAGCTGATAGTTTGCCATAAAATTACCCCGCTTCCTCAGTGCTGGGAATGATAGCAGAACGGGCAAGCAGGGTCAACAAAAAGCTAGGCCGGAAGGTCAGGGCGAGAATACGCCTGCGGCTGTCTGAGCTGCTTGAATCAGGGGCGACGGCAACAAGCCAACTATTAGAACACCCACGGTGGGGATAAAGAGGGCAATACGCAGTGGCCAGGAAGACGGCAGTCTTTCCGCCGATGCAGGCTCGCCGAGGTACATCACCTTCACCACCCTAAGATAGTAGTAGGCCGATATTACGCTGTTGATTACGCCTACTATCACTAACCAGAATAGCCTATTTTGCACAGCGGCATTGAAAATGTAGACCTTGGAAACGAAGCCCGCAGTAACCGGAATGCCAGTGAGAGAGATGAGACAGAAGGCAAGGGCTAAGGCCAGCAGTGGGGCTCTTCTCGCCATCCCGGTGTAATCGGAGATGAGGTCGCTGTCAATCCTATGGGAGATAGCGGTAATAGCGATGAAAGCCGCTACATTAGTGAGGGCATAGCTGGCCATGAAGAAGATCACCGCATCTCGACCCAGCGCGGTTACCGTAGCCAGCCCTACCATCAGATACCCTGCCTGGGCTATGCTGCTATAGCCTAACATACGTTTGATATTGGTCTGGGCGATGGCCACTAGGTTGCCAAAGGTCATGGAAATGGCGCTTAACACCGCGAACATAGCTGCCCAGTCCAGGCTGATTCCTAAGGGAGCTCCCAGCGCCACGTTGAAAACGCGCAGGATGACCGCCAACCCGGCGGCCTTCTTGGCCACCGATAGGAAAGCGGCCACCGTGGTTGGCGACCCCTCATAGACATCGGGCACCACCAAGCCAAAGGGGAAGGCGGCGATCTTGAAGCCAAATCCCGCTATCATGAAGACGATCCCCAGAAGCAGAGCTGGATTATCAAAGGCCCTCCCCGTGGGGATAGCCTCTCGAATCTCGTCTAAAAAGGTGGTGCCGGTTAGCCCGAAGACCATAGCCATACCGTAGAGGGAGACGGCGGAGCTGATCGCGCCGACCAAAAGATACTTCAAGCTGGCCTCGCTGGATTTGGGGTCCTTCAAAAAACCAGCCAGAACATAGAGAGGAATGCCCGTAAGCTCGACGGAGATAAAGATGGTGATCAACTCTCGTGCGCTGGCCAGTAGCATCATGCCGCCCGTGGATAGCAGGATCAAGGCATAATATTCGCCTTGCCTTTCAGTGAACCGACTCACATAGTCCACTGAGGCAAGGATAACTAACGCCGCAATGCCCAGTAGGAGCAGCTTGAAAAAAAGGCTAAAGGAGTCTACGACTAGCATGTTATGGAAGGCATTAGTCGCCTCTCCACCCCACATCGCAGCGGAGAAAGCGGCTGCCACGGCTAGGCCCACGATGCTAACGAGTACTAAGGGCCACTTCCTGCCGAGAAAGAGGTCCAGCAGGATCACCGCAACCGCCGTAACGCCTAAGCTCAGCTCCGGTGCGAGCAAGTTCAGATTCAAGGCACTCTCCTCCTAATGGGTGGCTCTTTAGCCCAACCGAAGCAGAATTGGCCCCAGGCCGGACTTAATGACATCGGTAATAATAGCTGGGTAAATCCCTATGACCATAATAGCCACTACTAGGCAGACTAGAGGTACTGTCTCAATGGCGATCGCGTCTCCCACTCGCTCCCAGCGTGCAACTGGTGGTCCAAAGAAGACCCTCTGTATCATCCACAAGATGTAGCCAGCGGTTAGGACTACCCCCAATGCCCCCACGATGGCTGCTACTCGCCAGACGGGGAAGGTCCCCAAGAAGACCAATAGCTCGGCGACGAAGCCGCTCATGCTTGGTAGACCTAGCGAGGCTAGGCCGGCGATGACGAAGATGACGGCGATGCGGGGCATCCGATGTGCTAGCCCACCCAGCTCTGGAATCTGGCGGGTGTGGGTCTTGTCGTAAACCAGGCCCACCAGGGCGAAGAGGAGGCCGGTGATAGTGCCGTGGGTGAACATCTGCAAAGAGGCCCCGGTAAGCCCTATCGGGCTTAGGGCGGAAATACCCAGGAGGACATAGCCCATGTGGCTTACGCTCGAATACGCGATGAGGCGTTTCAAGTCCACCTGTTTCATGGTTACCACTGCCCCATAGATGATGTTGACCACGGCGATAGCGGCCAACCAAGGTGCCCACTGTCGCGCAACATCGGGAAGGATGGTCACGCAAATGCGGATCATGCCATAGCCCCCCATCTTGAGCAGTACTCCCGCTAGCATCACACTGACCGCTGTGGGGGCATCGGTGTGAGCGTCAGGAAGCCAGGTATGAAGGGGGAAGACAGGCAACTTGACGGCATAGCCGAAGAAAAGGAGGAAGAATATAGCAGGCAGAGGAATGAGTTTAGCCACCAGCGTTGCTTGGCCCAGCTCCGTCATATCGAAAGTTCCTGCCGTGAAATAGAGGGCCAAGATGCCCGCTAGCATGGCAGCACTGCCCACAATGGTGTATATAACGAACTTCATCGCTGAGTACTCTCTCCTCCCCAGAGGAGGGGCACTACCCCAATTGGAGATGAGCATGAACATGGGCACCAACTCTATTTCCCAGAAGAGGAAGAAGAGGAAAAAGTCCAGCGCCGTGAAGACACCCAAGACGCTAGTCTCCAGAACTAGAAGCCAGGCAAAGTATTCTTTTGGCCTTAGCTCTATGTGCCAGGAGACGAGGACAGCGCAGAACCCCAGGAGAGTGGTCAAAGTGACCAGGGGCACGCTCAGGCCATCCACGCCCAGGAAATACTGGACGTTGATTTGAGGTATCCAGGAGGTCTTCTCTATGAGCTGAAACCCGCCCGCGCCCAGGTCGTAGCTAGCCCAGACAATCACTGAGAGTATGAAGGCAACAAAGGTAATAGCGGCAGAGAAAACCTTTATGTGCTTCGCCTTATTCAGGAAGATGGCGATGATAGCTGCGCTAACTATGGGGAGAAAGACTATAGCTGATAACAAGAACAGCCTCCTAATGCTCGCATTTAGCTTAGCCTAAGCATCAGCCGCCCCAGATCCAGAAGGCGGCTACTGTCAGTAGTACCCCCACGAAGATGGCCAATCCATAGGCCTGTACTTGGCCTATCTGTAACATATCGGCCACCACTGCGCCGAGATTGCGACCAATCCAGCCTATGCTGTTTACGGTGCCATCGACGATATAGCGATCAAACAGATCCAGAGCGCCAGAAGTAACCCGGTACAAAAGACCACGAACGATGACATTCTCGTACAGATCGTCGAAGAAATACTTGCGGGAAAGCAGTGTGTGGATGGGGCGGAACAGCCTCCGGAACGCCTCCGCTGATACGACCTTACGACTGTAGGTGAGCCAAGCAAAGCCAATGCCCAGACCGGACAGTAGAAGCGATAGCCAGGGCAAGGCCTGTGGGTGGGTGAAGAGCCCAAAGAAGCCGTGCGCCTCTACCTCTTCACCCAGGAATTCGCTGAACCAGCCCGTTGCGTTGAGCCAGCCCGAAGCGATGGCCATGATGCCGAGAATCACTAACGGGAAGACCATCACCGCCGGCGATTCGTGGAGGCCTCCCCCACCATGACCACTGTGCTCTGAGCTGGTGCTCCCCCGGTTGCTCCCACCGAAGGTTAAGAAGATCACCCTGAACATATAGAAGGAGGTCATAAACACGGTTATCATGGCCAGGTAGAAAAGTATGGGCCTATGCTCCCAGGCACGGATGATGATCTCGTCTTTGCTCCAGAAGCCAGAGAGAGGCCAAATACCGGCAAGGCTCAGCGCAGCGACGACGAAGGTGGCAAAGGTCCAGGGCATGTATTTCCGCAATCCACCCATCTCTCTCATATCGAAGGTGCCCGTGGCATGGTTCACGCTTCCTGCCCCCATGAAGAGGAGGGCTTTGAAGAAGGCGTGATTGAAGAGATGGAAAATGCCTGCCACCACGCTACCCGTCCCCAGGCCCAGCATCATATAGCCCAGTTGGCTTATGGTGGAGTAGGCCAGTACGCGCTTGATGTCGGTCATCACCAAGCCCATGGTGGCGGCGAAGATTGCTGTTACCCCGCCAATAGTGGCTACCACGGTTATCGCCTGCTCCGAATGCTCGAATAGGGGCAGGAGGCGAGCCACCAGATAGACCCCGGCAGCGACCATGGTGGCAGCATGGATGAGGGCGCTGACCGGCGTGGGGCCCTCCATGGCGTCGGGCAGCCAGACATGGAGCGGGAATTGCGCCGATTTCCCCATGGCGCCGGCGAAGACTCCTACCGCCGCCCAGGTCAAGGCCGCCCCCCCCAGGGCCCCCGTTGTCGCTAAAGTGTGGAGCTCCCCGATATCCACAGTGCCAGTCTTGAAGATGAGGAAGAGAATGGCTACTAAGAAACCGAAATCACCGAAGCGGGTGACGATGAAGGCCTTCTTGGCCGCCGCTGCCGCCGATGGCCGCTCGAACCAAAAGCCGATGAGCAGGTAGGAGCACAATCCCACCCCCTCCCAGAAGACGAAGATCATGATGAGGTTATCGGCTAGGATCAACCCCAGCATGGAGGCGGTGAACAGCGACATGAAGGCAAAGTAGCGATGGTATCCCGGGTCTCCATGCATGTAGCCCTGGGAGTAGATCTGGACCATGAGGCTCACTCCCGTCACCACAATGAGCATAACTGCGGTGAGGGAGTCCACCGTCAGTCCTAGCCGTATGGTGAGATCGCCCACGGTGACCCAGTCGAAATTGGGCATCACCAGCTCGTGGCCCTCGGCGTTAAGGACGTTAACGAAGGCCCAAAGGGCTAAACAGAAGGCACCGCCGATGGCAACGATGGCGGTATAACCGGCAAGCTTAGGAATACTCCTGAAGAATGGCCGGATGATTAGCGCTATAGTAAGAAATGAGAGCAAAGGAAGAAAGAAGATACCCCAAACAAGCCAATGGTACTGGAATCGAACTAATTCCATCTAGATCCTCTTCAGAACCTCCTCGATGATGTGCTCCTTATCGGAGGGTATCAACACGTGGTAGGAAACGGCCTTACCCTCGGCTGCCTTGATAGGATCCGGCAAAATCCTAGAGGGAATCCCCTCTCCCTCAAAGTATTCCTTCCACATCTGGGCGATGCTGAGATAGCGAGTGGTCTTGAACTCGGTCCACAACCTCCCCTTCTGAAGGGTCCACCTGTCCTTTGTGCCCTTTACCATTTCAGCAGATCCATGCGCTCGACATCAACAGTCTCCCGATGGCGGTAGAGCGAGATGAATATGGCTAGACCCACAGCCGCCTCGGCAGCGGCCACCGTCATGATGAATATGGCGAAAATCTGCCCCGTCAAGGCTGAGGCCACAATGTAGCGCGAGAAGGCGACCATGGTAATGTTTACGGCGTTGAGCATGATCTCGATGCACATTAGAATAGCCACGGCGTTGCGTCTGGACAGGGCGCCGTACAGGCCTATGCAGAAGAGAATGCCAGCCAGGATTAGATAGTGATTCAGTCCTATGGTCATAAACCTATTTCTCCCTCGCCAGTGCGATGGCCCCGATGGTCGCCGCCAGCAGAAGCACCGAGGCGATCTCGAAGGGCAATATGAACCCCTTCTCCTTATCGAAAAGGGCGGTGGCGATAGCTGAGGTGGTAGGTTCAGAGGCGAGTTCGGCGACGGTCTTCCAATCGGTGCTCAAGCTGGTATAGATGATCACGATCAGCATCAACGCCGAGATGACTAGGGCTGGGAACCAAAACCTGTTGAGCTGGTTGCCGCGCGGGGCATCTCGCGTGAGCATAACGGCAAAGACGATGACTATGGCTATAGCACCGGCATAGATCAAGACCTGCACCGCCGCCAGAAAATCGGCGTTGAGGGTGATATAGATGCCGGCTATGCTAACGAAGCAAAGCACCAGAATAAGGGCTGCTCTGAGGATGTTGCGCCATAGGACCACTGCCAGCGCTGAGGCTACCGCCACCACTGCTAGCACCCAGAAGCCTATAGCTATCCCGACTCCGGTCATTCCTTCTCCGTCTCTCCGTATATCAGGAGGGTTTGCCTCTCCCTTTGTTCTTCGAACCAGGGCCGTGTGAAGGCACTCGGTTGCCTGTCTTTCTTCATCATTTCCCTGGCCCCCAACACCAACTCGTCCCGCCGATATTTTGCCCCTTCGTATTGGCTTCCCATGGATAGCGCTCCGTAGGGGCAAATCTCCACACACAGGCCACAGAACTGACAGTGGCCGGTATCGATTTGGAAGTCGTCCACCCAATAGGTATTGTTCTCCGTGGTGTGGCTTATTATGTTGATACTGCCTTGGGGGCAGGTCTTAGCGCAGGTGAGGCAACCCGTGCATAGTCGGGGATTCCAGGCGAATTCCACCCCCCGGAAGCGCTTGGCAGGAACCAGCTTTTTTTCAGGATATTGCGTGGTCATCCTGGGGCGTGTCACATGCTTTAGGGTGAGCTGCAAACCCTTGGCTAGCCCCAGCCCAAAACCCTTAGGCTTCAACTCGCTGCCCTCCTTGCAAGGTGAACAGTCTTGACCACAAGAAGATCAGAGCCCCGGCCACAGGTATATTCACGAAGAGCAACCACCAGGGGAATTCAGACCAAATGGCCAACTCGATGGCAGTGATGAGGATGTTGAAAAGGGCCAGGGGCAGCAGGAACTTCCAGGCAAAGCCCGTTATCTGATCAATCCGCACCCGCGGGAAGGTGGCCCTAAACCAGACCAAGACGTACATCACGATGAGCGCTTTGATTACGAACCATACGTAGGGTGGCAATATCGGGCCCTTCCACCCACCCAGGAATAGTGTGGTGACGATAGCGGAGGCAGCAAAGGCGTTGCCATACTCGCCCAGGTAGAAGAGGGCGAACTTCATGCCACTATACTCGGTATGGAAGCCGGAAACCAGCTCCGATTCCGCTTCAACTTGGTCCAGAGGAGAGCGGTTTATTTGGGCCAGGACAGCAACGAAGTAGATGAGGAATCCGAGCGGCTGCAATAATATGAAGGGGACGCCTTCTGCCTCGACGATTTGGGTCATGGAAAGCGAGCCGGTTATCATCACCACCCCCAAGATGGAGATCACCACTGGCACCTCATAGCTCACCATCTGCGAGATCTCGCGCATGGCACCGATGAGGGAATACTTGTTGTGGCAGGCCCAGCCGGCCATGACCACCCCCATGCCTCCTAATGACGCCACGGCCACTACATATAATATACCGATATTAAGGTCGGCCAGGATGGCGTCCTTGCCAACGGGGATGACCGCAAACCACAGTAGCGTCACCCCAAAGGTAACCACCGGCGCCAGCCAGTGCAGCCACCTATCTGCCTGAGCCGGGACGATGTCCTCCTTGGTTAGCACCTTGATGGCATCGGCGATAGGTTGAAGCATCCCAAACGGCCCGGCCCGGTTCGGCCCATAGCGAATCTGGAAGGTGGCTAGACCTCTACGCTCTATCATGATGACCACCATCACCATGATAAGCACGAAGATCAGGATAGGCACCACGCCTACCAGCCACATGATGAGATAGACCGCCCAACCAGGCAGAAAGCCTGCCAACCAGCCGCTGAGGGCATCACCTATTTTGGGGAAAAGATCGTATAGCCAATCCACTACCGATCCACCTCTCCCATGCATATATCTACGCTGCCGAAAGTAACAACGGCGTCGGCTATTTTCCAGCCAATAAGAATGTCGGGCAAAACCGTTAGGTTGATGAAGGTGGGGGCGCGGACCCGGAACCGATAGGGGGCGATGGAGCCATCGCTGACCAGATAGAAGCCTAGTTCGCCCCGAGGGCCCTCGATGTGGCCATAGGCCTCGCCCACTGGCGGGCGCAAAATATTGGGGAGCTTGGTGCGCACCGCTCCCGTGGGCAATTGCGCAATGGCTTGTTCTAGGATGCGGACGCTCTGCCGCATCTCAGCTATGCGGACAGTGTATCTATCATAGTTGTCGCCCACAGTTCCCACCGGTATCTCGAAATCGAAGCGGTCGTAGATGGAATAGGGGTCAGCCTTGCGAAGATCCCAATTCACACCGCTGGCGCGTAGCATCGGCCCTACCACGGAGCCGTTTATGGCTGTCTCGGCGGACAGGATCCCCACTCCCTTGCTCCTGGCCAGCAGGATCTCGTTCTCGCTGAGAAGCTGCTCATATTCGTCGATAAAGCCGGGCATCTCCGCTACGAATCGCTTCAAAGGGGGCAGAAACTCGTCAGGCACATCTCGCAGGAGCCCACCGACGCGCATGTAATTGACGGTCAACCGCTGCCCGGAGACCATCTCGAAGAGATCCAGGATCTTCTCTCGTTCCCGCAGGCAATACATAAGGGGGGTGAAGCCACCCGCGCCCATGTCGTTTAGCCAGAAGCCCACTGCCATCAGGTGACTAACGATGCGGTTCAGCTCGGCAAGAATCACCCGCAGATATTCGGCGCGCTCAGGCACGGAGACGCCCATGAGTTTCTCCACGGCCAGGACATAGGCCAGGTTGTTGGTCATGGCAGAGGTGTAGTCCATGCGGTCGGTGAGGGAGATGTCCTGGGTGTAGGTGCGCCCCTCCGCCAGCTTTTCCACGCCTCGGTGCAGGTAGCCGAAGATGGGCTCCACATCCACGATGATCTCGCCATCGAAGGTCGCCCGAATTCGGAATACGCCATGGCTGCTAGGGTGCTGAGGTCCCAGATTGATCACAAAGGTATCGGTTTTCAGCCTAGCAGGCTGGCTGCTCATGGCCATCCACTCTCCGGTTATAGATAATCCTTACGTAAGGGATGCCCTTCAAAGCCCTCCCAAAGGACAATGCGTTTCAGGTTGGGGTGCCCTGAGAAAGAGATCCCCATAAGGTCGTATATCTCACGCTCCTGGAAGTTGGCACCGCGCCATAAACCGCTCACCGAAGGCACGGTCGGCTTATCTCGGTCATCACATCTAGTCTTTAAGACGATGCTATGATTGTGGGTAATGGAGGTTAGGTGGTAAACCAATTCGAAATACTCCAAGTAGTCAATGGCGCTTATGCTTACCAACAGGTTGAAGTCCAAGTTTGGCGTGCTCTTGAGAAAACGGGCTACATCCAAAAGCGAGTCGCTTTTCACAAAAAGGGCGGTCTCCTGCGCTTCGACGACCGCTTCCGGGAGTTGCTCCCCTATTCGGTTGGCTAGTTCTTGGGGTGAAAGGGCGACGGTCATCCTTTCCTAGCCTTCTCCTCGTTTAGCAAGGGTGGTCTTCCTGATCTTCTCGTGCAATTGCAATATACCATAAAGTAGCCCTTGGGGATGGGGCGGACAACCGGGCACATAGATATCCACCGGCACAATGCGGTTGACGCCCGGCACCACACTGTAGGACTGGGCGAAGGTGCCACCACTGATGGCGCAGGAGCCCATGGCCAAGACCCATTTCGGCTCCGGCATCTGCTCGTAGATTCGCTTTAGCTTGGTCGCCATCTTCCAGGTAAGCGTCCCCGCCACTAACAGCAGGTCGGCCTGACGGGGTGAGGCGCGAAATAGCTCCATACCAAAACGGGCGAGGTCGAAGCGGGGTACGGCACAAGCGATCATCTCCAGTGCGCAGCACGCTAGCCCCGAATTGACCGGCCAAAGGGAGTAACTCCGTCCCCAACCCAGTATAGCATCCACTCCACGTATCACCAAGCCTCTTTTGGGCTCCCCCTCAAGCCACTGATCGGGATCTGGGAAGGGCTCTCGGTAGTTTGCCTTCAAAGACTCCGTCTCCAGGCCTTCTTCCCGATCGACGCGTTCCAGCTCCACTTTCCAGAGGCTGATCGGAAGGCCCTCCGCCTCTTCTATCTTACTCATTGCCATTCCAGCGTTCTTTTCCTCCAGGCGTAAACGTAGCCAACCATCACGATGAGGACAAAAATCACCATCTCCGCCAAGCCAAAAAGCTTGAGTTGTTTGTAAGCCACGGCCCACGGGTAGAGGAAAATGGCCTCGATATCGAAGATGACGAAGAGGAGGGCGTAAAGGTAATAGCGGAAATTGAACTGAATCCAGGGCTCTCCGATGGGCTCATTACCACATTCGTAGTTAGAGCTCTTGACGGGGTTAGGGTTACTGGGGCGAACACCGAGATAGCGTAAGAGGAGAGAAACAAGGATCAATAGGGCGGGGAAGAGGAAGGCAAGGATAAAGTACAGCCCAACGTACCCGTACCTATCTATCAAGCTTACCCCCAATCCTATTCACACTTGGCGGAGTATATCATAACCCGTCGATAGAATGCAAGGGGAAAACGTGGCGATTTTGGGAATTGTTTCGCAAATTCGTCTATTGACCTTGTTATGGCCGTCAGTTATCATATGATGAGTTTGTTAGATGATTTCTAGAAAAGGGTTAGCCTTTCGTGTCTCATTCTGATCTGGTTCTGTTGCATCCCCCCACCGTCTATGACTTCCGTAAGAAGACCATCCTGTACGGCCCGGTCAGCGATGTCGTCCCCTCGACACCCATTTTTGAGATGTACCCTATTGGCTTCACCAGCATTGCTGAGTATTTGGAGCGGGCCGGCTACCGGGTGCGGATAGTCAATCTGGCTGTCCGCATGCTGAACGCCCACCATTTCGATGCCGAGAACTTTATAAGGAAAACGCAATCGTGGTTATTCGGCATTGACCTACACTGGCTTCCCCATGTCCAAGGTGCTATCGAAGTGGCGCGGTTGGTGAAGAAGCACCATCCCACCTCGGCTGTGGTCATGGGGGGGCTTTCAGCCTCCTATTACTCTCGCGAGCTTTTCCAGTATCCGGAGATAGACTACGTGTTGAGGGGCGATTCTACGGAGGAACCCCTTCGCCAGTTAATGGACTGCTTATCTAAAGGCGGTGATCTCTCATCGGTGCCCAACCTTACCTGGCGAGATGGCAATGGCGAAATACACGAGAACCCTCTATCTCACGTACCTGATAGTCTCGACGATGTCATGGTCAACTACTATAATCACATCCTGAAGTCGGTAGTTAGGCACCTGGACCTCGCCAATTACATCCCTTTCAAACGCTGGCTTCGCTATCCCATTATGGGCGTTCTCACCTGCCGAGGCTGTAACCGCAACTGCACCTTTTGTGGCGGTTCGGCCTTCGCCTTCCGGCGTGTTTGTAACAGGGACAGGACCGTTTTCCGCTCTCCGGAGGCGGTGGCCCACGATGTGCAACAGATTCAACGCATCAGCCGAGGCCCGATATTCATCTTGGGTGATATTCGTCAGCCCGGGGATGAATACGCTTCCCGCCTGCTGGAGTTGTTACGTGGCCAAAAAGTGAAGAACCAAGTTATGACCGAGGTCTTCGGCCCTGCCTCGGGAGACTTCTTGCGCAAGATGGGAGAGGCATGTCCTGGCTTCTGTATCGAGATATCCCCGGATTCCCATGACCCCGAAGTGCGCCGGGCAATGGGAAAGAACTATACGAACGAAGCTATGGAGGAGACAATTCTTAACGCGGTAATGGCCGGGTGTAAAAGGGTGGATGTCTTCTTCATGATCGGCTTGCCTAAGCAGAGCTATCAATCGGTTATGGATACGGTCGATTACTGCGAATCGCTCCTGAGAAGGCCGGAACTGGAGAAGAAGGTGATCCCCTTTATTGCCCCTTTGGCCCCCTTCCTCGATCCCGGCAGCCTGGCCTTTGAGCATCCTGAGCGCCATGGCTATCGTCTGCTTTATCATACTTTGGAGGAGCACCGGCGGGCAATGTTGTCGCCGAGTTGGAAGTACATGCTGAACTACGAAACTCAATGGATGACCCGAGATGAGATCGTCAACAGCACCTACGAGGCTGGCCTGCGTCTCAATCGCTTGAAGGCTAAGTACGGCATTATCTCTAAAGATACCGCCGAGGAGATCGAGCGCCGCACCGTCAGGGCATCGCAGATAATAAAACAACTCGAAGAGATTATGGCTTTAGAGGACTCGGTCGCTATCGAAGAACGTTTAGCTAAACTTAAACCCACGATAGATAATGCCAGCGTATCTACCGTCTGTGAGAAGACAGAGCTGGAGTTGCCTGTCGGCCTGATCAAGCTAAACCCGTTGCGGGCTCTATGGTCGCTCCTCACCGGGCAATAACTGTAAAGTAGGATCAGCGGTTTTCATGAGTCAGCTAAGAAGAACATCACTTGAGAGGGAAGAGACCAGCTAATCAAGGAGGGAAAGATGGCTCAAATTGACGGGGGGCACCTAGTTGCCAAGATGTTGAAGCAAGAGGGGGTGAAATACATCTTCACCCTGTGTGGAGGTCACATCTCGCCCATCTATGAAGGCTGCGCCGATGAGGGGATCGGCGTCATCGATGTACGGCATGAGCAGGCGGCAGCCCATGCCGCTGAGGGCTGGGCCAAGGTAACCGGCCAGCCGGGGGTGGCAGTGGTTACCGCCGGCCCGGGGGTGACCGACACCGTTACCGCGGTGGCCAATGCCTTTCAAGCGCCTAGCCCCATGATCCTCATCGGTGGGAGAAGCCCGCTGGCGCAGTGGGAGATGGGCGCTTTGCAGGAAATAGACCAGGTAGAGTTCCTCAAACCCATTACCCGCTGGGCGCGTGCAGTACTGGAAACGAAAAGGATTCCCGAATACCTGAGCATTGCCTTCAGACATGCCTGTGCCCCCAAACCAGGGCCGGTCTTCTTGGAGATACCTATGGATGTGCTCAACGGCAGTGTCGAGGAGAAAGAGGCGGTCTACCCCACCAAGTATAGGACAGAAGCTAGGCCTCAAGGAGATCCCGACTTGGTCAAGGAGGCAGCGGAGCTGCTTTTAGGTGCCCAGAGGCCGGTGGTGATAGCCGGCGGATCCATGTGGTGGTGTCAAGCCAGCGAGGAGCTACGGCAATTCATTGAGATGGCCAACATCCCTGTTTTTCTTAACGGGATGGGGCGAGGCTCTATTCCTCCGGATCATCCCCTGTTCTTCTCCTACTGTCGGAATTATGCCCTAAGCCAGGCGGACGTGGTGCTCATCAGTGGTGCACCATTCGACTTTCGTCTGGGATATGGTCGTCCGCCATCGTTCCATCCCGAGGTAAAGGTTGTCCAGATCGAGCTGGACGCTACCGACGTAGGCCATAATCGGGCGGTGGATATGGGCATTGTGGGGGATGTGAGGCATGTGCTCCGGCAACTCATGGAGGAATATGACCGGAGGGCATCCCTGCGCAAGGAATCAGCTTGGGTGGAAAGCCTGAGGCAAGCAGAGGCACGGATACAACAAGCTGAGGAACCATACCTCAATTCCGATGCCGTGCCCATTCACCCGCTACGGTTGTGTAAGGAGGTCCGCAATTTCCTCGATAAAGATGCCACGGTCATCGGCGATGGAGGCGAGATTGTGCAGTTCGCCAGCCGGGTTCTGGCTGCCTACTACCCCGGTCATTGGCTCGATCCGGGGCAGTTGGGATGTCTGGGAGTGGGGACGGGCTTTGCCATGGCCGCTAAATTGGCCCGGCCCGATAAGCAGGTGCTCATTATGAATGGCGATGGCTCCTTCGGCCTCAACGCCATGGAGTTCGACACCATGGTCAGGCATTGTATACCGGTCGTGTCGGTCATTGGAAATGATGGGGCCTGGGGCCAGATGAAGCACGGCTATCTTGCCCGCTATGGGCGGTGTGTGGGGGTTGAGTTGGCTCCTGGCACCAGGTATGACAAGCTGGTGGAGGCCCTAGGTGGCTATGGCGAGTTTGTGGAGAGAACTGAGGACATTCGCCCCGCCTTGGAGAGGGCTTTTGCCTCGGGGCGGCCAGCCTGCGTGAACGTTATCACCGATCCCGATGTCTCCTATGGCGGTGTGAGCCGGCAGCGGAGGGCAGCCACCCCGACTTGAGGACAGTTACGCGCGAAGGGATCTCCAAATGCCCCTAGACGACGCTTTTGAAAAGAGCATAAAGGAGCTTAGAGAGCAGAGCCCCTTCGTGGTAGCTTCCAAAAGCGGGGCTAGCTACGACGACGGTGAATTTAGGTTGCGCTTCTTTAATCGCAACTTCCTCGTTTCTTACCCTGACATAAAAGTGAAAGAGGTAGATGCGAAGGCAACTCCCCCGGAGTTCCTACAGGTTCTTTTGCTGCATTACCTGGCAAGCGCGAGTGGCAAAGAGGTGGCAGACAGATGGATTGGCTATCGTAACCTGCCCGGCGCTTACCTTTTCGAGAGCAAATTCAGCCAGGGAGCTATAGACCCGCTGGTCCGCACCTTCGGTAAGGACATCGAAGGCTTTCGCCAGGCGGGCCTCTCTTTAGGGGGGACTCCTATGACTCGCACCGGGGATGCCGCCTTCAGGTTTATGGCCTTGCCCAGGATCCCTATGGCCTGTATCCTTTACCTCGGCGACGAGGAAGTTCCCTCTTCCATCAGCATCCTTTACGATGCGTCAGCCCCTTATTATCTTCCTACCGAGGATTTGTTCCTCCTGGGCAACTACCTGAGCACGTCTCTGCGAAGATACAGAAGTCCTTAGCCCGCAAGAAATGGATTTGAGCAGACGTCAACGGAAAGTTCACGGCATCAAGATAATTGGGCCTGATGGATGGGCTCACCTGTCCGGATTCTAACGCCGGCTAGAATGCGGACAAGCAAGCAAAGGGGGACATGATGCGTCGCGAAACATTTATCGTATGGTTGGCGATATGCGTCCTTATAGTAGCATGTGCGAAGTCACAACCTCGCACTCAAGCTGTGTCAAGTCCACAGCAAACACAAGCCGAAACGACAATAAGACCAGACAACGATACTCCGACGCCGTCCCCCCCGACCCCGACCCCTCCGGACGCTACCGCCGCAACGGAAGCGGATCGCTGCGTTGAAACACTTCACCTGCCATGGCAGGTGCCACCGATTTCCCTCCAAGCGAGGGATGGGCGCACCGTCCTGGTACACGAAGCGCCCCTCACTCAGAAGTCTTGGAGGAGCGCTGTTGAAACCGAGTTCGGGCAGCCCTTTGCCGACGGTGATCGGATAGTCTGGATGGAACACCCCGACGTGGTTCATCCTACCTACATGATAAAGGTCTTCGATTGTGCGACCGGGCAGACTGTAGAACTGGGGCAGCGTGACTACGATCACGGGCAAGTCGACGTGCCGGTTATCGACGGCCTGGACGCGGTATGGTGCGATTGGGCTTCGCGAGGCCTGGAGAACGGCGCCTGGTGGATTCGTCGGCACAACCTTGGCACTGGTAAAACGGATGTCATCCTTGACCATACTGATTATTTGCCGGACAAGGGTGCCGTAGGGAAGCGACCACTAGTCCCAGTGCCATACCTGGACGATGGTCGGTTTATCACCTGGATTAAGACGAAGGAACCAGACGTGATGAATGTCCTTGCGGGCAATCTGGACAGCAGGGAGGCGCACCTTATTACGGACTCGGACTCAGGGGAGGTGAGCTCACAAGTAGCGGTTGACGGTGACCGCGCCGTTTTTCTTGAGCGAGACCTGGCAAAGGGACAGTGGACGTGGGATGTTTGGCTCTATCGTTTCGATACCGATGAGAAGATACGCCTGACCGATGCAGTTGTCGACGAGCGCACCTATGAGTTGCCCGCCATATGGGGCGACTACGTAGCCTACGTGGAAACAATTCCGACGGGAAACGGGATATACACGCTGTGGTTACAGCGCCTTTCCGACAACCAGAAGTGGGCCCTCGCGATGCCAGCCCTCGGAAGCGGGGGTAACATAAACATCGTGAAGCTTAGTGATGGCTGGCTGGTGTGGACCAGCCTCCTGGCAGTCAATTTCGTGCGCGTGGATGACCCCTCTACAGTCTACCGTTTCAGGTCCTCGGAGCATGGTTTCCGGCAAATGGAGGTTCATGGGGGTAATGTTGTTTGGATTTCCAATGACGGCGAGGAGAGTACCCTCAACTGGTTCCGGCTATCTTCGAGGGACACTGCCAACAGATGAGCCCATCGTGGGGCATCTCTGTGTTGACCATTGGGCTGTTACACCAGAGCGCCAGCGGCTAGCTAAGGGGCTGCAAACACGCCTGTAAGAAAGGCTAGCTCAGACCGGGTGTAGACTCGCCTCTCCCGATAGCATACCCAACTAGCCTTCGAATACTGAACCCCCATGCAAACCTTTCCCTTTTCCCCGTCGTCTAATAGGTGTAAAGTTATATCGCCGAAAGGCTACGCTTGGCTCCCAAAGGGGTACGATGGAGACCTTCGATAGCCTCTATGAAAAGTATGCTGCGCCCAGCTATCGGGTTGCCTTTTTGATCCTATATCAGGGTTTCCCCGATAGACAAGACCGACTGGATTGTGTAAGTTCTGATCAAATGATCGAGTCGCAAGTGGAGGTTCGCTGGGGGGTGGTGCCTATGGCCAAACACAACTGAATAGAGTCCGATGTCCCGACTCCTTCGGGATCCCGATCGATCGGGACAATCGACGGAAAGACCGGAAAAGAGCTTAGGAGGGCGCTATGGTCAAGGTAAAGTCCGATAGCAGGGTTCAATACGCTGCTGGTTGGGGCATGCCCAGCGGATCGGTGTAACTACTGCAATTCACGGCAAGAAGGGAGACCAAAAATGAGTAAGAGAGCAACATTCCCGGCGGTCGCAGTGCTCATCGCCATTATGTTCTCGTTAGTTCTGGTAGCACCAGTTCTGGCTTGGCACCACAACGGATGGTACTGGGAACAGGGACCTGGTGAGCTGTATTTCCTTATTGAAAATAACGTGTCAACCGAAAGTTGGGTTGCGTGGTACAATGGTCACGAAGAGTGGAACGAGGCAGAGAACTCACCGACGGGGTTCATATACACCCAAAACCCGGATATTGACCTCATTACGTGCGAATATGCCTCAGGTGAGGAATGGGTCGGATACACATGGTTCAACCCAATTTGGCCCGACCCAATTAACTACGCGGGGGTTATGCTGAATGAATCCATCACCAATAACTATGAATACTACAAAAGAGTCGCCGCTGCCGGACATGAATTTGGCCATTCCTTGGGCTTGGCGCACAATGATGGTGAGCATCTTATGGAGACGTACATCGATATTTTTTACGACGAACACGACATCCATTCACCTACTTCCACGGACATCGCCGAAGTAAATGCCCGGTATTGATTAAGAGGAGGAGGGAAAACGAATATGAAGACCATGCGGTTAATGATAGCAGTGATCGTGGCATCGGCGCTTTTTCTTGGCGCTGCCTCGTGTAAACAAGGCGAGGAGGTTGTAGCTGGGCCAACTTCCCCCGGAGGCGCTCAGGCGAGCTGGTCCGGGGGAGGCACTAACATTAGCGATTTAGCTA
>Ga0299912_10001273_pt1 | contig 20404 bp, 16 predicted proteins | sample RVTome_2_FD_207667 | JGI IMG/M metagenome (GOLD analysis project Ga0299912, IMG submission 207667) | Soil microbial communities from uranium-contaminated site in the Upper Colorado River Basin, Wyoming, United States - RVT95D214 (version 2) ... | reverse complement strand
ATGTAACTTTCCATTGCTGTGTTTACCACGCGGTTGTCCGCTATGGTTAGGTAAGAGCCGTTCACGCTTATGCCAACACTTGATTTTGAAATGGTGTTGCTTAAGATTTTTGTTCCGTCGCCGTTCACCGAGATGGCTGTGTTTGCGTTTATGTTGTTTCCGGTGATGATGTCGGATAGCGAATTATAGGCTGTGATGCCGCTGCCGCTTTCCGTTATAGTGTTGTCCGCCACCACCGAGTTCCTAGTGCCCGCGAGAACTATGCCATCCTTGTTCTTGGAAAGTCGCAGTCCCTGAATTTTCACGTTCTCACAGTTCACTAGAACCACGCATCCCGCCTCCGCGGGGACAGCCCGATTCGACACGTTGATCCAGTAGTATATAGGTTTGCCATCAACGGAGTTTGAAGAGTCGAGGTCGTTTACGAAGTGCGAGGGGTCGCCGCCTGAAATCCCGAAGTTTTGAGTGTTGCTTGCCATCTCGTTGTCCCTAAACTTGTTGTTTGGTGCGGAAATAAGCCATAGTCCGCCCCAGTTGCCTTGGACCGTATTGCCCGTCAGAGTGTTGTTTGGGGAAGCTTCGACTCTGATTCCATAGTCGTTGCTGGCGACAAAGTTGTCTGCTACGGTGTTTTGTGAGGCGTCAAAGAGCCAGATTCCGCCGCCGCAGTCTGTCACCTTGTTCCCGGACACGTTGCAGTTTTTGGCGCTGAGCACGTGGATGCCTGCAAGTCTGGTGCTCCACATCCAAAGCGACTTGGGCGTGTTCGGCGTCTCATCGTATATGACGGTGAAACCAGTAAAGTTGACGCTGTCATGGCGAATCAGCACCACTGTTGCTTTGTTGTCGCCGTTAACTGTGGTCTCCTCCTTGTCTTCGCCCTGAAGCGTCAAAGCCTTGTCGATGACTAAAACTTCGTTGTAAGTTCCTTTCTTGACGAGTATTGTGTCGCCGTCTGCAGCGCTGGCGATAGCCGCGGAAATGGTTGAGTAGTCGTCTGGAACAACAATTGTTTTCGGGTTTGCGCTGGCTGGATGAGTAAAAACTGGAAATGAAGCGGTCAGGACTAGAAGAACTGCCAACAGCGCGATGGTCTTCTTCATGCGGCACACATCACGCACATATCTGTGTACAACTTCCTATTAGCTCTCCCCGAAGAACAGCATGGTTCCGCAGGGAGAACGCTCACTTCAGGCTTCTTTACGGGCTGAGAGCTTCCTGCCTGCGCTGACAAGCTTAGGAACCTTCATCCGCCAGAGCAGGTGGTTCCGAGCGGTCCTCGCCATGATTTGGCTGTAAAAGTCTCGTTTGAGGGATTTGCATATGAAGTACGCTGGCGACAGGAACTCGTCGTAGAACGCGCCGCGCACCTGGTCAATGCGTTCAGGCGGCAGAAGCGGGTTCTTGAAGACAGGCGACTGCTCGTCAAAACGATTCCAGTCTTCGGAGACTTCCCAGCCCATGCGGTGCAGGATGTCCAGCAGCTCGGTGCCGGGGTAGGGTATGGCTTGGCAGACGTAGACGAAGTCCGGCTGCGTTCGCCTGATAAACGCAAAAGTCTGCTTCAGCTCGGCTTCGGTTTCGCCCGGGTACCCCACGACCACACTTATAGCGACGCTTATGCCCACTTCCTTGGTGAGTTTGATGGCGGCGGCGTTCTGCTCCACCGTGGTATGCTTCTTCATGGCTTCCAGCATCCTTGGGCTGCCGCTTTCCACGCCGTAATGTATCAGTTTGCAGTTGGCGTCTCGCAGCTTCGTTAGGATTTCTTTGTTAACGGCGTCCACGCGTGTTCGGCAATCCCAAGGCACGTCGAAACGGCGGCTTCTGATCTCGTCGCAGATGGCTGCAACGCGTTTCTTGTCGAACGTGAACGTATCATCATATAAGGCAATAACATCAGCGCGGTGCGAGTCCCGGAGCCATTCCAACTCGTCCACAGCTTTCTTGTGGCTGCTCGTTCGGAAGCCTCTGCCGCACATCTTCGACGCCATGCAGAACGTGCACTCAAAAGGGCAGCCGCGGCTGGTGATAATGGGCAAATAATTCTTGCCCGCAATGCGATACCTGTCCAGCGGGAAATGCCTGTACGCAGGGTGGGGCAGCTCATCCAAATTCTTAATGAACGCTCGGTCGCCCGTGTTGGCAATTTGTCCATCGCGCCTGTAGGTTATGCCGGCGACTTCGCTGAGGCTTCGAACGTTGCCTGCTGAAGCGTGGTCCGCAAGCTCAAGCATGGTTCTTTCGCCTTCGCCCCGCACAACTACGTCGACCTCGGGCACCGAAGCGAGCGTTTGCTCAGGCAGCGCCGTAACATGGGAACCGCCAAGGACGGTGAGCGCGTGGGGCAGGACTTTTTTGGCTGTTTTGGCTATGTCCACAGCGGGCCAGAACGTAAGCGTTGACGCGGTGACCCCCACGATGTTCGCGGCTTGCCTTGCCAGTTCAGCCTCAAGCTGCTGGGGTGTGGGTCGGCTGATTTGCAGGTCCAACACGCTGACTTCGTGCTGGTTTTCTTCGAGGACGGCGGCTATGTAGGCTAAGCCAAGCGGGAGGAAAAGGGACTGCGGAGCGCCTTTCGGGTAGGGCGGGTTGACGAGGGTTACGCGGGCTTTCACGTCTAGTTCCCCAGGAAGGTTGGATGGTGATTTTTCACGTTGATGGAGCTATTATGTGTTATGCAAAACTGTTCTGTTAGCTGTTGCCAGTGATTTGGCGAAAAATGTGGGGGGCTCTTCCTCAATTTCCCACATGGAGAAATTAGGTATACTCTTTTCTTATTAGTTTTGGCAGTTGTTCCATCATTTTCTAATACTTAGACCGCCGATAGTGACAGGGATGACACCGTTGAAAAGCTGGAGAGCCAAAGCAATTTTGGTCACAGCTATTTCCTTGGTCGTTGCACTAGCGCTTTTGTCTACGGCGCTTTTCCTCTATCACTCATCAGGCTGCTGGATTCTTAACATCTCGCCTGTTCCTGCGGGAGCAGGCCACGTCAATCCCGACGGGACCGTCTGCCCTTAGCAAAATACAATGACGTGCCGCAATACTCTTAGTCTTCATTCGGAGCTATGTTCTCGACTTGTTCGCGCGCAGCGCATCGCGGATATTTTCCGCTTCCACGGTGAGACGCTTAAAGAGTTCAGGGTTGGGGTTTTCTATCTGGTTGTCCCACCCGATGGTTTTGTGTATGAAGCCGTAAACTGGAAGCCGCCTAGCGTACAGGGACTGCTGCATGTCTTCGGGAGAGATGTTGTCGGTTACCTTTTTCACGAAAAGTTCAAAACACGGCGTTGTGTGGCAGTACCATGCCTCCTTTTTCAACGGAACAGCGAACAGGTAAGTCGAGCAGTTCGTGCATCCTTCTTTCCCGCATATCCTGCAAGCTACGGTTTTGAGGAACAAGCCTTTGCTTCCACAATTCGGACACTTACCCATGAGTTCAGCCTATAATGTCTTAACTGCTTAGGCATATATAATTTGTTTCTGAGTCTTACTTTGGAAGCCGCGTGCTTGAAGGAGTCTTTCCCAAATTAAATCTTTAATAGCGCTTTTCCCCTTCACTTACACGACACAAAAAGCAGAGTGAACCCATCAATACAGGGCGGAACCATGTCAGCAGAACTGGCTTTACTAGACGCAAAAGTCTTAACCATGAACCCTTCTCAGCCCCGCGCCCAAGCCGTAGCCGTCAGAAACAGCAAAATCCTCAAGGTCGGAGCCAACAACGAAATCACCGAGTTCATTGGAGAAAACACAAAGGTCATCCGCCTCAAAGGCAAAACCGTTCTCCCCGGATTCATCGACACCCATATTCACGTGGCGGATTTCGGCAGGTTCCTGCTGTGGATGGACCTGTCAGAGGCACGCTCCACCGAAGAAATGCGGCGCCAACTCGGAGAACGCTTGCAAGAGACGCCGAAGGGCAAATGGGTAGTGGGCAGAGGCTGGAACGAAAACCGCTTCGCTGAAAAGCGGCTGCCAACTCGCTTCGATCTGGACGCTGTCGCCCCTAACAATCCTGTGCTCTTCTACCACCAAAATGGGCAAGTTGCCGTGGCAAACAGCAAGGCGCTGGAACTATCTGGAATCGACAAGCAAATGGCTGCTCCGCCGGGCGGAGCCATCGACAGAAATGCGGGAACGGGCGAAGCAACGGGAATTCTGCGGGAGACAGCCACCGACCTCGTGTGGAAACTGGTTCCTGAGCCAACCGACGAGGAAATCGCCGATGCAGCCAGTTTGGGCGTGGAAAGAATAGTTGAGGCGGGATTAACCAGCGTGCATTGGATAGCCACGTCGAAAGTCGACTTAACCGTGTTGCAGAAGCTGCTTGCTAGCGGCGGGCTGCCGCTTAGGATTTACATGATAGTTCCAGTCAATCTTCTCGACCATTTGACAAGCCAACAAGGGCGCAGCAGCTACGAAGTCGGCACCGTGCGAATAGGAGGAGTGGAGGTTTACGCTGATGGGTTCCTGTCCTCGAAAACCGCAGCGTTGCTTGAACCGTACAGCGACGACCAAACCCAGGCGCCGATGCTCTGCACAAGAGAAGACATAGCTGCTTTGACTGTTAAAGCTCTCGAAGGGGAATTTCAGCCTGTGATTCATGCGATGGGCGACAAAGCCATAGACGCGGCGTTAGCTGCGATCAAGCAGGCAGCTGCGCACGCCACCGCGAAAGGCATCCGCACCCGCATAGATGAAGCCGCAGTCATGAGCCAGACGTTGGTCAAACGTGTGAAGCAGCAAGCGGTTGTCGTGTCGGTGCAGCCCTGCGTCATGGCTTCAGAGTTCTCGGTTTATTCAGCCATGGCTCGGCTTGGTCCCGAGAGAGCAAGGTGGCTTTACCCGCTCAAAACTCTGTTCAGGGAAGGCGTCCGCGTCTGCGGCGGCTCCGACTGCCCCATGGAACCCCTGAACCCGTTGCTGGGCATTCAAGCGGCGGTTTCGAGGCAGTTTTTCCACGAGGAAGAGCTCACGGTTGATGAGGCGTTGCGCATGTACACTGTGAACGCCGCGTACGCTTCTTGCGAAGAGAAACTGAAGGGGTCGATTGAGGAGGGCAAGCTTGCTGACCTCACTGTGCTATCCAAAGACCCGCATGAGGTACCGCGTGACGAGATAAGCGGCATAGCCGTGGAGATGACTCTCACAGCGGGAAAAATCGTCTACTCAAGATAGACGTGTTAAGTCCATTCTGTTCTTCTATGAGAACCATGGTGTTCTTCAGGGAGAGCTAAAAGTAGCTTCGCAGTAAATCTCATTATCAGGGCAGGGTGAATGAAAGAACGGCGTCTTCCAAAATGCTTCATAGAAAAATAAGTATTGGAATTGTCATCGCAGTGGTTTCACTGTTAGTCATTGTTCTGGCTGGAGCTGGTTATTCTAATGGGGAATTGCCAAGTCAAACGCCAACGCCGACCCCTGCCGTTACGACGTCCACAGGCACCTCGCCAACTCCGACTCCCACGCCAACCCCAGAGCCCACACCCACTTTGACACCAACCCAAGAAATGCCGAAGCCCTCTGTTCCTGAATTTACTGTCACGCTTACTGATTCCTCGTATGACGTACCCACAACATACTACATGGACACGTATGGTTCAGGAAAGAACGAGACTATCCCTGGCTACCATGTTGAGGCAAGAACGATCACGGTGACAATTAAGAACCAGCCTTTTACACCTTTTCCTTATTATGCCAATTCTCCCCGGAATGTTAGCCTCATGTACGACATCCGCGTGAAAACACATTACGAAGAGAACTGGACCAATATTTATCATCCATCGGATGGGTATCCACTCGCTGATTTAGGCTCTGAGTACACCGCAATTTCCTTTCAAGGAGAGTATTCTCCCGAATCTGGATTGGATTTCGATTCAGGCTGGAGAAGTCTGACGTTTCTTGTTGGTGCACAAATAGATTTCCAAGTGGAAGCAATGATAGGACACATCAGTCGTGTTTCTAACCCCAACGCGACAAACCAGCTAGAGATGTATCCGTACATGTTCATCGGAGAAAAAAGCAGCTGGAGCGACACAGCAACACTAACTATTCCCACGAATACTCCACTTCTTTCAGTTCTGTCCCCTCAAGAAAACAGCCACAGCGCGTCCGATGTCCCATTGACTTTTAGTGTGGACAGACCAGTCTCGCAACTCAGGTACAGCCTTGATGACCAAGAGAATGTCACTATTTCCGGAAACACAACATTAACTGCTTTGTCTAATGGATTACATAGCATCACGGTTTTCGCTTGGGACGCTGAAGGGAATGTGGGGGCTTCAGAAACAATCCACTTCGAAACAGCATCACCCCCTGCATCTTCGCCAACTTCTCCTTCGCCTTTGCCTACCCAAACTGAGAAAACACCATTTGTGGACCCTCCGGAAGACACGTTTTCGCTTCTGCTGCTGGTTTTCTTGGCTGTCACTGCAATTGTCACAATCACAGTCGCAGTAATTGTGAGAAAAAATAGTAGCCGAAAAACCTTCAGCAGAATCGCCTTTTCACTCAAGATAATGTGCTAAGTCCATTCTGTTCTTCTGGGAGAACAATGGTGTTCTTCAGTGAGAGCTAATAGGCAGTTGCCCGTAAAATGCAGTTTAGTGAATAAAGCATGAAGAGGGACGCCGTTCTGATTCTGCTGTTGGTCAGTGTAGTTGCAAGCTCGTTTGCCCGTCAACCAACCAAAGCCGATTCAAAGACAATCATCGTTCCAGACGATTACCCAACAATAGCCGCCGCCATCGCCAACGCCGCAGACGGTGACACCTTACTTGTGAGGAGGGGCACTTACGAAGGCGCCCAAAACCAGACGCTGGTGGTGAACAAGAGGATTGCTCTAATGGGCGAAGATGCGAACGGCACCACACTGACGTTTCACCCAGCTATGTATGAGTGGTTTATTGGTCCCGTTTCGATGGGTTGGACGTGGAACTATTCTCTTCTCATTCTTGCCAGTGATGTTGTGTTGTCGGGTTTCACAATTGAAAGCGACGGAGGACACGTTTGGGCAAACGGAGACAGAACCCAAATTGTTAACAACATCTTCAAATCGGGTCTTACAATGAACGGTTCTTATCAGTCCTTCGCGTACAACGTCTTGTCAACAAGCATGACCCTGAGCGGCTCACACCAGATTTTCGCGTACAACATGCTATCGGACTCGCTTTTCCCTAACGGAACCATCAAATCACATGGAGTCGTTTCTTCCAGCGGCTACTACAACAGGTTCATTAGCAACACATTGGCAAAGGGCAACATTGGCATCTCCGGGCGTTACAATACCATCTCTGCAAATAGCGGTGAAGGAGGGATAGGCACTGGAGGTGAAGCCAGGTCCAATCTAATTCAAAACAACACTGTACGAGATGGAGGCGGCATATTCATAGCAGGCATTGAAAACATTGTTGCCAACAACACGATAACCAACAGCCCTTGGTTTGGAATCGAGATAGCGTGGGGCTTCGGCAACATCGTGAAAGGCAACATGATCAGAAACAGTACTGATGCAGGTCTCTTGGAAACAGATAATTCAGGAGGCACTGTCTTTACCGGCAACTTTGTGGCAGACAGCGTCTGGGGCGCCAAAATCGTGGGCTACCAATCCGGTGGCACCGTGCTCTGTTGCAACAACTTTGTAAACAACGCCCAACAAGTTAACAATGAACCCACCGAAAACTACACTGTGGCTGGGTCAACCTTCACGCGGACTCTTAACCATTCAGGAAGATTCGACAACGGCACTACAGGGAACTACTGGAGCGACTACAACGGCGTAGATTCGAACGGAGACGGCTTTGGCGACATCCCATATGCGGTAGGCTCAAACCGTGTGGACCGCTTTCCTCTTATGTCTCCCTTCAACATTTCTAGCCCAACATATCAACTGCCAGAATGGGCAAACACCACAGCGCCCACAATCATTCTGACAATACCTTCCTTTCCGCCAGCGCCTACACCTTCGCCGTCGGCTTCCCCAACAGCTGCCGCAACGTCTTCCGTAACAGCTTCCGCCACACCTTCGCCCACTTTTTCAGCGACCGCGGTCCCCTCACAAACCTCATCCTCAACACATATACCCACACCTACAGTTCCAGCCACTCCAACTCCAACATCAACTCTGTCATCGACCATGCCACCTCTATCCTCAGAACCGCCCGCGCAGATTAACGAAAAACACCCAGAGAAGTTATCGCCAGAACTAGCATACGCCGTAGCTGGCGCAGTCGCTGCAATCGGTCTTGCCACGAGCTTGACGCTGCTGAGGAAAAGAGGCAAGCAAACCCCGCTTCAACCTGAACCTGCCTCCACCAGCGAGAGAGATAAACAGCGCCGCGCAACATACAAAACCGCACAAAAAAGCACACAGCGCAACGGAAACGCACCAGCCGCAACTAAAAGTATCCAATTTGCAGAAAACAAAACCCACCGCACAATCTTTTTTAGGCTGAAAACTCTAGGTACACAACCAGAAATTCAGGACACTCAAAGGAGATTCTAACTTGACCCAGAAAGGTCCTTTGCTGATGACTTCTTGGCGCGCTACAGGAGCCTGCAACGCCCGATGCCGATACTGCAACGTCGACGCCTCAGGCGCCAAGGCACCCCGAGAACTCACCACCAAAGAAGCGCTGCATCTCGTGGATGAGGTGCACAAGTTCGGCGTCAGGTGGTTCGGCTTGAAAGGCGGCGAACCGCTCATGCGCCCCGACATATTCGAAATCATCAATCACGCCAAAAGCCTCGGCTTAAACGTGTGCCTGTTGACCAACGGGTGCTTCGTGGACGGAGCCATCTACGACAACCTCGTGAAGAACCAGGTTTGGACAAGCGTCAGCATCGACGGACCCGAGGAAATCAACGACCAGCTCCGCGGAAAGGGCAGCTACAGGAAAGCGCTCTCTGCCATTGAGAAGCTGTCGAAAGGCGGAATCCTCAACGGCTTAGCCTGCGCCATAACCACCATAAACTATCAGCACCTCGACCATGTCTGCGAGCTAGCCGAGAAGTACAAGGCTAACTTCGTCTGGTTCAACCATCTAGTTCCCAGCGGCAGAGCAAAAGAAACCCTCGAACTCGCGCCAACTCCGGAACAGTACGAGTGGACGCTGAACCACATCTGGGACCTAACCGAGAAATACGAGGGCAAATTCGAAATCCACGTCCACTGCCCCCACTTCGCACGCGTCGTTAAGCAGCGGAACATCCCGAACTTTGACGAATGGTACGAACGCAAATTCCACGGCAAATGCACCTACTTCGCCTTCGGCGGCTACGTCAGCGTCACCGAAAACGGCGACCTCATCCCCTGCTTCTACACCGACCTCTCGCCCACGGAGCACATGCAGCTCGGCAACATCCGCAACAAGAGCCTGCAAACCGCCTGGGAAGAAGTCAAAAAGTCACCGTTCTACTCCAGCTTCCAAAACCGCAGTGTCCTCAAGGGCAAGTGCGGCTTGTGCGAGTACCGGGAAATCTGCGGGGGCTGCAGGAACCGAGCGTACGCCTATACGGGCGACATGTATGAAGCTGACCCAGCGTGCGCCTACGTACCAGAGAAATTGCGGCAGAAATCGTAAACCACGCCTCTCCTTTTCCCCCTTTTGCTGGCACTTCGAGCTGATTTCGGAAGCCTTTTTATCTTGAAACTTGGATACGGAAAGCTGTGATGGCATGCGATTCACCGTTTTTGCCTGCGCATTCCTCGTCGTTGTCGCCGGCTCAGCGCTTTTCGTCGGCGTCGCCCTACACCTCAGCAAGACCTGGGAGCCAGATGTCTACGTCGGGGTATATGCGGGCAGCACCAATGTCGAAGAACTTGTGAACCTCGCCGACGAGGTGAAATCTTACACCAACCTATTCGTGGTCGGAAGCTTCCAAGTCGTGGAGGAACTGCCCAAACTCAACCAAGTCTGCCAGCGCTTGGCTGAGAACGGCTTGAACTTCTTGATTTTCTCGCACCCGAACGAGACGGTGCCCTTCGCCCAGTGGGTCAGAGACGCACAGCGGAACTGGGGAGCGCAGTTCCTAGGGTTGTACGCTTACGATGAGGTCGGAGGACACCAGATAGACCGAACCCGGTGGATGGCGATACATGCAGCGGACAACTACACAGACGCTGCAGAAAAGTACGCTGTCGCCGTTCACGATTGGCTGGACCAACTTCGCAATTACAGCGGAGCAGACCTCCCCATGTATGCTTCTGACTACGTCCTCTACGAATACGACTACCGAGCAGGCTACGACGCGGTGTTCGCCCAGTTCGGGTGGAACTTCAGCCGACCTCTGCACGTGGCGCTCTGCCGCGGCGCAGCAACAATGAACGGCAAGCCGTGGGGCGCCATCATCACCTGGACGTTTGACACGCCGCCGTACTTGGAGTCTGGGCAACGCGTGTACGAGGACATGGTTTACGCCTACCAGAGCGGCGCCAAATACATCCTCGTCTTCGACTTCGACGAGAACACCACTCGAGGCATTCTGCAGCAGGAGCACTTGGACGCGCTGAAGCGGTTCTGGCAGTACGCCGAGGAACACCCCAGAGCCAGCAGCCCGCCTGAAAACAGGGTGGCTTACGTGTTGCCAAGCGGCTACGGGTATGGTTTTCGGGGACCTGCCGACAAGATTTGGGGACTTTGGGAAGCGGACGGTCTCTCAGGCAAAGTTTGGGGCGACGTAGTTCGCTTGTCAGAGCAGTATGTCTCTGGACTGGACATAATTTACGAAGACAATCTGCAGCCCAACGCTTCTCCCTACAGCCAACTCGTTTTTTGGAACGGAACCAGCTAGGTCGGATTCCGAGGGAAAAAAGCACTTCCACTAATCCAGACATTCGATTGTGAAAAAGGGGGAGAGTTGTTTTGCTTTGGATGTTTACTTTCTTCGTCTTAGAACTAATGCTGCCGCGGCTGCTATTGCGATAATGGCTATTGCCGCTCCGGCGATGATGTACAGTTCAGTGGCGGGTCCCTCTTCAGGAGGCGGTGGCTGCGAAGGTGAAAGCGTGGGGGTTGGAGTGACTACTACTGGAGGTGTGGTCGGCGGCGCAGTTGGAGTTACAGGCGCAGGCGTTGGCGCTGCTGGTCCGACTCCCAGGTAAGCGATTGCGAATGAGCTCCCGTACGATTCGGTTCCCTCGAAAGTAGCTGAGACTTGGTACTTGCCCTCGAGCTTCGGAGTCCAAATGATGCCGAAACTGCCTGCCATGTCGCTGGTGACTGTGCCAATGTCCTCTGGGTTTCCGGAGGGGTCAATAGCGGACAGCTTCACTGTGACTCCCGTCGCGTCTCCAGGAATGGGCTTCTGCATGTGCAGGTACTCCATCCACGAAGCCATACTCGCGTCAGAAATGCACGGCGTGCCTTTCTGTCCTGGCGATTGGTCAGTCACTGTGCCGGTTATCATTACGCCTGTGCCAAGAGGCAATAGTGTCTGTGGGGCTGAAACGGTGACTTCGCTGGGTCCTTTGCCGAAAGTGTACACTTGCCCGTCTAGCGAGTTTAGTGCGGTGAGGAGGCCGTCTGCGATGACTGGGTTGCGCATCCAGCCAGATATGTTCCAGATGCCTTCTCCAGTGTCGGTGTCAATGCACCAGAGTTTGCCGCCTCGCCACAAGACCGAGTCGGGCGAGTGTTCATCGTTGGTAACGTATATCTTGTGGTCGGCGATGGTGAAGCCGTTGTAGACTGGCCAGGTGCCGTAGACGTTCTCGTAGCCTGCGCTTCCAAAGTCGAATTTCCACGCGAGACTGCCATCTGCAGCGTCGTAAGCCCAAACACTTCCAGTGTACCCTGCTGTGTAAACTTTGCCATAGGCTGGATGTGCCTGATATTCAAAGATTCCCCAGCCATTCGGAAGCGGGTTGCTTTCCCACAGTCTCTCACCTGTCTTAATGCTGTAAGCGATTTGTGTCATCTTGTCTTCGGAGCGCATTACGAAGATCCCGTCTTGTATAGCCATGACCTGCGCGAAGAAAGCAGCATAAATCTCTGTGCGGTTCACCGCCCACAGTTGCTGTCCAGTATCTTGTTTGTAGCACACATCTGTGTACACGTATGGGAACACGTTGGTGTCACGGGTTTGGGCGAGAATGTAGCCTTCTCCTATGGATGAAATGGACAATGCCTGCGTCGCTGGCGCATAGATGTCTGGAACTGATACGTTGTACTGTATTCCTCTGCTGCCGTCTATCGTCGATAGGTAACCTGGGCTCCAAGTGTCTATGGCTCCGCGGGCGTAGATGGCTTTAGTTGAGTTCCAGCAGATTAGCCGCCTGTTGGCGCCTGTGCCGCTGAATGAGTAAGACAAGATTTCTCCTTTCGGACCGAATGCAGTTGGACCGCCGTTGAAGCCGCCTAAGCCGCCCCACGTGATGTTTATGACGGTGAGTATTTGTCGTCCTGAGAACGCGTCGAACATAAACCACGTGCTGTTGGCAGCGGAACCAGAAGTGCTCCACAAGTATGCGAGGAGTCCGTGTTCGTTCGGGTTGTCGATTTTCAGCACTTGCGCAAAGGCTATGTCGGTGTTGTTGAGGAACATGATTTCTTCGCCGGTGTAGAGGTTTAGCACGCGGGTTCCGAATGCATTTGTGCCAGTTGGACCGTGTTCAGTGTAAATGATTCTTCCATTAAGAACCAGAGGGATGTAGAACTGCTCATAAGATAGGCCAGTGTAGTATGAAGCGTCGCCTAGTTTTCCGCCGCCTATACCTCCGAATATTATGGGTTTCTTCCACAGAACGTGTGCACTTTCGGGCGCTGATGTGTAAGGAGCGAAGGCAGTGGTCATGCAGAAACCACGGTTCGGGTGATCGTAGCACCTCATCAGCCAGTTGTCAGCAATCTGCCACCAGCCTTTGCTCTCCGCGTTTATCGGGCGCGTCCAATAGCCAGTTGGCAGCGGTACGTCTGGAATGGGAGGTACTCCTTCCTGCTGGACTGTAAGAGGTACTTGGGCGCTGGTGCTCGGCTTGTAGTAGCGCTGATCTGGATAGGGTTGACCTGTAGCAGCGGAGACGTTTACCCATTGTCCCGGAAACTTTGTCTGGAAATGGTAGGTACCGACTTGTGTGGGAACGTACATGAACCACCCAGCACTTGTGGAATCCACGCCGTACGGTCCCTTGACTTCGGTTGTGTTATCCGGCTTGGTTATTGTCACTGTGAAGCCTGAGAAGTGACCTAGCAAGTCCGTGGCTCCGAACGCGACTTTGTCAATTCGGAAGGTAACAAGCATTTGTTGACCAACGCCGACAACGTCTGGAGCAAGCATAGCGTGAGCATAAGTGTCGATTTGAATGACTGCTGCTTTGGCGGCAGGTGTGATAGTCATCAAAACAGTAGCGCATAGCATCAGAAGCAATGCGATTGCAGCTATTGTTGTGTTCTTCCTGTGTTTCATTCTTTATCTCTCCTGTTTTCGTGGTCAGCGAATATGTTGACATTGAATATATAACATTTTTCAGAAAAGAACCTAACAAGAAAAACCGAAGCAAATCTGCAAAACGTTTGAACTTAAGAACAATGAGCATTGCGCGGGCTACTTGGTTTGCACGCTACTTATTTATTGTTCTTCTTCCGTTTAGATTAAGCAGCAACTTGGGTTGATGGCAATGGCAAAGATTGTAGCTTTTAACGGCAGCGCCCGAAAAGACGGAAACACCGCCACATTAATCCGACGCGTACTGAGCTTTCTCGAGCGGGAAGGCTTCGAAACCGAGCTCATCCAGCTAGCGGGCGAACGAATAAGCGGCTGCAACGCATGCCGAACCTGCTTCACAACCAAAGACAAGCGCTGCGTCATAAGCGAAGACCGAGTTAACGAGTACATAGCCAAGATGCTGGAAGCCGACGCCCTGATCTTCGGCTCGCCCGTGTATTTTAGCATGATGACGCCTGAATTGAAGGCGCTCATGGACAGGGCATTCTACGTCGCCAGAGCCAACCAAGACATGTTCAAACGCAAGGTGGGCGCAGCGGTCGTCGCCGTGCGTCGCGCAGGCGGAATCCCCACGTTCGACGCCATAAACCGCTATTTCCTCATCAGCCAAATGATTGTCCCAGGCAGCTCCTACTGGAACATCGGCATAGGACTGAAAAAAGGCGACGCCGAGGCGGATGAGGAAGGGATAAAAACCATGGAAGACCTCGGACGCAACATCGCTTGGCTCATGAAGAAGACAACCGTTTGACAAATCTCCATGTCTCCCTATAGCACACGCACTATTTTTTTTAAAACTTAAATACGGTAACGGGCAAACAATGCTGGGAGGAAGAGAAATGGCAACATCAAAAATCGTAATGGCAGCAGGAATAATAGTAATGTTAGTTGTTGGATTCGCAATCGGACTCATCGCCAGCCCCGCAATCATGCCGCAGAATCCCCAACCATCATCCACCGCTACTCCGCTACCTTCAGGCTCACCTGAACCTACAGCAACACCCGCGCCAACAGGCGACACAGTTTGGGAAAGCGTCGTTGCCTCAGGCAAAATCAGAATCGGCACCGACCCAAGTTGGCCACCGTTTGAGCTGCTTGACGACAACGGCAAAATAGTCGGATTCGAAGTGGACCTCATAGATGCAATGGCCGCCAAACTGGGCTTCACCACTGAATGGCAGAGCGTAGGCTTCGACACAATCATCGGCTCCGTCCAAACCAAAACGCTGGACCTCGGCGTAAGCGGCTTCTCCATAACCGCCGACCGACTCGAACAGGTAAGATTCACCATACCACACACCTTCACCCGAGGACAGGTCATAATGCTGGATAGCAGAAAGACAGAACTCAACATAACCACCCTTGCCTCATTAGGGGACCTGAAAACGCTAGGGCTAACCGCAGGCACTCAGACAGGCACCACCGAACAAGACGAACTGGACGCTGCAGACGTGAATTTCAGACCATTCAACGACTTCGGCTTAGCGATCCAGGACATGACGAGCGCTAACCCGAGCGTGGACTGTGTTTACGCTGAAACGCCGATAACCACTTCATGGATAAACCAGTACCTAGCCCAAGGCAAAATAATCGTGGCCGTCTACGACATACCCTACTACCCCTGCGCGTTCGTAGCCAACAAAGACGCAACCACATTTGTAGCCAAACTTGACGGAGCCTTCGCGGAAATGGTCGCTTCAGGAGAATTCGACCAAATCAAAGCCAAATGGAACATGTAGCAGAAACAGCAACGTGATCCAGAGTGGATTTAACCCAACAACTCCTCTCTTTTCTCGGACCCATAGTTAATACACTCGCGATTTCGGTTCTTTCCTTCCTGTTCGGAATGCTTCTTGGGCTTCCCCTAGCTTTCGTAAGAGCCTATCAGAAACGCGCGGGCATCCTCGTAGACGCGTTTGAAAAATTCTTCCGGGGAGTTCCCGAAGCGGTCCTTATGCTCATGTTTTACCTAGGCGTTGGCTTGTACATACCATTCCCCTTCACAAGCCCCTTCTTCACCGCCATCTTTGTTCTGAGCCTAAGAAGCGCAGCAAACCAGTCTCAGATCTTTCGAGGCGCCATCAGAGGAGTCGGCGAAGAACAAATGGCCGCCGCCAGATCCTTGGGCTTCTCCAAAATGGGTTCCATACTGCACGTAATCACTCCGCAGATATTCATCTACTCAACACCAGGACTCGGAAACGAGTACGCTCTGCTCATCAAGGACTCAGCGTACGCTTTCGCCATCGGCGTAATCGACATCATGAAAAGAGCCGACTTAATCAGGTCGGCAACCTACGATCTGGTCATGCCCTACATGATCGCGGCAGTCCTCTACATAATGCTAACCTTCCCCGTGGCCACCTGGCTCGATACATGGGGAAGCAGAAGAAAGAAAAAACTAGGGTTGTAAAAAATGGAAAACGTCATGGAATGTAGACACCTCTGGAAAACATACGAGAAGCACCTGGTTGCCGTGAAGGACGTCTCAATGAAGATAGCCAAAGGCGAAATTAAACTCATCTTTGGACCAAGCGGCTCAGGAAAAAGCACCTTTCTGCGCTGCATGGGCATGCTTACGCCCGTTGACAGAGGTGAAATCTACCTGACAGGCGAGTGCCTAACCGGGAAAGGCGTAAATCTGAACGCGGCGAGAGCGAGAATAGGCTTTGTTTTCCAGCACATCTACCTCTTCAGACATCTCACGGCGCTCGGAAACGTGGAGCTTGCGCTGAGGCATGTGATGAAACTCCCAAAAGACGCGGCAAGAGAAAGGGCGCTGCAGGCGCTCAGAGAAGTCAGAATGGAAGAGTGGACACATCACTACCCAGCTCAGCTCTCAGGCGGGCAACAGCAGAGAGTAGGCATAGCCAGAGCCTTGGCGCACGAACCGAGGATTCTCCTGCTTGACGAACCGACATCCGCTCTCGACCCTGAGCTGACCGCCGAAGTGATTGACACACTACGCGATTTGGCGAAGGAAGGCATCACAATGCTCATCGTGAGTCACGAGATGCCGTTTGCGCGGGAAGTTGCGGACGAAATGATTTTCTATGATGAAGGCGCCATCGGGGAAACTGGACCTCCAGAGCATTTCTTCAACAGCCCCAGCAGCGAGCGGGCGCGCAAGTTCATGAACAGGCTGATAAAAAGGACGCAAAGAGAATAAAATGTTTGAATTCCTAGCCGAGTATGCTCCGACAATCGTGGACGGCTTCCTCATAACGGTAGCAATAACCCTCTTCGGCACGTTCTCTGGGCTAGGCTTCGGAACGCTCCTGGCTTTAGGCGACATCTACGGCGGGAAAGTTGTCTCCGCAGTGATAAGAGTCTACGTGGAGTTTTTCAGGGGAAGCCCACTTATCGTTCAGCTTTTCGTAGCGCAATATGCCATTCCAGAACTGCTTCACCTGCGCATCAACCCTTTCGTCACGGCCTTTGCGGTTTTCGCCCTCAACAGCGCGGGTTACCAGAAAGGATATATCAAAGGCGCTTTGGAAACGGTCTCCACCGAGCAGATGCAGGCTGGCCTGTCCGTTGGTATGTCTGGAAGGCAGACGCTTTTCTACGTTATTCTTCCTCAAGCCATGCGTATCGTGATTCCGGCGTGGACTAATGAGTTTTGCTCCATAACGAAAAGCTCCGCCGCGCTGGGGTTTGTTGGTTTCTTGGACCTCACCGGAGTGGGCAGGACAATCGCCAGCCAGAAATACATTATCCTTCCAGCGTGGTTAACGATTGCGGCGATATATCTGGCTTGGATTACGGCTTTTACTAAGGCTGCCGACATAGTATACGAACGGAAGAAGATCCCTGGGCTGGAAATCTCCCCGATTTGAAACAATTACAGAGATATAAAGAAAAAAAGGAAAAGGAGCGGTTGCAAATTCCGTGAAGTGTTGCGCTTATCCCAGGATTGCCTTAAGGTCTTCGTCCACGGTTTTTATGGGCATGATGTTGAAGTTGTCCACCAGCACCTTCAGCACGTTCGGCGTGATGAACGCGGGCAAACTCGGTCCCAAACGGATATTCTTTACGCCCAAGTACAGCAGCGACAGCAAAATCGCCACAGCCTTCTGCTCATACCACGAGAGAATCAGCGACAGCGGCAGCTCGTTCAAGCCGACGCCGAAGGTTTTCGCCAGCGCCTGCGCAATCACCACAGCCGAATAAGCGTCGTTGCACTGCCCGATGTCCAGCAGTCTGGGGATGCCGTCGATTTCGCCGAGGTCTTTGTCGAAGAACTTGAATTTGCCACATGCCAGCGTCAGCACAACCGTGTCCTTCGGCGCTTTCTCCACGAATTCGGTGTAGTAGCTGCGTCCAGGTTTGGCTCCGTCGCATCCGCCGACTAGGAAGAAGTGCCTGATGTGCCCTTTTTTGACGGCGTCAACCACGGCGCCAGCCGCTGAGAGCACGGTGTTGCGTGCGAAGCCGACGGTTACGGTTTTGGCTTCGGTGTCTTCGGGGAAGCCGGGCAACGCTAATGCTTTCTGGATGAGCGGAGAGAAGTCTTCGCCGTCTATGTGCGGCACGCCTGGCCAGCTTACTGGTCCAGAGGTGAAGACGTTGGCTTTGTAGGTTTCGGCTGGTTTCTGGAGGCAGTTGGTGGTCATGAGGATGGCGCCTGGGAAAGCGGCGAACTCGCGCTGCTGGTTTTGCCACGCTGTGCCGTAGTGTCCGTAGAAGTGCGGGTACTGTTTCAGCTTGGGGTAGCCGTGCGCGGGGAGCATTTCGCCGTGGGTGTAGACGGTGATGTCTTTGCCTTGGGTTTGCTTCAGAACGGCTTCGAGGTCTTGGAGGTCGTGTCCTGAGACGAGGATGGCTTTGCCCTTCTTTGCGCCGAGTGGCACCTTGGTTGGCATGGGGTGGCCGTAGGTTTCGGTGTTTCCTGCGTCAAGGAGTTCCATGGCGCGGATGTTGATTTCTCCGCATTTCAGGGCTAAACCTACGAAGTCGTTGACTCCGAGCGATTTGTCCAGCGGTGCGGCTAAGCCTTGCTGGATGAATTCGAAGACTTTGGGGTCTTTTTTGCCGAGGCGAGCGGCGTGGTAAGCGTAGGCTGAGACGCCTTTTATCCCGTAGGTTAGGAGCCAGTGCAGTCCACGCAGGTCTGGGTTGAGTGTGGGGTCGGCGTGGATGCCGAACTGTCTGCCTTGTTTGATTAGGTTTTCTTGGTTTTTTTCTGGGGTGAGTTTTGCTGCGGGGAAGTCGGTTTTTCCACCTGCGGTTTTCACTTTGGCTCTGAGGGATTCGCGCAGGTTTACTGCTTTGTTGAGGTAGGTGGTTATGCTTTGTGGGTCGAAGTTTACGTTTGTGAGGGTGGCGAACATGGCTTCGGCAATGAATAAGTCTGTTTTTTCGTCTTTGATGCCGGCTTTGCGTGCTTCCAAGGCGAGCTGCGACAGTCCTCTGAGCGTGTAGATTAGGAGGTCTTGGAGAGTGGCGACTTCGGGGCTTTTTCCGCAGACGCCGAAGGTTGTGCATCCTGTGCCTTTGTTGGTTTGTTCGCATTGCCAGCAGAACATTTGGGTTTGGGTTTGACTCATGTGTTTTCACCTTTGTTGTATGATTGGTTTTTGTGTTAGATAGTGTTTATCCCTTATATGTTGGGGATTTTGAGAAGTTGGGCTGATGTGTGCCCATTATGTGGTTGGGTGTGGGTTGATTTAACGGTTTTGTTCTGGTGTGATTTTCTCTCTATGCCTCCTGTCGGGATTGTCTGGTTGTGTTTTGGGTTGAGTTTTGTGTTCTGTTTGTGGAGTTTTTGTTTTTGCTGTCTTAAAATGTCTTTTCTTGTTGCAGAAAGTCTTAAAGTGTCGTTGTTCGTCTTGCGCATGACAGGTGTGAGTCGAGATTGATTGAGGAGGAAAATGTGTCGTTCAAGGTGCGCTTGGAAAAGGGCAACAGAGTTCAAGTGCCCAAGCCCCTCCGTATGCGATACTCGCTGGACAACAGCAAGGTGCTGAAGGTGTCTGTCCGCGTCATAGAAGCGCACACAGACTGGGAGGACTTCCATGCCCGCATGGACAAAAGCGGAAGAATAACTATATCCAAACTGACACTTTGCTTGCTGCAGTCGGAAGCATCGAAATTGAGCCTCGCTGGCGAAATAGTGGAAGTGAGCATTGAGCCAGCTTAAACAGAACCTTAGCTCATCCAAGCAGTCTATTTCAGGCTAAGAACTCTGTCCCTCGCTTTTGAAGTGGTGTTCCAGCAGCCTGCGCATTCCTCTCCGGGTTATCTCAGAAAGCGTAGACGGACTAATCCCCAGCTTGGCTGCAAGCTCCACCGTGTCAATTTTTCGCGGGTAGTCGAAGAAGCCACCTTTCAGCGCCAGCCAGAAGATCCGTTCCTGTTTCTCGGTCAGTATGCCGCTTTTGGGTTCGAATTTGCCCATCTTGAGGACGTTCACTTTGAGCCCAGCGTGTTCCATGGCTGAGACGATTTTCTGGTAAGCCTCGAAACTGGGCACCATGAAACTGTACATTATGCTGTTGTCCTCCAAGCTTTTGCCGGAGACGAGGAAGGCGTCGCAGGATAGGATGGTGTTGCAGACTCCGCAGCCTTCGCTTTCCAGCCAAATGGATGATTTGCCAGCGCTGGCTTTTGCACCAGCCGCTTTCAGCTCCGTTGGCGGGTTCTTGATGCGTTTGACCTCTTCGGGGTCGAGCTCAACCAAGTGTTTGACTGAGTTGGGGGTTGAACTGCGGATGTCCGCTACCTTAAGGTGTTTTAGTCCGAGGGGCGCGAGTTTCTTGACTATGGTGCACTGCTTGTTCTCCACTTCCAAAACGACGTGGAGAGGTTTGCGCCACAGGTCCTTCATTCCGATCAGACTGTGCTGTATGTTACGCCTGAATCATATATGTTGTTATGCAAATTTCGTTCTGCAAGATTCGCCGTTCCAGTAAGGGCTAAATAGTTCCAAACACAATTTCGGTTGTTACTTGCA
>Ga0299912_10001272_pt1 | contig 20405 bp, 15 predicted proteins | sample RVTome_2_FD_207667 | JGI IMG/M metagenome (GOLD analysis project Ga0299912, IMG submission 207667) | Soil microbial communities from uranium-contaminated site in the Upper Colorado River Basin, Wyoming, United States - RVT95D214 (version 2) ... | reverse complement strand
TTTTCGCCAATATCGGCGCATTTATCGTTGTTATCGCTTTCTCTAATGCCACAGGTTCTGATAATATCGATGATTATGCCGGCTTGATGAAACGGTCGCCGGGCATTGCTTTGACTATGACCATTTTCATGGTCTCCCTCGTTGGCATTCCCCCTACCGCCGGATTTTTAGCCAAATATTGGATGTTTGGAGCAGCTGTGAAAGAGGGGCTTTACGGAATCGTTGTCGTAGCCGTTTTGACTTCGGTGATATCGCTGTTCTACTATATGAATGTGGTCAGGGTCATGATGTTCCAGCCGCCCACGGATAATTCACCAATTCCCCTGCCGGGTATGGTAAAGACGAGCCTGGCGCTAAGTGTAGTTATGGTTTTGGTGATATGCTTATGGCCGGGAGCTTTCTACAGCTGGGCCATGACGGCTTCGACCATTTTCGCTTTTTAAGCTCTCCGTCGATTTGTTAGTATATTATAAGCAAAAAATAAAGATAATATGATTGGTGTAACAGGAATTTTTTCTGAATTTGTCATATAAACGCGTGGCTTAGATGATTATTATTCCAGTATCATTTGCAGGACTTTCCCCGAAATTTTTGCACGATTTCGTAGAACATTAATAAACTCATAGGTTTAACTTTTTTTGAATCTGGAAGATATGATTTTTGAAAAACGGGGAATCCCCGCCGTTATTTTCGTCCTTACAACCAGTTCCGCATGGTCGTAGCCCGTAGGGCGTGACCCGGCGGCATAAGAAGGTAAATCAGTGTCGGGTCACGGGCTTCGCCCTACGACCCGACACAACTTGGATGGGAATAGTCTGAATAAGCTCAACCAACTTACCGAAATTTTCGGGGAAACTCCTCTATCATTTGATATTGACAGGAAGATAGAATAAAGCAATATTCAAGAGCATGGGGTTCACACACGAACTAAAAAAGATTTTACGCACCAGGTTTATTTCAGGGCTATTAGTGATAGTCCCCTTAATTCTTACTTTTGTCTTATTAAAAGCCCTGATAGAATCAATCGATGGCTTGCTTTCGCCATTAATAAAAAATTTACTGGGACATCAATACGCTTTCCCTTTTGTCGGCGTGATTGTCACTTTGGCTATCGTTCTGCTTGCCGGGATTTTTACGGCCAATGTTATCGGCCACCGTTTAGTCAAGCTTTGGGAAAGCCAGATTCAGAAAATCCCGATTATAAACTTCGTTTATGGTTCGGTCAAACAACTTATCCAAGCCCTGACAATCCCGACCAATAAGAGTTTCAAGTCGGTGGTTATGGTCGAGTACCCGCGCCATGGAATCTACGCAATCGGGTTTTTGGTTAACGAAGTAAATTATATCCGGGAAAATCATACGGATAAATTTCTCAGCGTTTTTATTCCTTCAACGCCGACGCCTATCACCGGGTATGTAATATTATTGCCGGAAAAAGATGTGGAATATCTTGACATGACCATAGAAGAAGGCATAAAGTTCCTTGTTTCGGCTAGTATTATATCTCCGCGAAACCTGGCGGCAAGGAATAATACCGGATTGAATGAGATTACTAAAAGCGATAATGAAAATTTAATGAAGGCGAGTTCAAACAATGAACCTGAGTAAAGTTTTCGATGTTAGCCTGATCAAGGTCGGGATATCGGCCACGTCCAAAGAAGAGGCTATTGGTCAATTAGTCGATTTATTTTGCGCGAAGTATCCGGACAAAGACAAATCCGCGATTATGGAGGCGGTTGCCGAAAGAGAGACGCTTGGTAATACCTCCATGGGGCGGGGAGTCGCGTTTCCTCATGCCCGGACCGATATAGTAACCGAGTTATACGCGGCGATTGGCATCATTCCGGATGGGATAAAATCGAGCACGCCGGATAAAAAACCTCTGCATCTGATTGTGCTTCTGCTGACGCCCAGAAATATATCGAAAAACTATCTTCAAACTCTTTCCGGGTTGGCATCATTTGCCCGCCGCCCCGAAACTCTGCCCGCGCTGTTAAGCGCGAAAACTCCAGAAGATGTCATTGCCATTATCGATAAAACAGAGATTGAGGTCAGGAAAATTTTAACGGTCGGCGATGTCATGACTCCGGATCCGGTAACTGTAACGATGGATAAAACACTTAAAGATGTGGCTAATATATTCTTTGAAAAAAAAGTTAGATGTTTGCCGGTGGTCGATGAGAGTAACGCGCTCGTCGGCGAAATAACCGGAATTGAACTGCTGAAATTCGCCATGCCCAATTATAAAAGCTTTATCGCTAATATAGCCAATATACCCGAAATCGAATCTTTCGAAGAACTTTTGCATAAAGAACACTCAGCGCGAGTTTCGAATTTCATGAAAAAAACGCCGGTGGTGGTAGAACGCGACGCCCCGGTTATCGAGGCGGCGGCTTTGATGTTGTTCAAAAAAGCGGAGATGGTGTCTGTTCTGGAAGATGGCAAACTGGTTGGTGTTATCACCAAAACCGATATCGTATCGAAAATAGTCAGGGGTTGATATGCTGGGTGAAATAAAGGAACTCACGGTTGAGGCCGCTAAAAACTCCGCCTGGAACGCGATTTGGACATTTCCATCTATTATAGGTTCGGCGTTAGTTATCGCCTGGGGCGCCGAATCAGCCCAGTTTTTAGTTTCGCAAGGTTTTGCTCTGACAATGCTCGCTTTGATTCAGACTTTACCCGAATTCGCGGTCGAGGGTGTGATTGCCTGGCGGGCCGGGCAAATGCCTACTCCCGAAAATATCGGTCTGGCAACCGCTAATTTTACCGGCGCTTTAAGGTTGTTAGTTGGTTTGGGTTGGCCATTAATTTATTTCGTAGCGGCGATTTTCAGCCGTAAAAGCGGCAAAACTCTAATGTCGATAAGTCTTGATAAAGAACATTCGGTAGAACTTCTTGGCTTGTTCGTGCCGACATTATACATGTTCATAATCGTTCTGAAAGCCAGTTTGAATTTATTTGATAGCGCGATTTTATTAATCCTGTATCTGATTTATATATCGATTTTACTTCGCCTGCCGCCAAAGGATTCCGAAAATATCGAAGAAGCCGAGCCGATACCCAGGCATATTTTAGGGCGCAAGCGATGGATTAGAAATTCATTTATATGGTCGTTTTTTCTGGCCGGCGCGCGGGGTATATACCTGGTTGCCGGTCCGTTTCTGGAAAGCATGCTGGGGCTTTCGGTCGTAGTTGGCGTGCCGACTTTCGTGTTTATTCAATGGGTGGCGCCGTTTTTATCGGAATTTCCGGAAAAGGTATCAGCGTTTTACTGGGCTAAAACTGTCAAAAAAGCACCTATGGCGTTGATGAATATGATTTCATCAGGTATTGCCGAATTGACTTTGCTGGTGGCCTTAATACCTATCATTTATTGCATATCGCGCGGCGGAATATACAGTATAGATTTTGATTTTCACCATCGGGTGGAGATTTTATTAACAGCCCTGCAATCGCTTCTGGGATTTATGCTTTTAGCCAATATGAGGTTCAGGGCTTACGAGGCGGTAAGCCTGTTTGTTCTATTTGCATTCCAGTTTGTCTTTCCCACCGTAAGGGAGGAAATTCTTTTCGTATATGGCGCCTGGGTCATTGTTGAGATTGTTTTGGCGCTTAGCGGATACAGGAAATTTTACGCTTTTTCAGAATTCAAAGTGGTGATGAAAAAACATATTCTAAAATCGAAACCTGTCTAACGGATTTTTAGTATAATCAATAAAACATGATTTTGACGAGTAGTAAATTTAAAAAGTACTAAGCCCGATGGTTTAGTCGGAGGATAATATGAATAGCCTAAAAACTATATTTTTACTTGTACTATTGACAGTATTACTGGTTTTGGTCGGCGATTTTATCGGCGGAACGCAGGGGATGATGTTATTCTTCATTTTGGCTTTGGCGCTTAATTTGGGCACTTACTGGTTTTCCGATAAAATTGTCCTGAAAATGTACCATGCTCAGCCAGCTCCCGAAAATTCCAAATTAACCGGTACAGTCCGGCATGTCGCGCAATTGGCCGGTTTGCCAATGCCTAAAGTCTATATTATCGACAGCCCTCATGCCAACGCTTTCGCTACCGGCAGGAATGCGGAACATGCGGCGGTGGCGGCCACATCCGGCTTGATGAATATCCTCGACCAGCAGGAGCTTGAGGGGGTTATCGCCCATGAATTAGCGCATGTCAAAAACCGCGATATATTAATTGGCACGATTGCGGCTATTATCGCCGGCGCGATTACGATGATTTCTCGTCTGGCCTGGTTCACCGGCGGCGATGAGGATAGAAATCCGCTAATTGGCATAATCATTATGATTACCGCCCCCATAGCCGCTTTTCTCATACAGATGGCGGTATCGCGTTCGCGCGAATACGCCGCCGATCAAACCGGTTCCGGCTTTATACATAATCCACTGGGATTGGCTTCGGCCCTGCGCAAACTTCATCTGTCGGCGCAGAAAGTAAGGCTCAACGCCAATCCTGCCACGGCTCATATGTTTATTGTCAGCCCCCTTTCAGCCAAAGGCTTGACTAATCTCTTTTCGACTCATCCGCCTATGGAGGAGAGGATTGCCAGACTCGAAAGTCTAAGCAGAGGCATTTCCGTTTAGATGGCGACAACGCTAATACTGCAGCTCGTTCTTATTATCATACTGGTAATATTGTCCGGCTTTTTTTCGGCATCCGAAATAGCTATCGTTGCTATCAGGACCAGCCGTTTAAAAGAACTGATAGCCAACGGCGAGAAGAGAGCGGTATTCGTCAAGAAATTGAAGTCCAATCCGGATGATTTTTTCGCGGTCGTTCAGGTTGGGATGACAGTCACCGCCTCGGCTGCCTCGGCGATAGGCGGCGCAACCGCTATTATGATTATCGGGCCGTTGGTTAAAACTGTCCCAATCGCTTTTATCCGGGCCGCCGCCGAACCGGTATCAGTGGTACTGGTCATCATTATCATTTCTTACCTGTTTCTGGTAATTGCCGAGTTGGTGCCAAAAGCCATAGCGATCAGGCGCCGAGAACCGATCGCCTTATGGGCCGGGGCACCCACCTGGTATTCATTGCGGGCGATGATTTTCTTTATCAGAATCTTGACCGTCTCTACTAATTTCTGTCTTAAAATATTCGGTTTTCCCAGTAAGCATCAACCCGACGTCACGGTCAGCGAAGCCGAGGTAAAGCTCATAGTCAAAGAGGGATTCGAAAAAGGGGTTTTCAACGAGGCCGAACAACAGTTAATTCATTCCGTTTTTGAATTCACCGATACTACGGTCAAGCGAGCGATGACGCCTCGTACCGATATAATTGCCCTGGATATTAATGACTCGGCCGATAAGTTCCTGAAAGCCGCAACCGAAGAAAAGTTCAGTCGATTTCCCGTTTACGAGGGTAATATTGATAATATTAAAGGTATTATCCATTCCCGGGACTTATTGTATATTTACACTCACAAAGAGCTTTTTATATTAAAAGATGTTATCAGGCCCACCAAATTTGTGCCCGATTCGAAGCCGATCTCGGAGCTATTGCGGGAAATGCAAAAAGACAAATTTCAAATGGCAATTGTGCTTGATGAGTTCGGCGGAACGGGCGGTATTATTACAATGGAAGACATGATCGAGGAAATCGTGGGCGATATCCAAGATGAGTACGACCAGGAAACCTCAAAAATCGTCTTCATCGATCAAAACACAGCCAGGCTGAAAGCATCAATGCCCGTAGATGAATTCGCCAACGAATTTGGCGTTAAAACGGAAGAAGGTGATTTTGAAACTGTCGCCGGAATGATAGTTACCAAATTAGGCAAAATCCCGGCCAAAAACGAACTTGTGGATTTCGGCAGTTTCAGTTTTACTATCGCCGAAAAAGACGGCCATAAAATTACAGCGGTAATTGCTAAAAAAAATGCCCCGGATAGAACTTCTTTACGATAGCCTTATAGTTTTGCGTGAATGCCTTTGTTTAAATTAGCGGCAACGCCATTATTTTTGAAGCGGAATAATTGGCTTGCGCTTTTATCTTTTAAAAATCTACGCCTATCGAAACGCGATGAACATTTCCCAGATCAGCCATCGATGAATACGAATAGTCGATTTTGTAATCCTGGAAATAATAGCCGAAACCAGCCGCGAAACCGCCCCAAAAATCTTTACCGGACCCGGTTTTATAATCTTTTCCCTTAGATGTCCAACCCAAACGAAGAAATAATGGGGCGAACGAATCAAATTGGCCGCCGACGGACAAGTATATATCGCTGTCGGTCGGCACGGTAAGATCGGCATTGACTGTCAGCGGCATGCCTCTTAGACTATGCGAAAAGCCGCCATCGATTAAAAACGGCAGAGGATCTTTATGCGATTTGGTAAAACCTTTTAGTTCAGTTCCAAGGTTTTTCAAGGCCACGCCGATACTGGTCCGTCCGTCGCCGAAACGATATAAGCCGCCTATATCAACGGCCATTCCATCCGATGTTAAAGAATCTATCTTGGCCATGATCAGCTTGCCTGTCAAGCCAATGGAAAATCCTCTGTTAAACCGCTTGGAGTAGGTTAATCCCAAAGCCATATCGAATGCTCCGAAAGTCCCCATGTTTTCGCCAAATTCATCCAGTTTGTCGAAAGAGCCATAGTCCTGATATTGAATCGAAACGCCGAAAGATGACAAGTCATTTATCGCTCTGACATAGCCAAGATAGCCGGATTGAAAATCGATGATGTAATTCATGTAAGAGGCAATAAATCTGTTGGGTTTAATCACTATCTGCTTGGCGGTATATTCCTCTTCTTCTTCGTACATATAATCAAGCGGAGCTTTTATATTATAAACAATCGCTGTCAAGCCGGCTGGATTATCATAAAGGCTGCTGATATCATCGGCCAGCCCCACATAGGCTCCGGCCATAGCTTGAGATTTGGCGGAAACACCAATTTTCAGAAATGAATAAGCGCTCTTGCCGGCATCGGAGCCGGAGGCGTAGGCGGACGCGTTCAAAGATAATAATGCTGTTAAAAGTGCGACGATATTTTTCATTGATTTCTCCATGGTTCCAATTTTAATACCATCCGGACCGGATTAAATCCTTCTTTTGTTTAAAATAATCGGCTTATAGTCATATAACAAGACCTATTATTATTTTACCACCCGCCGACGGTTCGGTTCATAATTTCTCTAATTAATTTATCAATAGCCGCCTGGTTTCCATCATCCCTGGTTTGGCCATCAATTACGGAATATATGCCAAAATCGGAAAGATTGGCGTCTTCCCACAATATCTTTTCGGAATTGGCGTATTTTACTTTTATACCGAGGCTAATCCGGCAGATATACTGCTGAACGGTTTCCGACGCGTCATAAGTATAAGGATCATGCGTATAGGATGTTATCGCTCCCACCAAGATCAAATCAGCCCGACTTTCCGGGACCACCTTGAGAGTGTTGTCGGATACGAATTGCTGGCTTAAGCCCTCGGTAATGAGGTCTTCAAGCCCGTACTCGGTGGTCCTGTTTTCAAAGGCCGGTATCGCGATATTTTTAGTGCTGCCAAGCGCGGAGGGTGAAAAAGTATAAACTCCGCAAGCTAATAAACACGCGCCAAGCAATACTATCATCAATAGTAGAGTTGTTGTACTATACTTCAATGCCATTTTTAAACACCTTATGAACCAGGTTTTTGCCGAACCAATACGGGATTTCCCGGTAGTCCCCGGTATCCCAGATTACGACATCCGCTTTTTTGCCAGGTGATAGACTGCCTATTTTGTCGCCGCGGTCTATGGCATAGGCGGCATTGATAGTGGTCGCGCACAATACCTCGGCCGGAGTCATTTTGAATTCGACACAGGCCAGGCTCATGGCCAGCGGTAACGAATGTATCGGCGAGCTGCCGGGATTGAGATCGGTGGCGATAGCTACGGGTAGCCCGTAATCAATCATCCGGCGGGCTGGAGCTTTTTCTTCCATCTGAAGCCAGAACACACAGCCTGGAATTAAAACCGGCATAACCGATGCCTTTTTCAATAGGTGTATGCCTTCATCGCTTATTAAATCCAGATGATCTACCGATGTCGCCCGAAATTCAGCGCCCAATTCGGCGCCGCCGGTCGAATAGAATTGGTCGGCGTGAAGTTTAAGTTTCATGCCGAAGGCCTGGGCGGTTTGTAAAATCACCCGTGTTTGTTTAGGCGTGAAAACCCCTTTTTCGCAAAATACATCACAAAACTCTGCCAATTTGCCGGCTACCACCGCCGGGATCATCTCATCGCAGATAAGCCCAACATATTTCTCCGGCTTGCTTTTATACTCCTCTGGGATATCATGTGCTCCCAAAAAAGTTGATACGATATCGACACTATGGCTGGCATCAAGCTTTTTTAGAACTTTCAATATCTTTAACTCGTCTTTGACAGTCAATCCGTAGCCAGATTTACCTTCAACCGTGGTAACTCCCCATTTTAACATCTCGTCGAGAACTTTACGGCCATTGTCGAAAAGCTGTTTGGCCGAAGCCTTACGAACCGCCGCGACCGTCGACTTTATACCGCCGCCGGCTTTAGCTATTTCCATATAGGTTTTACCTTGAAGCCGCATTTCGAATTCATTGGCCCGACTTCCGGCAAAAACGGGATGGCTGTGGCAATCGATCAAACCCGGAGTGACCAGTCGGCCTTTGGCATCAATTACTTTCGTGGTTTTTGAAACAGCTACCGAATTGAGCACTTTTCGAGTCGTGCCGACAGCGGCTATACGGGAGTTAATAAAAGCGATCGCGCCGTTTTCGATGATTCCCGGATCGGACATAGCGTTGCCGCCGAGCGGGCCGATCTTGTCGGGTTGATCAATAGTAGCCAATTGTCTGGCGTTTTTAATAATTACAGACGCGTTTATTTTATTCATATCCATTCGAGATTAATAACATTATCCTATCAAATCAAGTTGCCTGGCTTTTATGTACATCTATCGGTTAAGCCTATTTTTATATTATGATTCGTCGCCAAAAGATCCCCTGCCTTAACAGACTATCTTAATGTATAGAGTAACCTGCTATCTATCAACCACTACCGCCAACAACGTGCCTTCAGCGACAACCTTTCCATCCACCAGAGCTTTGCCGCCAATCTTGCAGGAACTTGGGCGATATTGGATCATCTCGATTTCGAACCGTATTTGATCGCCGGGAATTACCGGTTTACGGAAACGAACGCCGTCAATTCCCATAAACATGACGAGCTTATTCTCAGGATCCTCGATCGCGTTAAGAAGCATAAATCCGCCCGCCTGAGCCATCGCTTCCACAATTAGCACTCCCGGCATTACCGGTTTTTCGGGAAAATGCCCCGCGAAAAATGGTTCATTAAAAGTGACATTTTTAATGGCGATGACTTTTTTTCTTGGCTCGATATCGATTATGCGGTCGATTAAAAGCATCGGATAACGATGCGGCATTGCCTTAATAATGGCATTGATATCCAGAAGATAATCGCCTTTGTTATCGCCGTATTTGGTGGTTATGAGTTTTTTCTCATAAATACCGCGTATTTTCTTGGCCAGCGCGACGTTGGCCGCGTGCCCCGAACGGGCCGCCAGAACATGGCCTTTTATAGGTACGCCTATCAAAGATAAATCGCCGATAAGGTCAACCGCTTTGTGGCGGACCGGCTCATTGTAAAACCGTAATGGGATATCGTTTAAGATGCCGTTTTTGCCAACAAATATCTTGTCTTTAGTGCCCGAAGCTTCGCGAATTTTCGCTTCTTTTTCCTTGGTTAATTCGATATCAACTATAACTACAGCCGAATCCAGGCCGCCGCCCTTAATTAAGCCGGCATTGTAAAGTTCCTCAACCTCGCTTAAAAAACAAAATGTCCTGGCAGGCGCGAATTCATTGACGAATTCATCTTGCAGACTAACTAGGGACGTATATTGCGTGCCTAAGGCGGGGTTTTTATAATCGATCAAAAACGTAATTCGCAGATCATCGGAAGGCGTCACGACAATATCCACGCCCCGGTCTTTTTCCGAATAAGATAATGGTGTGTCGATTTCCAGATAATTCTTGGGCGCGTCCTGGTCGGCGATACCCGCTTGCAGAAGGGCGTCAACGAAAAATTTGGCAGATCCATCATGAACCGGCGGTTCGGAATTGGATATTTCGACGATGAGATTATCGATTTGCAGTCCGGCGATCGCGGCCAGAACATGTTCGACGGTGTGAATCTTAACATCTTTAATACCAAGGGTCGTGCCGCGGGTGATATCGACGACGTGATCGATATCAGCCGGTATGGATGGGCTGTTTTCTAAATCGGTACGAACGAATGTTATGCCGTGGCTTATCGGCGCGGGGACAAACGTTATAGTGGTCTGTACCCCGGTATGAAGGCCGATGCCTGATAAGGAGATTCGTTTTTTTATTGTGCGCTGGTTTGATACCATCTTAAATTCCGTTACTTATGTTGTTAACTTTATTATGCTGACCAATAGTTTCTGTCCAGATTACGATAGCCGATAGCTTCGGAAATATGCTGTGCCTGAATTGTTTCCGCTTCTTCCAAATCGGCTATGGTGCGGCTTACTTTCAATATCCGGTCATAAGCTCTCGCCGATAAGCCTAACCTCGTGATAGCGGTTCTTAGAAGCGCTATCGATTGTTCATCGATAACGCATATTTCCCTGACCATACGGGTTTCCATCTGCGCGTTATTGAATACGCCCTCTTTTTCGGCAAACCTTTTGATCTGAACCTGACGAGCTTTGTTGACCCGTTTGCGTATTTCCTCGGATGGTTCGCCGTCAGCGATACTGGATAAATCTTTGAATTTGACCGCCGGTACTTCAATGTGGATGTCAATCCTGTCTAAAAGCGGACCGGAGATTTTAGCGATATATTTTTGAATCTGGCCACTTGAGCAAGAGCAATTGTGATTAGGATCGCCGAAATAGCCGCAGGGACAGGGATTAAGCGCCGAGGCCAGAATAAACGAAGCTGGATAGGTAACCGAACCCGCCGCGCGTGTGATAGTCACATAGCCGTTTTCCAGCGGCTGGCGAAGCGCCTCCAGGGAATTCTTGTTGAATTCCGGTAATTCATCTAAAAACAGCACTCCATTATGCGACATGCTCACTTCGCCCGGAATGAGCATATTCGTTCCGCCGGTGAGGCCTACATCGGAAATAGTGTGATGCGGCGAACGGAACGGTCGGGTCGCGACGAGCGCCTGATTTGGCATAAGATGGCCGCCGGCTGAATAGATTTTCGTTGTTGCCAGTGATTCGGCCAGAGTCATATCGGGCAGTATCGTGGGTAGACGTTTGGCCAGCATGGTTTTACCGGAACCGGGCGGGCCGATCATGATAATGTTATGGCCGCCGGCCGCGGCTATTTCCAAAGCCCGTTTGGCATGTTCCTGGCCTTTGACATCGGCAAAATCGACTGTGTATTTGCGACCTTTAGAAAATATATCTTTCAGATCGGCTACTCTGGGAGCGATAGCTGTTTCGCCTTCCAGAAATTCCACCGCCTGATTTAAATTCTCAACAGGAATTATCTCAATAATATCGGCAATCGCTCCTTCATCAGCGTTTTCAGTTGGCAAGATCATGCTTTTATAGCCTTTGCGTCCGGCTTCTAAAGCGATAGACATCACGCCGGGTACAGGCCGTAGTTTGCCATCTAGTGCCAATTCGCCAATTAAAACAAAGCTATCAAGTTCGGGGCAATCGATCTGGCCGGTAGCGGCTAAAATGCCTATGGCCATCGGCAGATCAAAGGCCGAACCGGATTTCTTGACATCGGCTGGAGCCAGGTTAACCGTGATCCGCTTGGTAGGGAACATGTAGCCCGAATTTTTAACCGCCGCGGTAACCCTTTCCTTGGCCTCTCTAACCGCCCCCTCCGGCAAGCCGACCGTATTAAAAGCCGGGAGCTGAGGCGATACATCCACCTCTACCTCAACAATGTAAGCCTCTATGCCCAGTAAGGCCGAGGAAAATACTCTGGATAACATCGCTCTGAATATAAGAGCAGTTTACCTGGCTGTCAATGTTAAATCGGCAGGCATAGCCGCTTTTAAAATTGACGGCAAGTAAAATATAGTCTATTATTTGTTAAAAAGGAGGAAAGATGGAAAACCTTGATATTGGGCTGTTGGATTTGGCAAAGAACTGGATGATTGCCCATCTGCCCAGGATTGTAATTATAGTACTAGGCATGTGGCTGGCGATCAAATCAGCCAATTTTGTCAGCCGCCGAATCCGAGTACTTGCTGAGGATGATGATCCAACGAGGGAATCAGACCGGGAGAAACGGGCCAATACACTTTCGCATATATTGAAAACCGCTTCTAAAGTGCTGGTAATCACCATATGTTCGATAATGATAGTTAAAGAAATCGGCATCGATATCGCGCCTTTGCTGGCGGGCGCCGGCATTATAGGATTGGCGATTGGCTTCGGCTCGCAAGCTCTGGTTAAGGATATTGTGACCGGTTTTTTTATTTTGATGGAAGATCAATTGCGCATCGGGGATGTGGTCAGGACCGGCGATCACACGGGGATTGTTGAAAAAATCACGCTCAGGACAATCTCGCTGAGAGACACCGAAGGAGCTTTGCATGTTGTACCTAATGGAGATGTGGGCGTGATTGTAAACCTCACTTATGGCTGGTCAAGGGCGGATATCAATATTAGCATCGCTTATAAGGAAAATATAGACAGGGCGATAGAAGTTATTAGCAATGAGGCGCTGAAAATGGCTGAGGAGGCAGAATGGAAGGGGATTATTACCGAACCGCCATCTATACTTGGCGTTGATTCATTGGGGGATTCGTCAGTCAATATCAGATGCTGGATTAAGACGCAACCCTTATTTCGATGGGCGGTTAGTCGCGAATTCCGGCGACGTATGAAAAACCGGCTTGACGCCGAAGGCATTGAAATACCGTTTCCTTACCGAACTGTCGTTTTCGACAATGATGCTCTGGAAGCGCTGAGATCCTTACGAAATCAGCCGAATAAAACCGAAAATCAAGCGACTCATTAATTTTCGGGAATACTATTGTCTAATTATGATTAAAACTCGTGAGGGATAGAATATTTAGAGCTGGATAGTCTTATCCGCCCAGGCGTCGTAATGGTCATCGGAGGTTAGAAGCAATATCTGGCGATCTTCCGCCATTTTCTTCAAGAGCTTCATGGTGCCTTCATGCCTGGCCGGATCGAAACTATCGAAGGTGTCGTCCAGAATAATGGGTGGTTTGGCTTTATCGCCCAAAATTTCGGTCAGGGCCAGACGGGCTGTCAGGTAAATTTGCTCGATAGTTGCCTGCGACAGTTCAATTTGTGGTTCAGCCCAGTCATTTTTTTCATCGGAAAATACTTTAAATTTCAGAGATGATTGATCGAATTGCACTTTTTTATATTTGCCGCCGGTTATGATCTCCAGTATTTCGGAAGTCCTTCTCTCAAGCAACTCCAGCGTCGAAATCATCACTTTTTGCCGAGCCTTTTCGATACATTCTTTGGTAAGACTCAAAATCGCCAGTTCTTCTATCAATTTTATTTTACTTTCGCTGGCTTGTTCCTTACGTTCAAGGTAGCTGGCCAGAAGTTCAGAGCCGCCCTCAGCGGTTTCTATCTGACGGTTTAACGTCTTCAATTCCTCTTGCAGATTATTCTTTTGTTCCTCAAGCTGGCCAACGATTAGTTTTAATCTCTCTAGTTCGGCCGGATCCATAGCCGTATAGTTTTCTAATACTATTTTGGCGTCGAATATTTCCTTATCGATATTTTGAGCTTTGACCTCAATCTCTTCTTGGGATGAACCATCGAGCAGTTTATCATAATTATCGCGTTCAACCTGCAATTGGTTATTCAATTCATTTCTTTTCCAGGCCGCCTGATGGGCTTCATCTATGGAATCGATTTTGTATTTTTCGAAAAACCTGGCTAATTCGGCGGTGCTTTGGCTGATTTCGCTTTCGACATTTTCCAGCTTTTTCATTTCTGAATCCAGCTGTTCTTTCAAAAACGCCTTTTTCTGATTGCTCCGCGACAACGTGAATAGAGAAAGTAAAAGCAGGGCCGCGCCGACCCCGAATATTTGGTAGCTAAGTTCGGTTAAGCTAAATAAAAAATCGGCAATACCAAATCCAACGCCGACGAGTGATATAATAATCAACGCGACCGGCATATTCCCTGTTTTAAATTGATCGCTGGCGATTTGCCGGGCTTCAACTTCCTGTTCAAGTTCTTTTTGCTTGGGCTTGAGATATTTCAGATTCGCATCTATGTCATCGATTTGCTTCAAGTCTTTTTTGTCGACCGCGACTACTTTTACAATTTGGCCGTTCAATTCTTTTAGCTTGATTTCAAGCGATTTTATTTTTTCCAGTTGAGATTCGATCGCCTGCTTGTTTTCAGTAAGACGCTTTATATCTTTATCCGATTTCTCCGCTTTCAACCCTTTTTCGAGTTTCGCTTTCTTAATCCGATAATCCTCCACGCCATTGGCGTAAGCGGTTTCAACCTGGGCCATTGAACTTCTCCAGGAAACCAGGTTTTTTATACCTCGGTTGATTTTTTCGATATTGTAATCGAGATCATCCTGCACTTTTTCCAATTTGGCGATTAAGCCCGGATTAGCTTCATTTTTACGCGATATATTATTTATCCGCTGATCGATCCTGGCGATAATCTGAGAGGCCGCTTGATCTTCCTTGCCGCCGGTGATTAATGATTCAAGTTTATCCTTGATGGCTTTGACCGACCGATCTATTCGCGAAATTTCACCTTGTTTGATACATGATGTCGCCTCGAATAATTCAGCCGATGAGAAACCTATCGCGGCGGTCAGAATTTCATTAATCCTGATTTTATCATCAACCGTAATATTTAGATCATAATTCGCCAGCTTTGACCGGCCCGAATCGAAATCTTTTTCTATTAAACCGGTAAAATCGCTGCTTTGAATATTAGCCTTAATAACAAGCGGCTGATTCGCGCCCCAGGTTTTGCCCCTGTGATAACCAGTTTGGCCGGGAGTTTGCGGATCATCGTACAAAATCTTGGATATGGCCTCAACCAGCGTGGATTTGCCGGTTTCATTAGCGCCCTTGATTACATTAAGGCCAGGGGAGAAACTGCATTCGAAATTCTTGAACTTTCCGAAATTTTCCAGTATGAGATTCGCCAGATTCATCTTACCAAATCTCCCGCCCTTGAAGTAAAGAGTAGCCGATTTTGAGCGATTTTTCCAACCGCGGCCTGATATTGTTATTGGCGGCGCCAATTTCATTAGCCATGACTTTAATATATTGCCCCAATAGAGTTTTCTCCGAAACTTTGACCTCAGATATGTTTTCCGGTAGTACTTTCATCTCGTCAATTATTTCCAAATAGAGAAAATGATCCGCCAGCTGCTCCTCAATCCGCGCCGGCGCCAGATCGGTCTCAAACAGAGCCAGGCCGGAAAGCTTTAGCCTGAGGGCGGTATCCGGTCCCGCCATTTCCTCGAGACGTTTGATTAAATCATCATTATTCAGTATTTCTTCGGCTTTCATTTCTTCATCGCGCCAGATCATCTTGCCGATTTCAGTTCGGGTTAGCTTGATATTTCCCGGCGAATCAATATCGACCGTAATAATGTTGCCGGCCTCTGTTTTAATGAAGCCTAATTTTTCCGGTGCGCCGCAATAAGCCGCTTTTATATTGGAATCGGATAAATCTTTAAAATCGGGTTTGCCGCCTAAAGCCACATAATCGAAATTTAAGCCGGTTTTAACAATTATATTTTTAGCCAAATCGGAAGTACAATTTAAAATCCCGATATGATAAACCATATCTTGTCTTTTTAATTTATCGCCTTTGTCATCATCAGCGAATAACCCATAAACCGTGCAATTAAGGTTTTCAAAATTGAAATAAGGATTTTTAGAATCTTTAAAAATATGTACATTTTTATGTCGTTTGCTGTTTTCCCAGCTTCGCCAAAATACGCTATCCGGCGAAGTATCATTGTTGCCGGGCATTATTATTGCCGGTATCGTTTCCAGCCGCCCCAGTTCACCGAGAATATAATCCTGTAAATTTATGGATATGTTTAAGTTATCAAAAAGGTTGCCGGCTATAACCAGCATGTCGGCTTTTTCATTAATTGTTTGATCAATGATACGAGAAAACGAGGATTTTAAACCGGCCCTGATTCTATCGCCGGCAAGTTTCAAACCTGAAAACTTTTTGCCTAAATTTATATCCGAAGCATGAATTATTTTCATAACTGCACCTGTACTATAGTATCGGCAGCAGACTGCCTTTATTTATTTATTATAACTATTTATAGCCGAGTTTTTCGGCAATCAGATTAGGGGGAATAGACCCCTCCGCCAATAGTCTGTCATGAAATTGTTTGAGTGAGAAAGAGTTACCCTCTTTCGCCCGGGCTTTTTCAAGCATATCGAGAATAAGGAGTTTGCCCGTTAAATAGCTTAGCGCCTGAGTTGGATTGGCGCAATAACGCCTGATTTCGGCCTTAAAATATTCGGTATCTTCACCCAACATGTTGTTCATGAATGTAAGCGCCGAATCGGGGGTCATAGAACCTTCGGCCAAAGAGCAATCCACTATTATTCTTATGGCGCGAAATCTGATGCCGCCGTAAACGTCCCGCCAGCGGATATCTTGATCGTCATCAGCGTAAAGCCCTTGTTCAATTGCCATCTGTTCGCAATAGAGCGCCCAACCTTCGGAAAATACCCGATCACACTGAATACGGCGCAAAGGCGAGATTTGACGATTTGCCAAACTTAATTGCAGATGATGTCCCGGATAGGCCTCATGTACTACTGAACCTCTGAAACCTCGTTTCTGAATTATACCGCTGTATTTGGCTATAGCCGCCGAATCGAGATTATCAAGCGGCCTTACATAAAAATAACCTGTCTGGTCGGTGGAAAACGGCGGCGGAGGCTGATAAGCGATGCCCTTTCTTATAGCCCTCATAAATTCCGGCATCTCTATAGGAATGCACGCGCCAATATCATCCGGAATAGTTACAATATCTTTATCTTTGAAAAATCTGGCGGTTTCATTGATTTCCCACTGATAGTAATTTAGAATATCTTCTTTAGTGAGAGAATCATTAAACACGGATTCAGCGTTTTGGCTTTTGGCGGCGATTATGTTATTTAGCGAACTTATAGCGGCGTTACACCTATCATACCAATACCAGCCGATTTTTATTAACGAGTCCGCGTCAGCTTCTAAAAATAAAATATTTTTCAAAAGATAATTTAACTGCTGCCGGCCAATTACATGCGTCCCGAAAGAGTCATTCTTTTCAATCTGGCAATAGAGCTTAAAAGTTTTTAAATCGCCTATCGCTTTATTTTTGTACAACGACATAGGCCGCGCACTGTCCGGCAGGGCCTGGTAAACCAGCTGAGCCGCTTCTTCCAATAATTTGATACCGCCGTCAATAGCTTCTTCCGCGCTCTCGTAAAAAATAGGCGCCAGCTGGGCCTGATACTCCCATCTTTGTTGGAAAAACATCCCGATTGACCTGGTTCGGGCCATAATGAATGGCGCTTTTTCTGCCATCGTCCTGGAATTGTCCAGCAAAAGCATGTAAATTCCCTCCAGCGGCTCCTCGATATAGAGCGCAGTCGAGATTTGATGGAGCGGGAACTTGGCCAGTATAAAATCATCGTATTCAATATTGGATTTCAAAAGCCGGTAATTTATATAATCATCGCCCTTCAGTTGTTGAATATCCATTTGTTTAAGATCCTGCATGATGATCGAAATATCGTTTCTGTAAGTGAATACCGATTCAGATGAATAGTCGGTGAGTAATGAATCATACTCGTGGATTCCCACCGAAGTAGCCCATACCGGGAAAAACTTCGCCCGGCAGTCTATGTATCGAGTGGCTAATTCGTCAATTTTCTCCGTTGTTCCGGCTAACGCCGTTGAAACCAGCGCTATTAGCATAATCAATTTCTTTAACACGTTACCTCCAATTCAATGACAAATCAATTTGGCTACCGATTCTATATGATATGTTTGTGGGAACATATCCACGCTCACGGCCCTTTCGAGCCTGTATCCATCCCGGCAAAGTATTTCGATATCACGGGCCAGCGTCGATGGATTGCAGGAAACATACACAATGACATTTGGCCGCATGGCAATAATGCCGTCAAGCGCCTTCGGATGTATTCCCGCTCGAGGCGGATCGATAATGAGTTTATCGAAAGTCCCCATTTCACTCACGATATTTTCGACTTTGCCCGCAATAAATTCGACGTTATTGACGCCATTTATGCGAGCGTTATTTTTAGCGTCTTCAACCGAGGCTCCTACCGACTCTATGCCGATTACTTTTTTAACCAGGCCGGATATGTAAATTGCTATCGTGCCGGTGCCGCAGTAGAGATCGCAGACAATATCGTTCTTTTTAAAGTCGGCGTAATCGATAATAGTGTCATACAGAAGCTGAGCCTGGTAGGAATTGGTCTGGAAAAAGCTATCGGCGGAGATACGAAAGCGATAAGGATCGAGCTTCTCGAAAATGTGGTCGCGGCCAAGAATGACCCCGTCTTTAAGCATCGGTGGCAGCATATCGGTTTTGGCGATATTCGCCTTGCGGCTGTTAATAGTCCACATCATACTGGTTACCTGATTAAACATCCTCGCGATATTTCTGCCCAATTCCAAAAGCCCGGCCTCATAACCATTGTACTGATCGCCGGTGACAAGGTTTATTAATATCTCATCGGTGAATTTGCTCTCGCGAATTACCAAAAACCTCAACAATCCTTTATGGTCCCTCATATGGTAGGCCGGTAGTTTCAATCGTTGGCATTCATTTCGGATGTAATTGACGATATCATTGGATCTTTCGGATTGCAGATGACATTTTTCAATATTAAACACGCGGTCGAAAAAACCGGCATAATGAAGGCCTAACACAAGTTCGCCCGACTGGTCATAATAAAAAGAATATTCCATCTTGTTTCGATAGAAATACGTTTTTCTGGCGGCGATAATCGGTTCAACCGGCGGGTTGTCGATTTTGCCTATATGAATTAGATTCTGTTTTAATTGCTCGGCTTTATATTTCAACTGCATATTATATTCATAGTTCTGCCATTTACAGCCGCCGCAAATATCGAAATGTTTACAGACAGGATTTATACGGAAAGGGGATGGCTTGATTATTTCATCAGCCTGGCCCTCACAATAGTTGTCCTTGATTTTCTTGATAAAGACTCTGGCGGTATCACCAGGCAGACCGCCATCGACAAATACTATTTTGCCCTGGTATTTAGCGACTCCCATACCGCCGAATGCCAGGTCATCAATATGAAGTTCTAAAACATCTCTTTTCTTCACGACCGGATTTCCATCACGATTATCTTTATCCAACATTTCCATCCAATATGGTTTTTGCCATAGCCGCTGTCAATACCGATATTAAGATGAGCTTTTTTAAAAATTCCCGTATATACGTTCTTTAAGGTATTCAGCAAGTTGCGCCGGTTATGTCAGGTCGTAGGGCGCATCCCGTGACCTGACATCTGCTTGCCCGTTAAACAGCCAGTTCACGCCCTTCGGGCTACGAACTGGCTGAACTTTTAAATCAAGCTTTAAAAACAGCGCGAATTTTCAAAATTAAATGAGATTAATCGCCGGGCTTATAAATATTTGCCTGAAAGCCGGCTTTACCGACAGAATAGATTAGCTGCCGGATATCAGCATTGCCTTCGATTATCGCGCTTGAATCATCCAGTGAAACCCTTACTGTAACCACACCGGGCACGCTTTCCAACGCTTTGGTGACATTGGCGGCGCAGTGTTGGCAAGTCATGCCCTTTATTTTCAGCCTCATCATATTTTTCCCCATATCTGATACCTGTTTGTCGAAAAACCTTCTTTTAATATCATCAACTGCCAAAAAACCAAGCAGTCCAAGTATAATCACGGCGCAGATTGTATAGAATAAATTCGACCCGTGGTGATGTACCATTATTGCTGATTTGCCCGGTGCGATTATAAAATCGAACAGCCAGGCAAAGGCGATACTGAAAACCGCGACAGTGGCCAGATAAATCATTAACACTTTGCCGCCCAAAGCCCTGAATATCGCCCCCATGGTTGCGACGTTGGTAGCAGGGCCGGCCATCAAAAAAACTAAAGCCGTGCCGGGCGCCATACCGGCAGCGATAAGCGAGGCGGCAATCGGCACCGAAGCCGTGGCACAGACATATAAAGGTAAGGCGATTGCCAGTATCAGAAAATACCCGCCGAAACCGTTTATCCAGCTTATGCGGGAAAGATAACCCGGGGGTACCAGAAGCGAAATCAGGGCCGCGACCAATATGCCGATTATTATCCAGCCATAAATCATGCC
>Ga0299912_10001271_pt1 | contig 20417 bp, 23 predicted proteins | sample RVTome_2_FD_207667 | JGI IMG/M metagenome (GOLD analysis project Ga0299912, IMG submission 207667) | Soil microbial communities from uranium-contaminated site in the Upper Colorado River Basin, Wyoming, United States - RVT95D214 (version 2) ... | reverse complement strand
CACCCACCCCCCCTTTTTTTTTTTTTTTTTTTTTTTTTTTTTTTTTTTCCTAAAAAAAAAAAAAACACCCCGGCGGGGGCCCCCCCGCCCTCCACCCCCCCCCCCCCCCCGGCCCTAAAAACTTAAGGGGTTGGGGGAGGGGAGTTTGAGGGGAGGGGGCAGGGGCCTGTAGCCACAGGCGTCTCGCCTGTGGTTTCCCTGGCCCCTCCCCTCAACTATCTTTCCTCACCCAACTTTCACTTCAATCTTCCGGGGTTTGGCCTTCTCCGCCTTGGGGAGCAGCAGTCTGAGCACCCCGTCCTTCATGGTGGCTTCGATGCGGGCCTGGTCGATGAGGGAGCCCAGTTGGAATTCCCGCTGGAAATCCCCGGTGTAGTACTCCTGGAGCAGCATGGTTTCTCCGCCGGCCATGGGTGGGGAGATCTCGCCGCTGATGACCAGGTGGTTGTCCTTAATGTCCAGGGTGACCTTGTCGCTGGGCACCCCGGGCATATCCGCCACCAGGGTCAGGGCCTCCGGGGTCTCAAAGATATCCACTGCCGGCAGGAAGACGCGGCCGGGCCGCACCCGTTCTCCCTTGGCCGGGACTTCTTCTTTGGCTTTGGGTTTCAGTTCCATTTCCGCCATGGTCAGTCTCCTTTATGCGGTTTTCACTTTAATGATCCGGGGCTTGATCTCTTCCGGCTTGGCCAGTTTCACGGTGAGGATGCCGTCTTTATAAGACGCTTCCACTTTATCCGGGTTCACCGGCGTAGGCAGGCTCACCACCCGGCGAAAATAGCCGGACTCCCGCTCCCGGCGGTGATAGTTGATATTTTTTTCTTCGGTGGGGATTTTTCTTTCCCCCCGGAGGATGAGATTCCCTTCATGCACGGTGATCTCCAACTCCTGGGGGTTGATCCCCGGCAGCTCGGCCCGCACATAGAGATAATCGTGGTCTTCCGAGATATTCACCAGGGGATAAACCCCGGGACGCCACACGGCCAACCCGGGGCCAAAGGTCTCCTCGAAGAGGCGGCCCATCCGCCGCTGCAGGCGCTCCATCTCCTGATGAGGGTCCCAACCCGGTTCCCTAAAAGTAAAGATAGGCATATTTAGCCTCCTCAGTTATTGATATTTTCTGTTTTTATTAATCATTTAGTAACTAGCGGTCAAGGGGGTTAGAGGTTGAAAAATAGCCGGGATTTCTATAAATAAAGGGAGCGCTATTTCTGAGGAAGGATGAAAAATGGTTTTTCCCTGGCAGGAGATTACCTGGGTGCTTTTGGATATGGACGGCACCCTGCTGGACAAACATTTCGACGATTATTTCTGGGAGACCCTGGTGCCCCAGGAGTATGCCCGCCGCCAGAATCTGGACCTGGACGCGGCGAAAAAGGAAGTCTTTGCCCGGTACCAGCGGGAGGAAGGCACCCTGAACTGGACGGACATCGATTTCTGGTCCCGGGAACTGGACCTGGATATTCCCGCCATGAAAGAAGGCATCCGCCACCTCATCGAGGTGCACCCGGATACCGAGGATTTTCTAAAATTTCTGGGGCAGAAGAAAAAAAGCGTGGCCTTGGTCACCAATGCCCACTACAAGACCCTGAACCTGAAGATGAACCACGTGGGCCTGCTGGACTATTTCGATGCCGTGATCTCTTCCTTCGACCTGGGGTCCCCCAAGGAAGACGCCCGCTTCTGGGAGATTCTGCAAGAGAGGCTAAGCTTTGACCTGGAACATACCTTGCTGGTGGACGACAACGCCGACGTCCTGGCCGCGGCCCGGCGCTACGGCTTCAAATATCTCCTCTTCAAAGCCAAATCCAGCTCCCAACAGGGCGCAGAGGCCCACCCGGACTTCCCCTCCATCGAGGGCTTCCGGGAATTGATGGACTAATTTTTCACCACGGAGGCACAGAGGGCACAGAGTTACACAGAGCATTATTTTGGCCCTTGGCGCAAAGCGCCAAGGGCCAAATTTTTTCTCTGTGAACCCTCTGTGCTCTCTGTGTCTCTGTGGTAAATTCTTTTCGTCAGGCCGGCATTCTCTTGATGCGCGCGCCCAGGGCGGAGAGTTTTTCCACCAGATTGGCGTAACCCCGGTCCAGGTGGTAGACCCGGTGGACTTCGGTTACGCCCTGCGCGGCCAGGCCGGCGACGATGAGGGAGGCGGAGGCCCGCAAGTCCGTGGCCATCACCGGCGCGCCCTGGAGGTGGCGGCGGCCCCGCACCACTGCGTGGTTGCCGGAAACGGAGATATCCGCGCCCAAGCGCCGGAGTTCGCTGACGTGCATAAAACGGTTTTCGAAGATGGTTTCAGTGATTACCGACGCTCCCCGGGCCAGGCTCATGAGGGCCATGAACTGGGCCTGCATGTCCGTGGGGAAGCCGGGATAGGGAAGGGTCTTGACGTCCACCCCGGTGAGGGACCCGCCGGGCTCCACCAGGATATTTTTGTCCGTGGCGCTGAACCGCGCCCCGGCTTCGTGGCATTTCTCCAACACGGTGCTCATGTAATCCATGGGGGCGTTGGTGATGGTGACCCGGCCCTTGGTGATGGCCGCGGCCGCGAGATAGGTTCCCGCCTCGATGCGGTCGCTCATGACGGTGTAGGTCGTGGGAGTTAAGGCCTCCACTCCCTGGATGGTGAGGACGTCGGAGCCCAGGCCCTCGATTTTTGCGCCCATGGCGATGAGGAACCGGGCCAGGTCCGCCACCTCCGGCTCCTGGGCGACATTGTGGATGCGGGTCATCCCTTCGGCCAGGACCGCGGCCATGAGCAGGTTCTCGGTGCCGGTCACCGTGGGGATGTCCAGGGTGATCTCCGCCCCGGTAAGCTGTTTGGCCTTGGCCTCCACGTAGCCCTGGTTCAGGGTGATCTTCACCCCCATGGCCTCCAGGCCTTTCAGGTGCTGGTCGATGGGCCGGGCGCCGATGGCGCAGCCCCCGGGGAGAGAGACGCTGGCTTGCCGGGCCCGGGCCACCAGGGGCCCCAAAACCAAGACCGCGGCCCGCATGGTCTTCACCACCTCGTAAGGGGCCATCCAGCCGGTGAGGCGGCTGGAGTCCACCACCAGGGTGTCCTTTCCTGCCCCCTGGTCTTCAAAAGTCACCCCCATGAGGCCCAGAACCTTCTTGAAGGTGCGGATATCCGCCAGGGGCGGGACGTTCAAGAGGCGGTGCACGCCGGGGGCCAGCAAAGTGGCCGCCATGATGGGCAGGGCCGCGTTCTTGGCCCCGCTGATAATTACTTCTCCCTCCAGGGGTACGCCGCCCTCAATGACGATTTTATCCATGTTTACAGCTTACCAAAAAACTCGGTGATGTCGAAGAACACGTCCTTTTTACCGCCGTCCTTCAGTTCAATCTCCATGCGGTCATAATCCCTGCCTTTCACATGGAGAACGCTCTGGCGTTTCAATTTCCAATCCACATTAGGCTGGCCGAATTTTTGCTCCAGGTAGTAATACTCCGCAGCGATGCCCACTCTGGAGTTGGGCGCGCCGGAGATGACCACCGCGGTGGCGGGGGTATCCCCCGGGCCGCCTCTAAAAGTGATTTTGGGCTTGGCCGGTTTTTCCGGGGCTGGATGAACCGCCTGGGCAAATGCCCGCTTGGGCTCAGATGATGGGAGAGAGAATGGGCTTGCAAAAGAAAATAACAGCGCCGCTCCCAAGACTAGGCAAAGGATTCTTGCCATTTGGTCCTCCTGACAAAGCCTATTATTTTGTTTTGTCTTCAAGAATCATCTCCAAAACCTTCTGGGCCTTAAATTCCATGACAAACTGCTTGATCCGTCTCGCCGCCAGGCGGCAGTAACGGGATTCAATTTCATATCCCACGTATTGCCGCTCCCCCTGGAGCGCGGCAATGGCGCTCTGGCCGCTGCCCATGAAGGGGTCCAGGACAACTTCGCCTTCGTAGGTGTAAAGCTGGATGAGGCGCTGGGGCAGCTCCACCGGGAAGGGCGCGGGGTGTCCCACCTTCCTGGCGGAGACCGCGGGGAAGGTCCAGATGCTCTTGGTGTATTCCAAAAACTCCTCCCGGGTGATGGTGGCCTGCCGTTTCTGGGGATTTCTCCGTTTAAAGCCCCCTTTGGAGAAAATCAGGATGTATTCATGGATGTCCCGGAGCGTGGGGTTGGCCGGGGACTTCCAGCTCCCCCAGGCGGTGGAGCCCGCGGCGGATGCGGCCTTGTTCCAGATGATCTCCCCCCGCATGAGAAAACCCAGCTCCACCAGCCCCTGGATGATGTAGGAGTGGAGGGGAATATAGGGTTTGCGCCCCAGGTTGGCGATGTTCACGCAGGCCCGGCCCCCGGGGACCAGCACCCGGTGCACCTCCCGCCAGACCCGCTGCAAAAAGGCCAGGTATTCCTCCAGGGTGAAGTCCTCGTCATAATCCTTGCCCACGTTGTAAGGGGGGGAAGTGACCATCAGGTGCACGCTGTTATCCGGGAGTTCGGCCATCTCTTCCGAGGACTTGCAAAAAATCTGATTCAGATGTTCCGGGGGCACCGGCTTCTCCTCATAGCTAATCTCTTGTTCCTGGGGCATCTGGGCATATAATTTACTGGCATAAAACGCGGAAGAATCGTGGGAAATCCGGCCCGGGGTGCCGAAGGAACTGGTGCGGGTCTTTTTTCTGATGGGCAGATTTTTCATTGATTGGGCATTTTCAGTCCCCCTTTTCTGAAGGGGGATTTAGGGGGATTATCAATCGGTTAACCTAAAATCCCCCCTGCCCCTCTTTAGAAAAGGGGGGGAATATAAGGTTCTGCACTGTTGCCGGGCTCCTTAGGCTGAGTCTCTGGCGGTACCTGGGGTAACCCTCGGGAACCCTTCACGGCCTTCCCCCAACCCCCTGAATTTCCCTTGGTTTGTCAGGGGTCTATATGTTAGGATTATTATATTTAGGCCCAGGAGTAAAGGAAAGGAATTTATGGAATTCTGGGTGCTGGCCGGAGTGCCAGCCACCTCTTTTATCGTCGCCCTCTCCGGGGCCCTGATGCCCGGACCGCTCCTCACGGTGACCGTGGGGGAGGCGGCGCGCCGGGGTTTCTGGGCGGGACCCCTGATTATCGTGGGCCACGCCTTGTTAGAGCTGGCCCTGGTCCTCCTGATCCTGGCGGGAGTGGGGGCCTGGCTGCACCGCCCCGCCATCCTAGGCCTGGTGGGCGTCCTGGGCGCGGTCATGCTGGGGTGGATGGGCCTGGCCATGATGCGGGCCTCCCGCCACAGCCACCTGGAGTTTGACTCCCAGGCCCAATCCGGCCTCCACCCGGTCCTGGCCGGAGTCCTCCTGAGCCTGGCCAACCCCTACTGGCTCCTCTGGTGGGTGACCATCGGCCTGGGTTACGTGATGTTTTCCGCGAAATACGGCCTCCCCGGGGTGGCCCTGTTTTATGTGGGCCACATTCTGGCCGATTTCGTTTGGTACAGCCTGGTGTCCGGCGCGGTGGCCCAGGGGCGGCGCTTTCTCTCCGACCGGATATACCAGGGTTTCCTGGCCTGCTGCGGCTTCTTCCTGGTGGGCTTCGGCGGCTACTTCGGCTTTCAGGGGGTGAAGTTTCTTCTCGGGTAAAATCCTGTAGGGGCGGACCCGCGTGTCCGCCCTTCTTAGGGCGCACACCTGGGTGCGCCCCTACAAAAACAAGACCATAGGTTGATAAGCTAATCCGGAGGCTCAATGATACAAAAAGCCCTGATGGTGGGGTTGCTGGAAGTCAATTGTTATATCTTGGGCGATGAAGAGACCAAGGAAGCGGTGGTCATCGATCCCGGGGGAGACGAAGACGAGATCCTGGAGGCCCTGAAATACCATGGCCTGCAACTGAAAACCATCATCGACACCCACGGCCACTTCGACCACGTGGACGCCAACCAGCCCCTGAAAGAGGCCACCGGCGCGAGCATCGCCATCCACGAGGCGGACGCGGCCATGCTGGCCAAACCCTCCGCGGAGGCCATGTTCTTCACGGGCAACCGTCTGCGCCTCTCGGCCGCAGATATCCTTCTCAAAGAAGGGGATATTATCAGCTTCGGCAACCACCGCCTGAAAGTGCTCCACACCCCGGGTCATACCCCGGGCGGCATCAGCCTGGTCATGGAAGACAGCCCCCTGGTCTACGTGGGGGACCTCCTCTTCCAGGGCTCCATAGGCCGCACCGACTTCCCCGGTGGCTCCTTCGAGGACTTGATCAACGCCGTCAAAACCAAAATCTTTACCCTGGGGGATAACTATAGCGTGTACCCGGGGCACGGCCCGGTCACCACCGTGGGCCAGGAACGGAAGTATAATCCGTTTTTTTGAGGGGGCTTATCATGCCTTCTTAAAGGACAAGCCCGGTTTAAAAGAGGAACTTGGGGAGGATTTCCCCCTGGCAAAGACTTTCCCCAAAACCATTCTTGGACTGTGGTGGTCAAGGTTGCCGCATAATTTAAGATAAAGACTTTTAAAGGGAGGGTCCGAGATGGAAGGCTCAAAATCTGAGAAGAGACAGAAAGTCACTATGGATAGTGATGTCTTTTCATTATTTGGTCGAAATTATTATAATATTTCTATTAAAGAGGGATTACGTCCGGCTGGAACAAGTAAGTTAACGCGTCCCATTTGTGACGAAAAAGATAAGGAAGCACTTGACACCATATTCAATAATAGGATTAATTTTCAATTAATCGGACTACCGAGTATTCCGAAACAGGAAACAATGCATCTTTCACTTGTGATCAGAAATATGGAGGACTTTGAATGCGCACAACATAAAATAGACGAAATAAATAAATATTTGGAAGATGAGGAACTGAGCCAGCTTTTGGCTGAAGCTGAATATACAAAAATAGATATTCTTCTTACTTGTAGCACAAAGCTCCTTGAAAAGAGAACAAAGCTTAGAGATAAAGGTCTCGTTACGATAGAGATAATGCGGCCTTCTGAATATGTGGCCCAATATTGCTAAGAAGCAATTAAAGGAATAAACATGGACAAACTGAGGATGACATTTAATATATTTCCTTTGATAATAATAATTTATTGCTCTCCAAACATTTTATACGCTCAAAATATTTTCTATTGCTCAGAGGGACATTTCTCTTTTGATTTACCAAATGGTTGGAAAAGAATCCCTAACGAAATTATAGAAAAACAAAAAAGTTACATCAAATCATTACAGAAAGATGCCGATTATAATAATAAGTTTTATATTGAAATAATGTTTAATAAAGAAACTGCAACATGGCCATTTGAGTTCCCATATTTGAAGATTTCAGGACTAAAAACAAAAGTCACTAAATCAATAATAGACTCACTTATTGCGTCTATACAGAGACAACTTAAGCAAGCTATTCAAGAGGATAAATGGCTAAATAGATTATTCAAAGATACCCTGATAAAGCAACCTGTTTTTGATAATGAAAAAAATATATTATTATATTCATTTGAAACTAAAGCGAAAACTTATAAAGGAACAAAAGAGGCGGGAGAAGAATTAGTAACAGCCGTTTGCGTAGTTATGTTTTCTAAAGAAGAAATTATTTCTATTAATTTCTATGATAAAAGCAGCTCAATTAACAATTTATTGCCAACAGTAAAAACTATAATAGATTCATTTTCATTTGATAAAGGATATGAATATAAATAAGGGGTAATATATGGATGGTAAAGAATTAAGCGAAATTACATTAAAAGACTATCCAAATCTATCTGATGAAATACTTTATGAAATTATAGCTTATTATGGTCAAACTTACGACAATAATGCCCAAGGTGTAGTATCTGTTAAATACAAATATGCTTATGAATTAATGACCCTAAGATCAAATAAAAACCTTGTTGGCGAAACCGCACGATTAGTAAAATGGACTTGGTATCTTGCGATAGCAACAATGATTGTGGCAGGTGGAACCGTAGCAGTAGCTCTCATATCTTTTATTGGAAAATAGCTTACAAAGGACAGCGAATGGCTTTCACCGGCAAGCGCATACTTCTTGGAGTCTCCGGCGGCATTGCCGTGTACAAGGCCGCGGAGTTGGCCCGGCGGTTGGTCGCCGCTGGCGCCAAGGTCAAGGCGGTGATGACCCGGGCGGCCCAGGAGTTTGTGGCGCCTTTGACCTTCCAGACCCTGACCGGAGAGAAGGTGGCCACGGCCATGTTCGGCCCCGGCAGCCAGCCCTTGGAACACCTAGCCCTGGGGCAGGAGGCGGACGCCATTGTCCTGGCCCCGGCCACCGCCAATCTGCTGGGGAAGATGGCCGCGGGGATCGGGGACGATCTGCTCACCACCATCCTCCTGGCGGCGAATAAGCCCGTCCTGGTCTGTCCGGCCATGAATTGCGAGATGTGGGCCAATCCCGCGGTGCAGGAGAACGTGGCCCGTCTCAAAGCCAGGGGTCTCACCGTATTGCAGCCGGAAGCCGGGGAGCTGGCCTGCGGAGCTACTGGCTACGGCCGGCTGCCGGAGCCGGAGACCATCCTGGCGGCCCTGGCCCGGCTGGTAAGCCCCCAGGATTTAGCCGGCAGGCGCATCCTGGTCACCGCGGGGCCTACCCATGAGGACCTGGACCCGGTGCGCTTTCTCACCAACCGCTCCAGCGGCAAGCAGGGCTATGCCTTGGCCAAGGTGTCCTGGCGCCGGGGCGCGGAGGTCTGTCTGGTCAGCGGTCCGTCCCACCTTCCTGGACCCCAAGGGGTGGAGCGAGTAGAAGTCAGATCCGCCCGGGAGATGCTGGACGCGGTGCTGGCCCGCTTTCCCCAGACGGAAGCTCTGCTCATGGCCGCGGCGGTGGGGGATTATCACCCCACGGGCCGGGCCGAACACAAGATCAAACGGGGCCCCCAAGAATTGACGGTGCACTTGACCCAGAATCAGGATATTTTGAAAGAAGTGGCCCCGCTCAAGAAAAAGCAGGTGGTGGTGGGGTTCGCGGCCGAGACCCGGGATCTGGAGGCCGCGGCCCGGCGCAAGCTCCAGGATAAGGGCCTGGACCTGATCGTGGCCAACGAGGTCAACCGCCCGGACTCCGGCTTTGCGGTGGATACCAATGAAGTGACCATCATCGGCAGGAAGAAGCTCCTGGTGCGCTTGCCCCTTCTCAGCAAGGAGGAAGTAGCCGAGAAGGTGCTGGATCAGGTGGCCGCGCTGCTGCCGGCCCGCCGGGGGGCAAAAGTGCCTGAGCAATAATTTTTATTAATTTGATAAAGTAGTTATCAATAATGGAAATGGAAAAAAGACTTATTTCCCCCTCACCCTAACCCTCTCCCCCCGGCGGGGGGAGAGGGCAGGGGTGAGGGGGGCGGCAGGAAACGGCGCCATATTTATGAAATCAAATACTGAGGACCCGGTCCAGGAATTGCGGGAGCTCACCGCCCACCTGGTGGACTGGCTGCGTTTCCAGCGCCGCCTGGGGTGGCGGGGGACTCCGGCGGAGAGCGAGCCCTCCGCCCCCTCCGGTCCCCAAGAATCAGCCCGGGTTCTCACCCTGAAGGAGATCCGGGAGGAGTTGGGGGACTGCCGGCGCTGCAAACTGTCCCGGGGCCGCAAGCATATTGTCTTTGGAGACGGCTCGGCCCGGGCTGACTTAATGTTCATCGGCGAAGGTCCGGGGGAGGAAGAAGACCTCCAGGGGCTGCCTTTCGTGGGCGCGGCCGGGCAGTTGTTGAACAACCTGTTGAGCAAACTGGGGCTAAGAAGAGAGGAAGTCTATATCGCCAACGTGGTGAAATGCCGCCCTACGGGGAACCGGGACCCGGACGCGGATGAGACCGGGCAGTGTCTGCCTTTCCTGCTCAAGCAGATCGAGGCCATCAAGCCCCAAGTGATTGTCACCCTGGGAAAGGTGGCCACCCAGGCCCTGCTGGGCACCCAGGCCCCCCTGACCCGGCTGCGGGGCCAATGGCAGAAGTACCGGGAGATGCGGGTGATGCCCACCTTTCATCCTTCGTATCTGCTCCGTTTTCCTAAGGAGCGGCATAAGACCTGGGAGGACATGCAGCAGGTGATGGAGTATCTGGCGGCCCATGCGGAAGATTAAATTCCCTATTTTGGCAATTTTTCTCCTTCTGGCCGGGCTTGCTCCCTGGGGGGCGACCCCGGTGGCCGCGGCCCGGCGCGTTTACGTGCTGCCCGCGGTGGGTTCCATCAATCCCGGACTGGCGGAGTTCATCCTGGACGGCATCCGCACCGCGGAGAAGGAGCAGGCCGAAGCCCTGGTGATCCAACTGGATACCCCCGGGGGTTTGGATTCCTCCATGCGCCAGATTGCCCAGGGCATCATCAACGCCAAATTGCCGGTGATCGTCTATGTCTCGCCCCGGGGGGGCCGGGCCGCGTCCGCGGGGCTGCTGATCACCATGGCCGCGCCGGTGGCGGCCATGGCTCCGGGCACCAATATCGGCGCAGCCCACCCCGTGTCCGTGGGCATGGGGAAGATGGACAAGGTCATGGGGGAGAAGGTGGTGAACGATATGGCCGCGTATGGCCGGGCCCTGGCCACGGACCGGGGCCGCAACGCTGATTGGGTGGAAAAGGGCATCCGCCAGAGCGCTTCCATTCCCGCATCCGAGGCCCTGCGACTGAAGGTCATTGACTTGATGGCCGACGACCTGGAAGATCTGTTGAAAAAGGTGGACGGCCGCAAGGTTATGGTGGCGGGGAAACCCGTAATTTTACACACTGCCGGGGCTTCCGTCCGGGATATCCCCGAAGGTTTGCGCACCCGCATCCTGAAACACATCGCCGACCCCAATATCGCCTTTATCCTGATGATGGTGGGGTTGGCCGGCCTCTATTTCGAACTGGCCCACCCGGGAGTGGTCCTGCCGGGGGCGGTGGGGGCCTTGTGCCTGCTTCTGGCCTTTTTTGCGTTTCAGACTCTCCCCATCAACTTTATCGGCATCCTGCTGATCCTCCTGGCCTTCGTGCTTTTTATCCTGGAATTCAAGATCATCAGCTACGGGCTCCTCTCCCTGGGAGGAGTGATTTCTCTGCTATTGGGGTCCATGATGCTTTTTCGCCAAGGTGATCTGGGTATCGGCATTTCCTGGTGGGTGCTGATCCCCACGGTGCTCACGGTGTCCCTCTTTTTCATCGTGGTGGCCGGGATCGTCTTCCGCATGCACTTCCGGCGCTCCATGACCGGTGCCCAGGGGATGGTGGGGGAAAGGGGCGTGGCCTACACTTCCCTGGCCCCGGAGGGCCAGGTCTTCGTGCACGGGGAATATTGGCACGCGGTGAGTGAAGAGCCCATAGCCCCGGGGGAGGCCATCGAAGTGGTGCAAGTCGCCAACCTGAAGCTCCTGGTGCGCAAAGTGGCAGAATCGTATTAATACCATTTTCCCTTGCAAATGATGCAAACTTACCAGGTAAATTGGTGCCAATCTTTATTCTTTTAACGGAAAACGGAAAACGGAAAACTCTTTAAGGAGGCAGGCATGTTCCAGTTTCTCTCCAGTTCTTTTGTGCTTATCGCCATAGTGGTGGTGTTCTTCCTGATGAGCGCCATTAAGATTCTCAACGAGTACGAACGGGGGGTGATCTTCCGGCTGGGCCGGGCCCTGGATCACGCCAAAGGCCCCGGTCTCATTATCCTTATCCCCATCGTTGACAAGATGGTGAAGGTCAATTTGCAACTGGTGACCTATGAAGTCCCCCCCCAGGACATCATCACCCGGGATAATGTCACCATGAAGGTGAATGCCGTGGTCTATTTCCGGGTGATCGATCCCTTGAAGGCGGTGATCCAGGTGCAGGATTATTTCACGGCCACCCAAAATCTGGCCCAGACCACCCTGAGGAGTGTTTGCGGCCAGTCGGATATGGATGAACTGCTCTCCGCCCGGGAGAAGGTCAACGCCCAGTTGGCTGAAATCCTGGATAATCATACCGACCCCTGGGGTATCAAGGTGACCCTGGTGGAACTCAAGGCCATTGACCTGCCCATCGAGATGCAGCGGGCCATGAGCAAGCAGGCGGAAGCGGAGCGGGAGCGGCGGGCCAAAGTGATCAACGCCGAGGGTGAATTCCAGGCCGCGGCCAAGATGGCGGAGGCGGCCAGCGTGCTGGCCACGGAACCCATCTCCCTGCAATTGCGCTACCTCCAAACCTTAAGGGAGATCGCTGCGGAAAAGAATTCCACCACCCTCTTCCCCATCCCCATCGATCTCATCACGCCTTTTATCAAGATCGCCAAGAAACTGGAGATTATGGAAGAGAAGAAGGGGTAAGATAATATTTGAGGGGAGGGCCGGGGGAGCAGTGGCTCCCCCGCCCTCCCCCCATCACAACCATCACAGGAGAAGTATTATGGCCAAGAAGGAACGCAAAGAAAAAAAGGAAAAACCCCTGGACCGGATGACGGCCACGGAGCTGCGCAAATATGCCCTGGATTTGGGGGAGATTGTGGGCGTCCACGGCATGAACAAAGAGGAGTTGCTGGCGGCCATCAAGAAGGTCAAGGGCATCAAGGATGAGGGGAAGTCCACCGAGAAGGTGAGCATGCGGGACTTGAAAGAAAAGGCCCGGGAGATGCGGGCCAAGAAGCAGGAGGCGGTGGCCGGGGGGGAACCCCGGAAAAAGATCGACATCCTGCGGAAAAAGGCCAACCGCATGAAGAAGCGCACCAGAAGGGCGGCGTAGTAGGCAGACTGCCTGCCCTGAGGAATTTAAAGTCCCCTTTTTTAAAGGGGGATTTAGGGGGATTTTCAGGCGCTTAGAAAAATCCCCCCTATCCCCCCTTTAGAAAAGGGGGGAATAAGAACGGCTTCAGAAACCGGATTCCTCCGGCCAGGAGCTTAATCAGCCGGAGCCAGGAGTGCAAAAAGGAGGTAAAAGACTATGTGTCAGATGGGTCACGGACACGGACACGGGCACGGCGGCATGGGGGGCCACCACGGTTGTTGCACCGGGGGCGGCATGCACCACGGCCACGGCGGCGGCCACATGTCCGGCTGTTGCAGCGGCATGGGCTTTAGGCGCTTCATCTCCCCGGCGGAGGAACTGGAGCGTCTTAAGGACTATTTGGAGGAGCTGAAAAAAGAGATGGCCGGAGTGGAAGCCCGGATTCACGAGCTGAAGGGGCATAAATAAAGGGAGCCGCAAGCTTTCCCAGGCTGAAGGCTGCGGCTGCCAGTAAGCAGCACAGGCGGGACGCCTGTGCTACTAAAATTTATGGGGTTGGGGGAGAGGGGGCAGGGGCCCGTAGCCACAGGCGTCCCGCCTGTGGTTTCCCTGGCCCCCTCCCCCAAAAAACATCCACCAAAAGAGTAAAGCCGGGCTAGGGCCCGGCTTTACTTTTATGAAAACCCGATCCAACAGGGATGGGGGACCGGAAGGTGAGTCAGGTGGTTATAATCCGGGAAAGACCTTCACGGAATTCATGGCCAGGTTATAGATGAACCCGGGAAAGACGCCGATGAGCAGCACGCCCACCGCGGTGATGAGCAAGGTGGCGGTGAGGGCCGGGGCGAAGTCCACGGGCCCCAGGTCCGCTTCCGGGGGTTTCATGTACATGAACACGGTGATGCGCAGATAATAGTACACGGACACCACGGAGTTCATCACGCCGATGATGGCCAGCCAGATGTAGCCCGCCTGCACCGCCGCGGAGAAGATATAGAACTTGCCCACGAACCCCGCGGTGGGGGGAATCCCCGCCAAGGCGAACATGAACAGGGCCATGGCCGCGGCCAGGGCCGGATGCTGGGCCCCCAAACCCGAGTAGTCGTAAATGCTCAGGTAGCTGTCCTTCTTCCTTCCCACCAGGATGACCACCCCGAAGGCCCCCAGGTTCATCAAGGTATAGGCCAACAGGTAGTACATCAGGCTCACCGCGCCCAGTTGGTTGGCGGCAATGATGGCCACCAGGAGGTAGCCCGCGTGGGCGATGGAGGAATAGGCCAGCATGCGTTTGATATTGGTCTGGGCAATGGCCACGATGTTCCCCAGGGTCATGGTGGCCACGGCCAGGACCCAGAGGACGATTTGCCAGTCGGGCTGGAAGGCCGGGAAGGCCAGGAAGAAGACCCGGGCGAAGGCCGCAAAGGCCGCAGCCTTTACCCCCACGGCCATGAACGCGGTGACCGAGGTGGGCGCGCCTTCATAGACGTCCGGGGTCCACATGTGGAAGGGCACGGAGGCCACCTTGAAACCGAAGCCCACCAGCAGCAAAGCAATGGCCAGCAGCGTCAGGGGCTTGAGCAAGGTGTCCCCGGCCAGGCGGGCCGCCAGGTCGCTCAGGAAGAGGGTCCCCCCCGCGGCCCCGTAGAGCATGGCCATGCCGAAGAGGAGGAAGGCGCTGGAGAAGGCTCCCAGAATAAGATATTTCAGCGCGGCTTCGTTGGAGCGGGCGTCCTCCCGGAAGAGCCCCGCCAAGACATAAACGGCGATGGACATGATCTCCAGGCCCAGGAAGATCATGATCAGGTGCGCGCCCGCGGCCATGAGCATCATGCCCACGGTGGCGAATAGCAGGAGCGCATAGTATTCCGCCAGGTTCTTGCCGTAGTCCTTCAGGTATTGCAGCGAGATGAGCACGGTGAGCGCGGTGCCCAGGATAAAGATCAGATAGAAGAAGAAGGAGAAGTTGTCCACATAGACCATGCGGGCAAAGTCCATACCCGTCCTGCCCCAGAGGGAGTAGGTTTGGAATCCGGCCACCGCCAGACCCACCAGGGCCAGTATCGGGGCCGCGGCGCGGTTTCCCTTGGGGGAGAGGGCATCCGCCAGGAGGATGGCGATGGCGAAGACCGAGAGAGTGATCCAGGGGCCGATGCTCGCCAGGTTGAAACTAGGAATTGTAAGGGTCATCTGGCCACCCCCTTATCCCCGTGTGATAGGCTGACTTGAGTAGTTTTGGCCTTCTCCATCAAGGCCACAAAGTTTTCCGTGGTCGCCTTGGTCTTGCTTAGGAAAGTATTGGGATAAACCCCGATCCAGACGATGAACAGCAGCAGCGGCACGAAGATGGCGATCTCCCGGCAGGAGAGGTCTTGCAGTTCTTTGTTCTTCTCGTTGGTCACTTCCCCGAACATCACCCGCTGGAACATCCAGAGCATGTAGCAGGCCGCGAAGATGACGCCGGTGGCGGCCACGGTGGCATAGATAGGGTTGGTCTTAAACGCGCCCAGGAGGATGAGAAATTCCCCCACAAAGCCGTTCAAACCGGGGAGCCCGATGGAAGACAGGGTCACGATCATGAAGATGGCGGCGTAAATGGGCATGGGAGTGGAGAGACCGCCAAAATCGGCGATCATCCGGGTGTGGCGCCGCTCATAGATCATGCCCACGATCAAAAACAAGGCCCCGGTGGAGAGCCCGTGGTTGATCATCTGGATGATGCCCCCCTGGACCCCGGGCATGGTGAAGGTGAACAGCCCCAGCATGACAAAGCCCAGGTGGCTTACGGAAGAAAAGGCGACGAGGCGCTTCAGGTCCTTTTGCACCATGGAGACCAGCGCGCCGTAAACGATGCCGATGACCGCCAGGATGCTGAACAGGGGCACAAAGTAGTGGGCCGCCTGGGGAAACATAGGCATATTGAAGCGCAGGAAGCCGTAAGTTCCCATCTTCAGGAGCACCGCGGCCAGGATGACCGAACCCACGGTGGGGGCCTCGGTGTGCGCGTCCGGCAACCAGGTATGGAAGGGGAACATGGGCACCTTGATGGCGAAGGCCAGCCCAAAGGCCAGGAACATCCAAAACTGCATGTTGAAAGGAACGCTCAGGCTGTACATCTTCAGGAGATCAAAGGTGTAAACCCCGGTGACCTTGCCGTGGTAAAAGTAGAGGACCAAAATGGCGACCAGCATCAACACGCTGCCGAACATGGTGAAGAGGAAGAACTTGATGGCCGCGTAGATCCGCCGGGCCGGGTTGCCCCAGATACCGATGAGCAGATACATGGGGATGAGCATCACTTCCCAGAAGACATAGAAGAGAAAGAGGTCCAGGGAGACGAAGACGCCCAACATGCCGGCAATCAGGGTCAGGAGGCAGATCATGAACTCCTTGACCCGGTGCTGGATGTCCGTCCAGGTGGCCAGGACGCACAGCGGGGTCAGGAAGGTGGAGAGCATGATCAGAAGCAGGGAGAAGCCGTCGATTCCCACGTAATAGCTGATGCCGTATTGGGGCAGCCAGTTACAGCGCTCCACGAACTGCATGGCCGCGGTCTGGCTGTCGAAGCGGAACCACAGGGGCAGGGAAAACAAAAATTCCAGCAAGGATATCCCCAGGGTAACCTGCTTCAGCAGTTTGTGGTTCTTCCGGTCCAGGAAGGCCAGGAGCACCGCGCCCAGCACGGGGAAGAAGACCAGGATGGAGAGGATGGGTAATTGCATAAACCCCTCTAGTCGTTAACGTCCGACAAGGTAGCCGGTGATCACGACCACCCCCAGGAGGATGGCCAGGGCGTAGTTCTGGACAAAGCCCGTCTCCAGCTTGCGGAGGTGGGCGCTCAAATAGGCGATAATCCCGGCGCTGCCGTTCACCACGCCGTCTATCCCCTTCTCATCCACCTGCCGCCAGAGGATGTTGGAACCTTCCTTGATGGGTTCCACCACGGTGGTGTCATAAATCTCATCCACGTAGTACTTGTGGTAGATGAGGTCGTAGATGGTGGGGAATTTCTCCGAGACGATGGTGGGGAGGTCCGGCATGAGAATATAAAATTTGTAAGCCGTATAAATCCCCAGAGCGGCCACACCCATGCTGAAGAGCATCATGCCCACCTCGAAGGTGGCCGTGGGATGGGCCGCGGCGTGATGGACCACCGGGGTGATGGAGGGGGCCAGGAAATCCCGGAACACGTGGGCTCCCTCGATGAGGGGGATGCCCACAAAGCCGCCCACCACCGAGAGCCCCGCCAGGATCATCAGGGGGACGGTCATCAGGGGCGGAGATTCGTGGATGTGGTGGGCCACATGGTGGTCCACCCGGGATTCGCCGTGAAAGGTCATGAACACCGCCCGGAACATGTAGAACGCGGTGATGAAGGCCGCGGCGGTGGCTATGCCCCAATAAATGATTTTGCCGTCCACCAGGGAGTGGAAGAGAATCTCATCCTTGCTGAAAAACCCGGCAAAGGGAAAGATGCCGGCAATGGCCAGGGTGGCCAGGAGAAAAGTCCAGTAGGTGATGGGCATGTGTTTCTTCAGGTCCCCCATCTTGCGCATGTCCAGCTCGCCGCTCAAGCCGTGCATCACGGAGCCGGAGCCCAAAAAGAGGAGGGCCTTGAAAAAGGCGTGGGTCATGAGATGGAAGATGCCGGAAACGTACGCGCCCACACCGCAGGCCAGGAACATGTACCCCAGCTGGCTCACGGTGGAATAGGCCAGGACCCGCTTGATATCGAACTGGGCCATGCCGATGGTGGCGGCAAAGATGGCGGTGGCCGCGCCGATGGTGGCCACCACGGTTAAGGAAACGGGGGCCAGGGAATAGAGGGCGCTGCACCGGGCCACCATGTAAACGCCGGCGGTGACCATGGTGGCCGCGTGGATCAAGGCGGACACCGGGGTGGGGCCTTCCATGGCATCCGGCAGCCAGGTGTACAGGGGAAGCTGCGCGGATTTGCCGGTGGCGCCGAGGAAGAGAAAGAGCGTAATGGCGGTGATCACCCCCGCTCCCACCGGGTACTGGGCGGCCAGGGCGAAGACCTCCCGGAAATTGACGCTGCCGAAGGTCCAAAAAATGAGGAAGATGCCCAAAAGAAAGCCGAAATCGCCGATGCGGTTGACCACGAAGGCCTTTTTGCCCGCGTCGGACGCGGACTGCTTCTCATAGTAGTAGCCGATGAGCAGGTAAGAACAGAGCCCCACGCCTTCCCAGCCCACGAACATCAGCAGAAAGTTGTTGGCCCCCACCAGGATGAGCATGGCGCAGACGAAGAGGTTTAAGTAGGTGAAGAAGCGGTAAAACCCCGGGTCGTCGTGCATGTAGCTGACGGAATAGATATGGATGAGGGTGCTCACCCCAGAAACGATCAAGAGCATGATCAGGGACAGCGGGTCGATGAGAAAGGCCACCTGCGCCTGGAAGGAACCGGAGCTCATCCAGGTATAGATCACCTTTTCCACGTGCCGGGAACCGGGGGGGAGCTTCAGGAATTCCAGGAAGATGGCCACGGTGACCAGGAAGCTCAGGCCCACGGCCAGGGAGCCGATGGTCCCCACCACATTCTTGGACAGATTTTTACCCCAGAGGCCGTTAATCAGAAAGCCCACGAAGGGGAAAAGAGGGATCAGCCAGACATAGTCCATCATGGGGTATGCCTCACCACTTGAGGATATTGAGTTCGTCCACGTACATCGTGCCCCGGTTGCGGAAGATGGCCACGATCAGGGCCAGCCCCACCGCCACTTCCGCCGCGGCCACGGTCATCACGAAAAAGACGAACATCTGGCCGTCCACGGCCTTGAAATAGTCGGCAAAACCGATGAAGGCCAGATTGACGGCGTTGAGCATCATCTCGATGCACATCATGATCACCAGGACGTTCCGGCGGATCAGGACCCCGATCACCCCCAGGGCGAAGAGGGCCACGCTCAAAGCCAGATAATAGGAAACGGGCACTACCATTTCATTTTCCCCCAAGGGGTTATTTCAGCCGCGTCTTGGCCAGGACCACCGCGCCGACAATGGCCACCAGGAGCAGTACCGAGGTGACCTCGAAGGGCAGGAGATAGTCGGTGAACAAAAGCTTGGCTATGGACTCCGTATTCCCCAGTCCCGGGGGCAGGGCCTTACCCGGGGGCAGGGCCACCCGGGTGATGGTGTAAATCAGGAGCAGGACGGTGAAGCCCGCCAGGATAATGCCCCCCACCTTTTGCCCCAGGTGCAGGAAGCGCAGCTCTTCCTCAGGTTGCCGCAGGTTGAGGAGCATGATCACGAAGAGGAAGAGGACCATGATGGCCCCGGCATAAACGATAATCTGGATGGCGGCGATGAATTCGGCGTGGGCCAACAGATAGATGCCGGCCACCGCGAAGAAGTTGACGATGAGCCAGAGGGCGCTCCGCAAGGGGTGTCTCTGAAAGACCACCAGCCCCCCGGAGATGAGGGCCACCCCGCCCAAGACGAAAAAGATCAACTCCATCCCTCTAGCCTCCTATGTACGCCGCAGGCAAAAGGCCGCATCACAGCCAATCCGCCATTCGGAGTTCGGACTTTTTCTGCGTAGCCCGGTCGATATCGAGAATGAGCAGGCTCTTGTCATACTGGGCCAGCTCGTAGAGATTATTCAATTTAATGGCCCCCTTGGGGCAGGCCTCCTGGCAAAAGCCGCAGAAGATGCAGCGGGTCAGGTCGATCTGGAAGGCCACCGGATACTTTTCGTGCTCCAAACCCTCCGCGGCCTCGATACCCTTAATGGCGTTGCTGGGGCAGACCACCATACACAAGGTGCAGGCCACGCAGCGGCGCCCCCCGTCCTCATTGATGGTCAACTCCGGGTGCCCCCGGAAGCGGGGCGCCACCTGCCGCTTTTCCTCCGGGTACTGCAAGGTGATGGGCTTGGTAAAAACGTGGCGCAGGGTGGTGGCCAGGCCTTTGAGCAAAGGGATAATCATCTACTACCTCTGTAAAAACTGAATAATCACGCCGGTGATCAGGATGTTCACCAGGCATAGGGGCAACATCACCTTCCACCCCAGTTTCATGAGCTGGTCGAAGCGGAGGCGGGGGAAGGTGCCCCTAACCCAGATGAAGAAGAAGACCAGGGCGAAGGTCTTGATCACGAACCAGGCGATGGGGGGGAGCACCGGCCCCTGCCAGCCGCCCAAAAAGAGGGTGGTGCACAGGGCGGATGCCACGATGATGTGGCAGTATTCCCCCATCATGAACAAGCCCCACTTCATGGAGCTGTATTCCGTCTGGAAGCCGGCCACCAGCTCGTTTTCGCACTCAATCAAGTCAAAGGGGGTGCGGGCGCATTCAGCCATGGCCGCGATCAGAAACAGCAGGAACCCCAGGGGCTGGTAGACGATGAACCACATGGATTTCTGGGCTTCCACGATCTTCACCAGGCTCAGGCTGCCGGCCAGCATCAGCACGCCGATGACGGACAGCCCCAGGGCCAGCTCATAGCTGATCATCTGGGCGCTCAGGCGCAACCCCCCCAGGAGGGAGTACTTGTTATTGGAGGCCCAGCCGCCCAAAACCGCACCGTACACCGACAGGGACCCGACGGCAAAGACATAGAGGAGCCCCACGTTCACGTCCGCGATCACCCCTTGGTTCAGGGCGGCCACCGTCAGGTCCACCTTGTAGCCGTAAACGGTGAGGCTCTCCGGCAGGATCTGGGCGGCAAAGGGAATGGCTGCGAAGGGCAGGAACGCAGTCACCGAGGTGATGACCGGGGCCAGGACAAAGAGGACCTTGTTCCCACTCGGGGGCGTAAAGTCTTCTTTGAAGATCAGCTTGATGGCGTCCGCCAGGGGCT
>Ga0299912_10001270_pt1 | contig 20428 bp, 24 predicted proteins | sample RVTome_2_FD_207667 | JGI IMG/M metagenome (GOLD analysis project Ga0299912, IMG submission 207667) | Soil microbial communities from uranium-contaminated site in the Upper Colorado River Basin, Wyoming, United States - RVT95D214 (version 2) ... | reverse complement strand
CTGCTACCCTCGGCCAAAGACTGGAGGGACAGCACAGGACCTATTGCCAGAGGATCTCTTCTGGGGTTCTTCCTGGGGATCCTCCCCGGCGGAGGCGCGGTCATTTCATCTTTTATTTCTTATGCCATCGAAAAGCGGGTATCCAAGCACCCGGAGCGTTTCGGGAAAGGGGCCATCGAGGGGGTGGCTGGGCCGGAGTCAGCCAACAACGCCGCGACGGGTGGAGCCTTCATCCCGCTCATGATTTTGGGCATCCCACCCAATGTGATTATGGCTATGCTCCTGGGGGCCTTCATGATCCATGGGGTAACTCCCGGGCCCTTAATGATGAAGCAGAACCCCGGTCTATTCTGGGGGGTTATTACCAGTATGTACATCGGAAACGGCATGCTCCTGGTCCTCAACCTTCCCCTGATCGGAATGTGGATACAGGTTTTAAAAATTCCTTATAAAATCCTTTTCCCCTTGATCCTCCTTTTCTGCCTGATCGGCGTCTACACCGTGAACAATGCGGTCTTCGATATCTATATCATGCTCATCTTCGGAATCATGGGGTACTTGATGAAGAAATTTGAATACGAGGGCGCTCCCCTGGTTTTAGCTTTCGTCCTCGGACCGCTGATGGAGAATAACCTGCGCAAGTCGCTGATCATGTCCCAGGGGGATTTCGCTATTTTCTTCACCCGACCCCTGGCTGCGGCGTCCCTGATCGTCGCCCTATTTCTTCTGATCTCTCCCCTCATCCCCCGGATGGGCAAGAAACGGCAGGAGATCCCCAAAGAAGAGGTTTCATAGAATTTATCCATCTTTTTGCTTAAAACTTTCTCATCCATAGAAAAACCAGATGAGAGGAGGGAACTAAAAAAACCTTGTCTGTACGACGAACTTATGGTAGAGTTTATGCTAATCATATCCGGAAGTTAATACTGAGTGTCACACTTTCCGGTACGTCTTCTATCCTCAATATGAGAAGAGTCAGAGGTTTTATCGACAGAAGGAGTTTCAAGAGGTGGCGAGAGTCCCCGATGATTACAGCCCATGGAACGATCGGATTACCTTTTGCAAAACAGTTCTTTAAAGAGATTGGGAGAGAGTGATGGAAAAGAAGAGGATTGGGATTCTTACAGGGGGAGGGGATTGCGCTGGGCTAAATCCGGCAATCAAATGGGTGGTGAAAACAGCATCAGATGACCGCCTCCAAAGGACGAGGAAGATCCAATATGAGGTTGTTGGAGTTCGTGACGGCTGGAAGGGCTTAATTGAGCCAGAGGGGGATGAGGATGCCCCTGGCCCAAGAGTCTTCACATTGACAGAGGAGATGGTGAGAACCTGGGATAGGCATGGAGGGACAATGCTTGGAACTTCAAGGACGAATCCCTACGATCCAAGGAATGAACGGTCCAGGATTGTCCATGAAAATATTGAACGGTTCCATCTTGATTTTTTAGTAGCCATCGGAGGCGAAGATACCCTCGGGGTGGCCCACAAGCTCTATCTTGAGGGTGTGAAAGTGGTAGGCATTCCAAAAACGATCGACAAAGACCTTTCTGGAACTGATTATACACTGGGCTTTGAGACCGCAGTCAATGTGATTACCGAGGAGATTGACCGCCTCAGGACCACGGCTGGTTCCCACAGGAGGATCTTTGTGGTGGAGACGATGGGAAGGCATGCGGGTTGGTTGGCCCTTGAAGGGGGAGAATCGAGCGGCGCCTATATCATTCTGATCCCTGAATACGACTTTAAGATTGAAAGGGTGAACGAATTAGTTTCGGAAGGAAGAAGAAAAGGGACCCGCTATGAAATCATTGTGGCTGCCGAAGGAGCGAAGCCTTCTGGATACGGTCCGATCACGAAAGAAGAGGGTACCGATAGCTTTGGTCATCAGACAATGGGCGGGGTGGGAGAATTCTTAGCAACGGAGATTTTGCGTTCGACAAAGATAGAGACACGGAGTATTTCCTTGAGTCATCTGCAGCGGGGAGGCGTTCCCTGTGCATATGACCGAAGGATGGGAAGATATTTTGGAGTGGCTGCAGTCGACCTGATCGTGAAAGAGGATTTTGGAAAAATGGTGAGTTATCGAAATGGGCGGATCACTGCTGTTTCCTTGGAAGAGGCGATTGGCCGACTGAGCCTGGTGGACGTTCAGACTCAATATGATACAGAGAGGTATAATGGCCGAAGGACGATCTTAGGAAACTAAAAGTTATGAGTTCGGTGTTCAGAGTTCGGAGTCAAAAGATTAAATCTTTAAACTAAATTGCTGACTAGTCTCCGAACTCCGAACTGATTACTCCGAACTATTAGAGAAGTCTTTCGTGTTCTTTCTTCACGCAACGATCCATTACCACCTTCAGTCCAGCCCGCTCGGCTTTGGCCGCAGCCTCCCCGTTGACAATCCCTTCCTGCATCCAGACCACCTTTGCTCCCCGTTCCATCGCCTCCTCGACAATGGGCGGGACATCTTCTGATTTTCGGAAGATATCAACAACGTCAACTTCAATCTCTTTAGGAATCTCCATGAGGTGATGGTAGACCTTCTCCCCTAAGATATAATCTTCATTAGGACGGATAGGTATCATACGATAGCCCTTAGACTTGAGATAGGAGGCCACCCTGTAACTAGGCCGATCCTCCTTGGGCGAAATCCCCACCACGGCCACTGTCTTACAACTGGACAAGATATCTTTGATTTCTTTATCTCCCATCATTCTCTCCTTTTCTAATGGTCAACTGTAGGAGAACGATCTCCAGGAAAGTCTCCCCGGACGGGTGTGCTGCCGGAATGATTTGCCTTCTCAGTACCCTCCTTCCCGGGGAGGGTGCCGTCAATAAAGGCTTCCATGATGGTCTCCGTGGAACCTCCTTCACTCGGTAGCCCTGTTTCGATATCCACCTTCATCAGGGTGATCCCCTCAGGCGACTTGAAGATTTCAACGGAGGCGTCCCTCAATGCCTGATCCATAAAAGAAATCCAGATAGGAAGGGCAGCGCGAGCTCCTGTTTCACCTTTCCCCAGAGAGGTCTTATCATCAAAACCCACCCACACCGCCGTGAGAAGAGAAGGGGTGTATCCGATAAACCAGGCGTCTGCATAGTCGCTCGAGGTTCCGGTCTTTCCGGCAATCGGTCTTCCGAGGACTTTCGCCCTCTGACCGGTTCCATGTTGGACGACGCCCTCAAGGAGATGGGTCATGATGAACGCATTTTGTGGAGAGATGGCACGCTTTTTCAGAACAGGTGAAGGCGCTTCAGGCGTCACCTCCTCTCGTAGAGTCGAGTCTTCGACTTCCTCTTTTTCCTCCAACTCAACATACGGGAAATTTTCTTCAGTCACCTCACCCTTCATCGTGACAATCTTTTTGATGAAGATGGGTTTGACCTGTTCACCTCCATTCGCAAAGACCCCAAAACCTGAGGCCATTTCCAACATGGAAACCCCTGAGGTGCCCAGGGCAATGGAGAGATCCCTTTTGATGGGAGATTCGATCCCCAATTTCTTGATGAATTTGAGGGCGAAACCCACCCCAATATCTTCAAGGATTTTGACAGTGACGACATTTCGGGAATGGGCTAATGCATTCCGGAAGGTGATGGGGCCCATGAAATGCTTGTCATAATTCTTTGGGGCCCAATAGGTTCCCCCATCGTGATCTGAATATTCTACGGGCGAGTCCATCAGAATCGTGGAAGGGTTATACTCTTTCTCCAACGCAGCAGCATAGATAAAGGGTTTGAATGCTGAGCCGGGTTGTCTTCGAGAATTCAACGCCCGGTTAAATTGGCTCTCACTGAAATCACGACCTCCCACTATTGCTTTGACATATCCCGTTTTTGGATCGAGGCAGAGCAAGGCACCTTGAACGAGAGGCTCTTGTTCCAAGGCGAGGAGAAGGGGCTGGTCTTTTTTGGGGGTTTCCTTCACTCGGACATGGACCACATCCCCAGGCTTTAGGAGATCTGAAGGGGTCTTCACATGTTGCGGTCTGAAGTTAGGTGAAGGCTTGATATGGAGGGCCCACGCCATTTCAGAAAAGGGAAGGACTCCCTTTCGATCCTCCACCCAGACGGTGTAGAACTTTTTTGAGTCGTCTTTGGAAAGAATCACCCCTTCTAAAATCTCGTTTTGAGGGAGGGGATTCAATCCTCCTTTCTTCTTACTGGCAAGGGCCGTTACCTCCTTTAGAGAGAGCGTCTGGATAGGGCCTCGAAATCCCTGCCTCTTATCCAGTTCCCTTAACCCGGTCTCCACAGACCTTTGAGCAACCCTCTGAAGGGATAGGTCAAGGGTGGTGTAAATTCTCAGCCCTTCCTGGTAGAGTTTTTCCTTCCCGTATTTTCTCTCGACATGCTGTCGAATGAACTCAGTGAAATAAGGTGCCTTGGTGAAGTAGGCACTTTCCCTCGATTGAACCTTCAGGGGTGTCCGAATCGCCTTCTCCTTCTGTTCTTTGGAGATGAATCCCAACTGAACCATGCGCGTGAAAACATAGGCCTGGCGGTCTTTCGCCCTCTTGAAGTTGTTCACAGGAGAATAACGGCTGGGAGCCTTCACCAGACCTGCCATCATGGCCATCTCCGCCAGATTAAGCTGGTCTATACGCTTATTGAAGTAGCTCTCGCTGGCGGCCTCAACGCCATAGGCTCCATTACCGAGATAGATATTGTTCAAATAGAGGGAGAGGATTTCCTCTTTTGTCAAGTTATGCTCCAGACCGAAGGCGTAGGCCACCTCCTTCAATTTTCGAAGGAGACTCCTCTTGGGGGTGAGAAAGTAGATCTTGGTCACCTGCTGCGTAATCGTGCTTCCCCCTTGGACAATCCTTCCTGCCATCAGGTTCTTGAACATCGCACGAATAATTCCTTTGTAGTCAACCCCCTTGTGTTGGAAAAAATCTGCATCCTCTGCAGCGATGAAGGCGTGAACTAGGGTTTTGGGAATCCGTTCATAGGGGAGAGGGATCCGATTGTCCATTAGAAACTTCCCGACCACCTCGTCCTCCTCAGAGTAAACGATGGAGTAGGCATTGAGCTGTCCCTCTTTCAATGGTTTAAAATCAGGGAGGTATTTGGAATAGTATAGAAAGAGGAAGACCCCCGAGAGGAGGAGGAAAAAGGTGGAGAGGATGAAGGTATAAATGACGTAGAGAGTCCATCCCTTCCGTTTTCTCCTCTTATCTCGATTTTTAGATTGATCATTCTTTTTTTTCATGGGGATTTGAAATGGCTAAAGTTAGGAATGGCGATGTTGAAGTCAATCACAGGGGTTTTTCCTGTTTACCAATGGAACTGAATTGCATCATTCAGGTTGATCAAAAAAGGGAAAACCCTTCAATTCAGGTCTTCCCTTTTGTTGTTTCACCATCGCGTGACTATCTCTTCTTTTTTGCCAATTGGGCCTTCAGGTCTTCCACCTGTTTTTTCAAAACGTCATTCTCAGCCGTCAAGGCGCTGATGGTCGAATCTTTCTCTGAGGCCTTCTGGAGTTCTTCCTTCAATCTTTGCACTTCGAGTCTCAATTTGTCGTTGTCCGACTTGAGGTTGGTATTCTCCGTCTTCAGTTTCTCATTTTCTGCCTTGATATCTGCCCCACATCCCACCAAAGCCGAGACAAACATAACGATCAGGAACAGCGACAAGATTGCAGATATTGCCCTTTTCATCTCACCTTCACCTCCTTTTTAACGGGTTTGGTATACCCGTATTTTGAATTATAGTCGCCCGTCTTGAAAAAATCAAATAGTTTTTAAAACTGAAGACCTCTCCCACTCGATGGTCGAGATTTCTGAAAAAGTCCAGAAATTTCAATCAAATCAAAATCGGAGCCATCAGAGAGCTCTAATGATTTTTCCAGAGATCTCATGATTTAAAACTTGACAACCCCGACATTTTTTAGTGAGATTAACCAATCCCAATGACTCAACCTAAACCTAAACGTTACAGAAAATAATTATCCAATAGGCCACCCCCCTCCCTCCCCCCTCTGAGGGTGAGGGCTTGCCCTGTGGAGTGATGGAATATACTCCACAGGGTAGAGGTGGGAAGCAAGGCAAATCCAAAGAGGAATGGAACAAAAGACGATCTTCTGCTGTCTATAATAGGGGAAGAACGGGTTTCTATGGAGACTTCTCCAAAGATTCAGAGAGAGGTGATTGAGTGTTGCAAGGCTGGAGACGAAAAGGCATTTGCAGAGATTGTTCTCCACTACCAGAAGAGGGTATTCAACATTGCTTACCGGATGTTGGGTAATATGGAGGAGGCAAAGGATTTAGCTCAGGAGGTCTTTCTCACGGTCTTCGAATCGGTCAAGGATCTCAGGGAAGAGTTCAAATTCGGTGCATGGCTGACGCAGATCACCTTAAACCACTGTCGAAACCGTTGGAAATACCTCAAACGGAGGCAGTACTTCAATTCTGATTCTTTCGAGGAGTCGATGGAGGGAGAGGACGGCGACATGCCGAGCTCGGTTGCCCACCCCTCGGACAATCCTGAAGCTCTGTATGAGAAAAAGATGATTCAACAATTCATCCAGAAGGGACTCCTCAAATTGAAGGAAGATCAAAGGGAACTGATTGTTCTGAGGGATCTTCAGGGTTTTTCTTATGAAGAGATTGGAAGATTGTTTCGGCTTCCGGAAGGGACGATCAAGTCGAAGCTTCACCGGGCAAGAATGGATCTCAAAGAGATTCTTGAGCGATCCGCCCACTAGCGTGGAGGAGTAAAGTCGATGGAATGCGAGAAGGTCCGGGATCAGTTTTCCTTTTTGTTGGAAAAGGAATTAGATCCATTGGAAGAGAAGATCGTGAGAGAACATCTTGTTTCCTGCCCAGAATGCCAAAGGGATTTGGAGCAGTTTGACAAGATCCTCCACTGGCTTCACTGCGCTGACCCAGTGGAGGTACCGGATGGATTCCTCTCCGAAATGCTTGAAAAGATGGAAGGCCAGAAAAGAAAAGCCCCGATGAGTGAGAGGGAAAAATGGGGGTGGTTTGACAAGGCCCTCTCATTAAAACTTCCGATCCAGGCGGTGGCGATGGTAGCTGTCGTCTTTTTGGTGCTTTATATAACGAAAATGATGCCAATTCAGATACCTTCCATCACAAAGAATGTCGAACAAGCAAAGCCTCCCCGTTCTGAAGCGAAAAAAATCGAGCCAGAGATCGTTTCAAAAGAAATGAAAAAGGAGAAGGTTCCCGAACAGATCCCCCTTGCGGTGGACCGTTTGAAGCAGATTGAAAAGGATAAACCCATTATTTTAGAAGAGGAAAAAGAAGAGAAAAAATTGGATGGAGGAGTAGTCTCAAAAGCTCAACCATCTGAACCGGGAATAGTGGGGAAAGTGGTGGTTGCGAGAGAGAGGGTTCCTCTCGCTTCAAAACCTCCTCAAGAGATCATCTTGAAAGTTTCTGACCAGGGAAAGATCCTTTCTCAACTCAACGAACTGGTTAAACAATTTGGTGGAGAGATCATCACTTCAGAGAAAAATGCTCTCCTTGCCTCTCTACCGGTTTCCACATTTTCAGAATTTGAAAAGGATGTAGCAAGGCTGACTTCTTTTGAGAAGGGAGACAAGATTTTTCCAAGAAAAAGCGCTCTGGAAAGTTCGAGTGCTGAGCAGGGGGTGAAGAGAAGAGAGATTGAAGAAAAGGGCAAGGAATCAGCAAGGCCCGTGACCAAACGGGAGGATCGCATCGTCGTCCGAATCGTCCTTCTCGAAGAGTAGGATCATCTAGCGAAAAACAGAGATAGACATACCTAACCAGCGTAGCTGGGACCAAGCAGGGCTTGCCTCAGCCTTCGAGACTGTGTCGCAATGTCATTCTGAGGCTTTAGCCGAAGCATCTCTGTTATCTATCTTGTTGATTTTGTCAGATTCTTTATCCCGCCCAGGCGGGATTCAAAATGACAAATATGGCATTTCCGTTATTACGACGCAGTCTCTTCAGGCTGAGGAGTTAAAGGTTTGACTTCTGAGGACAAATTGTGTATAAGGATGGGTGGCTGGATTCTCAGATAGGGTCTGAAGATATAGCCTGTGGGGTGAACATCGTGATGAAAAAGGGGAAGAATCCAACATAAAAAAAGGAGGGGCTTTATGATGGAACGATGGCGCTTTTCAGCGGTAGGGCTGACCCTCCTTTTCTTGTTGTTTGGCCTGCACCAGAAGGGGTTAGCTGAGGAGCGGTATACGGTCAAGGAGGGGGATAATCTTCATAGGATATCGAGGACATTCGGCGTTCCGATGGAGGTGTTAAAAAGGGTCAACCATTTGGAGAAAGATAATCTCAAGCTGAAACAGGTCTTGTTGATTCCTGACCGAAAAGAGATACAGAAGGGCGAAACAGCCAAAAGGGTTTTAGGGAAGACAGCAAAAAAGGCTTCAGCTGAGCTGGAATCCTATGTTGTGCGCAAAGGGGATAACCTTGATGCTATTTCAAAAAGAGTGGGCCTTTCAGTAGAAGAGATCAAAAAGATGAATCATCTCCAAGTTACAGCCCTGAAGATTGGGCAGATCCTCACCCTTCCCCAAGTTGGAAGGAGAGAGGCAGTAGAGGAGGAAGCAGAGAAGTTAGGGGATTCCGAAGAGCCGATAGCGGAACCGGATGAAAAGAGTCAAGAAGAGGAGACATCGAAACCGGTGAGAAAATGGAGTAGCTCCGAGGAACGAAACCTTTTTGTTAAGGTGGTGAAGACTTTTTTGGGGGTGCCTTATCGGCTGGGAGGGTCCACGCTGAAGGGGATTGACTGTTCAGCTTTTGTGAAGAAGATTTACCAAATCTTCAGTATCGATCTGCCCAGAACAGCCCGTGAACAGTTACACTTCGGTAAGGGAGTGGAGAAGAAAGAACTGGAAGAGGGTGACCTGGTATTTTTTCGCACCCGTCGTTCAAGTGGTACACATGTCGGGATCTATATCGGAAACAACGAATTTGTCCATGCCTCCTCTCGTAAGAAAGAAGTGAAGGTTGATAATTTGGACATGCCCTATTATGATCAACGGTTCCTCAGAGGGGTCCGGGTGAAAGAGTTCGAGAAGGAGATCTGAATCTGAGGGAAGTCCAAAGCATCAGGATTTTATCCTGAATTGTTTCGATCCTGAAAATGTTGACCATTTCACCCCCCGCCCTCAGCGGGGTAGGGCAACCCTTCAAGACTCCATTTCCCCCCCCCAAAAAAAAGCAGGCCAAGACCCTGCCCCATAACGTTTTAGGGCATTTACACATTTTGCAGGTTTATAATAATGGAAGGGAGAAAAGTCATGATCATCACCATCAATCCTAAGAATCCCCAACCGAGACTGATCCGAAAGGTTGTGGAAGGTCTTAAGACGGGAGGCGTCATCGGATACCCTACGGATACAGTTTATGGGGTGGGTTGTGACCTTTTCAACCAAGAGGCGATCCGCAAAATCCATCGACTCAAGAAGATCGAAGAGAAGAAGCCCCTCAGCTTCATCTGCGCCGATTTGAAAGACATTAGCCACTATGCGTACGTCTCAAATTACGCTTACAAGATGATGAAGCGCCTCCTTCCAGGAGCGTACACCTTTATCTTGAAGGCGACGAAAATAGTTCCGAAGATGGCCATGACGAAACAGAAGACGGTAGGGATCCGCATTCCCGATAATAAGATCTGTCTTGCCCTCGTGCGGGAATTGGGCCATCCTATCATCAGCACCAGTGTTTATAAACCCGATGAGGGGCTTTACAATGATCCTAATGAGATCGAAGAGCGTTTCGGGAAGCAATTAGATCTCGTCATCGATGGAGGAGTGATCGTTGCTGAGCATTCGAGCATCGTCGACCTTACCGACGAGATTCCAAAAGTGATTCGAAAAGGGAAAGGGGATGTGAGTCTTTTCCAATAAGAGGCCGATTGACTTCAGGGCAAGCCAGGATCATTGACTGTCATACTCATATCTTTCCGGATGAGGTGAGGAAGGATCGAAGGGCCTTCTGTGAAAAGGACGAAGGGTTTTCCTCCATCTATAAAGATTCGAAAACCAAGATGGCGGGCGTTGAGGATTTGATCGCCTCGATGGATGCATCTGGGGTGGAGCGGTCGGTGATCTGCGGTTTTCCCTGGGGGCGGCCGGATCTCTGTTCTCTTCATAATCAATACCTGATGGAGTCTGCCTCACGATACCCAAATCGATTGATCGTTTTTATCTCCCTTCTCTTCTCGACCCCGGATTGGTCAGAGAGGGAATTGGATCGGGGGATGAAGGGTGGGGCAAAAGGGGTAGGCGAGATCGCCTTCTATGATCGTGAAATGGGCTCTCAGGACATCGACTCAATGAAGCCGATTCTTACCCGGATGGAGAGGAATGGAATTCCCATCCTCCTTCACACCAATGAACGCCTTGGCCACTCCTATCCTGGGAAGGGGGCGACCCCTCTCGAACGCTTCTATGAACTCATCCTCTCTTTTCCAAACCTTCCCATCATATTGGCACACTGGGGAGGGGGCCTTCCCTTCTATGAGTTGATGCCAGAGGTGGCGAAGAGCATGATCCATGTCTATTATGATACCGCGGCTTCTCCTTTCCTCTATTCTAAGAGGATTTATGCCATTGCGAGTGAGATCGTGGGGGCAGAGAAGATTCTCTTTGGGACAGATTTTCCACTCCTCTCTCCTCCAAGATATTTCCAAGAATTGAAGGAATCAGGCCTTTCAAAAGAAGATCAGGAAAAGATCCTCGGCCTCAACTTTTCAAGACTTATCGAAAAAGGATGAGCTGATGAGGCATGCCTTTTTAGATCACCATAGTGGAATAGAGAGCCCAGTCCACCATCTGGATGCAAGGGCAAAGATCATTGTCTTCTTCACTTTTATATTGGTCGGAGTCAGTTCCCCACCTAACTCCTTCTATCTCTTTGGCCTCCTGGCGCTGGCTCTTATCGGCATTACCCTATTAGCACGACTTCCGTTGGGCCATCTTGCAAAGAAAGTCCTGATCGTCCTCCCCTTTCTCTTTGTGGTGGCCCTCTCCATCCCATTCCTCAAAAAAGATGCGGTCGGAGGAGGATACAATTTGGGCCTTGGAGGGCTCTCCGTATCCCAGAGTGGCCTCTGGATTCTTTGGAATGTGATCATCAAATCTTCACTCGGGGTTTTCGCCATCATCCTGCTTTACTCCACCACCTCTTTCCCCAAATTGATCAGGGGAATGGAAAGGCTGGGTTCCCCCAATATTTTTACCACGCTCCTATCCTTCATGTACCGCTATTCCTTCATCCTCATCGATGAAATGCAGCGAATGAAGAGGGCGAGGGATTCGAGATGTTTTGGGGGAAGATGGGTTTGGCAATTGATGACAATCGGTCATATGGTAGGCACACTTTTTTTGAGAAGTTTTTATCGCGGGGAAAGGGTCTACCTGGCCATGCTCTCCAGAGGGTATCATGGAACCATGCCTGAGACTTTGGCAGGCAGGTTCGGGCTTGGTGAAATAGTCTTTCTCTCCCTCTGCCCTGTCCTCCTGTTTCTGAGAATCTATTTGGGATGAACGCTGATAAGGTGATCGAAATCGAGCATCTCTCCTACGATTATCCGGATGGAACGCCGGCTTTGAGAGGGATCGATTTAGTCGTCTATCGGCATGAGTCTGTAGCAATCCTCGGGCCAAATGGTGCTGGGAAATCCACCCTTCTCTATCATTTGAATGGAACGCTGATGGGAAATGGCAGGGTCACCATTTTAGGCCTCCCTGTAGAGAAGACGAACCTAAAGGAGATCCGAAGAAAAGTCGGTCTTGTCTTCCAAAGCCCAGAGGATCAACTCTTCTGCCCGACTGTCTTTGATGATGTGGCTTTCGGTCCCCTAAATATGGGGTTGGAGGAGGAGAAGGTTCGGCAACGGGTGGAGAGGGCTCTTGAGATGATGGGGTTGAAAGGGTTTGAAGGGAGGTCGGCCCACCATTTGAGTGAGGGAGAGAAGAAACGGGTGGCCTTGGCAACCGTATTGTCCTTGGACTCTGAGATTCTTGTCCTCGATGAGCCTACGGACAACCTTGATCCTGCTGGGAGCCGGATGCTGATCGAGCGAATCCAGCTGATCCCGCAGACAAAAGTGATCGTCACCCATCACCTCTCTGTGGCCGTGAACCTTTGTGAGAGAGCAGTGCTGCTTTATGGCGGAAGAAAGGTAGACGATCTTCCGCTGGAAGGACTGTTGAAGAATCGAGAGGTATTAGAACGATTTGGATTTGATGCGGATTTTGCCCAGTGGATGTATGAACGAAAAAAACGCGCTCTATAAATCCCTTCGTGACGAGTTCTGCCTAAGAAGGGTAGAGGTTCCTACTGCCAGTATGGTTCCGTCCTCTTGGGTGATGTGAGCCCTCGCCTTCACCCGTCTCTTTTTCACTTCCAAAATCTCTCCATAAACAAGTAAAGGTTGTAGAATAGGAGCAGGCTCCTTAAATCTGATTTCGAGAGAAGCGGTCACGGTGTCGTATCCCAGCTCGTAAGACAATTTGGCCATGGCCTCATCGAGAAGGGTGCTGATGATCCCGCCGTGGACGATACCATCATAGCCCTGGAAGATAGGATCTGCGACGAAGGTGGTCTTGAGGGCTTGTTTCCCCTTATCGATTTCAAAACACAATCGCAATCCACCCGAATTCTTTTCTCCACAGACAAAACAGTTTCCATAGGTTTCGAATTTCATACTGACCTCATCGTTGACGCGTTCAACGGTGTTCAAGGCTTCGGCGTGAGCTCAGCCGAAGGCTCGGGCCGAAGGCAAGCCCTGCGCCGTTCTGGTGCAGGGCAACCCTCAGCGTTCAGGCCGGGGAGTCGAAGGGTTGACTTGATTTCATGGGTATCATATAGTCTTTCTAAAGGGGCTGTCAAGGAGTGATTAGAGGAGGACTGCAGTTTAGACACTGGACTTCAGACTCTAGACACCAGACTTTTCTATGTAGGAAATGAACCCTTGCAGGGTTCTCAAACCTTCTTGAGCTTTTGCCCACAATTCTTCATGACTATTGGTGTCTAAGTATCCATAATCCTTTGTAAATCTTCAGTCTAATGTCTGAAGTCTAATGTCTGAATCACAATGGAAGAACAATGAGAGAAGACGATCGTTATCTTCAAGTCGCAATGGCTGCAGCAAAAGAGGCTGGCCGGATACAGATGCACCATCTCGGCCATTCCCATCCGGTCGAGTACAAAGGAGATATCGATCCAGTGACAGTAGTGGACAGGCTCTGCGAAAAAGCTATTGTCCAGATGCTCTCCGGTACCTTTCCTGATCATGATTTCCTGACCGAGGAGAGCCCTTTCGAAGGAAAGGGATCGCCGTGGAGATGGATCATTGATCCACTTGATGGAACGACCAATTATTTGCACGGGTTCCCCTTTTTTTGCGTCTCTATTGGCTTGGAGGTGGATGGAGAGGTGAGGTTGGGAGTCGTCTATAGCCCCGTCCTCAACGAGACGTTTCATGCTGAAAAAGGAAAGGGAGCCTTTCTCAATGGGAGTCAGATTTCTGTATCCCGCAACAATGATCTAAACCGAAGTTTTCTCTGTACCGGCTTTCCATATGACGTCCGGGAGCATTCCGACCGTTACCTCCGGTATTTCCAGCAGTTTCTGATCAAGAGCTTTGCTATTCGAAGGCCAGGCTCTGCAGCCATTGATCTCTGTTATTTAGCAGCAGGCCGGTTTGATGGATTCTGGGAATTAAGGCTTCACGCCTGGGATGTTGCCGCAGCAAGCCTGATGGTCGCTGAGGCAGGAGGAAAGATGACAGACTTTCAGGGCCGGCCTTTTAGTATCTATTCTGAAGAAGCTCTTGCCTCCAATGGGCTGATTCATGAGGAGATGCTTGCAGTCATCCAGGAAGTGAATTCAAAAATAGGGTGATAGGGGGATTGGGAGTTGGGGAGATGGGGAAGTAAGGATTGTCTATTGACCAACGGACAATGATCAACGGGCAATGATCAATGAGTAGTGGGCATTGAACATCGAGCATTGAAAATTGAGCATTGAGAATTGGTCATTGAGAATTGAGAGATCTCCGGTCCATCACTGTTACTGAGAAGGGGAATTGAAAAAGCAGGCTGATCTTTTTGAGATGAAAGAACGGGACTCCCTCGAAAGAGAGGCTCCCCTCGCCGATCGGATGAGGCCTCGGACCCTGGAGGAGTTTGTAGGCCAGAATCATCTCCTGGGTGAGGGGAAGGTTCTCCGGCAGGCCATCGAGATAGATCAGCTCCCATCCATGATTCTCTGGGGGCCTCCTGGGTCTGGTAAGACGACCCTGGCAATGATCATCGCTGCAACCACAGGGGCTCAATTCTCATCCTTCAGCGCAGTCCTCTCCGGCGTTAAGGAGATTAAGGAGGTCATTCAGGAGGCCCGTGAGGAATGGAAATATCAAAAGAGGAAGACGGTCCTCTTTGTGGATGAGATCCACCGGTTCAACAAGGCTCAACAGGATGCCTTCCTCACCCATGTGGAAAATGGGACCATCATCCTGATCGGCGCGACGACGGAGAATCCATCTTTCGAAGTCATTTCGCCTTTGCTCTCTCGTTCCAAAGTCTTCACGTTGAATCCCTTGACGGAGAAAGAGATTGAGGTGATATTGAGTCGGGCTTTGACGGATAGAAAAAGGGGATTGGGGAAATACCAAACTGCAATCGAACCAGAGGTCATCAAAGGCATTTGCCGGTTGGCTAACGGAGATGCAAGGGCGGCCTTGAATACGTTGGAAATGCTTGTCCTGACAACTTCCCCCGATGAGGAGGGTGTTCGTCAGATCAAGAAAGAGGACTTAAAAGAGGTTCTTCAAAGGAAAGCCTATCTTTACGACAAGTCGGGGGAAGAGCATTATAATCTCATTTCAGCTTTGCATAAGAGCCTGAGAGGGAGTGACCCTGATGCAGCCCTTTATTGGCTTGGAAGGATGTTGGAGGCCGGGGAGGATCCTCTCTACATTGCAAGACGGATGGTCCGGTTCGCCTCAGAGGATGTAGGGATGGCAGATCCTGGGGCCTTGCAGGTGGCAGTTGCAGCGATGGAGGCCTTTCACTTCATCGGCCTTCCAGAAGGGAATCTTGCCCTTGCTCAGGCTGCTGTCTACTTAGCGACCGCTCCAAAATCAAATGCCCTCTATTCTGCATACCAAGAAGTTGAAAAGGATGTGCGGGAACTTGAAAATATGCCCGTCCCCCTTCATATAAGAAATGCTCCCACCTCATTGATGAGGGATCTGGGTTACGGGAAAGAATACAAATACCCACATGATTATCCGGACCACTTCATTGAGGAGGAGTACCTTCCTGAGAACCTGAAGGGAAGAATCTACTATCACCCGACAGAGCAGGGATGTGAACAAGAGATCAAGAAGAGGTTGGAAAGTTGGAGAATAAAGAGGAGAAGCAAAGAGTAAAGGATAGGGAACCCAGAGGGAGAAGCCGTTCGTTGATAAATAAGTCTGTTTTTGATAATATTTAATGAATGCTGATTAGAAGAGGTGGTGACATGCTGATTGAATATATAAACAAGGCGATGAGCAAAGCAATTTATGAAAAGTTAGAAGACGGTACATATTCCGGGAAAATTCCACAAACCCCGGGTGTGATTGCATTTGGTGAAACACTTTATCAGTGCCAGGAAGAACTAAAGTCAGTCCTAGAAGGGTGGCTCATTGTAAAAATAAGACATGGTGACAAGTTACCAATAATAGAAGGGATTAATCTCAACAAGAAGGTCCCGGTGTTGAAAGAAGCAGTTGCTCATGGGTAAATGGACGCCTTGCAAACGAAGAGATTTCATACGGAAATTGAAAAAGTTTGGTTTTGGATCACCGGAGCCAGGCGGGAAACACTTTTACATGCGTTACGAATCTTTTACATTTACTATTCCTAACAATCCAGAATATTCTGTTTCTCAAGTAAAAATGCTGATCAAGGAAATCGAATTGGGAATAAAGAAGAAGATTTCCTTGGAGGAATGGGAAAGACTCTAGAAAAGCTAAGGACGTTTTTACGATTTGACCTTTTCTGTGATACCGAGACTTCCGCGTGAGTCCGCTCGAACGCTTAGACTGAAAACAAGCCATGCCCTTCGGATAGGAGAGCCGAAGTGTTGACTGAATTTTTCAGTCAACCGGCTTTACCCACAATCCCTTGGAAAAGATAGACGAGAAAGGCCAATTGAGCCAGAAAAACCAAATCAGGCGACGAGGTAGTGGGTCAGTTTGAAAATCTTATTTCTTGACATGCTTGAGCGGTTAAGATATGCTTGAGGCATGGAAAAGAAAAAGAGACCCACAGACATTAGCCGACTTGCCTATCAGATAGTACAGAAAGCCACCCAGGAACCTCAAGAACCAGTGCAAGCGCTTGCAAAAGAAAAGAACCCAGCCGCCGTTGCTCTTGGTCGCCTGGGAGGATTAAAAGGCGGACCTGCAAGAGCAAAAAAGCTGTCATTAAAGAAGCGGAAAGAGATAGCCCAAAAAGCCGCAAAAAAACGTTGGTCAAAAAAATCCTAACCTTCTTTTTTAAATTCGATTTCCTTTGATTTCTTGCTAGTTAATTTCTTTATTGATTCTTCGGCTGGTAAATCTTCCGGCATTCTCCCCCCCAATTTCTTAATGGTAGCCCTGATTTCCTTACTTACTGTTAAATGTGTATCAATGGCTGTTTTTTCTTGATCAATATTATCTCTGACTAATTTCTCTTCAGTTTGAGTAATTCTAAATTCATTAGCCGCTAATTCTGTTCTCCCAGCACGATCCAATAAATCTTCTTTGAGTGAAATCCCCTTTTTTGTCTTTATTCCAGCCAATCCCATATCATAAAGACCTCTGTATCCCGCATCGTGAGGAGCAAAGGAGATTGAGGGATCGGCTGAGATATGATCGAAACGCTCAGAATTTATTCAAAGGGTTTCTTGGAAAATGCAAGGATTGAAAAATTGGCCCCCCGATCCCCTATCCATTCGTCATGAAAAGTGTCAATTTTCACCTACGTCCCTCGGGGCTCTCCAAGATTCATTGAAAAAGAAAATGAGGGGACAAACAGCCCACTTCTTTGACTCTTTCTTTCTGAAAGTTTCGGTTGACCAATTTTCATAAAATATGTATCCTTCAATCAACAATCCGAAAGGTGGCGGTGCAGATATTTCTTGGTTTTCAGGAAAGAAAGCCTGGGGTCAGAAGGAAACTTTCTTGAAATATAGGCAAAGTCAAGGATAGAGATTCGACCGCAGAACAAACAGAGCAATCCATCTCAATAATTAAGTCTGCCCCGGAGATGACCCAGGAAGTGATTGAGTCGGTTGCCGATTGGATATAAAATACCATCAAATATCAGGAGAGACAATTATGGCTTTTATCGAAATAAGAGATGGAAAACTCCTCATAGACGATACCGACTGGCAAGAGAAAAGTCTTCTGAAGAATTTAGAACTGTTGGTAGCGAAGGAAGGGTTTGATGAGCTCCAAGTATCCACAGGCGTTCACCCCTCGCCCAATTTTGGATACTTTGAGCTTGCAGACCGTTTCTGGCGGGCATCCCTGTGCATTTATTTCACAGGCGTAAGCCGGGGCTTTTGGGAGAGTGGCGCAGGCTTCGTTGAGCCGTGGCTTTTCAATGCCTGCCACGCAATAGAGCTGTACCTCAAAGGCTTTCTTCAGAGCGCAGACTGGCTTGAGGATGTGCAGCAAGACCTGCTTTGCTCAGGGCATAAAGTTAAGGTTGAGAACCTGAAAAAAAGGCATGACATGGAAACGCTTTACGCGGAATATACCGAGAAGATAAAAGAAATTGTCAGCAAGTGGAACAGGGAAAAGCTTTCCGAACCACCTGAGATCGAAAAGATGCTCCTGGCAGAAAGAGGAGAAGTAATCCTAAACGAAATTATTGAAGCTAACGAAAACAGCTTCAGATTCAGGTACCCCAGCCTAAGACAGAAGGAACAGGCGAAGCAGAAGGCAGAAGAGTTACAAATAATAGCCTGGGATAGGGATGATAAAGCATTATTCCCGATTACAGGGATCGCACGAAAGGCCGGCTACTTTTTCGACCATGTAAAGGTAATAAACACCCTCCATGAACTCAACAAAGAAATGAGGGAAATCGCATCATACCACAACGCATGCTGGGACTACATAGGCGCATTCCAGGACATTGCAAAGGATTTGATGAGACAATACGAGAATTATTAAAAAGACACTCCGGCGCGGAGAAACCAGTTCCACAACTTATTCCACCATAACCCCTATTTTTTGATGGCTTTGAATGACGATTCAGGGGACGTTGATGAAAATAATGACTTTACCTTTCTTTGTAATTCCGGTAGAAGATTTTTGTGCCTCGGCAAGCAAGATTAGATACACCTGGGATCTTTGAGGCGCGTGAGGGTATGTGGATCAGTTGTTCATTAAGGCAATTCAAAAGATGGAGCCAGCAGATCAAGATTCACAAATTTCATCAACGTCCCCTTTTTTCTTCCAGAAGCGCTCTTGCCGCTTCATGCACAAATGATTGGTATGCCACAAGTTGTTTTAAAACCAACGTCCCGTTAACACCTATCTAAAACGCACAGGATCGATAGGTGGTTATTACTTCTCTTTACGGGCTAACTCTATCGCGCGGGGCGGATATATAAATCCACAGAGATATTTAATGAGAATTTTAGTCGAGTCGTAATCACGATAGTTGTACATAAATTCAATTGCTTTTAAGTAAAATGGGAAGTTTTGCTTTGAGACGCCTCGAAGCCTAAAAAATTTTTTTGTGAATATTTCAACAAACTGTCTGAGTCTTTGGGTTTTTCTAGTTTGACAATGGAGTCTACATGATCCTTATCTATATAAGGTCCATAAAATATCAACGAATCATACTTTTGGAACCTCTCGGTATATATGATTGACCCATACTTCATTCTTTTAATTGGTAGACTCAGAATAGTTTCAGGTGACAGGCCTTCCACAATCTCTACTTCATCTTCGAAAATGCCGAAGACGAGACTATTACTTTTGTCATCTGGCTTCTTATCTATTTTCCCAAAGAAGACATCTCTATCTTCGCTGGCTGCAGCAATTGCCAACCGGATAACATGAAAAGCCTTTACAATGGTTGGATAAGAAAGACCTATCTGCGCTGAAACCTTCATTGGGCTTTCATCAAATAAAAAGGACCTAATAACTCTTATCCAAACAATACAAGGGATCTTGACCTTGCTAATCCATCTGCCAGTGAAGTCGCCAAATTCATAATTACAATAAATACACCGATAACGGGAACGTCTGATTCTGTATACTTCAGATTTACAATGAAGGCAAAATGGCACTTTTTTTCCCCAGGACGTTTCAATGAATATTTTTTTAGCACCAGACTCCTTTAATTTTGACCAATATGCATTTCGTCCCATAAGTGAAACCGGAATTTAAATTTAGTGGCAAATTATTTATATATATATGGCAAATGTTTAACATATCTAAATAAATTTATTAACATTTTCAATATGTTAACTATCTCTATATTTTTTCTCTTGACAAAAAAATTAGGGAATTTTATTTATGTTTCATAACGTGCGGGTTAGGAAAGGGACCTCAGAAAGAATACTGGAGGTCCCTTTTTTATTCTCTCATTTAAAATATTGCGGGGACCCAACCAGACAAGAGAGAGAATTTATCTCACACCACGTATTTTTGAAAGATAGGCTTCAATCGACCGGCATCGAACGAAGCCTCAATAGAAGGATGGATCCCCAAACAATTTTATACCATATTTAATCCGATTAGAAAACAGGTTTTTAAGGGGATCCATTCATAGAGTAAGGGGTTCCCTTATGTTTGAAATTATAGAAAAAACAAACGGGAAAAAAGAAAAAGATAGCATCTATAAGTTAGTGAATGATGCCGATAAAAAGAAATTATTATTATTCGATTTTCGCACTTGTTGTAGGAACTGTCTTTATGGTTTCAGGGTTTCTTTTATTCCTTTTAGGTATTCTGGGGGCCACAGATTGGACCATAAAGCTGTTTGGCCTTGAAAGTCGGCTAATAGGTTCTTTCGGCATCGCTTTTGCTATTCTCGGATTTCTGATTATATTTGTAACTCGGTATAAACCTCATTTTCACATACAAAAAAAATGAACCGCTCATTTCACCTGACCTCGGCGCCCATACCCCCTCCTTATCTTGGCCAAAAGCTGAAATAAATTATGCTTCCGGTTCCTTTTACCCTTCTCCGCGGATAGGGGGACATCCTATATTGTTTTTGTCAAGAGAAAAAGCAAGAAAAAATAAAATCTTTAAAAACAATGAGTTGAAACCAGGTCCTCTTTTTGTGAACACCCCTCCTTCTGAATCCGTTGATGGATTCCTTGTTGTTTCGACGAATCTCTCGCTCACGACGAACTCTGAATCTAAGCGTTACCATTATCCGATATCCCACACGGTG
>Ga0299912_10001269_pt1 | contig 20437 bp, 16 predicted proteins | sample RVTome_2_FD_207667 | JGI IMG/M metagenome (GOLD analysis project Ga0299912, IMG submission 207667) | Soil microbial communities from uranium-contaminated site in the Upper Colorado River Basin, Wyoming, United States - RVT95D214 (version 2) ... | reverse complement strand
ATAAAGCCGAAAAGATGTCCTTTGAAGAGAGGATACAGCAGGGCTTTGACCTGGCCCTGTCTGATGGGATAGACCTGTGTCTCACCATGTCCAGTGTGGCTGTGGCTATCGGCGACCGCTTTAGCCAGCGGGGCAAGAAGACCGACCTCCGTCCGCTCCTCAAGAGACCCAGAGTCCTCTATCGACTGGCCAAGGGGGTTGCCCGGAGTAAGCTGGCGGGCCGGCAGCTAATGCCCAAAGACCTGTGGTCACTCAAGGGTCTAATCACTTACGGTATCGATGGCGCAGTATATCGGGAGAGAATCAAGGAAATGTGGGGGCGGTATCCATTGAACTTCCATGGTTGCACTGAAGCCGTTCTTATCGCCATGCAGACCTGGGACTACCAGGATATGACCTTCATCCCTCACCTCAATTTCTTCGAGTTTATTACCGAAGAGGAAAGCATTAAGTCCTGGCAGGACCCAGCCTACAAGCCGAAGACTTATCTGATGGATGAGCTTAAGCCAGGTAAATACGAACTGGTCATTACCAGCTTCCACGGCGGCCCCTTTGTACGCTACAAGCTCGGTCATCTGGTCGAAATAACCTCACTGCGCAACGAGCAACTCAATATTGACATCCCGCAGATGGTCTTCCTCACCCGGGTTGATGACCAGATTGACATCGCCGGTTTTACCCGACTCTCCGAGAAGATTATCTGGCAGGCCATCGAGAACACGGGGATACCGTATGTCGACTGGACAGCCCGCAAAGAGGTCATGAACCGGCCAGCGCTAAATCTGTATGTTGAGTTAAAGGAAAACGGGCACGCCACTGAGGAAATGACCACCTTAATCCATGAGGAACTGAAGAAACTGGATACGCCCTACTCCGACCTGGAATCCTTCACCGGATTAAGACCGTTGGTCGTTACTCTGCTACCGGAAAACGCTTTCCAGGCTTATAAACTGAAACAGCAGGCGGCCGGAGCGGAACTGGAGCACCTCAAACCACCCCATATCAACCCTACCGATGACACTATCAACTTTCTGCTTAATATACCGGCCAAGGTGGCCGTCAGCGAACGAGAAAAGGTGGAAGCCTAACCGTCGGATTGTTACAGCAGCCGCTAGTTTAGTAAGGAAAAACAGGTACTTTTGAGTACCTGTTTTTCCTTACTATAGTACTCTTATAGTACTCCATTACTCCTCAATCTTATTGACATTACCGAAGCTATCAGCCATAATTAGCATAACAATACATAATATTAAATATCTAAACATCACTTTCTGGAGAGGAAGCCGACTTGGCTGTCTGGACGCTGATTCCCCTGATAACATGTATTACCTATCTCGTCCTGTGGGTTGTTACACTCCCATCGGCCCAAAGACGAGAGAACCGGGTTTTCGCTTTTTACCTCGTGGTGCAGGCTGTCTGGAGCTTCAGCTCCTTCATGCTCCATCTTAATGCCCTCCCCAAACAGTCGATACTCTGGAGTGAACTCCTGACTGTCGCCATGGTCTGGACACTGATGACTTATTACCATTTTATCCGGGCTTATGTTAAGCAGCCCGCCGGTATTGGGGTGTATCTCGGCTATATGCTGGTCGTGGTTCTAGCTGTCCTCGCGCTTACGGGTCATATTGTCGAGTACGCCTATGTTATTGATGGCACCCTCTACCACAGCCTGGGGAATTCCATCTACTTCATTGGCGCGGTGAGCCTGGCTTTCATTGGTCTGGTCATCGTCCAGCTCATCAGGAAATACCGCGGCTCAGTCGACCCCGCCGAGCGCAACCGGACAATGTACCTAATCGCCGGCTGGAGCATACTGGTACTGCTCAGCTACACTAATCTCATTCCGCCGATAGCCGGATTACCCCTGGACCACATCGGGAGCCTGTTCAACGCGCTAATTATTGCGTATGCCATTTCCAGATTTCAACTGCTTGATATCAGGTTCCTGATACGAAGGGGGCTGACTTACCTTCTCGTCCTCGGCTTTCTGGGCGGCATATATGCCGGCGCCGTGTTCCTGGGACAGGCCGTCTTCCCCGGAGAGCCGTCATACCTCATCGTATTAGTCGCCACCTTGCTGGTTCTGTTGCTGGCGCTGGTAGCCCGCCCGTTGCGGCAGGTCATTCAGGAAGGCATTGACCGCTTGTTTTACCGGGAGACCTACGCCTACCGTCAGGCACTGCTCAGTTTTAGCAGCCGGGTGGGCAACATCATTGACCTGAGCCAACTGGCGGATGAAATGCTGCCCACCATAGGCAAAGCGCTCCGTATCACGCAAGCCAAGCTGATGTTTCAGCAGAATGGTGGGGGAGTTTTTAGCACACAATTTTCTCACCCTAAGACAGAAGAACAGTCCGGTGATGAGCTTAGCTTTAGTCTGGACAACCCCATCGTTGTCTGGCTGGAAAAAGAGAGTGAACCTCTAGACCTGAAACAGATTGAGAATATACCCCAGCTTAAGGCATTATGGCAGTTTCACCGGGAAAAGCTGGCACAATCCAAGCTGGAGCTGCTCTACCCCATTAAGAGTCGGGGCAAGCTGATTGGCATTCTAGCCCTGGGCAAGAAGAAAGAGAATGCTCTCTACACGCACGAGGATATTTCGCTCGTCAAGAGCATGGCCAGCCAGGCCGGTATCATCATTGAGAATGCCCGTCTCTATTCCCAGGCGATTACCTGGGCCAATACCGACGGCCTGACCGAATTATACAACCACCGCCATTTCCACGAGCGGCTTGACCAGGAGATTGCCCGCGGTTCCCGTTTTGGGGCTATCTTCTCCCTAATTATGCTCGACCTCGACCACTTCAAGACCTTCAACGATAATTACGGTCACCTGGCCGGCGACGAGGTTTTACGCAAAATTGGCCGGTGCATTGAAGGTTCGGTTCGAAGCGTGGACATGGCATTTCGCTACGGCGGTGAGGAATTTACTGTCATACTGCCGGAAACACAACTCGATGATGCCTTTAAAGTGGCCGAACGAATTCGTAAGTCCATTGAGACCAAGGCCAACTCCGGGACCATGCCCGTTACCGCCAGCCTGGGGATTTCCACCTGGCCGGCGGATGGTATGACTAAGGAAGACCTCATCTCCCGCGCTGACGCCGCACTATACCAGGCAAAACAAATGGGAAGGAACCATACTTGCCTGTCCTCAGAGGTTATTAAAGGACAGACCTCACTAATCAGCCTGGAACTGGAAACGAAGGCGCGAGCCTTGAGCATTATCTACGCCCTAGCCGCGACAGTTGATGCCAAAGACCATTACACCTACGGTCACTCCAAGAAGGTCAGTCAGTTTGCCGTCAGTATCTCCGAGACGCTCGGTCTGCCTCCGGATAGAACCGCCACCATCCGGGCGGCTGGCTTGCTGCACGATATTGGGAAAATTGCCATCCCCGATTCCGTCCTTAATAAACCCGGCCCCCTAACCGAGGAGGAATGGGAACCGGTTAAAGCTCACCCGGAACTGGGTGTGGACATACTCAAGCATGTCATCGACTTGGTCAACTGTCTGCCCGCGATTCTGCACCACCACGAACACTATGATGGCACTGGCTATCCGGCTGGTTTGAAGGGTGACGAGATACCGCTGGAGGCACGCATCCTAGCTATTGCCGATGCTTATGACGCCATCACTTCTATACGCTCCTACCACCAGCAGCTATCGCCGCAACAGGCCCTGGGCGAGCTCCGGCGTTGCGCCGGCACTCAGTTCGACCCCGAGTTGGTCAAGACTTTTTGCCAGACGATTGAACAACACCTGCCCAGAGAGCTGCAGGTAGAGTAAGGGCAAATAAAGCCAGCAACCTCTAGGTCCTCCATCTCCGCCGCACTCGACCGCTTAGCCCCAACACAATGTTTTGCCAAGCTCGTCTGACCCTTCACTGCAGTACCGTTTGAGTTTGGTACTAAATCACCATCACTAATGACCCAAACGGGTGATTTGCCTGTTAGGTAATGTGAGGTAAGTTATGCATAGCTGAATTTTGAGTGGGTCTATTAAGGTTAGTGAAGGAGTGCCATCGTGGTGGTCGCTGAAGGCGAACAGCCTGGGGACAGCTTCCGGATAGCCCAGCAGGTAAAGGAAGAGACTGGTCTTGAATCCAGAGTTTGTATCCTGGGGCATGTCCAGCGCGGCGGCTCGCCTACAGCTCGGGACCGCCTTCTGGCAACCACTCTGGGCATACACGCCGTGAAGGCACTGCTGGATGGCCAGAGCGGGGCCATGGTCGGTGAAATCAAAGGGGAGATAACCTACACCCCTCTCCGAGAAACCTGGGAGCATCAGAAACACCCGAATGGCGACCTTCATGCACTGGCCAAGCTTCTTTGTTCCTGAGACGACCGTAGGGATTAATCGCATGGACAGGAGGTCATAAAGTGGACACGATTTCGATTGGTAAGCTGAGAGGACTGCAGCAACTGGCTGACCCGAGAGGTATCCTGACGATGTGTGCCGTCGACCACCGGGGGTCGCTACAGAGAGCGCTTGAGACAACAATGTCGTGCGCCGTGACCTTCCAGGATATGGTGGATTTTAAGCTCGACCTGTGCCGGGCAGTAGCACCCTGGGCCAGCGGCATATTGCTCGACCCCATATATGGAGTAACCCAGGCCATCAGCCTGGGTGCCCTGCCGGGACATACGGGGCTCCTGGTCAGTATTGAGGAAACGGGATATACTACCGAAGGTTCGGCCCGAATCACCAAACTGCTGCCCGATTGGGGAATTGGGCAGGTCAAGAAAATTGGCGCTTCGGCGGTGAAACTCCTTATCTACTTCCGGCCCGACCTGAAGGATGTCGCCGCCAGTCAGGTCGACCTTGTCGCCAGAGTGGCTGAAGAGTGTCTCGCTGAGGACATTCCCCTGCTGGTCGAAGCCGTGACCTATCCGGTCGCCGAGGAGAAGGAGAACCCGACGGTTTTTGCCAAGAGAAAGCCCGAACTGGTCATCGAATCTGCCCGGACGCTCACCAGCCTGCCCATTGACATTTATAAAGCTGAATTTCCGGCTGACACGGACTACGAGAGAGACGAAGCCAGGCTGGGGATGTACTGCCGCGAGTTGAACGAAGCCTGCCAGGTACCGTGGGTACTGCTCAGCGCTGGTGCGGGCTTTGTGCTGTTCAGAAAACAGGTAGAAATAGCCAGCCAGGCCGGAGCCTCGGGTTTTCTGGCGGGTCGTGCCCTCTGGCAGGAAGCCACCAAAATGCCCACCAGGCAAGACAGAAAGAGGTTCTTCGATAGTATTACCTTGCGGAGATTCAGGGAAATAGCCGCCATAGCTGACAGGTATGGGCGACCGTGGTATGATAGGAAGCAGCGCAGCGGCGACCGGTATACGCTGGTCGGTGAGGGCATAATGACGCCATGATAGGCTCAAGGTTCAGTCACCGTCGCACCAAGATAATCTGTACCATTGGTCCGGCGACCGCTTCTGCGGCAGTGATTGAGCAGCTCATACGGGCTGGTATGGATATCGCCCGTTTCAACCTATCGCACGGTAAGTTCAGCGAGCATGCCCGTTCCATCCGGCTCGTGAGACACCTGGGCAAGCGCCTCCAGACTAATATGGCCGTTCTCCTCGACCTCCCGGGACCCAAATACCGTATCGGGCAGTTAAAGAATGGCCAGGTAATTCTGAAAAAAGGCGCCAGGCTACGGCTCACTACCCGCCATATAGAGGGCGATGCTACCCGGCTGCCGGTTAACCTGCCCAACCTGGCTCAGGATGTCAGAAGCGGTGACACCGTCCTTCTGGCCGACGGGGCTCTGGAGCTCAGGGTCGAGGCAGTAGACGGTGCCGAAGTGACCTGTCGTGTGATAGTCGGCGGCCAGCTCATTCCGGGCCGGGGTCTAGTGGTGCCCGGTATGCGAACTTCGGGCCCTTTCCTGACTGACTCCCTGCGGAAGAGTCTCCTCTTTGCTGCCAGACAGCACCCCGACTATCTGGCTGTTTCCTTTGTGACCGGCGCCCAGGACATAATTGATGTCAGAGGGGTTCTCAGCGATAGCCGCACCAATATACCAATTATTGCCAAGATTGAGCGGGGGCAGGCTGTCACCCATTTCAACGAGATACTGTCCGCTACTGACGGTGTTATGGTCGCCCGCGGCGACCTCGGGGTTGACATCCCGCTTAAAAGGATACCCCTGGTACAGAAAGAGATTATCCGGAAGTGCAACCTTGCCGGGAAGCCGGTGATTGTAGCCACCGAGATGCTGGAGTCAATGGTGCGCTCAGCCCGTCCCACGCGGGCGGAAACAACAGATGTGGCCAACGCCATTTTTGATGGCGCCGATGCTACCATGCTTTCCGCCGAAACCTCCATCGGTAAATACCCGGTGGCGGCTGTCAGGATGATGGCCGAGATTGCCCGCGAAACCGAGAACAAACTGCCCTATGAGACTCTACTGGTCAGGAGAGGTAACCACCTTGAGCCGAGAACGGAAGAATTGATAAGCTACGATGCCTGCCATACCGCTCACCGGCTCAAGGCGGTGGCTATTATCGCCTATACCCGGTCCGGCAATACGGCCACCCGAGTATCAAAATACCGACCGAAGGTACCGATACTGGCACTCACTCCCAGTAATACGGTATGCGGCCGTCTGTCATTGTACTGGGGAGTTCATCCCCTGAAGATGGCCGGCATATCTTCAGTAGCCACACTTTTCACGGCCGGGGCTAACCTGGCCAGAGACCTAGGTCTGGGACGGGCTGGAGACCTGGTGGTAATTACCGGCGGCATACCGCTGGGCGAGAAGGGTTCGACCAATCTGCTCAAGGTAGAAACAATTCGCGCCTGAGGAAGTCACACTTCTAGTGCTAGAGGGGTAATGTTGTTTCTCAAAAATACTAAAAGTAAAATAGGGTCATTCATTAGTCACAAATGCGGCCATTTGACATTCACAGCTCGTATATATTACAATTAGGGTCAAGTAGTGATGGCTTGTTATATGATTTAACCGAGAATTACAGAAAGTACCACGGAATAACTGGGGGTAAGAAATAGATAGTTCGTGGAGCAAAGTAAATGAGGAGGTGGTGAGCAGTAGTGGCACAGACAATCCGAAGCAAAGAAGAAGGCATCAACACGCTGATGACCGCTAGCGAAGTGGCCGCTTTTCTTAGAGTCCATCTCGGCTCGGTCAGACGGTGGAGTCGCACTGGTAAACTGAAGGGGTACCGGCTGGGCGGGCGTGGTGACTGGAGATACGACCGCAGAGATGTATTGGCATTCTTACAGCATGCGCAAAATTCCTGAAAGCCACTGGTTGGTCCGCGGCGTTAACCCAGCCGCTTCTGGAAGGTCAGTTTGTCATCGCCGGGGTCGTAGAAATCGGGAATATGGCTGATGACCTCATATCCCTGCGATTGATAGAAACGCCGCGTTTTCTCGTAGTTTGGCTTGGATGAGGTCTCAATGAGGACTAACCTGGCCTGAGTTTCTTTGATTTTCGCTTCGGCGGCGGACAGTAAAGCTCCGCCGATACCCTGCCCCTGCTCTAGCCGGGCTACCGCCATCCAGTAGACATCCCAGGTGCCATTCGTTAGTGGTGTCGGTCCATAGCAGATATAGCCCACGATGGCGGCATCCGCCTCGGCCACCAGAACATAGTAACCGGAATCAGACGGGTCCTCAAGGTAGGCATCAATCAGTTCCCCGGCGACGCTTACGTCGGTTGGGGGGAACTCCGGCGTATCGCTCAATATCCGCATTAATGCCGGCTTATCGGCGCCGGCCGCGGGCCTTACTCTTAGTCTCAAGCCTTGCCCTTTCCAAAGCCAGTTGCGCTATTCTCTCGATGAGCTGCGCATAGCTCATGCCGGCGGCTCGGGCCTGACCCGCCGCACCGTAGTCGGGAGATACATCGGGATTGGGATTTACCTCGATGATGGTGGGTACACCGTCAGCACCCAGGCGGAGGTCAACCCGGACATACCCGGAACAGCCCAGCAGTGTGAAGGCACCCAGGGCGGCCCAGGCGATACGCTGGCGTATCTCATCATCGATTTCCACCGGGCAAACCGGTTTTGAAGATTCAAAATACAGGCTGTCTGGCTCCCATTTGGCCGAGAAGGTAAGAATCTTGGGCTTTTCCGGCGGCAGGGAGTAGACTATTTCAGCCAGAGGCAGCACTAACGGCTCCTTACTGCCCAGAATGGTGATATTAAATTCCCGGCCATCAACAAATTCTTCCACCAGAGCCTGGCCCCCGAAACGCTGGCTGACTTCACGGACCTGCCTTTCCAGTGCGGCGAAATCAACTACCACGCTCTCTTCCGACAGACCATGGCTGGCATCTTCAGCACAGGGTTTGACGATACAGGGGTAACTTAGATGAAACCGGGATACGGTCTCCGGGGTCAGCACCTGGTAGGGGGGCGTAGCCAGTCCACTGGCTTCCAGAAGCGCCTTCGTCCGGGCTTTATCCAGGGCCAGGGACAGTACTGTACCCGGACAGCCAGTATAGGGCAACCCTGACTCAGCCAGCATGTTGGCTACCATCGCTTCTGTCTCGGGACAACCGTCAAAGCCCTCAAAAAGGTTGAAAACAAGGTCGGCATTGAGTTCCTTGAGTTTATCCCGGACCTGCTCCAGTGGTGGAGAGAGGGGGATGCGCTCAACTTCGTAGCCTAAGTCAGTCAGCGCCTGGTGTACCGCCGTCACTTCGTCCAGGACACCAAGCACCGCCTTCTCTTCCCCCATGGCCGCATAGCGGCCGGGAATAGGCTCATTGTAGATAATAGCTACCCTGGAACACACTGGGGATACCTCTCGAGAGCGGCTTCAATAATGGCTGAGAGCAACGATTCATACCTCCAGCCCATCTTCTTGGCCATAATAACTATATCCCCGCTGCTGGGGTTAAGTCCAGGCAGCGGATTTATCTCGAGAAAGTAAGGAGTGCCGTCACGGCTCACCCGGAAGTCAATGCGGGCTATGTCCCGACAGCCCAGAACCCGGAAAGCCTTCAGGCTGGAATCAGCGATTCTCTGGAGAACACCCGCCTCAAGCTGAGCCGGACACTCGTATTCGACCAGTCGCTCCCAGTCACGCTTCACCTCGAGAGAATAGACAAAGTAGCCTTTCATGGTCTTGGGCACGACTCGCATCATGCCCAAGACTGTGGGTGGTGAGTTGCCCACCACCCCCACAGTCACTTCATCCCCAGTGATGAATTCTTCAACCATTACCGATTGCTGGTAGCGCTCTACCAGAGCCAGTATTGCCTCGGCCAGCTGTGCCCTATTCTCAACTCTGGAGCCAGAGCGGATACCCTTGCTGGAGCCCTCGTGGACCGGCTTGAGAAAGGCGGGGAAGGGGAAGCCATCCCAGTCTATTTCTCTGACCTGCACTGCCGAACTGACTGCCTGCCACCTCGGAGTGGCTACACCCGCGGCCGCCACGAGCTTTTTAGTCAGAGGTTTATCCAGACAGACAGCCAGGCACTGCGGGTCGGAGCCGGTGTAGGGAATATCCAGCATCTCCAGAACAGCGGGGACCTGAGCTTCCCGGCTCCGGTAATTGCCCAAGCCCTCAGCGATGTTGAACACCAGGTCAACTTTCTCTTTCTGAATATCGAACAGGAAATCCCGCCCGCCGCCAAGTCGAATAATGGAGTGCCCCTGGCTTTCCAGCGCTGCGGCGATACCCCCGACCGTTTCCCGTGAATCGTATTCCTCGAGGGCATCTTCAGGCTGGCTTTGCCTTACCGGTACCGCTTCCTTGAGGTCGTAGGCTAACCCAATCTTCATCGGCCAGTTACTGCGTCAACCTTTATAAGTAACTGAAGGTTAACTGGTCACTATTCTGCTGGCGGTGGCCGTTCCCATTGCCACCGTTGCGGCGGGGGGCCTTGCTCGGGGTGCGTACGGGCGCCACCGGGTTCCGGTAGCTGAACAGCCGTCCTTCATAGTTTCTCAGTATCACCTCTTCTTCTGTCTGAGAGATGACATAGTTGGGCTGTAGTGGCACCTTGCCACCACCACCCGGCAGGTCAATGACGAAGTCCGGGACAGCCAGACCGGAAGTATAACCACGCATCCCCTGGATTATCTCAATGCCAGTTTCTACCGGGGTGCGCAGGTGCTCGGTACCCTGTACCTCGTCGCACTGGAAGAGGTAGTACGGACGCACCTTTATCTTGAGCAACCCCTGGCAGAGCTTGAGCTGCGTCTCAACACTATCGTTCACACCGCGCAGGAGCACGGTCTGGTTGTTTACCGGCACCCCGGCGCGCAGCAACCGGTCGCAGGCCGCGGCCGATTCCGCCGTTATTTCTCGGTAGTGGTTAAAGTGCGTGTTCAGCCATATTGGCCCATACTGGGACAACATGGCACAAAGCTCATCATCAATACGCTGCGGCAGTACCACCGGGAATCGGCTACCGATACGGATGATTTCCACATGCTCAATTTGCCTTAACCGCGAGATGACATCCTCCAGTCGTCTCGTAGACAGGGTTAACGGGTCACCCCCGGAGATGATGACATCCCTGACCCTCTTGTTCTGGCGAATATAGTCAAGCATGGCCTCAATCTCCGCCGGCGTGCGCACCCAGCCCCCGTGATGCCACTCCCTCTTTCGAGTGCAGTGGCGGCAGAGCATAGGGCAAAGGTTGGTCAGCACCATCAACACTCGGTCGGGGTAACGGTGCACCAGACCCGGGACAACTGAGTCCCGCCTCTCTTCAAGAGGGTCTTCAAAGCCCATAACCGCCAAGGCTACCTCTTGAAAAGACGGGACTGCCTGTTTCCTGATGGGGTCATCCGTGTCGTCAGGGTTAATGAGAGACAAATAGTACGGCGTAATTGACAGCGGGTACTTCTGAATTACCAGTTTGAGCCGTGTCTGCTCTTTGGTAGAGAGAGGAATATATTTGGTCAGTTCGTCAACAGTCGTAATGCGATGGCGGAAATGCCATCTCCAATCGTTCCAGATCTCTTGCGGGACTTGACTAAATAAGTCGTGCTTAATCGCTAGCGCGGTTTTACCTGGGGGTTCTTCAACCTCGCTATCCACAAGGCTTTTACTGGGAGGTTCTTCCTCCGGGGCTTTAGTCACTGTGGTCTCCGTTTTCACCTAATGCTGCCTCCTCTTAGCTTTGAGTTTTTCTTACCTGCTCTAAACTGCATGAATACTAATGCATGATTATCTTGTTTTATAGCACCAACCTGACCGATTGTCAAGAGGTTTTCCCACCAATTTTTGTAAATTTTTGGTTACAGTTCTAAACCTATTTCTTCCCCCCAATTCAAAGGGGGTGCTTGGCTCTCACTACTTGCTCTTCAACCAGGCGATGCGGGCGGCCACACTTTTAGCGGCTTCGAGCCGACCGACACTCCCCTTCAACTGGCGTGCGAGTGTTTCATCGCCAATAACATCCTGCACCCAGTTACTGAAGTCGGTCTTCTCTTCATTGGAATGATAACGAAAGGTCTCATCACTCATCTCGCGGAGCGCTAGTTCCAGTTCCGCCAGGTTCTTAGCCACGCGCTCATCCGAGCACCAAAACCTCTTGTCCTCGGGAACATCAGCGAGCCAGGCTCGAGCTATAGCTTTTGTCACTCTTACCACTTTAGCCATTTCACCCCACCTCCTTTATGTTAATTTTACTATACAAATATTAACTTATCAACACTCTTACTGGGTTACAGAGGAATTCAAAAAAGCTTCTTTTGTACTTCAGACAGGAGTGAGGCTTTTAGAAGCAGACTTCTTAAACCGGCGGTTGGTGACTTGCCTGGCGTTGCCCACCACGAGAGTCGGAATCGCTGGCGGCTGATGCCGGCTTACTACTACCATTCAAAAAATGCAGGCTGGAAGGTGACCCGTTTGCCGAGCCATTCCCGTTCGGGCTATGGCGACTGAACAGCAGACTTATGATGCCGGTCTTAGACACCCGCCGTACTTCCGAGACGCGGCGCAGAAAAATCGCCACCACCAGGGCACGCAGAACACCAGAAATCAGGAATAGAGTGAGCAGGTTGTAGCCCAGAACCGCCGGCAGATGGGGCGCGATAAAACCACCCAGTAGCGCCCCCAGACAGATAGCCGTGCCATTCATGGCATTAAACAGAGCGATATGCTGTGTCCTCTTCTCTGGGGGTGCGGCATCATAAATGAAGTTCATGTACGCCAGGTTGAAGCCAGCCCAGGCAAAGCCGGCTAAGGTCTCCACCAGGGCCAGATAGTAGACTTGCCGGCTGGCTAGCCATAGCAGAGGCACCAGTGGAATAAGGACCGAGGTTATCCGCATAATCTTGACATTACCGGCACGGTCAGCTCGCTTACCCCAGAAGGTGAGGAACAGGAGAGTAGACAGGCTGCCGACGGCAGTGATGATGACATAGGTGAGATAACTGAACTGCAGGTCGCGCAACATGTAGACGGCAAAGAAAGGTGCCGCCAGATTCGTGGTCAAACTAATCATGGCGACATAGATAGTAAACCGGCCCAGATTTGACGACCCCAGACTCTTCGCCACGTCAATCAGCCGATGGCGCACACCATTCCTACTGGCCACCGGTGGTTCATACATCCGGGCTAGATAGTAGAGGGAGACGAGGCGGAAAAGCATAGCCCCGCCGAAGAGTATGGAGAAGCCCAGGAAGATATTGGATGCCGTGAACTGCAGGATGACCCCACCGATGACGGAAAAGACCAGAGTCACAATACCAGCGATTCTGCCTCTAGCGCCGAAATACCGACCCCTTATCCGCTCCGGAACCAGGTCGGCCATCATGCTGCCCCAGGCAGGGTTGCCCAGCGAACCAAAAACAACACTCAGGGTAACCAAGACAATCAACCACCAGATTTTGGCACCCGGGAACAGGTACGGCACCAGCAAGATGGGCAACCACATCAGGGCATGCAGTAGAACCACTGGCAGGATGAGACCTTTACGACTCCCGGCTCTCTCAGATAGCCTGGGTGAGGCCAGCTGTGATAGCGCCATGCTCAGGTTGGGGATGCTGGTCAGCAAACCGACCTGCGCTGTAGTCGCCTTGAGTGCCAGAGCAAAGGGCACAATGTAGTTCTGGGTCAGTCCCAGCATAGCTGAGAAAGCCGCGCCATCCAGTATGCTGTATTTCAGGCTCCTGTTTACTTTTTGCACTTGCCCATTGAAGATTGTCATGGAATACCTTTTCTTGTTTCAAAAAACCAGCAGTAGTCCGCACCCCTGTCCCATATGAAAAAAGCCCCTGATGAGCCATCTCTGGCTTCGTCAGGTGGCTTTGGTTTAACTATTATCTACTTGAGTTAAATCAAAACCGAGAAAGATATGACGGCTGAGATAGGCGATAGAAGAGTCCACAGAACTGGACAGGGTGAGTTAAGCTACTTGCCCAGTGCGGTTTCTTCCTTCTTCTTGATGGAACGGCCGCCATGGCCGTGCTTGACTTTCTTAAAGGCCTCCTGATAGGTCTTCCTCTGCATCGCCTTTTCCTGTTTCCGGCCCACTCTCTACCTCCAACTGAGTCTGGATAAATGCCAAATCCCGGTTCTCATCCCTACTTTTTAACGCCGATGGCCCGGACTGGCCCACTCCACAATCGGTCGGCGCTTTTCCTCATTCGTCGTCAGCGAGTACAGGGGCACGCCATCCTGGACTTCTATATTGACCAGCCCGCTCTGAACCAGCCCCTCCAGCTCCTGGTCAATATCCAGACTAGTGTAATCCAGAGCATAACATATCGTAGCCCGGTCAAACTTGCCATTGGGATGTATGCCCCAGAAAAGCAGTAGTTCTCTCTTCAGCCGGTTGTTTCCCTGTCTGTCGCCCGAATTCTTCTCGTTAAAACCATTTGGTGCTGCCGTGACACTACTCCTTATTCTAATCTACCATATTGAAACAGGGGGTTGCAATTCCCCCTGTCCTGTGTTATAAAATAGCATGAAACACCAGACATGTACGAGAAGTAGTGATAAATTATGCATGAAGTATATATCACGAGTTATGGCTTGTCAATAGTCAGACAGATAAAACTTTGACGGGAATTTGGTACCATGCCCGAGTGGACTTTTGTAACTAACTACGCCTTAGTGCTGAGCCTTCTGGCGAAACAGCCGCGGATTACGGCCCGCGAACTGGCCACGGCTATTGGCATCACGGAAAGGACGGTGCGCAAGATAATCGCCGACCTCGATGCGGCTGGCTATATCACCAAGAAGAAGCAAGGCCGACGCATCAGGTACCGCATCAATCCCCATTTATCCCTCCGCCATGATATTCATCAGGAGATTGCCGTAGGCGACTTCCTGCAGGCTCTGGGCTGGAAGAGACGGCGCAAGCGCATGCCGGTAGAAGTGGAGAGCTAGACGCTGGGTTAAAAAAGTCACAATAGCCTTGACCCGTTCCCCGAATGGAGTTATTCAGCCAGCCGTGGTGTCCAGAACATGGGCCTGGTAGGGCTTGAGGTCGACATACAGTCCGCGATGGCTCACTTCCGCCGGGTCCCGGACATATACCGCGCCGGTAAGTTCATCCTTGAAGATGAGGCGCTCGGTTATCTCCGGCGGTAGTGGCAGGGGCAGCCGACATTGCGACTGGTGCGGCGAATAGTTTACCACCACGACCTTGAGATTCCCAGCAGAGCGCCAGGACCAGGCCAGCAAATTGTGGTAGCTCTCGTTGCCCTCCCAGGCAAGGCTCACCGGGAGCAGTCGCCACTCCCCCTGGTGGAAAGCCGGCGCACTGGTAATCTCCAGTAATCGCTCGTAGAATTGTACCATCTCGTGGTCCACAGCTTCCCCCGGCTCACGCACCAGTTGGACCGGCAAACGGATACTCCGACCCTCAAACTGACCGTCATGGAATAGATGAAGACCGGGAATAGTAGCGGTGATAAGCGCCGCCGCCAGCGAGCGCTCCCGCCCAAAAGCCACCGCCGCCCGCGGCTCATCGTGGTTTTCAATAAATCGTGCGGAATGCTCCTGATAGCCACTATCAGCCATGAGGTGCCCCCGTATATCACCGGGGGCGGCGTAGCGCAGCCGGTCGTAAAGGACTTTGTCGTAGGTAAAATCAAAGCCCAGTTGCTGTAACTTCCCTTCCAGGCCCCAGTAGGCTTCGGCCAGAAATAGAAAATCGGGGCGTTTCTCTTTCACCCGCCCTATGGCTTCAGTCCAGAACTCGGTCCGGGGAGGCGGGTAGTCCTGCAACATATCTTCCCAGACTCGCCCGAAGACCTCATTAAGGGCCAGCATGGCCATATCACAGCGCACACCATCGGCCACCTCAGAAACGAGTAATAGCTGGTCTATCAGAGCCTGCCGCAGACCGATAGAGTAGAAATTCAACTGAATGGTGTCACTCCAGGGCGGGAAATTCGGGTCGCGGCCGTGGGCCAGGTCAGTCAGGGACACACCCATCCGCACCGCCTCGGGCCAGGGTGGCAGGTTGGGGTCTTTTACATGGGCCAGATAGATATCGCTAACCGGGGAGAAGAACCAGTCGGGATAGGTGCGCGCCTCAGCTTCACCGCCCTGAACAAACCACTCTGGGTGAGCCAGAACCCAGGGATGGTCGGCGGCGAGGTGATTGGGGACGAAATCAAGTATGAGGCCCAGGCCCAGGCGGTTAAGCCGGGATTTGAACTGGGCCAGGTCTCCCCGCCTGCCCAGGGCCGGGTCAAGGCTGTAATTGTAAATCGCGTACGGGGAGCCAGCGACATCCTCAGGAGTCCAGCCCGGCAGAACGCGGTCGTATTCTCGACGGAGAAATTCGTTGACTAGGGCTTGCTCGCGGGCACCCGGACTGCGCTGCCACACCCCCATGGGCCAGAGCAGGTCAAAACCCCGCTGCGCCAGCCCTTGCCACTCTTCGTCTGGAATGGTGGCTAAAGTAAGACTCCGGCGGTACTTGTCCGAAACCCGCCGGAGGAAGATGCGGGCATTAACTTCATAGAGATGAGGGTGCCGACGCATACCAGGCTCTATCCTTCAACTGTGTTATTAGCGGCTAGCCGGCGCCTTTTTGGCCGAAGACGGACTCACCCAGCGAATAATCAGCTTGCCGATTTCCAGGACAATGAAGATTGTGGCGGATGACAATATCACAATTACCCAGTCGGCCCATGGCAGTGGGTAGGTATGGAAGACATCCTGCAGGAAGGGGACATACAGTAGAGGCAAGGTCATGCCCAACGAAACCAGAACCGCCAGAATCAGCCACCTGTTCTTCAGGAAGCCGACCTCAAAGATGGAGAGCCGGTCAGAGCGGAAGTTAAAGCTCTTAAAGAACTGGATGACAATCAGGGTCATGAAGACCAGGCACTGGGCTTCAATCAGACTCTTGCCGTCGCGGAGCGCCCAGACAAAGATGCTCAGGTTGACCACTGCACTCCAGACGCCACCCAGGACAACCAAGGCACCGACCGGACCAATAAAAATGTTTTCATTGCGCGGTCGCGGCTGGCGCTTCATGATGTCTGGCGCGGCCGGGTCGACGGCTAGCGCAATCGCCGGCAAGCCATCGGTCGCCAGGTTTACCCACAGAATCTGGATAGCAATCAAGGGTAGTGCGCCCCCCGTGCCCAGCAGACCACTGAACAGGATACCCCCCGCCATGACCAGTATTTCACCGAGGTTAGAAGAGAGAAGGTACATCAGGTATTTCTTGATGTTATCGTAGATACCTCTCCCTTCCTCCACCGCCGCCACAATAGAGGCAAAGTTATCATCGGTCAGCACCATATCGGCCGCCTCTTTGCTGACATCGGTGCCGGTAATGCCCATGGCAATACCGATATCCGCCTTCTTGAGAGCTGGAGCGTCGTTAACGCCATCCCCCGTCATCGCCACCACATGCCCTTTCTTGGCCAGGGCTCCCACCACCCGCAGTTTGTGGGCCGGGGAGACGCGTGCGTAGACCTCAATCTCCTCGACCATCTTCTCAAACTCTTCCTCGCTGAGGTTATCAAACTCAGTCCCGCTCAAAGCCTTACCCTGTTTCAGCAAGCCCAGCTCACGGGCTACGGCCATCGCCGTCAGTTTGTGGTCGCCGGTTATCATTATGGATTCTATTCCCGCTTCCTCGCAGACCTTGATGGCAGCCTTGACTTCCGGTCGCGGCGGGTCAATCATGCCCACCAGCCCAACAAAGACCATGTTCTGGTCGACTGGCCCAGCGAGTTTGGAATTCGACTTATAGGCTAGGCCAAGCACGCGCAAGCCATCGCCGGCCATGGTCTGGGCACGGGCGACAATCTCATCTCTCTCTTTATCGGTCAGCTCCTGTTCTCTGTAGCCCTGGTAGATATAGAGCGAGCGCCCCAGAATCACCTCGGGCGCGCCTTTGGCATAGGCTACCTGGCCGCGCGCTGTCTGGTGCACCGTGGCCATCATCTTGGTTTCGGAAGAGAAGGGGATTTCACTGATGCGGGTGTACCGATTGCTTTCCGTGGCCAAGTCCAGCCCCGCCTTGGCCGCCAGCACCACCAGCGCTCCCTCCGTTGGGTCGCCCTTGATGCTCCAGAGGTTATCAACCTCAACCATGTGGGCATCATTGCACAGACCGCCGATGCGTAGCAGAGTGGCCAGATGTGCGTCTTTCAGGGCGTCGTAAACCTGCCCGTTGAGCAGGAAACTGCCTTTGGGCTCGTAGCCCACGCCGCTGACTTCAAAAACCTGGCCGTTGGTATAGACGCGCTGGACGGTCATCTGGTCCTGAGTCAGCGTTCCGGTCTTATCGGAGCAGATGACGGTAGTGCAACCCAGTGTCTCCACGGCCGGCAGTTTTCTAATAAGGGCATGGCGTTTTACCATTCTCTGTACGCCCAGAGCCAGGCTGATGGTAACGACCGCCGGTAACGCCTCCGGCACTGCTGCGACCGCCAGGCTCACTGCCCAGACGAGCATTTCCAGTATCTTGTGGCCACGGAACACGCCCATCGCACCCAGGATAAAAGTGAGGGCTAACGCCGCAATGACAATCCACCGGCCCATGCGGTCGAGGTTGACCTGCAGGGGAGTCTTCTCCTCCTCCACCTCCTGTAGCATGGTCGCAATCTGGCCAAACTCGGTGTTCATGCCGGTACCGGTTACCACACCGACGCCCCGCCCGTACACCACCGAGGTGCCCATATAGACCATGTTCCGCCGGTCGCCGATAGCCAGCTCCTGAGACAGCGGGGCGGTCATCTTTTCTACCGGCTGAGATTCTCCCGTCAGCGGCGCTTCCTCCAGCTTCAGATTGACCGATTCCAGAAGTCGGGCATCAGCCGGGGTATGGTCACCGGTGCGGAGTAGAATAATATCGCCGGGGACCAGTTCGCGCGAGGCAATCTCCAATTCCTGGCCATCCCGCAGGACGGTGGCTGTGGGTGATGCCATCCGCTTCAGGGCTTCCATGGCCCGCTCTGCCCGGTACTCCTGCAGGAAGCCTAAGACAGCGGCAAACAGGACAATGGCGAAGATAACAATAGCATCGGCAATCTCCTCGGGTAGGCCACCCCCGGGCTCATAGTAAACAATGCCCAAGGCAAGAGAGATAGCCACCGCAACTAGCAAGATGATAATGAGCAGGTTCTTAAATTGCTCCAGAAAGATGGTCCAGGGTGAGACTTTATGCTTCTCAACCAGCTCGTTGGGGCCAAATTCCGCCAGACGGCGGCTGGCTTCGGCCGGAGCTAGCCCGCGCCGGTCTGATTTCAGGGTAGACAGGACTTCATCGGCGGCCCGACTGTGATGGGTTGGTTGATTGGACTTTACTTGTGCCATGTGTCATCAAACAAATAGTGGAATCAGCATCAGCATCACGCCACCGGCCACCACCGAGGCAATCTGCCCGGCCGTGTTCGCCCCGGCAGCATACATTAAAAGGTGACTCTGCGGGTTAGCTTTCAAGCCTTCCCTCTGCACCACGCGGGCCGACATCGGAAAGGCGGAAATCCCGGCGGCGCCAATCAAGGGATTCACTTTGCCCCGGGTGACGGCATACATTATCTTGCCCAGAATGACGCCAGCCGCCGTATCCAGGGCGAAGGCAATTACCCCCATGACGAAGATGATGATTGTCTCGGTCTGGAGAAACTCGCCGGCAATCATCATGCCCCCGACGGTCAGCCCCAGCAATATGGTCACAATATTAGCCATCTCGTTCTGGGCCACTTCCGAAAGCCCCTTGACCACCCCGCTTTCCCGCAGCAGGTTGCCAAACATGAGGCAGCCAATCAGCGGCGTGGCTTTGGGTGCCAGCAAGCCAACCACCAGAACTGTGGCGATGGGGAAGAGAATCTTCGTCCGCTGGGCAATCTTGCCCGGGGTAATGGGCATTTTCACCCTTCTTTCTTCTTTAGTAGTCAAGAGTCTCATAATGGGCGGCTGGATAATGGGCACCAGCGCCATATAGGAATAAGCCGCCACCACAATAGCGGCCACATACTGAGAGCCAAGCACGGTGGAAACATAGATTGAGGTTGGCCCGTCCGCCGAACCGATGATGCCAATAGACGCGGCGTCTATCAGGGTAAAATCCAGTACCTTCAGCCAGCCATCACCCAGGAGATAGACCAGGAAGAAAGTGCCAAAGATGCCGAACTGGGCCGCCGCCCCCAGCAGTATGGTGTAGGGTTTTTCCAGGAAGGGGCCAAAATCAATCATGGCCCCGATACCGATGAAAATGAGCAGGGGGAAGAGTTCGGTATCAATCCCAGCCTTTCTTAATATGGCGAAGAGGCCTCCCGACTCCACCAGCCCGCCGAGCGGGATATTAGCCAGGATTATGCCGGTACCAATGGGAATGAGCAGGACTGGCTCCACCTTCCGGGCAATACCCAGATAAATGAGCACACACCCCACCACCAGCATGAGCAGGGTTTGCCAGTTGAGATTGAGAAAGCCGAGGAAGTCGCCCGCGGTGATATCCATCGCCTACTGCTTGTCCTTTGCCGCCGATGGTTTGAGGAACCGGTTCAACAGCACCATCACGCCCAAGAGAAAAGCGAGCACTGCGAAGACTATAGCCATGCCCAGGGCAACGATAATCAAAGCGTCAATCAAGTCCGCATCTCCAATGGAAGATAATTATACCAATTGTCCTCGTATGGCGCAAGGAAGTCTTCTCGTCAACATGATTGGTGACACTTCCCATGCGGAGTCACCCCATCCCCCTTTATCCCCCCGTCACTATATCTTGATGGATACGACCATAAGGCAACAACTATTATTGAGGAGAACCACACTGTCTAATAGCCGGCGTGTTCTTAGCTGTGGTCACCTTTTTCTATTTCCTCAGAGGTCTTAAGGAAAGTGCCAGTATGAAGGCGCAGAGGCTCAGCACCCCCGCGACCAAGAATGCCTGGCTATAGCTATTAGTGGCATCAAATATCGCCCCGGCAACGAGGGGCCCAACACCTGCCCCCACGGTAGCAGCAAAGGTAGTAACTCCCAAGATAGTGCCGTGTGAAGTCAGCCCGAATA
>Ga0299912_10001267_pt1 | contig 20460 bp, 30 predicted proteins | sample RVTome_2_FD_207667 | JGI IMG/M metagenome (GOLD analysis project Ga0299912, IMG submission 207667) | Soil microbial communities from uranium-contaminated site in the Upper Colorado River Basin, Wyoming, United States - RVT95D214 (version 2) ... | reverse complement strand
TTATAAAACTGTTTAACTCTCTTATTTGCTTGTTTAGTCTTTTCAAAAAATTTTTGATTTTTAGTTTTCTTCTCTCCCCATTGCATTCCTTTAACTCCAGACATCTTTGTCACTTCTTCTTTCTTGTCTGTAAGATTGACTTGCTGTCTTTGTCCTTTTTCTCTATGAATACTTTTTACGTCTTCCATTTTATTTTCTCCTGTTAGATTTAAAATATAAATCAGCGTCTATATTAATTTGTATAGACGCTGATTTAATATTTTATTTCTTAATTTCTTAATTTCTTAATTTCTTAATTTCTTAATTTCTTAATTTTATCTTACGTAAGATTAATCTAAAATTTCACTATAAGTATGGTTAAGACAAGGATTTATTCTTACGCCATTTAGGTCTTCGTTGCCATGCTGGATTTATTCTTCGATAAGATTTTAATCCTTGAGTGAATTCATTGTCACGAATTTCTAATGGTTGTTGTTTGCCTTCTTTTCCCCACTTCATTCCTTTAACTCCAGACATACAGGTTACATCTTCTTTTTTATCTGTAAGATTAACTTGTTGTCTTTGACCTTTCTCTCTAGGAATACTTTTTACGTCTTTCATTTTATTTTCTCCTGTTTTTAATCAGCGTCTATATTAATTTGTATAGACGCTGATTTTAAAAATTTAAGTATTTGGCGTATACCCCAACTTTGGCCAACTAAAAAATGCAATTGAATCTTGTTCTGCATAAAGAGAATTAAATGGCCAATCTGAATTAGTAGTTAAAGGAGCTTCATCCTTCTGTGCTGTTCCTTTAAATGGCGCAGAAACATAATTATCTCCCCCAAAAGTTAATTCAAGATCTTCTGCTGTAATTTGCAATCTACGAATCCATAATCTCATTTCTTTACCAGATTTATTTTTTCCAATAAGAATACAAGATGGATAAATTGCGGGCGGAGCTTCATGACCTAAAATTACTCGATTCCAATTTGGATCACTGTCGTCAAATCTTCGTTGACTTATTAATGCAATAGTTTCCGGTTGCAATTGTTTAATCTTAGCTTCAATTGTAAATTCTTGATCAATAATATCCCTTGCAATTTCAGTCTTTGGAATACCTGTTTTAAAAATTGCATAGGTAACTTTCTGTCTCCATATCTTTTCAGCTTCAAGATAGCCCAATCCTTTTAAACCAACTCCATCATGTAAATCTATGTATAGAGCAGGATCATGTAGGAACATATAATTAACATCATTTCCAAAGTTAATTGTACTTATGTTTAAATCATTTGGCATTTTCTTTTCCTCCAATTTTTAATTTTTAAAGAGCTTTATAAACTCTTCAGGGTTAATTCCCCTATCATCGATATATAAATCAGCCACTGGTTTTCCCATGACTAATGTATGATATTTAAGACCTATAAAAGTTAATTGTTCTATAGTTGCATTAAGATAATTCCAATGTCTTGCTGTTTGTAAAATTATCGTATCCCCTTTTTCATATCTAGAATTAATTATTTTTATTAAATCTGTATTTTCACGAATTAGAAGATACTGCGCTCCTGTGTAATTGCAATATATAATTGTACCATCTATATCAAACACAAAGGTCATTATCTAAGTTCCTTTCTTTTTTGTAATTCAGAATTCAAAATTTCCCTTTTAAAAGATTTTCCCAAAGCCTGTTCAATATCTCTAATTCCTCTTACTAATTTAAAAAGACCTGAAGGTTCTATACTTGATAATTGATCTGATCCCCATAGCATTCTATCTAATGTAATGTGCCTCTCAATCCAAGACACTCCCATAGAAGCTGTTGCAAAAGTTGTAACTAACCCAAATTCATGTCCAGAGTAACCTATTTCTTTTCTAAAATATTTTTTCTTTAACCAATTAATATAATTTAGATTCAATTCTTTTATATCTGCTGGATAAGAAGAATTGCAATGCATAATAATATCTGGGTCACATTCAAAAATACATTTTTCTATTTCTTCTTCTGTAGACATTCCAGTACTGATTATTAAAGTTTTAAAATTACTTCTACAATATCTTATAAGTTCAAAATCTATAATCTTAGCAGAAGGTATTTTTATTATATCTACAAAATCTAACATAAACTTTGCACTATCTAAATCCCATACAGAAGCAAACCACTTAATATTTTTTAATTTGCAATAAGTATCTATCTCTTTATATTCTTTTAAATTAAATTCAAGTTTGTGTCTATATTCAATATAAGGAATTTCTCCCCATGGGGTATCTCTATGGATCTGTTTTTGCTTTTCTGGAACACACTTATCAGGATTTCTTTTTTGAAATTTAATATAGTTAACTCCTGCAGCAGAACAAACATCTATTAATATTTTAACGATAGCCATATCCCCATTATGATTTATTCCTATATCTGCTACGATATTAATCATTATTACATACCGTTCCTTTATGAATTTTCTTTTCTAAAAGAACATGTGCCCATAATCTATAATCAACAAAATTTAAAACTTTCATTCTATATAGAAAAGACATTTTATCAAACCACAATTTCCATTCTTCTGGAGTTTTTAAATTTATATGGATCGCTCCAAGTCCTTTTGCAATCCAATCTTTATCTCTTGCAACTGAATGAGTAGCAATTTGATGATAGACATATTTTTTTGAAACTCTATATTCTTCAACAAAAGTTTTTTCTTCAATTTCTGCAGGTATATGTTCCATCCCATCTAAATGAACCACAAGATCAAAAAAATTATCTGGGAAAGGAATATTATCTGCACTTGCTTCAATTATATTCATATCAGGTCTATATTTTCTAATCTCTTTTGCAGCAATATCTATACAAGTTATTTTTAAATGAGGATATTCTCTTTTAAAAAAATCTGTAAAATATCCTCTTCCACAACCAACATCTAATATAGTTTTAGAATCCTGAATTGCTCTCTTTACAAACGTATGTATTTTATCATTTCCTCTTAAAAATATTTTTGGTCTTCCAGACTTCCAACCATATTTATTATCTGTCAAATATAAATTATTGTATTTCATTTTTTCTTTTTTTATCAATTCTTTTATTTCCACTTTATATCTCCTTGTCTTACTTTACCCTCAACAATCCCGTTAAGCAAATCTAATATGAAATCATCAGTTTTAAAGTTAGGATATTTCATAAATAAGTCATAAAAGAATTTGGCATTACCATAAAAATCATGACCATCCACTTTTTTTCCTATATTAATTACATTTCCCTGTGCTTTTATTTTACTAGGAAGATATCCATCTATATATTCTTGATAATTATTATAAGAAAAATCAGGTCTCTTACTTGCAAAAAAATCTACCCCTGTCATATATAAAATTTTAGGATTACAATTCAATATATCTACTATAATGTAATTTCCCATAGAAGCACTCTTTAAAACTTTATTCACTTCTATAAAAACCTCTCGTATAGTTCTGGTATAGACGTATTGATTAAATGTCTTTAAATCCTCTAAAGAAGCTCCTTTTAAACATAACCATTTTACACCTTTCATTTTCATTTCTTTTATTGGAAAAGGTTTCATCTCTCTGTAATATTGTCTGTTATTATAATTTATATCACATCGCATTCCATAGTCTCTATAATATTCTTGTTTACTAAAGCTCCAAGAATGTCCAGACTTAGCAACTATTTCATAAGAATCTATTTGCTTACCAAATCTTCTTCCAATTAAATTTGGACAAGATCCTACAAATACAATATTCTTATTCTCTATATAGTCTTTAAATTCCATTATAATTTTTCTATTTCCCAAATCCCCATATAAGAAACTTTAGGCAATATTTTAGGATCTTTAATATCCGGTCTTTCATTTAAAAGAATTATGGGTTCAGGCCAATTAAATGGTTCCAAAGTCATATTTCTTTTTACAAGCAGTATACATTCAGTATCTTTATTGCACTTTACTTGAGGAGAAGTAGAGGTCATTAAATAAGTCGACCCACTTTTCTTCAAATTTTTTATAGATTTTAAAATGTCTTTAATCGTTAAATGGATGAATACACTTCTAGCAAAAACCAAATCATTTTTTGGAACTACTTCATCGACTATATTCATACATCTAAAATCAACCCCAGGATATTTTATCTTGTTGCTTTCTATAAGATCATTAACGATATCAACCCCTGTATATTTAACTTCTCCGAATCCGACCTTATTCATCCAAAAGAAATTCCCACAACCACAATCAATGAATGTTTTAACATCTAATTCTTTAAATAAGCCAGGTAAAAAATCTATTATAGCTTGAGCATTTAAAATTCCTTCCCCAGCACCCCATAACCCTTTGTTATTTTGTTTAACTTTTATATTATATAGATTTTCCCATTGTTGCTTTAAAGATAAACTCCTATTTCTTTCTATCCAAGGTTTACTCATTATTTTTCTCCTATTATAATTTTTCTATTGCAGTTTTTCTTTCCATTGGGTCAAGTTTATATACTTCTGTATCTTTATAATATGAGTCTCCAACGATATGAGTTGTTGAAATTTCTTCGAATATAACCCCCTCTTTACCAGTCCAGAATCCATGCGCTCTATATCTATCAACTAAAATATCGTCTCCAGATCCGAGTTCGAAAATATCTTCTTCAAGTTTCAAAGTCATTTTTCCCCAAAGGATTCTGAATGTCTCTTCCTTACTATGATGAACGTGATTGAGATAATGTTGATTCGGAAACATGATCAAGAACTTTTTGCAATACTGTCTATTGATAACATTAATTACGACAGCCCCGAAATCCAAAAACTTATCAAAGCCATAATGATGACAAAGTTCAACTTTGCATTTATCATTAAGAAATATTCCTGCCTCATTCAACATTGACTTGGCTCTATGAACATATCTTCGAGTCAAATTGGTTTTATCTTCTTCTTCCGACTTTATTCTTATCGGTTCATTTTGTTTCGCATTTTCCCATAACTCCAGATTTTTTCTATATGAATTAAATTCTTCACTTAATAATTGTTCAGGAAAACTTGGAAAAGCAAAAAAGATATTTCCTAAATTTAATTTTTCGTTAGTTGTAATATTTTTCTTCGCCCATACCCCCCTTTTCAAATGTTTTAAATTTTCCTTTTCAATAGAAGAAATTTCTTTTTCGTTGTTCCCTAAATATCGTAAAGTATTAGATAAAAATTCCATATAAACTTCGGTTTCTTCCGGACATATTGAATAGACATTTCCATTATTATCAAGGTCGATATGACGTTCAATTATTTCAGCTCCTTTGGATACTGCGATTTTCATAGGTTCAAAATTCCCTTTAGAAGAATGATCAGAAAATCCTATCCTAGATTCTGGATAACGCTTTTTCATTTTATCAATACATTTTAAATTCATTTGTTCCATTAGAGCAGGATAAATTCCTATACAATGTAATAAAGAAAATTTGTTCCCTTTATGCCTTAAAAAATTATATACATTATCTATCTCATCCCAATTTAATCCTCCAGTAGACACTATTATAGGCTTATCACAATCAGAAATTTTATCAAGTAGTCCCCATTCATTAGAACAACAACTTGCGACCTTTATAAAATCTAAATTACATCTTTTAATAAATTCAACTGAATCTTCATCAAATGGAGTTACACCTAACAAAAATCCTTTTTCTTTTATATAAAAACATAAATTAAAAAAATCTTCATCAGATAATTTTGTTTGTACGAATCTTTCTATATAAGGCAAATCGAATCTTAATTTATAGTTAGGATGAATAAATGTCTCTATATTTCTTAATTGTAATTTAACCGCAAAGTCTATATCTTCATACTTTTCTTTTATAGGAACAAGAGCATCTACAATCTTAAAAGCTCTTTCAATGCTCCCATTATGATTATTTGCTATTTCAAATATTATTAACATAATTCTAAAACCTTATCGAATTCTTTTTCTAAAATAGTATATCTTATTACATTAACAGGCTTCATAGAATCCAAACCTAAATTATTATGATGAATGTATAAATTTATTATTCCTTTTTTAAAATAAAATCCATATACAGCATGGCAAGTATTTTTAGGTTTTTCTCCTTTAAACAGTTTACTTTTTTCATTAAAAAATTCAGTCTTTATTTGCCAATCAATTCCATTTAAACTTTTTAATAATTTTATACAACAAGACCCTTCTTGATCAAAATAAGGAGTTAATCCTATAAAAATATTTCTATATTTCATCATACAAGGAATGTAATAATTATCCTTATCTTTTTCATATCCTTCTATATTAATTAATTTAAATCCTTTCCAATTTATTAAATCTTTAGATGTAGAATATTGTATATACCTAAAGCCAGGATTAACATTCGCTCTAACGTAAAGAAAGTATTGATCTGTAATATTATCATAAATACAATTCACTAACCCATCAAACTCTGAACCCTTTCCAAAATTTTTTATAGCATCTATATAGCCTTCATTCTTTGTAGTTATGATTGGTTTTGAATAAACCTCTTTCCATTTTATTCCATCTTCACTTTCAAATAAATAAATCCCTCGAACATGAGATAATATTTTTTTATTGGAAAGTAATTTTTTATGCTCTGCTAAGTCGAAAATCTCTTTTGTACAAGACCATTGAAACTTTTCTTCATAAACTTTTTTAAAGTCCGAATATTTTTTTATACCATGAAAATTTTTATCATGTTTCCAATTATCTATTCCTCCCACTCCATACAATTTATTTTTTCTTCCATAAAAAGGAGAAAAATTATGACTCGCCCCTGTTTTTTGTAAAATAATATTTTTTTCTATACCAAAATTTATTCCATCTCTACTTTCAACAAAGATTGTATTGTGATACTTTACCCATCTATTACTGTATAGTCTTATAATCCCATCAGGACATTTTAATAAACTATAATATATTGCCTTTCTTGCTTCAGATTTATAAACAATATTTTCTTTCTTTAATTTAATTTCTTGATCCATGAAGTGTCCTTAAAAATTCTTTCAGGAGTTATAAAAATATTATCAACAACCTTCTTGACTTCGGGAGCATTTTTATTTGCATAGTCATGCCCTCCTATCCAACCTTCAGATTTAATTTTTGGTAACCATATTTGTATGTCTAATTGAACCGAATTAAATTGATGATTTCCATCTATGTAAACAAAATCAAAGATTTCTTTTCCAACAAAAAATTTAGACCCCTCTATACTCATAATTTTAAGATGCTGCACATTAGAATATTTATCTAAAATTTCTTTCTTAAATTGTTTATAAACGACATCCATTGAATAAGTAAAAGAAGAAGAATCTTTATCATCATACCCATTAATAAAAGGATCTATAGATATAACCAATTTAAAATTTTCTGCAAAAATCTTTGTAGAGTCCCCAACATAAGACCCTATCTCTACCATAGTCATTTCTTTTGTAGATATTTTTGAATTGACTTTTATATATCGAATTAGATCTTCTAATCCAATTAAAGCCCATCTAGAGTTTCTTATTGAAATTTTATTCATATTTTTGGTCTGTAGACTATTTCTTCTTTTAGACTACATATTTTATTTTCACAAAACTCTATACATCTTGGTCTTAAAAATAATAAAAAATTTTTAATATTTTTATTTTCACACAAAAAATTATCTTTATTATAAACACAATTTATATTATTTCCAACACCGGAATATTCAACATTCATTTTTATCCTCCTAAATTTTAAATCTACTCATGATAATATTCAAACCATTTTCTTTCTAAAGGAGTATACTGTTCTTCTCTTATATTAGTTTTTTTATTCCATGGCTTCTCTCCAACAAAATGAAGGACTTTAGCATTTTGCAAAACAGGTTTAAAATTTTTCGTAAATAACATTCTTTTCTCGACATTGTAAACTTTATCTAAATAAGTTATCTTGTTCTTAAAATACATATTTAGGGTTGTTTGATCTGGCATTTTATGTCCTGATTTTGCTATTCTTAATAATTCTGTATAGACTTGCTCCGTTAAATTTATGTCATTGACAACAAATACCCCAGAGTTTATATCTCTTCTTAACATATCATGAATAGAATCGTATCCTTTAACTGCCGCGAAAGGAGCAGAACATTTGAATAAAAATTCTATATTAGAGAGAATAAGTGCATCTGAATCTATAAAAACAACTCTATTAAAATCTTTTATATTAAAAACATCCAGTTTATAATATGTCGGTCTTAATTTAACAGCAGTAACTTCAAAATTAAAATCTTTGTATTTCTTTTTGTCTATTGATTGAAATAAAATAGAGTCATAACGATTTAATAATTCTTCTTTTGTTTTATTTGTCAATCCATCATCTAAAATTATTATTGGAAGATTAAACCAAGTATTGTATTTCAATAGAGAACATAACATTGCTTTGAATCCTTTGACAAATTCTTCATTAAGCATAGTCACTAGAGCTATATTTTTCATCTAATCCCTCTTTGAAAAGCTTCATAATCTTTTATATTATCTATATCAATAGGTATATCTATGGGATAAAAAATAGTATTTTTATTCCATAGGTTTTTATTTAATTTTTTTATTTCATTTGCATAGGCCATAAATATAAAGTGATTAACTTTAAACATTAAAGGATAATCTTGTCTACGATATAAATTATGCTTTACAATTTGAGTTCCCGTTCCATTTTTATTATCATAAAACCAACGATATGGATGAATTTCTTCTTGAGTTTTTTCTTCTCTACACAATAAAGAATTTGCATGATTATCTTTAAAAAATCTATACGTTTTAATAACCTGATTCCATCTTCTTTCAGGATAAGTTAAATACAACATTGTAATTATATCTCTTTTAGATATTTCTGGATAACTATTTTCAATTACATCTAATAAAACATCTTTAATATTTGAATTATCTTGACACAAACTTTCTTTCCTATAATAAGCTAAAAATCCATAAGATAAAGCCTGAGATAAAATAAATGTATCGTCTGTCGTAACAATAGTCTTATCTTTATATAAAAAAGGAATTTGATCAGCAGTAAATGAAAATAGCTTTCTATTTTTACCGGGAAGCCCTTTACTATTTTGACGAGCAGGTATAATTATCCAATCCATTATAATAATCCTAAATTTTTATAAAATTCTTCTATATTTAATTTATTCCAATTCTTATCCCATAAGTCGTTATGAAGATGAGCCCCATAGCTTTTTCCAACATCTGCATAATGTCCTAAAACATCCCCCTCAAGAATACTTTGATTTTTATATACAAAATTTTCTATTATATGCACAAACCTCATAAAATATTCTTGTTCTCTTATTTTATATTTCAAAATTACCATATTTCCAGCACTATGATGTTTGTCTATCCAGCGTTTTGCTTCTTCATAATCATCTTGATCATAAATTACTTTTCCTGTAAAGGGGGAGTAAACTTTATTATTTTCTCTACTAATAAAATCTATTCCATCGTGGAATTCTTTTTTACCATTTAGAGTTCTATCCCCATAATGACTTGTTATAATAGCATTATCAACTGGCAACCTCATTTAAAGCCTCCTCTATACTTACAAAATTAAAGAATGGAATTTTACTTTCAGGATTTAAATTGAAAATTCTATCTTTATACAGGTTAAAACTTTTAAAAGAATTAATATGGCCTTTTATTCTATCCCCTCTGTACCCCTTATCATTTCCATAAGGAACTTTTTCTTTTTCGTCATAAAAATGAATATTCATTGCTTTTTCATCCAAATCAAAACCTAACAAATAAATTTTATTAGCATCCATAATTATTGCTAAACTAATAGCAGCTAATCCAGATAATCTTGACCCAAAAATACCTTTACTAAATTTATTTTCTACTTTATCATTATTAACATAAAAAGGAATAGCATTTTTATTTTCTTTATTATACTGAGTTCTAAAAGAACAAAAAATTAATCCTTTGTAATTTTGTAAAATCTTTCTTGCTTCCTTATCATTTTTATCAAGAAAATTTGCATCTAAAAATATAATCGATTTCACCTTTGAATAATATACAATTGTGTGGTTAACCCCTATGGTAAATTCATTATCTAATCTTGAAAAATCAAATCCTCTTAAACTATCTCCACTCCCAATTATAAAACATTTCTTTCCTTTTAACATTCCATCTATATTTTTCTTAAAAAGAGTTTGTCCAATAAATTGATCAAAAAGTTTTTGAGTATCCTCATCTGGAATAAAGTCTCCAGTTTCAACAAGTTCTCTACATTTATTTAATGGAGCTATTATCCACTCTCCCTTTTTAACTTTTTTAATTGTGTCAGGATAGACTACATCCTTTATAAGAGCCTTTCCAGAGTATTGAACATTTCCTACTATCATAATAATCCAAAATCTTTATAAAATTCAATTTTAATTTCTGCTATTGCAGTAAACATTTTATCTTCACCCTGTAAAAAATCTTTTGAAATAGAAGTCGTACTTGGAACTAATCCTTCTACCACTCCGTTTAAAGTTATATCAAATCTTATAACAGACCAAATGTCATTTGAAAAATCTAATATTCCAATTTTATTCTTAGCATCATCTCCCATTATAGCAATATTAAGATTCATAGACCTTGTTGCATATTGAACTGTAACAGGATATATATGTCTTTCAAATTCTAAATTAGATGTATTGTCTACTCCTACTTCTATTCTTTCATCTCCAGGAACTACATTAAAAAAAGGAAACCTATCTTTCTCCATCAACTCATAAGGATCTTCAGCTATATATGCAGATTGAAAAGCATAAGACAATGTAGGATGATTTTTTAATTGATTTAATAGTGCCGTTATTACTGATTTCATTGTTGTCCCGCTTCTAAAGATTTTCGTAGCCAAGCGTATGTAAAATTGGCATGTTTTATTCCATCATTAAACCTCTTAGCATCCAATTTAAGAAAATTATTTATTCTTAAAGATGTATATTTATATAATGGTCTTGCTTTTTGATTTATCTTTCTTCCTATAATGTCTTCACCTTTAAAACCGTAATGAAATCTATTAACATAGTCTCCAACTTTCCCTTCATTTTCGTTAGGAACATTCGGATCTAATTTCCATATTAAACTCTTAGCACTATATTGTTTAATAGCTTGTTCTCCTGCCGCTGTCCTCATCGCTCCAGTTAAATACCCAATTCCAGAAACATGCTTTACTCTGATTTTCCAAAGTAGATAATTTACATTTAATCTCGGCCATAATTTATGAGTATCTCTATTTGGATCTAATTCATAATTTACAAATTCAATTATTTTAGGGGTTACTGCTTTCCATAAAGGAATAGCATTGCCTGACCCTTCTCTTATTTTATTAAGCCATTTAATGACTTCTTCTTTATTATTTATATCTATTTTAAAGTCTTCTATCATTTAATTTTTTATACTGTCTTCTACAATAGTATCTCCATAAGCGACTTCTCCTTCCGGTAAGAATCCATCTATTCCTTTTTTGACATAAAACTTTTTATTAAGTCCTGTATCCAATGAGGGATAATTTTTCGGAGTATAATCTGTTGTCCCTATCGTTATTTTTATTATTCCTTCTAAAACCTTTTTTAAAAGATCGTTATATTCTTTTTTAAAATATTGAACATCTGTCAATTCATCAACTTTTCTACTAACTCCATAGTAAATAATAAGAGTCAATTCTACAGATTTATAAATAGCCAATAGATTTATTATTTTTGAAGTAGAACCAATAGAGTCTAATTCTGCTTCAGAAATAATAGAACTAAGATCTACTTTAATAATATTTTCCGCTTGAGCTATTCTATCTTCTATTACAGTTTGTAGAACATCATTCGTATCAGCAAACTTTTTATCTGAATTTCTTACTTGCTCTTCTGTACAATAAGACATATTTTCCTCTTTAAAATAAATGGAGGGGAAGAAAGGAGACAAAAATCCCCTCCATAATTTTATTAATCTTTATTCAACTCGATTTAATCTATAACATTCTGCATTAAATACCAGCATTTAAGTTCAGCTTGTAGAATGTCATAATCCCATTCTGCCAGGATCTTTATCCCATCCGGGTCATTTTGATTTTCAGTGTATATTTTTAATGGATCATATTCCATGGTTAATATACCGAACATTTCATCAACGGCCGGATTCGATGGAATATATCCAATCAATACATCTTTTCCCCAAGGATTTGAAACTGCGGCTGTTTCACCTTTGTTGTATGCTCCAACTCTTCCATTAGATATTACAACATTTAATCCTTTAACCACAGGGGGAAGGCCAACAAGTCTCATGACTTGTCCTTGAAAATCAGAGGATATAATATCCATACCATACTGATATTTCAAAGTATCCTTTACAAAACTTAAATTGGCAAGATGAAGCGCTGCTTCAAATGGAATAACTATTGTATTCGCCACTGCCCCACAACCATCATAAATAGTTTTTACAGCCGTAAGAATACTTCCTTCTACGTCAGGATCAGAATCATCCCATTGAGCATTGGTTATTGCTTCTACATCTTCATATTGAGTAACGAGAGATGTATCTCTTAACACATTAGAAACTCTCATCTCATGTTTCAATTTCAAACGATGAGTGAGTTTATTGGTTTCCCTCTGCTGAAGTTTGACAGGCTGTTTTGCATTTTGAGCTTCTTTATTTGTAATAACGGAACTCAACGCACGTCTCCTTGTTCTGTAAGAATAAGGAGTTCCAACCGCAAAATCTACTTTATTGGAAGGAACAGATTCAGCATCATCATTCATTTGCATAATGGCATCATCTGCATCCACGAAAATTTTATCACTAAAATTTTCAACGGGAACTCTCGGAGCAAGTTTGTCTGCTATAAGATTTCCTACTGGATAAGCTAATGCCAAATTAGTTAGATATGTATCATATCTTACAATCCCTTTAGTAGCCATATTTTTATCCTCCTAAAATTTGACATTATGTAGCATAAGTGCCAATGTAATGTTTACATATTTCTACAGGAATTATTTGCCCAGATGTCCAATCCTGAGTTGCAACTCCTATAATCCATGAACCCGCTTGTGAAGTGTGTTTTGCACCCACACCCGCTGCTCCCGATGTAATCTTATCTCCCCTTGATCCAGTTCCAGTCATTTCAAGATATACAACTCCCGAATATTTAACTTTAATCGGATCATGTTCTGCATAAGTAGCAGCCCCATTTTCTGAAGCATTACCACTTACTCCAATGGGAAAAAGATTTTGATTAGTGTTATGAATAACTTCATCAGGATCAGTTCCTGCTTTTAAAATCCTATAAGGACTTACAGCAGCTCCTGCTCTTGCCGGCATAAATAACACATCTCGTTCTTCAGTCATTCCAGCATTATAACCCATATTGTCCTCCTATTTTCTTATTTCTGCACCAGCTATTGTTAAAGCTTCATGCATTGTTTTGCCCTGAGCTATAAGATCTTTTGTTCTTGCACTTATCAACTTTTCTTCATCTTCTGAAGGAGCTGATAAATAAGTTTTAGAAATTTCGCTCATATTGACTTTATTCGGATAGATCTTAAACAAATCCTGGATGAAGGTTCCAAATGGCTTTTCAATCTCTACCATGGTCTTTCCTCCATCTTCTTTGGTTACTTCTTCCGAAAACTTAATCACCTGGTCAGATTGTTCAGACATTAAAACAGGTCTAAATAATTCTATGATCACAGGGGGAATACCGTTTAAAGAGGCTTCTTTGCAAAGGGCATCTGCTTCAGCTTTCTTTGTTTTGAGGGTATTCTTTTTAAAATTATCACTCAAGTTTGTGATACTCTTTTCTTTAGATACAAGTTGTATCTTAAGTTCATTCAATTGAGTTCCGAACTGCTTCGCCTGTTCATCCATCATTTCCTGAACTTCAGAGAGCGAAATCATATTCTCTTTATTGGGTTTAATTACGATAGGATCTTCTTTTCCTTTTCCTTTGATAAGTTTTCCCACCATATCAGAGAATTTGGTAAGAAGACCCTCGTTATTTTTTTCCAATTTAGTATCAATGATACTCTCTACTTTTTCCGTCATTTCTTTCGGATCCATAATTTTTCCTCCATCGTCTTCTATTACTAAACTCCCTCTATACCCGAACCCCTGGCTCATAGGCACATCCACGATATGCTTCATAGAAGGAATATTAGAAAGAGCCACTGCTCTTATAATGTTTTTTCCTGTTTCTCTCCAATTTCTAACAAGCTCTGGAGATAAAGAGGTAAAAAGCCGACCTCCAAAGATAACTTCTTTTAGTTTCTTTGGAATTTGACCAATGTCTGCTATTACTTTTTTTCCTACTCGTCTAAAATTTGTTAATAATCCCATATTCGGAAGTTCTTCCCAGATATCGACATCTGCCATATTATATAATTCTCTTAAAATTACTTGCTGATCAGAATGACTAATTTTAATATTTGGTTTAAGTAGCCCTTTTGCTATTATTTCATTAGTATTTTTTGCATAGTCTTCAAGATCTTGTTCAGAAAAATTTAATCCATATGTATTTTCATAATTATTTAAAACCTCTACATCTTTAATTTCTGTATAGTCTCCAGATAAAAGATCTTGAATCAACTCTTTATTCATTTTATTTTCCTTTCTTATTTAAACTATTTATTATAACTTGATTATCTTTTATATCTTGTTCAAATCTTTTCTTTCTTGCTTCATGAGGATGTACAGAAATTTTTATAAAATTATTTTGTCTTACTTCCCCAGAAGTAGACATATTTTTTATTTTTTCTTTTTTTATCTTATAAGGCAACTTTTTCCCTTTTGGAGTTGTCTCGTCAAGAACATCATTATATTTTTCACCACCAAATGTTTTTTCATCGCCACCAACCACCTTTTTTCCTTTCATCCTGTAATTCATATCCTTATATCTATCCCTTGTTTGCTTTCTGTAAATTATATTTAAACAGTCCTCCATAGACCTATTCCGTATAAATATATTTGATAACCAATTGACCCAACATTTTTACTTTCCATTTTTATTTTAAAGTCATATATACCTGCAACAGCAACTGTTATATCTAAAATTGAATCATAAACTTGATTCGGGAATTCTCCCTCAAAGAAAAAATCTACTTCTCCGATTTTAACTGCATTAAGATAAAATGAGCCAATGCCACAAACTGAATATTTATAAGAACAGATTCTTAAGGAATATGTACCAGCCTGTAAATACATTTTATAAATTATTTGATCGTTAAGGTTACTAAGCATATTCCAAACCATGCCAAGACCTGCAGGATTATTATATGAAGCGTCTACAGTCTTAGAATCATAAGCGTGTAGACATATATTTATATGTCCATCTCCTCCTCCGCTACTTCCACCTAGATTATCTTTAACATATTCAGTATTCTCAATCATTGTATTTATATAATCTATAAGTTGATCATATCCTTTTTTACTCATTATAGAGTCATCTGAAAAAACTCTTTTTTTAATTAATCGTTTTAATTCATTATAGGCCATTTTAAATCTCCTTAAACCAAAATTGCAGCAGAAACCACGGTTGTCCAAAATCCTTTTTGAGCTTCTACTCCTTTAGAAATATACATACTCCTAAATTCTATATCCCCTTTTATAGTAAATAACATTTCTTTTGCTATTTCTTCTGCCTCAATTCCACATTCTTTTTCTGTAATCCAGTCCTTATGAAATTCAGATAAAAACCCATAGTTATTTTCAGATACATATTTATCATCATAAGCGATTCCTATTGCTGAAGATATAATTCCTTCTTCCCATTCTTTACTTGTATTGTCAAATTCACATCTAGATAACACACACGGAACAATAGAGCCTGATTGTATAAGCTCTAATTCTTCTATGTTATAAGAAGGAACTATGTTTGGAGGAAGAATACTAGAAACTTGAATTAAATTAAATCTTGCTATTTTTGCATCTCTTAAAGCCATTTCAAAAGATACAAGTTTTTTAAAAGCTCTTCCACTTCCAGATGTTAAAATTACTTTAGAGGGTTGATAAATCATTTTTCTCCTTTAAGCTGCCATAAACAATGACAAAATAAATTCCTCTTCTTCTTGATAATTATATTGTTTATTTTGACTTATCACTAGACATGAATCTTTATCTTCAAATAAATTAAATTTTAAATTGTCTTTTACAACTGTTTTAATTTTAATTTTATCTTCATTTTCAATAAGAAAAAGTTCATTTTCTATTAAATTTTTAAATTTTAAATTTGTTTTATCTTTATTTTCTTTTATTTGTAAATTACTATTTATTTCTACATTTAAAATGGATTTTAAACCATCTTTATTTTCATAAACAACAAAATTTATTTTTCTTGATTTATAAGGAATTTTTAATTTTGTAAATTCCTCAAATCTAATATTTCCTCCCATTATAGATAAAGACTTTACTGATAAATTAAATTCACAAAGATCTTGTTCTTCTATAATATTTAAAATACAAGGAATTTTTCCTGTATCAAATATCTTAGGATCAAATATCTTAGGATCAAAAATTCCTTTCATTCTTTTTTTCCTATTTCAATAACCAATTTAGCATATTCCTGAATAAGTTTATTTTTCTCTTTATCAAGTAAATCCATCCTATGTCTTATTTCCCAAGCTCTAGCTTTTAAGAAATCTTTATTTTGTTCTTTAACTTTTTTTATTTGCTTTACTTCTGCCATTATACATCCTCCACTTTAGCTCTAATTAAAATATTAAAAGTCATTTTCTTTCCAACTGCACCTTTGCGCTCCAGCAATTCGTTCCATTCAGACGCATTCTTTAATTTATTATTTTCTGTCAAAATTATCACATAAGTTTCCGGGGATATATATTGACTTGTTTTAGATGTAACATCATAATATTCTGCCATATTTTTCTCCTATATTCCTATCATTAAAACACCATTCGGTAAAGTCGCATGACCTTGCGTTCTCCATAGCTCTCCGACAACTCCACCTGCCGCTGCTTGAGTTGCTCCAGACTTTATATGTCTGAATACAATCCCACCATCGTTCATTATATACATCTGATTATTATAATTTGTTGCGAAAGTAATTCCCCAAAGGTTCGGTTCGTTTTCATCATTCCCGCGATTGGAATAAATAAGCTCTCCTGATCCTCCACCGAGCATTATCACGCTATGAGGATCAGAAAGTTCAATATTATCTTCTGCGAGAATACTATTCATCCCGTCAAAATCTACTGTTATCCCTTTTCGGATTTCAGCCCATTTAAATTGCAACATGAACTCCATTACCATTTGCTGCGAGTTAGGACTCCACATCTCCATTGGATCGCCTAGTTGTATTATCAAATCATTATGTAAATATTCTCCAAATTGCGGGTCTATCCCGGATATTCTTAACGATTCATTGTATGTATGAAGCCTTACCTGTGAATTAAGATCGGCATAACTTCCCTGAATTTTACCCTCTACTTTTTTTAGACTTATATCATCAAGATCAAATCTCGAAGCAGTAGCTCCCGGAGTAACAACTATTCCATCTGTTGTCGTTGCTGTGAACACTTCAGACCAAAAAGCATAATAGTCTAATGTGATTGTAAAAGATTTTCCCCCACATGAAATAGTAAACGGTTCTCCGTTTGAGTTAGATATGTACGCATATATTCTGTATGTCTCACCTATGACCGGAGGTGTAACCATACTGCCCGATGCTTGAGATAAAGTCCCTATCCCATCAGCATTTTTTCTAGCCTTACCGGATACATAAGCCCAACCTGTCCCAAGCGTCCATCCTGTCGCACTCCCAGTAAAAGTTCCATTAGTAACTTTCTCCGCACCTAAGCCTCCACTCGCTAATAAATCTTTACCGGTTATATTTCCTGTTGTTAATAAATTCTGTGCCGCGTTCGTCCAGTCTATATGTTCATTAGCAACATATCCAAAAGTATCATCATGATTTATATCCCCACTATTTGGAATATCTTCAAGGGTTGCAAAAGGATTAGATAAGGAAGGGAAATTAGCCCCTTCCATTGCATATTTTTGGTCTCCTGAAGGATCATTCAAATTTGAATGAGTAGAAAAATTTAAAGCTATTTTAGATTCTGATATTGCAGCAGAAGCATCGATATCTTCGTTAGTTATTAATTCTATTAACTCAATTACATCATCACTATTCCATTCATCTTTACTCATTTGATAATCTGGATCATCTACTCCAGTAATTTGCTGTTTAAATTTTGCTTTCATATTCTTATCCGTGAATTATTATTCCAGAAGTTAAACTAACCTTTTGTCCCATAGCTATATTTGTATTATCAATTATTATATTTGCACTAGACGTTCCTACTATTAATCCCTCAGCAATAAGTTCATCTAAAGAATTTACAATTTTTGCAATGGCTGCTATTCCTGTCCCTACTGCAATTTTTTCAAGAGGAACATCCATTATTGTTAAACTTCCATTAAGAATGGATGCAGATGGATTTGATAAAGAAAGAGACACCAACAAAGTTTCATAATTTAAACTATATATATTTATCTTACCTTCGTTCATTGCATCCGCAACAACTTGAAGTCTTGAATTTTTAATTGTATTTGAATAATTTAATGACATAATTTTTACCTAAATTTATCTATTAATTTATATATTATATACCCTGTTCCTATTGTTGCTCCCGCTCCAAGCGTAAATCCTAAAACTAATTTCCAATTTTTAGACTCTATTACTACGGGAAGAAAAGCTTCTTGAGTAAATTTTCTTTCATAAAGACTTCCTTCTATTTTTTCATTTAATACATTTCCTTTCTGACTTAATGTACTCCATTCAATCTTAAAAGGATCATTATCGTAATGCCAAAGATGATTCTTCATTAATTCAATGGACAAATCTTTTGACCTTTTTATTGATTTAGAAATAACTGGAGCAGCAACTGGTTGAATTATATCTTTATCCATATAATCATAAACTATATATCCGGTTAAACTACACGAAATAATAGTCCATACTGCTATTGCAATAATTATTATTTTATTCATGAAACTCCCCACCGGTCATTTTTCCTGTTTCATCTCTTTGAATAATTAACTTTTTATTTTTACCTTCAGGCATTCTTATTTCTACATTCATAGGAATATTTATAATTGAATTTTCTTGTTTCTTATCACTAAATACTTTAACCATATTATCTATATTTTTTTGTGTCTCCGATAATTTATTAGATAATTGTTTAAAAGATTCTTCTGATCTAGATGTATCCTCCTTTTTGATAATTGTAATAATTTTCTTTTGCACTATTGGTTGATGAATATGACTATATTCTATAGAATTTTCTGAAAATAATTTTAACTTTAATTCTTCTCCCAAAAGGGCAGTTAATTCATCAACGGTTATTGGTTTATTTTTATTTCCTGTTGTTAAGTCTGTCCCAATTACATCTATATTATTTATATCGTCAAGAGTCACAGGAAGCCATACACATCTGCACATATAATGCAAAGGAGGATCATATTTACTTCTTATATATGATTCAATGTCTATTACTGTACCATCAAGTTTTTTACAAAGACCACAAGTCTTTTTATCCATAATAGCAGAATACATTACTCGTTGAATCTCTTGACTTGCTTCTATCTGACCTGAAGAAACTAATTTTTTATTTTCATTTAAAAAATCTTCAAAGACTTTTCCTAAAGTAAATCCTATTTCTGTTTCTGCAGTAACTGCTAATTTTTGTATAGTTAAAAAATCATTTGTCATTCTTTTTAATCTATCTACTATTTCAGTAGATGATAATTTAGAGCCAAGATCAGAACTTAATTGATATTTAATTGCAGATTCATATTCTATCGCAAATTTTTCAGAGACAGTTTCAATTCTAAATTGAATAAATTGATTTAAAGTGTCCATGGACGCCATATTAAATCGACTATCTAATCCTTTTTTTATATTACTATAAGAATTAAAATATACTTCTTGTAAAAATTCTTTAAACACTCTCTTTATAGCTGGTCTTCTTATTTCTATTTTATTAACTATGGATACAAATTTTGCATCTGATGAATAATTTGCATTAATAAATTTTATTATTCTTTCCTGTTGCGATAAAATTTCCTCTCTTAAATCATTTTGAAATTGTGCTGATCTTATATCTAAAAAAGACTCTATACTAGATAAATTATATTTTTCTTCTAATTTATTATAAGACCTCCAACGACCATTATCAGACATCTTCTCAGTTTCTTCTTTTTCTATTTTTTCATTTGACTTTAGCTCCTCCGACTCTTCTTCAATTGGCTCTCCATATTCGTCTAAAGAAGAATCAATTATATTTCCCTCTTCATCCAAATTTGAATATTCTGCATAAGGATTCTCTTGCATAGGCTCTTCCACTTCTTCTAAAGGAATGCTAGTCTTGTCAATAAGCCATTGAGTAGACACTTTAACTTTATCTTTCTCAATTAACTTATCAACAATATTTCCTGCCTGTTCTCTACTCTTATCAGAAAATTCTCCAGAAAATACATGAACT
>Ga0299912_10001266_pt1 | contig 20469 bp, 20 predicted proteins | sample RVTome_2_FD_207667 | JGI IMG/M metagenome (GOLD analysis project Ga0299912, IMG submission 207667) | Soil microbial communities from uranium-contaminated site in the Upper Colorado River Basin, Wyoming, United States - RVT95D214 (version 2) ... | reverse complement strand
GGACTTCGCCGACGATGATGCGTTCGGGGCGCATACGCAGACAGTTTTTGACCAGATCGCGCATGGAAATTTCGCCCTTGCCTTCCAGGTTGGGCGGGCGGGTTTCCAGGCGCACCACATGGGGCTGTTGCAATTGCAATTCGGCGGAGTCTTCGCAGGTGATGATGCGTTCTGCAGGATCGATGTGCCCGGTCATACAGTTGAGCAAGGTGGTCTTGCCTGAGCCGGTGCCGCCGGAAATCAAGGTGTTTAAGCGGATCGCCGAGATCACTTCCAGAACCGTTTTCAGTTCCGGCGTGATGGAGCCGAATTTCAACAGGTCGTTCAGCGTCAACTTGTCTTTCTTGAATTTACGAATGGTCAGCGCGGTGCCATCGATGGCCAGCGGCGGTGCGATAACGTTGACGCGCGAACCATCGGCCAGACGAGCGTCGCAAATGGGGCTGGCTTCATCGACGCGGCGGCCCACCGCGGACACGATGCGTTGACAGATGTTCATCAGTTGCGCTTGGTCGCGGAATCGGACTTCCGTGCGCTCCATCTTGCCGTTGACTTCGATGTAGGTGACGTTGGGGCCGTTGACCATTAAGTCGGCGATGTCGTCGCGCATCAATAACGGCTCCAAGGGGCCTAGCCCCAAGATGTCGTTGCAGATGTCTTGAATGACGATTTGTTGCTCTTGAATGCTCAAAACCACGCCGCGCATGGAAATGATTTCACTCACCATGTCGGTGATTTCTTCGCGCACCTGATCGGATGAAAGAGAACTGAGTTCGGACAGGTCAACCGCTTCCATCAGATCGTTGAAGACGTTGACCTTGATGGCGTCGAGTTTTTCTTTAACCTCGGCGGTGATCGGTTTGTCGCCTTTTCCTGGCGTTGGCTGGGGCGCTTTCGCCTTGGCATCGGCTTTGGGCGCCGGAGCAGCCCCGGCTTTTGGCTTTTCGGGTGCGTTCTCCGGCGTACCTGCAGCAGTGGGCGCAGGTTTGTTCTCACTGCCGAAAGGTTTCGGCGGGGGGGTTCCGGGTCCAGCTGTTCCGCGTCGTCCAAACATAATTCGTTATTTCGATCCTGAAGAGCGTTAAGCCTATTATACGGCAGAGTTCATTATTTTTTAAAAAGCGAACCTAACATTCCGCTCGATTTTTTTTCTTTGACACGTGTCAGGGATTCCTTGCCGCTGACCACTTTTGCGAGACTTTCAACGGATTGCGCCGCTTTAGATTTGCCCGCCACCTTGCGCAGCATTTCACCATTGTTCATGGCCAAAGCAAAGGAGTCCGCGTCGAACGGAATGTTGAGCGTCGGCAATGCGCCCAGCACCTCTTTAAATTCTTTGTCCGTTAGTTCGCCTTTTTTGGCTTCACCAACCTTGTTGAGAATGAGGCGTGTCGGCGCATCTACCCCACGATTGGGCGAAAGAAATTCCATCAAGTTTTTGCCGTCGCGAAGATTGTACAGATCTGGCACGCCGACCAAGACGGTTTCATCCGCATCAACCAAAATGTCCTGGGTCCATGTATTCCACATGTGGGGGACATCCAAAACAACGTAGCTGGCCATCTGCTTGACGACGTTGAGCACCATTTCCAAGGAATTGGCGGAGACTTCGACGCCGCTGTTTAAGTGGCCTGGCGCGCACAGGATCGACACGTTTTTGCTGCCCGCTTCCAGATAGCGCAAAAGCAGGGGCTCGTCGATGCTGCCGGCCTGGGATAGGGCATCGGCTATGGTTTGCTGGGGTTGAATGTTGTAGCTGAGCGCTGCGGTGCCGAAGGGGATGTCCAGATCGACTAAGATCACGTCTTCGTCATAGAGCGTCGCCAATTCAAAGGCGACGTTGTGCGCCAGCACGGAACTGCCAACGCCGCCGCGCAGACCCGCAAAAGCGATGGTGCGGCTTTTTGCCGTGGCGCTTTTGTCGGCGAATGCATCCATGATCGCGGCCTTCAATTCTTCGCCAGTGACGGTATCGACGAAGTATTGGCTGATCCCCTGTTCGATCAGGCTCTTAAACAAGTTGATGTCATTTTCGGCGCCGACGATGATCACTCGGGTGCCCGGCTGGCACACATCGGCCAAACCGTTGAGCTCTTCAAACAGGGCTTCGCCGTGCGCTTGGCTTTCAACGATCAAAAGTTCGGGGGCGGAGCGGCTGGATAAATACTCCAACGCACCAGTCATGCCGCCATCCCATACCGAAATCGTGGAGCGCAAGAACAGCCGGTCACTGCTGAGTGAATCCACCGCATCGCGGACGGCATCCGTCAGAACATATGCGCCGATGTTGATCCTAAGAATCAAGAGTGCCTCCTTGTTCCCAGCCTGTCGTCAGGTAGGGGAATGTCTTCGATATGGTTCATTGTTGCGCAACACCCGAAACGGATTGCGTGTCGGTGGTAACTAAGCTCGGATCGATGGGCGCTCCGGAATTATAGGAATCAAGTACCGTATCGCGCCGCGCCGCGCCACGACCGGACATGGGCTGGGCGTCGATCAGGTCGCCGGGATCGGCCACGGAAAGCCCCAAATTGCGACGGTTCGAACAGCCGTAGTCGGGAGCCGGAACGTTGGTGGGGCTGAAGGTATAGCTTTCGCTCCAATCCCCACAAGTGGGAACCTGTGCGACGTTAGCGGTAAACGTCAACATCGCTGCAGGCGCAGCGATGGTCGTATCTGGGGCCAAGATAATTTCATTTGCGCGCAGGCCTTGCGCCTCGATGATTTGACGCGCCCGTTCGGCCAGTTGGCTTTCTACCGTAACGGCAGTGCGCCCCCGTTCCACGAAGTCGCGGATGAAGCCGTGCAGACGACGCTCATCTTCGGGCGAGAGGGAGGCGCCTTCTGAGGGTAGGGTGATGGTTACGGATACCTGCTCACGGGCGACTTGGATTGGGTGTTGAAGGCGGGGGTCATAGCGGTTCGGGTCATCGTCAACCAACTTAGAACCGCAACCGGCCACTGCGCTCATCGCACACACCATCAGAGCGGTTTTGACAAACGGTGAATGCATGAATTTAAAGGTCTTCATGATCCATTACTCCATGATGTAGCCATAGGGGCCGGTTAACGGCGTGGCATAGGGCGGCAACTCTTTGTTGGCGTACAGCTTGTGTAGGCGTCCAAGGAGGTAAAAATCGAGATCTCCAGATGGCGCGAATCCATCGCTGGGGATAGCGAGTGGTTGGCTATTGCCTGTCGGAGAAGCCAGATAGGCCGTCATGCTGATGACCAGCTCGGTTTCTTCGTTTTGGAAGCTCTGGCTGCGGAACAGCGCGCCGAGGATGGGGATGTCTTTAAATCCTGGGACGCCTTCAATGTAATTGGACATGTCGGTTTGCAGCAATCCGGCGATGAATAAGGTGCCGCCACTGGGCAATTCCACCGTCGTCGTCGTCGTTTTTTCGGTGAGGCCCGGAATAGTGGTGGTGCCGAGGGTAATCGCAACGGATGTGTCGCGGTCGCTTACGGTGGTTTTTACACGCAGACTGATGCGGCCTTTGTCGAGAACGACGGGGGTAAAGTTGAGGCTTACGCCGAAGCGGGTTTGCTCATAGGTCGTGGTGTTGGTGTTGGCGTCATATGCAACCGGCATCGGGAACGATCCGCCCACCAGAAAAGAAGCGGATTCTCCAGATATCGCCGTCAGGGTTGGTTCCGCCAAAGTCTTCGCCAAACCTTCGCGCTCCAGCGCGGAGACAGTAAGCGGACCAAGGCCGCCAAAAGATGTGTTCGCCGTCATGGAGGCAAAGTTGTTGAAGGCAGAAGTGTCAAATGCGGTCTGTCCCGCAGTGGTAAGGGTGAGGCCGTTTAGCCCGCCGGAGGCATCAATCGCTAAATTCACGCCTAGCCGTTTGATCGCGGAGCGTTTGATTTCAGCCACGGTGACCTTCATGATGACCTGCTGGCTGCCCAAGACTTCGAGGTTGTTGATCACCTCGATGGGGTCGGCGACGAATTTGCGCGCCACGTTAACGGCGGTGTTCGACGCTACGGCGGAGCGCACGAAGCCTTTGATGAACACGCTGTTGCGGTGCGACACGACACTGATTTTTTCGCCGGGCAGCATTTCTTTCATTGCGGCTTGGATGCCCGCAATGTCAACATCGACCTGGATGTCGCCCTGGAACAGAATTTCACCATTGTTGCCCTCGAACACGATGGTGGTCGAACCGACTTGGCGCGCCAGCACATAGACGTGGGAACGTTCGCCGTCTTGCGGCAAGATCACATCGGCGATGTCGGGGTTGGCGACAACCACATTGCGAACCGGTCCGGGCAGGCGCACGGACACCACCTTGTTCAGCGGCACGCGCACCAAATCTTGATCCGGGGTCAGCACCCACTCGGCGGCTTTTTGCGCCGTAGAGACGGCATCTACGGGAAGGGCGACGGGCGCGGGCGACGGGCGTCCGGGTACTTGTTGGGCTTCAGCGCCGCCATGAAATTGGCTGGCCAAAATCGCCATTGCGCCGACGGCGGCAAGGATGAGTCTGTTCATGTTCGCCTTCATTGTGCTGTACCAGTCTGGCTGCCACGGTAAATCGTGATTTCCTTAGGAGCTTTGGGGGCCGAATATACGGGCGCGGGGGCTGGGGACGTCGGTTGGATATCGCGTTTTTCGCCACCTTTACCGCTATCGCCTCCACCACCGGTAAGGGTGGTGAGCATGGGGCTGACCTCGATGTCAGTGGTGTAGTGCATGCCGGATCGCGGGTCGCCTTCTTCTGCAGCGCGCAGCGAAAGCGATAAAGAACCCATAGCTTTTGCGGTGTTGATGATTTCGGCTTGTTTGGCGGTGACTTCCAACAAGATGGTTTTGGCGATTGCTGCTCCAGCTTCAAATTCGTTGGTTTTTTGGTCAACCGCCAGAACGCGTAGGTCTTCCAAAATGGTCTCGCTGGTGTGTTGCAGAACGTCCATGTTACCGTCGCCGCCTTGGGCTTTGGTGATTTCGCCAACCATATCGTGGGTCAGCAGCAGATCAACCCGATCACCGGGAAGAATGAAGCCGCTGGCCCCAACTTCCACCGATGTGCGCACGGCCACCGCGCGCATGCCGGGTTCCAAGGAGCCGCGCAAAAATCCAGGGGTGTCGGCTTTGTAGAGACGATCCATGGTGATGGGTTCGCCCTTGGTGAAGCCGCGTCGCGCAACGTGTTTTTCCTTGCCGATCTCGGTAAGTGGGTTGACGCCGCCAACCTGGGCGAGGAATCCTTCCGGGACGTTGCCTTCGGGCCAATCAATCCATGCGGTATTGTTGTCGTTCACCACCGTGCCGATAGGCATGTCGACAGCGGCGGTCAAAACTTTGACCGTCGGAGCTTTCGGTTTTTGCGCAGCGATTTCGGCCTGCTGTGCGGAGATGTAGTCACGCAAAAGATAGGCCGTACCGCCGGCAAGGATAACGGCAACAAAAACCAGGCCGATAATGACGACTCTCATGACGTTTTACAGCTCCCCTTGACGGCGATATTTGTCGTTACGCCGACAGCGGCCACAACGGTATTCCAAATAATTTCGGCGCTGGCCCTACCAGAAACCGCTAGGTTTTTACTTTGGTGGTTAATCCCCCTCGGATTTTGCCTGCCAAAGAGAAAAACTCTTTTGCTTTCAGAGTATAACACCGCTTAACTCCTACACAACCGCAACTTTGATTAATCTAACTAACTTGAGCTTGCGGTACCCGATACAACGTCCGGCAACCGCTTCTTGATCCATACCCACTTACATTCCATGATAACGATTAGGAAATCCTCAATGGCGGAGCGAGCAGAGTGTCAACTTACATTGGAATCCGCCGGGGCGAAGTGACCTCCGTCACTGTTGACGGCGCGCCGTTGGCGCCCCGGTTGGATTTGCGTGCGCTGAGCGAGGATGGCTTTGAATGGGGCTACGTCGGATCCGGCCCGTATCAACTGGCGTTGGCCATTTTGGCCCATGAATTGGGCGAGGCGCGAGCGTTGGGTAACTACCGATCATTTTGCGAAGTCAGCATTGCGCGCCTGAAACAAAATCATTGGGTTTTGGAAGGCGATCAGATCGAGATGTCGTTGCAAGGTGTCGTCGAGGTTGACATGACCCTAGAGCAGTTGCTGAACAAAGTTCGCGGCGTTGATCCTAAATAAATCTTTTAAAATCAGTTGATTGAGGCGTATTCATTGCATTTTTTCTTGTGATGCGCGTCACTGCATCGTGCCGTTTAAGGGGGTAAAGTAGGATCAATAATCCAGGGCTAACCCGGATGATTTGACCCTAGCCAATTGAAAAGTGAGTGACGGTTATGACCTTACTTGTGATGTTTTGGAACTCCTGGTCCCAATTGTTTCGCGCAATTCCCAACGGCGATCCCTACGTCGCCGCGTTTGTGTTGGTGGTTCTTCTGGTGATGGTGATCAAGACGTTGCGCTCGGCATCGAAGTACATCGTGTATTGAGTGTATTGAGTCCCCACATTTAGGTTCTGCCCATACAAAGGGGGTGGGCGTTAGGGAGCGGTGGGGGCGAAGCAGTATAGGCGAAAATAGGCGTCTAGAGGAGAGGGCGGATTGGGTTAAACGTCGAATCAAGGTGTCGCCTGGGGGGAGAATTGCAGCTTTTTTTCACCGAATTGACGTACAGCACCACAAAATCCACGTTTTGGGTCTGCAAAATAGTCTTCGATTCGTCGATATCTGGACCAGTCAACACGGTTAAGGTGCCCAAGATACCCTGGGCATTGTGGTGGTCCGGCATGCCGATCCGGCGGGGTGGGGAATTTTAGTCGGGGTTCGTCATGGGCGCAGTATGACGCAATTTTTGGCGGTTGAGAATGATGAAGATCACAGTCAAAGGACGGGGTTTTCTGCTTAACTAAATAAATGGATTGATCGCTAAATAAGGAACGCTTCGCGTGAAGAGGGAATATCTTGAATTAACCCGTTTGATTGAACGCCTGCACCGGCGTTTTTTGGATGTTTTGCGCGTGGAGTTGGGGCGCATGGGCATCAAAGAACTGAATGCCGTCCAGGCCCTGCTGCTGAGCAATATCGGGGCAGAGGAAATCGCCATTCGCGATTTGGTTGAGCGCGGCTATTACCAGGGCTCCAATGTATCGTACAACATCAAAAAGATGACCGACATGGGCTATCTGGAGCAAGAACGCTCTCAGCATGATCGTCGTTCCGTGACCGTGCGGCTGACGCCCAAGGCTTTGGATGTCGTCAAACGAGTGCATGAACTCGAAGACGCCAATGCGGCCAATATCGAATCTAGTGGCATCCATCCGCCTGAGCTGGCCCTTGCAACCGAAACCCTGCGCAGGGTCGAGCAGTTGTGGGCTGAACACATCCGTTACGGCGGTTGATTGCATCATATGCGGCGAAACGATTTTGGCGTAAGGCTGCATTTGCCTCCAGCGGCTGTATCGTCGTATCTATTGTTTTGTTGATCGGCGCGGGCCACAATTGGATAACAATACAAGACTGAACGATTTTTAGGGGCATCCATGTTCGGGCGGGGCAAAAATGCTGGGGGAATTTGTCATGGCGCATGACGTTTCCACCATGGAACAGAAGCTCGAGGTGCTGCGCGCAGCTTATGCCGAAAAACTGGTCGATCGCATTGACGAAATTTCCGCTCACCTAGAAACAATCTCTCAGGCAAAAATGGATGAGGGCGAGCGTATCGCGGCTTTGAAGCAGGTGCGAAATGCTGCGCACAAGCTGGCAGGATCGGGTGCGACGTTCGGTTTTCCCGCCGTATCCGATGTCGCCCGAGATATGGAAGCGGCATGCAAGGGTGTTTTGATCGGCACATCGGGGTATAGCACGGACCTTTTAGATCGATTGTATGAATTGTGCGGGCGGTTGCGGAAAGCAGGCGCTATCCCAAGCGGCAGCGTAGACGAAGAAACGAAAGAGATCGCACTGGCGGCCGGGCGCAAGGTTAATGCTAACGTGCGGCAAAAGGCCATGCTCGTCTTAGACGCTGCGGCCGAAGAAGGCGATCAGATGAGGCTTGAAATGGAACATTTTGGCTTTGACGTGCGGGTCATCAATCACCCCAGCAAATTAATGACAGAACTGGCTCGGGAGCCAATTGACGTTTTGGTGAGCGCCCTTGCGTTTGGCGGCGATAAGACTGCCTCGATTAAGGTGTTGGGCGAACTTCGCGAAATGGGGGCCATCACTGCGCCGTTGGTCGTGTACACGTCTCAAGATGGGATTGATGAGCGCCTGGGCGCAGCGCGTATCGGCGCCGATGCGTATCTGGTAAAGCCTATGGATATGGCGGATTTGGTGAATGCGCTTGATGACGTCACCCAGCGCGGCATACGCGAACCGTTTCGCGTGTTGATTATCGACGACGATGAAAGCTTGGCTCGACACACTGAGCTGGTGTTACAGGGCGCAGGCATGGAAACCTTGGTGTTGACTGACCCTTACGGTGTGTTGGATGCCTTGGATGATTTTTCGCCGGAATTGATTTTGCTCGATTTGTATATGCCTCAATGCAACGGTGCGGAAATTGCGTCCGTCGTTCGTCAGCGCCAGGAATATGCAGGCATTCCCATCGTGTTTTTATCGGCTGAAACGGATAAGGACAAACAGCTTTCCGCAATGGAATTGGGTGGCGACGATTTTCTGACCAAGCCCATTCGTCCTGCGCATCTGATTTCATCAATACGCATTCGCTCGGGTCGGTTTCGCGAACTGCGCTCCTATATGGCGCGCGATTCCATGACCGGGCTTTACAATCACACCACCACCAAACAGTTGATGGAAACGGAAATTGCGCGTGCAAATCGCACCAACACCACGATGACGCTGGCGTCGCTGGATATTGACCACTTCAAAAATGTCAACGATACCTACGGTCATGCGGTGGGAGATCGAGTCATCAAGGCGCTTGCGCGATTGCTGCGCCAACGGCTGCGCGGGGTGGATATCATCGGGCGCATGGGAGGCGAAGAGTTCGCCGCTATCTTGCCCGATACCAGCATTGACGAAGCTATGGCGTTGTTCGATCAAATTCGCATCGGCTTCTCCGAAATCGTATTCCATACCGAGGACGCCAGTTTTTCGGCGACCATCAGTTGCGGTCTTGCCCAGTTTCCCGATTACGATTCCATCAATGCGCTCTCCGATGCATCCGATAAAGCCCTTTACGCCGCCAAACATGGCGGACGCAATCTGGTGGTTCGGGCGGAGTAGGAACGTCGGTGCTCTTGCTTTAAGCCAGCAGCGCAATCAGCGTGCGGGCTTCGAATAAATTGGCGGCGGGTTTGACGGTGAAGGTATCGTCCGCCACCGCCAGTGCGGCGGCGCGTTCACCGTCTTTGGCGCCGTAGCCGGTCCACACATGAACCCCGCCTTGGCAGCCCGCGTTTTTTCCCGCCAGCAAGTCCAGCGCGCGGTCCCCTACGATCCACGAACGTTGGATATCCACGCCCATTTGATCGCGCGCCAGCCATAACATGCCTGGGTTGGGCTTGCGTGCGGGGTGGTTGTCGTGGATGTAAACGCCTTTAGCCTTAGCGTGGAACGGACAGGCGAATACGCCGTCCACCCGTGCGCCGCCGGATTTAAGATCGCTCAAGATGCGCGTTTGTACGGCGACGAAGGCATCCCAGCCGAAATAGCCGTAGCCGATGCCCGCCTGATTGGTGACCAAGATCACGGGTACGCCCCGTTCGTTGGCCGCTTTAACTACGCTGGCGGCGTTCGGCGTCAATTGCACATCTTCGACTTTGTGCAGATAGTGCGCCTCTTCGACCAGTACGCCGTCACGATCCAAAAACAGCGCCGCACGGCCTTGGGTGTCGGCCAGCGGACTGAGGGTCTGCGTCCACACTCCATCGGTGAAGCTTGCCCCTTGGGGGAAATTTGTGGGTTCGGGGAAATGGGTCATGGTCGTTTCAAGCGTTTACGTCTGCAACGGTGATCAGCGATCCGGTGGCGAAGCGCTCAGGTTCGCACGCCAGCCGCGTCACGGCCATGGAAAAGGTTTTTGCGTCCACTTGGCGGTTGGTCATCAGGCCCAGCATCTTCACGCCCTGGGGCGTTGATCGGCCCAACGCCTTGACCAGGGCCTTCAATGCGCCGCCCGCAACGGTGGCGCAGATATCGTTGGCATCTGGCGTGGCGGGGCTGTCGATCACCAGCACCACCAAGCCTCGGCCTGCGTCGCCCATATGGCCCAGGATTTCGCGGCACAGATTGAGGGGCGCGAAGATCGCCGCTTCCCAGCTTTTGCGCCATTGGGCATCGCCGATGTCGTCGATCGCGCCCGAGGGAAGATTGCCGGTGCAGTTAAAGAAAATTTCCGCGTCGCCGCACGCCATGGCGATGGCCTCGGCGTCGGTGTCGTTGGCAAGATTTCCCGTATGCACGTCGGCGTTGGTTCCAAAATCCTTGCGGATATCTTCGGCCACGAGATTCAGGCTAGCGGGGTTGATGCCGGTCAGATAAAGATCTGCGCCGGTCTGCGCCAGGGCGCGCGCGGCCAACAGGCCGGCCCCACCCGAAGCGCCGGTCACCAAGGCGGTTTTGTCGTGCAGGGGGCCATCCATCACGGCGCCTCGTTGATCGGACAACGCTTGGGCGTCAGTTGGGTGGGGTGCAGTTGGCGGGCATCGTCGGTGTTTGGATAATTCAAGGTGTAGTGCAGGCCTCTGCTTTCCTTGCGCGCCGAAGCGGAGCGAATGATCAGTTCCGCGCAGACCGCTAAGTTACGCAACTCCAACAGATCGGAGGTGACGCGGTAATTGCCGTAATATTCATTGATTTCGGATTGCAGCAAGTCGATGCGGCTTTGTGCGCGCGCCAGACGTTTGTCGGTGCGTACGATGCCCACATAGTCCCACATGAAGCGGCGCAGTTCGCCCCAGTTGTGGACGATGACCACATCTTCGTCGGAATCCGTCACCCGGCTTTCATCCCACTGCGGCAGTGTGGCGGGGCGGTCCACGCCTTGGGCCAGCCGTGCGCGGATGTCGGCGGCGGCGGAAGTGGAGTAGACCAAGCACTCCAACAACGAATTGCTGGCCATGCGGTTCGCGCCGTGCAGGCCAGTGTAAGTCACTTCGCCGATGGCGTAGAGCCCATCGACATCGCTGCGGCCCTGGCGATTGACCATCACGCCGCCGCAGGTGTAGTGCGCGGCAGGCACTACGGGTAGCGGTTCTTTGGTCATGTCGAAGCCGAATTTTTGGGTGTTTTCATAAATCATCGGAAAATGGTGTTCGATGAATGCTTTGCCCTTATGCGAAATATCCAAATACATGCACTCGGCGCCCAAGCGTTTCATTTCGAAGTCGATGGCGCGCGCCACCACATCGCGCGGGGCAAGTTCGCCGCGCGGATCAAAACGATCCATGAAACGTTTGCCGTCGGGGCCGAGCAGCAGACCGCCTTCGCCGCGCACCGCCTCGGAAATGAGAAACGATTTGGCCTTGGAATGAAACAGACACGTCGGGTGAAATTGGGTGAACTCCATGTTGGCGACGCGACAGCCCGCGCGCCACGCCATGGCGATGCCGTCGCCGGTGCAGATGTCGGGGTTCGAGGTGTAACGGTAGACCTTGCTTACCCCACCGGTGGCCAACACAACGAACGGCGCGGTGAAGGCTTTAACCTGGTCGGCTTCGATGTCGAGCACATAAAGCCCGGTGATGCGTTTGGATATTCCGTTCGCGTCGCGTTCACACCACAAATCGACCGCGTTGTGGTGTTCATATACGCTAATCGAGGCATGTTCGCGCACGCGCTGTTCCAGCGTCGTTTCGATGGCTTGTCCGGTGGCGTCGGCGGCATGGACCACGCGGCGGTGGCTGTGTCCGCCTTCGCGGGTGAGGTGGTATTCCTGAGAGCCTTCGGGAGTGGATTGCTGGGTGAACTCCACGCCATAGCCCACCAGCTTTTCGATGGCCTCGCGCCCGTGTTCGACGACAAATCGCACCGTGTTTTCGTCGCACAGTCCCGCGCCCGCGATCAGGGTGTCTTGGATGTGGGATTCGACGCTATCGTGTTCATCCAGCACGGCGGCGATGCCGCCTTGGGCGTAATAGGTATTGGATTCCTTCAATTCGCTTTTGGTGATGACCGCCACACGCGCAAATTCAGCCAGCTCCAGCGCCAGATTCAGGCCTGCAGCGCCGCTGCCGATGATCAGCACATCGAATTCAGGATGGTTTGCAGGCACGCGGGTTCCCCATTGAAAGACGGATTAGGGTTTATAAGCCCTAATCTGCGCGGGTTCTAGTCCTCTGGATTCCAATCTAGGCCGATATCCGCCGCCGGGGCCGATTGGGTGATGCGCCCCACCGAGATGGTCTTCACCCCGGTGGAAGCGATGGCGCGCACGGTTTTGAGCGTCACCCCGCCCGAAGCCTCGGTGCGGGCTTGGTCGCCGATCAGCGCCACCGCTTCGTGCAAGTGGTCCAAATTCATGTTGTCGAGCAATATCGCGTCCACGCCTTCGGCCAGGGCTTCGCGCACTTGGGTCAGCGTGTCGCATTCGACTTCGATGGGGCTGTATCCTGCGTTTTTTGCGCCTTGAATGGCCTGCGCCACGCCGCCCGCGACGGCGATGTGGTTGTCTTTGATCAACACCATATCGTCTAGACGCATACGGTGGTTGGTCGCTCCGCCCATGCGCGCCGCGTACTTGGCCAGTTCGCGGTACGCGGGAAGCGTCTTGCGGGTGTCTAAGATGGTGGCCCCGGTGCCCGCCACGGCGTCCACATACTGACGTGTCAACGTGGCGATGCCTGATAAGTGTTGCAGCAGATTGAGCGCCGTGCGCTCCGCCGTGAGCAGGGTGCGCGCCGGGCCGGATACGGTGGCGAGCACGGTTTTGTTTTTAACGCTGGCGCCGTCTTCGACATTTGATCGCCAGTCGATGGCGGCGTCGACGGTCTTGAACACCAACCCGGCTAAGCCCAATCCCGCCACCACCATGTCGTGGCGGGCGACCAAGTTGGCGGTGAACTGCACGTCCTCAGGAATGGTCGAGGCCGAGGTGATGTCGCCGCCGGTGCCTAAGTCCTCAGCCAGCGCCATTTGAATGAGGGTGAGGGTGGCTTCACGATTGACGCCGTGGGGAATGTCAGGCCGCATTCTGTTCAGGCTTCTTTGTCGGTGCGAGTTCCAGCATGCGTTCCAGCGGCTTTAAGGCGCGCAGGCGCAGATCTTCGGGAATTTCGATGCGCGGCGCAGCGTTGATCATGGCCAGATACATCTTTTCCAACGTGTTGAGCGCCATGAATGGGCAACTGGCGCAATTGCATCCGCCATCCGCGCCCGGTGCGGCCAGGAAGGTCTTGCCCGGCGCGTCTTTCTGCATCTGGTGAATGATGTGCTGTTCGGTGGCGACGATGAATTCGCGGGCCGGGCTGTCGTGTACGAACTTCAAAATCTGACTGGTCGAACCGATATGGTCGGCAACCTGCAAAATGCCTTCCGGGCATTCGGGGTGCGCGGCTACCAAAGCGCCGGGGTGTTGGGTTCTAAGCCGCGTGATTTCGCGGGCGCTGAATTGTTCGTGTACGATGCAGGTGCCCGGCCACAGCACCATGTCCTCGCGCCCGGTTTTGCGTTTGATGTACGCGCCCAAGTGCCGGTCCGGTGCGAACAGGATCGGCTGATCCTTGGGCAGTTGATTGATGATGTGTTCGGCGCTGCTTGAGGTGACGATGATGTCGCTTAGCGCCTTCACTTCGGCTGAGCAATTGATGTAGGTGAGCGAGATATGCCCCGGATGTGCATCGCGCCATGCCTTGAAAGCGGCGGGCTGACAAGAATCTTCAAGCGAGCAGCCCGCTTCGGCGTCGGGAATGACCACGGTTTTTTGCGGGCTTAAAATCTTCGCTACTTCGGCCATGAAGCGCACGCCGGAAAAGACGATCATGTCGGCGTCGGTGGCGGCGGCCTTGCGCGACAAATCCAGGCTGTCGCCGACATAGTCCGCTAAATCCTGTATTTCGCCGTCTTGGTAATAGTGCGCCAAGATGATGGCGTTTTTTTCTTTGCGCAGCTTATCAATCTCGGCGCTTAAGTCGAGGGTTGGGTCGATGTCGGCCAATGTTTTGGCCCCGGCGGCGGGTAAGATCACGGTGCTGGTCATGGCGCTTGGGTCACGGGTTGAGGGGTTGGTTTTTTTCATTCTAGCGCGTCCATCGCCCCTATGAAAGGGGGGGCGGGAAACGGCTTATTCTCCCGAAAATGCCTGTAATCCCGTCTGCGCGCGGCCCAAAATCAGGGCGTGCACATCGTGGGTGCCTTCGTAAGTGTTCACCGCCTCCAAATTCATCACGTGGCGGATGACATGATATTCGTCGGCGATGCCGTTGCCGCCGTGCATGTCGCGCGACATGCGGGCGATGTCCAGCGCCTTGCCGCACGAATTGCGCTTGAGCATGGAAATCAGTTCCGGCGCGCCGTTGCCTTCGTCGATCATGCGGCCTAAGCGCAGGCATGCCTGTAAGCCGATACTGATTTCCGTCTGCATGTCGGCGAGTTTCTTTTGCACCAATTGCGTGGCGGCCAAGGGGCGACCGAACTGGATGCGATCCAGCGTGTATTGCCGCGCCGCCAGCCAGCAAAATTCCGCAGCGCCCAGCGCTCCCCATGCGATACCGAAACGCGCTTTATTCAAGCAACCGAACGGCCCGGCAAGACCTTTAACGTCGGGGAACATGGCGTCTTCGCCCACCACCACGCCGTCCATGACGATTTCGCCGGTGATCGAGGCGCGCAAGGAGAACTTGCCTTCGATCTTGGGGGCAGACAGGCCCTTCATGCCCTTTTCCAGCACAAAACCGCGAATGTCGCCGTCGAGTTTCGCCCACACCACGAACACATCGGCGATGGGCGAATTGGTGATCCACGTTTTGCTGCCAGTTAGCTTAAAGCCGCCCGTTACTCGTTCGGCGCGCGATTTCATCGATGCGGGGTCGGAACCCGCGTCGGGTTCGGTCAGGCCAAAGCAGCCCACCAGCTCGCCCGAAGCCAGACCGGGCAGGTACTTGGCGCGCATGGCTTCGGCGCCGTAGGCGTAAATCGGATGCATGACCAGCGACGACTGCACGCTCATGGCGGAGCGATAACCGCTATCCACCCGCTCGATTTCGCGTGCGACTAGGCCGTAGGCGACGTGGCTCACGCCCGCGCAGCCGACGGTTTCAGGCAAGGTGCAGCCGAGCAGGCCCAGTTCGCCCATTTCGGTCATGATTTCGCGGTGAAAGACTTCATCGCGGTTGGCCTGCACGATGCGGCCCATCAGTTTGTCTTGGGCGTAGGCATAGGCCGTGTCGCGAACCAGGCGTTCGTCTTCGCTGAGTTGCGCGTTGAGTAAAAATGGGTCTTGCCAATGGAAGTGCGGCCTGGGTACGGGGCCGGAGATGGGGGAGGTCATGACGAACACCTAAGCTGATCAATCTGAAGCTTCAGAGGTATCAGGTCGTGGCCGTTCTGTCTAAAAGATATCGCGATTAGTTGACGTAGCCCCAGCGACCCTCGCCGGAAACATTCGACAGGCTGATGACGCTGATTTTGGGGTTGGTGATGGTGTTGGTGGCGATGGTCGTCAATTGCGTATAGGCGCGGCCGTTGATGTCGGTTTTTTTCTTGGCGGTGGCCTGGACTTGGATGCCGTCTCCACCCCACCAGCGATAGGTGCAGCGCGGTGTGTCGGTTTGTCCGGCGCGGCTGCACTCGGCATCGATCGGACGGCCATATTCGCGGCTATAGCGGTTCACGATGTCGGCTTCGGAAAGACCGTCAAAGGCTTCATCCAGGCGCAGGCGGTAGACCCGCGTGGTGGTATTTTTGATCGGTCTTCCGTTCATCTCGACGACATTATCAACGTCTTTCAGCCACGCCACCAACATGCCCTTGGCGGTTGGGATCAAGATCGCCGGTTCGCCCGCGCGATCTTGGGTGACTTGAGCGTTCTTGTGGATCATTTGCACCATTTGTTGCGTCATGCCCAAGTGCACGCCGCTTAAAATGAACTTGCGATTGACGTGGCGGCGATCGAGTGAGTCGCGTACTTCTTCGCTCAGTTCAAGGTTTTGCTTGTGCGTGAGGCGAAATCCATTGAGGTCGAATTCCAGGCCGTTGCTGTGCCAGAACGCCGCGAGAACGGCAAGCAAGAACACACACATGAGCATCAAGATGCCTGTCGGATTGTTCGATGCGGCCAACCGCCCGGCATGTCCCCTCACATCCCCACTCACATCTCCCTTGGCGTGCTTTTTGGGGGGCGCAGCGCTACGCTTTGTGCGGTAAGTTTCGGGGCTGCGTGAAGGGTTCATGATGGACCGACGATCAATTAAAAAGGGGGCAATCCGGATGAGTGGAACAGCGCATTCAATCGCGCATTTTCAAGTCTATTGTAGCGCGTTAATGCATTGTTATCGAAAGAATAATTTGCTTTTAAATTACCGACAATGTGGACAAAATTTAGATTAAATTTTATGCATTTTCGCACCGCCATTGAAGTGGGTGGGCCATTGAAGTGGGTGGGCCATTGAAGTGGGTGGGCCAGTGAATTAAGGGCCAGTGAATCAAGGGCCAGTGAACCAAGGGCGGTGAATGGAAGATCGGCAGTGGCTTTATTGCGCCGGATTTATTGCGCCGGTTGGATGTCCGGTTGGGTGAATTATTGGGCGGCGCGGTGCAGGCGGCCTTCCTGGCGGGTGTCGGTGATCTGTAGGGTGATTTTCAGCATCGGTTGGGTGGCTTCCGGGTCTTGGCGGCTGTTCACGTCTAGGCGCACCTCGCCCGGAATCCACCAACTGAATTGACAGTCGCGCATGCCGTCGGCGATGCGGCGCGAACACGTCGAAAGCGATGGCGCACCGTAACGTTCGGCGATGGAGCCGATGAATTCGTCTTCCGTCACGCCGTTAAGTTCACGGATTTGTCGCGCTTTATAGGCGATGTGTTGCGGTCCGTTTTCGCCGTACCACACGATGTAACGATCCGTGCCGTCAAGAAACGCCATGGTGATGGAGCCGTCGGCGGTCACGCCCTTTATCGCATTGGCGTGACGGTTGCGAACTTGGTCAATGGTGGCGCCAAGTTTGATATCGCCAAGCGTGAACGATGTTTCGTCGCGAGCGTCGAAATAGGAATTGATGAAGGCGCCGATTTTAAGTTCGGTTGCGGGCATCATCTTGATGGCGATGAACGCGCCGAGGACCAAAAAAGCGAAGCCGCACATGGCCATCAGCACGATGATGTCGCTGCGCATGCTGCGTTCGGGTTCTTTGTTGCGCAACGTGCGGTGAGGGCGGTGGGTCATGTAGTGGGCTGAAGTGGACATTTCAGCGCTCCAATTGCGTGAGGTCATGAATTGATTCTATGCCTGCAAGCATTGGCGCGCTGTGTTGAGCGTCACAGTTGTCCCAAATTTAGGAGCAGGAGAGGGGGTCAACCCTGATTGATTTGCAATGAATTCAATAGGTTATCAACGGCGCTTTTATATTTTTCGAAATAGTATTCCGCCGCGCCGGTATAGATCGCGATGTGCAGTTTTTCGTCGACCAGCGCGCCGACGGCCATGCCTTGTTTGTCCAGCCCTTCCGCAGTGGTGAAGGTGAAATCGAAATGGAATCCTGTGTTGCCGCCAAAAGTCTGAGGTGTGAGGTTGGTGTAGGAAAAGTTTTGTTGGCCATTGCGGATATAAGTTTCGCGGACTAAGTCGGCAACTTCCAGGGTGTTCATTGCGGGGTCGAAGGTCGGCATCTTGCCTTCTTTTTGCTGCGAGGCTTCCAGTCTCATCCAGAATGAGGTGGGCGCCAACGGATCGCCTTTGCCGACGTTGGTCAAAAACGTTAAATTTTCCAACAACGGACCGTCGACAGTCCAAATTTCGGCGTTTCCAACGGCGGAGCGGCTCCAATTGATGTCGGGCGTAACGGTGAAATTGTCGGCGACCAAGATCGGCCGACCCGTTTGCGCCAGGGTGTAAGGCTGGCAGCCGCTTAAGGATAGTGCCGCGATCAAAACGGTCAGGCGAAGAACGGCCATTCTCAACGGTTCCCTTCGATCAGGGCTTGGATCATTTCCCGATCCGGTGCGTCGCCTGCTTTTTCCAGATAGGTATCCAATGCAGCCGTGGCTTCGTCTTTTTTGCCGATGCGATGCAACAACAGACCGTAAGAGCGGTACAGATCGGCGGGGGCGTCGTCTTCGGGCATGGCTTTGCGATAGGCGCTCAAGGCCTTTTCGGCATCTTTGTCTTTGCCGCGCAGGCGGTACAGCTCGCCTCGGAAGTAATGCACTTCTGCGGGGCGGTAGTTGTCTTCAAGCAGCATGTCCAACAGCTCTAGGGCGGTGGAATACCGGCGTCCGGCCAATTCGTCGCGCAAAAACTCCGCCCGCAGGGGCGCGATGGCGTTTTGGTGCGCGGTCTCTCCGGTGCGCAGTTCACCGCTATTGTTAACCGTCTTGGCCAATTTGTTTAGGGTATCGGTGCGTTCCTCGCTTGGCGGGTGGGTGGAGAGGAAAGGGTCGTAGGCTACTTTATCGGGGGCGGCATCGTCTTCACGGATGACGCGTTGCCAAATGATTGCCGCTTCTTTGGGGTCGTAGCCCGCGCGCACCATCAGCGCCTGCCCGTAGCCATCGGCCTCGCGTTCGTGATCGCGGCTAAACGCCTGAACGCTTCCTACCGCGGCCAGCGCGGCGAAGTCGTTGATTGGCGTGATGCCCGTGATGGCGGCGGCGAATTGCGCGAACATGAGCGCGTTGGTTTTGTCGACGATGTCTTTTTGGCTTTGGGCGGAATGTCGGCGCAGATAATGCGAAATTTCGTGACCGATAACGGCGGCAAGCTGGGCTTCATTTTTGGCGCGCAGCAAAAAACCGCTATAAATGACCATGGTGCCATTGGGGGACATGGTCGCGTTGAACTGGGGAATTCGCATGATATAAACGCGGAAATCCTTGCAGTAATCGCCAGCCACACGGCAAACGACGTCGTTGACGTAGGCGTTGAGCTTTGGGTCCGTTATCCGTAGGCCCGACGTTGCGATGCTCAACTCCGCTTTGTCCGTCACCATCCATATCCCGGCTTCGTCGCTGCTGAGTTCTGGACGTTCGCCGGGTTTTAGGTCGTCGATGCGGTACTGATGGATGGTGTCCTTGGACGTTTCGGCGACGCTAGGTTGATCGCTTTTTGCACCCCGCGAAAAGGCATCGGTATAGATTTTGTTGTTTGCGGTGGTTTGGCATGCGCCCAACAGCAGGGCCGTTGAAAGGGCGAAAATCCGTGCGCTTCGGAAGGGGGCCATCATCCCGGAAATCCTTTTAACAACGCATCGGTCGTTTCTTGAGCGCCTTCAAGCGTGCGCAAATCGCCATGTTCCCGCGCCAAGAAACCGTACCACACGACTTCGCCGCTATTGAGATCGACCAGTGAGGCAAAGCCTCTTTGCACGCCGCCTTGCATCTGTACGCCGAGCATGGCGGCGACGACGATGGCTGTCACTCGTCCGCCACTGGTATAGGAATCGCGAATGTTGACGAACAAGGCGTAGTCGGCGTTGTAACGCTGTTTGAGCTTGTGGACCGATGGGCCTAAGGTCCAGGGCTCCTCCTTGGCCTTGGTGGGCAAGGATAAAATCGCCCCCGGACGATGCTTTTGAACGGATATGCCCACCGCTTCGTGCAGCTTGATCAGGCTGACTTGATCGGCGGGTTGATGAAGGCCGCCCTCGGCTTCAATGACGTGCGAATTGGCTTGGGCCAGTTTGCGCCGCATGGACTGTAGAAAATGCTTCTCGGCGCTCATTGTCCATTCGGCATTGGGCATTTCCATGCCGCCGGCATTGAGTTCGGACAATTGGATGTCGGTGGGCATCAGCAATACCCGCCGGTGATCGTCCTTCCAATTGAATTGAAGATGGTTGGTGATAACGCAGCCCGCAGAGGCGAAGGCGATAAAGCAAAGCGCAATCGTTTGGATGACCCCCTTCATGCGCGCCGCTCCGCGATATAAATTTTACGATTTAATCGTTTTGGTTGATGAAAAGTTACAGGGATCGACTTCCCGGCGTCAATAAAGAATGTTTGTACGGTATTGCGGCATCGCCACTCCTTCCATCAATCCGCGCACCGAATTGCCAAAAAATACCCGGTTGGGGGCCTTTAGGTCGTTTACGGTAAGAACGGCCTCAATGGCGCGACCGCTTTCAAGCAATTCCTGGCGCAAGGTTCCGGCGAGTAGCCCGCACGACGTCGGCGGAGTTCGCAGGGGTCCATCCTTGTCTTCGGCGAGTTCAATGAACACGGTGGTGAAAGAGCCTTCGGTCAGTTCGCCCAAGGCGTTGAGAAACAAAACCTCATCGGCGTTCACACGGTTGCGTTCGTCGTCATAAAAGGCGCGGCGGGTGGTTTTGTGATGGGTGAAGGGGCTTAAGGCATCGATGGTTTTATCCGATACCTTGAAATTCAACACGCCGTCCGTCCCCAGCTTCGTC
>Ga0299912_10001265_pt1 | contig 20480 bp, 19 predicted proteins | sample RVTome_2_FD_207667 | JGI IMG/M metagenome (GOLD analysis project Ga0299912, IMG submission 207667) | Soil microbial communities from uranium-contaminated site in the Upper Colorado River Basin, Wyoming, United States - RVT95D214 (version 2) ... | reverse complement strand
CAAACCTGCCATGTGCTTGGCGGCCAGCCTGCCATACGTCCGGCCGATAACCTCGCGCCGCCGGTTTTCTTGCCAACGGATTAGCATGCTTTATGTCACTGACCCATAGCGCGGGCCGAGACTTGACGCTAATTTTTTGCCATATTCTAAGAGCGCGGTGCGCTGCTCCTGCGAGAGCAGAGCGTACTTTTGGGCAAACTCCACGTTCTGCATGGCTTGTTCGACCGTATATGGGCCGACGACAGCCACGCTGACGCCCGGCAGATCCAGCACGTATGCAAGAGCCTGCGGCAGATAGGCAGGCTCGGTGGCACAGCCAACGTAGCCTCGCGGATGATTGGGAAAGCCGCCCTTGATGCCGGCATAAACCTTCATCGCTACGCAGCCGATGTTGCGTTTTCGTGCTTCGGGCAAAACCTTGTCTTCAAAGCCATATATGTTTCTATCCGCGTGATTCATCACGCACATGAGTACATCAATCTGGTCCGTTTGGATCATGCGGACAAAATTCGCCGGCCTATTATGTCCCGAAATCCCGATAAAACGGAGCTTGCCGGTCTCCTTTTGCTTCAGCAGGTACTCCAGGACACCGTCCTTACTTAGGACTTTGTCTATATTCTTGCTGCCGATACTGTGGATGTGCACCAGATCAAGGTGATCGGTCTTCAGGACGCGCAGAGATTCAGTCAGAGAGCGCTCGGCCTGGGCTGCGCTATCGGTTGAGACCTTTGTCGCAACAAAGAGCTTGTCCCGCCGTTTTGGGATTATGTGCCCCAGCATTTCTTCGGCTTCGCCGTATATCCTTGCGGTGTCGATATAGGTGACGCCCCGGTCGATGGCTTCACTAAAAATCCGGATGCCTTCCTCAACTGGGAGGGGACCTTCGCCCACAGGTGCTGTGCCCAGGCCAAGAATTGTGACCTTCTCTTTCGTCCGCCCAAGCATCCTCCTGGGCAATGCGCCGACCGACTCTGATGCGATAGATTTACCGGATTCCTGCTTGGGTTCGGCTGCGAGCTGCGGCAGCACAAAGGCCACACTCGTGCCGGCAACAACTTGGCCGAGGAACTGACGACGGGTAATTTCTTTGCGTGTGTCCATAATTGCCCTTCCTTGATATGATTGACCGTCGCCGTGCCGGCGACGGCTAAACAAGAGCGAGAACGCAAATCACAATTCATTCATTACACGCCCGGCAATACCTCCGGGCATACGTAGTTCGGCCTTCTGGTTGAGCAGCAGATTTTGCAGAACTTTAACGTCCAGCTTTCGCGGCGGGATGTTGCCTTTGGCCGCCAGCGCCGCGGCGCAGCCGGAAGCATGTCCTATAGCCATCGCGGGAGCCATAGACCGCGCGGACTGAAACGGCGCTTGCTCAGATGAGATGCACCGCCCGGTCAACACCAAGCCTTCAACTTTCTTTGGCACCAGCGAACGATAAGGGATGTCAAAGCCCCCATGGTCGAAGAAAAATCGCTTGCCGTGGTAGCTCGGCATCGGATTGGAGCTGATCGCAATAACATCGGGGAATCGCGTGCCCTTAATTGCATCCTGCTCGGTAACGACATATTCGCCCAGGATTCGGCGGGTCTCGCGGACGCCGATGCCGGTAGCGGTCTGAAGCAGATATACAGATTCCATTCCGGGCTTTTTTCGCAGCTCCTGAATTTCGTCCCAGAGATTCAGGCGTGTCCCGACCTCGGCTCGCGTCAGATTCTCAACGTCCAGTCCATCGCCGTCGAAGCCCGGGCCCCACTTTACAACCCGATCGCCAATACGAATTCCTCCGTAAGAACCCTCAATGCTGGGCGGCAATCCTCCGAGGCGATACATCAGACTCATCCCCATACGGTCGCCTTTTTCCGCCGGGCTCATAAAAGGGGCACCGGCCTGAGCGGCAACGTCACCATCGCCGGTGGCATCAACAACTATATCGGCGGCCAGCCCCTGCCGGCCGGATTTGGACTCCACAATCACGCCCGTGACTTGTGATTCCTGAAGCATGGGACCGACGACCCAACTGTGCAGACGCAGGTTCACGCCGTCTTTTTTGATCATATTGAGGGCGGCAATTTTCGCCGCCTCCGGGTCAAAGCCGATACAGTACGGCAGGTCACCCTTTCGCACATCGTGCGGAAATTGCTTGGCATAATTGTCCGAATCCGCTATACCGCCGAGGCGGACGATTTCAGCGATATATTCGGCGGTGACGCCTTTAACCGTCTGGAGCGCTTCGGGCGGACGCTGATTCCGGAAGCCGTTGTAGCAGGTCATAAGTCCGGCGGTTCCGTTGCCACCCAGAAAGCCGTACCGCTCAATAAGCAGAGTATTCGCCCCGCTTCGCGCGGAAGCCAGAGCGGCGATCAGGCCGCTTGGACCGCCGCCGGCAACAATCACCTGGTAACGCCCGACAACGCGCGTTTCCAGAACCTCACGATATGTATTGCCGGAGGGCTGTTTGGCTGCAGAGACGGGCCTTTGCGATGACAATGCGGACCCTGCCGCTACGCTTATCATGCCGGCGATAAATTCGCGCCGCTTTATGCCGGGCTTACTCTGGTAGGCACAAGGTTTCTCTTGGTACTCTGCCATGACATTTCTCCCCTATGAAACCTGTGACTTCATCAGTGTCACATAGTCCTGCATCTTGCGGACTTTGTTTTGCAGGGCCGCGTACATGCCTTGAGCTGTCTCTTTGATAGTCAGGTGCGAATTGGTGTATGGATTGTTGCGTGTCCCCTCCTCCACCTTTTCTATCCACTCGGCCGGTATGGTCTTAGTGCCGGAGAAAGCGCCTGCCAGACCTCCTGTGGAAGCTGCCAGACAATCCGTGTCGCGACCAAAGTTTACCGATAGGACAACCGCGTCTTTGACATTGCCTTTGGTCGCAGCAAAAACCGCCAGAGCTTTGGTCACGGTCTCATATATCGAGGAGGCAGGATAACTTTTCATCCTCTTATCGGCACAATACGGACTTTCCGTATCCGTATAAACCTCATTGAGTTCCTTGCGCATGTCAAGTGGCTGACTGTACTTTGCGGCTATGTCCAGACCGTGCTGGATTTCTTTGCGAATTTCAGGCGTGGCATATTTCAAAGCGGTTTGTATAACAGATTCTACCGTGGCATCCGGTCTCATAGCGTGCACAACAGCCGCGTTATATGCCGCGCCCCAGGCAAACGAGTCGCTATGCGGCGGCTGATATACCCGGCCGATCTCATAGACATCCCTTATTACACCGTCGATGTCACAGGCGTTGATCAAAGCAATCGCGTGGAATGAGCGGGCAGTCGTATTCAAATGAAGATGCTTGCTCAGTGTTCCAAGCTGCCAAGGGGGCACTTTGCCGGATTTTGCCTCGGCAAGAAGCTCTCTGTCGAACGCCTCGGTCATATACTTCATCTTTTCGGGGTCCAGGACTTTCACCCACGTCTTCACCAGGTCGTCAGCGGTGATTCTATCTTGCTTTTCGATGATGGCTGCGCACATCAACTTCTGGCGTTCGGTCCCATCTTCCGTGCTGCCGGCGGGGTGGTCCCAATCCACGTCGTAATGATGATAGGCGACAAACTTATCGAAGATGCCGTACTGCTTGGTGATTTTATCCATGTCCCAGCCTTCAACTGCCGCCCCCATCGCAGAACCTATTCGAGAGCCAGCCAGGCAGCCGTATATCTTGTCGAACAGGTCTGCCCCCTCTGGCACTGCTTTTCTTCTACCTGCGGGCTCGGCAAGCCCGCCGTGCGTCTGGCGGGCAAGTCCTGCTACACCTACCGCCGCTGCGCCTGCGCGGCGAAAAAACTGCCGCCGATTCAAGTTTTTCGTACCCATCAATATCGTTCCTTTCCTAACCCTTTTCTTTGCCCATAGGACACTGTCGGCGAATTGCTGCCAATTGTATATCAAGGCCAGGTACGAGGCAAGCCCGCCCTGAATTTGGTGGGATGAAGCGTCGCCGTGCCGGCGACGGCTAAACACGGACGAAAGGCGACGGCTAAACATAGACAAAGGACAACCGAAATAGATTGTGGAATGTATTGCTATGTGTAAAATGAAGACTCGTTGGGCAATTAACAGGTGCGAGTTCGATATGGGAGGTGTTTTATGACGAGAATGCTTACGCGGCTACTTTCGCTGGCCGTCATCCCGGCTGTCTCCGGCTGCAGCCAACTGGGGCAGCGCTGTTCGACGGAGCAAGCGAGCAAACAAAATGCACTGGCCAGTGATGAGCCCGCACCAGCAGTTCATACGGTCGCCAGCAACTTCAGCAAAATTATCGTCGTCCGGCTCAAAGTGGGCACAGATTTGCTCGACGGCCTACAAAAGGCGGTAAAGAAGGAGAACATCAAAAACGCCGTCATCCTCAGCGGCGTCGGCTCGCTCACCAGTTACCGTGTGCACGTTGTCGACAGCACCACATTCCCGGTAAAGGAGGCATTCCCAAAGGCAGAAGGCCCTCAGGACCTGCTGAACGTCAATGGTTATGTGATCGATGGCAGGGTTCATGCGCACGTCATATTCTCAGACCAGACTAAGGCGATGGGAGGCCATCTGGAGCCCGGCACAAACGTCTACACTTTTGCCATCATTACTTTGGGCCTGCTTCCCGACGGTGCAAACCTGGCGAGATTTGACGATTGGCGGTTTTAAGAATATCTCGTTACAATTTTGACACCAAGTGAACGAGGTATAGACAGGGGTTGGCCGTCGCCGTGCCGGCGACGGCTAAACACTGGGAGTGGCAGCCAAACCTTCGTTGGCAAGAAGTCGCTCGTAGGCAAAGATGCTAAGATTTATTAGGGCAAGTGTAATGAACCCAGCTAAGCCTTGAAGACCGACCATTAAATCGCTCCCGCCTTCAATCACAGCGATAGCCACTCCCGCCGTAGCGTTGAGTGAGCCGTGAATTATTGCGGCGGCAATCACCGATTTTGCTTTCAGCCGCACGTAGCTAAAGATCGGGGCAAGCAGAACACAGAACGCGGTCATCATAAACACGCCCGCTATACGGTGCTGCGGATAGTTGTGTCCCTGAAGAATTATGGGCGCATGCCATAGGCCCCAGATAAAGCCGATAAGGGCTGACGATTTCCAAAAACCCAGAAAACCAAGCTCACGTTGAAGCAACCCCCTCCAGCCCAGCTCCTCGCCAAATCCGGCGATTGCGTTGACGGTGGGTCCGGCAACCAGCCCCAAAAACAATCCTATCCAGAAGGGGTGAATAGGGAAGCTGGCCATCTGCCTTTCCGCGAGCTGCAACTGCTCGGCAGGTATCACTGCCCTGAATCTTTCGAGTAAGCCCGTCATCTGCGGGCAGTAGTGAACATCCGGCAGCAGCAGGCTTATGCCCAAGGCGGCAAAAGCAGCCGCAGGAGGCAGCAGCCACGCCACGAGCCACCAGCGATTTATCCTCCAACTGATGCCCAACGGTGCTTTCAAAGGTTCCTTGTAGATAAATTTCTGGACCACGATGGCGGCGATCGTGGGTATAAACATATATATCGGAGCTACAAAGATAGTGCCAGACGAAAGCCATTTTCCCCCCAACGCAAAATACGAAAAGATGAAGGCATAGCTGATAAAGAAATTCAGCCCGACAAATAGCAGCGACTTCTTGATGGTTGTCTTCATCGGTCAGTTTGACTCATGGGCGTTAATTGGACCGATGTAATTTTTTGCCACGACAATATTGTCGAACCAGACCTTGCTTATGTGTCCGGGCGGCGCTTTGGTGATATAAAGAAGCAGCCACAGAAAATTCAGATTCAACTTGTCGGTATTTCGCCACTGAAAGCCTTCAAATGGCAGGCCGTTGGGGTCGGGATTGAAGCTGTCCCAGACCCATTTGCCCTTGGGAAAACCTTTGCCCAGGTGACTGATGACCTGGCCATCTTTGCTCCATGGTTTCCCGTCAATCCATATCGCCTGTTCGCCGTTACTTTCTGTCACCGGGCTATTCATCTTCATCATTAGCTCTACGCAAATCCATCTGCCTTTTTCCGCCCGTAGATTTTCGTCGTTGATAAAATCGTGGCCCCACGATGCTTTATCCGGCGACGATCTCATCCCCATCCAGTACGAGTAAAAATCCCACCGCCACTTTTCGCCGTACGGCTCGACGCCCGTCGTGAACCGTTCGTTGCCAGATGGGCGGATTCCTGCCCCACCTTGAGGCCAGGGCGTCGGCGGATTGTAGCCGCCCACGTGGACAAAGTGATGTATCGGAAAGCAATTAGGATCGAACTTCACATAAAACCGAAGGTAAAGCTGCTCGTAGCCAGGCAAAAGACGCCTGTACAAATGTCCGCCCGAATCTTTTCCGCCGATATGCGACATCAAGAGCGAGCGTTTGCCGGCACTTGCTTTTGGCACATCCTCGGATAGCGACATAATTTCAATATTCGTTATGTTTTCCCAGCGCGACTTTACGGCGTCCAAAGAGCCTTCCTCAAAGTTCTCTGCGAAGATTACATCGGGGTCGTTTTCGATGCCTTTATCACGGGCATATTTACCGGCCAATCCTGAACCTGCCTGGGCGGCTTGCCTGATTTCCAGTGTGGCTTTCTTCACGCAGAAAGCGTATAAATCGCCGTCGCCGGAATAAAGCAGGTACATAGTTTTGCCATCATTGCTCATCCATTTGGTCGGGAATTTATGATGATATGTTCGGCAGTCTTTGCCGTCACTTACCGACCAATGGTCGTCATAATAGACGGTCGTCCACGGCCCCCAAGGCTCGGGGGCATCAAAAACTCCCAGAGCGGCTGTGTGCGTGGCTTGGCTGCCTTGCGGGCGGTGCGAGGTTGTCAAAAAATATCTGCCCAGCGGTGTACTATAGGTGATCGCTATGCGCTGGACGCCGTTGGGATCGGTGAAGATGGGCGTGCGTAATTCTAAGTGAGGCGACCAGGTAGGCTTACCATGCCCATCAAGGCCGGCGAAAAATTCGTAACGGCTCCTGTCGGCAACGCCGTCTTTGGCGACTCTGGCCAGCACAATGTCGGGCGAATAGCCGTAGGCGGTGTCATTTGCCTGAGAGACGATGTAGACATAATTGTCCCTTGCCCCCTGGTAATTTTTGCCGAACTGGATGAACTCCGGACAGCCGAAGGTATCGGAAAAATGCCAGTCAGCCCAATGCCAGTGCGCGCCCAGATCGGTCGACCAGGCCAATCTGGAGCTGGTGAAATCGTCTGAACCCGGCGGCTTATAGTTTCTTACGAACATATAGAGAACGCCATGTACCATCAGTAGGCCGCTTGCCTTGATACCTTTCGGTCCCCCTCCTTCGGGCGTGTCTGCGTCGCTGGCAAAATCTTCTCCGCGAAAGTGTGGGGGGGCTCCGAATATCCTGGCAAAACCCAGCGACAAATTCGGATTTTGCTTGTCAAAGCCATCGCCGTCGCCGAAGGCTGTGATCTGAAGGTCATCATCCGCCCAGGTAATAGGCCAGTTATCGCCCGACCGGTCCTTCCCGCATTTAATCACCTCTGCATCCCAGGTGAGCTTGGCGATAACGGGGCTTGGCGGATAAGGAGCGCTCGAAGCACCCATAACGGCCATACAAAGCCAAATCAACAGCATAGTAAGACTCCTATTGAGAAACGCCCGGCGAACTTTTCGTAATTCTGTAGTTCAAGCATATTGTAGCACTTTCCTTTAAGCAAGTAATCATTGCGTGACATTTCTTATAACACTCGATCCTACGAACACCGCTGCCCCACTTTGGATATTCAATGCTCGATGTGTTATTCTTCGACACGGAATCTCGTTTCAAGACAAAGGCGTCTTAAAAACGCTGAAGGTAAGAAAAAGAGAGTAGCCAAACTAGTTACAGTTTTCTCCACAGCTTTGTTTGCCATAAGTCTTTTGTGATTCCATAAACTTTATAACTATATCTAAAATCGAAAGCTGTCCAAGCAACCAACATATTGAGCGTGACACCTCTTCTGCGCATCTTTCACCTGTGCTCAGGTCTATACTGCCGGGGTCTACCTTCTCCTGTTCTTTTGCTCGATAAGTTAAGAAATTACGAATTAACTTTTCCCTTTTCTCAGTTTTCCACTTATGAGCAATCTCGTTTCTCAACCGATTCAAGCATTCTATGTTATCCCATATAGAATCATCAGGCATAGGGTGCATTACAAGACAACGAGCAAGCTTTACCTCGTTAAAGAAAGAGAGCTTTGCATCTTCCAAAAATTCGGGCTTAAAGCAATAGCTTTCAATTAGTGATGTTAGAAATTGCTCAACAAGCAAATGACCTTTGAGGATCAAAAGATCAACGTCTCGTGTGGTATTTTTGAATACCTCGAACTCTTTTTCATGTTCTTGGGCGATTGTTTTAACGTCAAACTTCATTATTTATTTTGCCCAACTATGTATTATATGGTTCCGCATTTCCATTCTTTCGGCTGGACTCAAGACAGGCTTGTATTTTTCCGTCAGCAAACATCCTACCACGCTCTCGAAACACGTCAAATGGAATCTTGTCGATTTTTTCTGGCGGGCAACACCCCTCTACCACGAGGGTATAAAATCAAGGTCCGACCAACGACCCTTCGGCTGCGCTCAGAGCAGGAGTGTCGGGGCTAACTTTATCATTTTACTTCGTTATCGGTAACGTTTCGCCTTTGCTCTATGCTTTTTGGGCAGAAGTGGGATTAAACAACGTAAGGCCCTATTCACAGAGTCTGAGTCTCGAAAATACGCTTGAACATCTGGCTCTAAAACAACTGCATCTGCTTTCGGCATCACGTCCTTAACGATAGTTTTTCCATCCGCCTTATGAATAGTAATCGTATATCCAGCCTGCATGGTTCTATAATGCTTACCACGGACTCCACCTGTAAAATCATATTCGGCACTCATATCGGCGTTCACCCACTGTACCATTTTATTCATTGCCTTGCTCATAAAGTCTTCGCTCCGATGGTGTTGCCTTACGGCAACTAATAACACGTATGGTCGCGCCGCGCTCTGCGTAAACCACTACCAGCACACGGCCCTTGTCAGAACTACCAATGTCGATATACCGCTGCTCACCCACTGAGTGGGCAGGATCAGGTATTGTAATTGAAAAGGGATCGATGAAAACTGTCGTGGCTTCATCAAAACTAACCCTGTGTTTTTTGAGATTCGCCTTGGCTTGCTCTTCGTGCCACTGAAAGTCCAGTTTCATTGTGGCTCCCTTGAATCATAGATTATCACTTCCGAAGCAGGCAAGCCTAACGAATAAGCTCACCTGCAGATGACATGGACCGCCACCTGGCGGGTACGGACGGTAAGAGGCATACCTTTCTCAGCTCGCACCTGCAAACATTCCTTGATCGCCTCTCGAATGTTAGTCTCTGCCTCTTGTTCGGTCTTACCTTGACTGATACAGCCCGGGATACATGGACATTCAGCGATGAAGACGCCGTCTTCGTCCTGAAATATAGTGATAAAAAACTTCATTTTCTTTTTCCTTGTTAATTGCCGACGCATTAGCAAATAAAGTGTACTGGGGAACCAGGATTCGAACCTGGACTAACTGATCCAGAGTCAGTTGTGCTGCCTTTACACTATTCCCCAACGATTTTCGCCAGCCTAAACCACGGGCATTTTTCGGACAACATAGTATATATTATAAGCTCACGTGCGTCCAACAAAATCGCCGGTGTCAGCCTCGACATCCGGCTCTTGACCGCCTATCAAATGCGGCAGACCCTCTTCAAGCTCCATCTGCTCGGTTAAATCCTGCTCGATTTCCGTCAGGAACCGGCTGGGCTTCATCATCACCAAGCTCCGCGACCGGCTGCGATAAACCATCGGCACAACCAGATATACCTCGTCCTTTGCCCTGGTCACGGCGACGTGAAAAACTCGCCTTTCCTCCTCTTGCTCCTCGTTCGTATTTAAGGCCATATCGGTGGGAAACCTGCCGTCGGCAAGCCAGGGAATAAAGACGATCGGCCACTCCAACCCTTTTGCCTGATGCACGGTGCTGAGAGTGACAAATTCCTGCTCCGCCGGTCCGGTTACAACAGTCTCGCCGGAAAATTCTCCCGCCAAAGCGACGTCCGCCAAGAATGCTTCAAGAGTATTATACTGGGCGGCAAAATTAGCCAACGCCCTGATGTCCTCTCTGCGAAGGTCGGCCCCATCGTAATGAGAGACAAGGTAGTCGTCATAGAAGTCGCGCAAAATAGTATCAATAATCTCAGCAGGGGCTTTTAGCTGCTCTGCCTTTTTGACCAGATTCATAAGCTGCAAATAAAACGGCCTGGCGCTTGCCGGAAGAAGGTTAGCCGTATCCGGCTGGCCCGCCCACTTTAGCGGATTGTCTGACCGGCTGATATGCTCCCAAATTTTGCGTGATAAAGCGCTGCCTATTCTGGGCAGCATTTTAAGTATTCGCAGCCAAGCAAGCTCATCCTGTCGATTCTGCAATATGCGCATAAAACACAGCACGTCCTTCATGTGAGCCTGCTCAAAGAATCGCAGGCCGCCACGGACGTGAAACGGGATATTTCGCCGCTGAAGCTCCAGTTGAATCTCAAGGCAGTGCCAGTGGCTGCGATACAGCACCGCAATGTCGTTTAGGTTCCGCCCCTCATCGAGAAGATGCAGCGTGTACTCGGCTATAAAACATGCCTGCACAAAGTGGTCCTGGCTGGTTACGACTGCCGGCTTGAGCCCTATGGGCCTTATTGCGCGGAGGTCCTTGGGCAGCCGCCGGCTGTTTTGCGATATGCTGGCATTGGCAAGCGCTAGTATCTGGGGCGTTGAGCGATAGTTCGTCTCCAGCTTGTATTCTCTGGCATCCGGATATCGCTGCTTGAAAGTGATAATATTTTCAAAGCTCGCCCCGCGAAAGCTGTATATCGACTGCGAATCGTCGCCCACCACGGCAAGGTTGCGATGCCCGGCGGCAAGAAGGTCTACGATCGCACCCTGAATAGCGTTGGTGTCCTGATACTCGTCGACCAGGATGTGAAGAAACTGATTGGCGAGGGTTTTTCGGATATCTTCGTGGTCGCTAAGAAGCCGCAGCCACGCACTAAGTAAATCGTCAAAATCCAATAATTGCCGCTCTCGCTTCTTGGCCGCGTAAAGGACCAGCACCTTTTCGATCTCGGCGGCTTCTTGAATAAACATCGGATAGCGTTTTGCCAGCACCGCATCCAACGGGTCAAGCGTGTTCTGAACAAAGCTGGAAATGGCAGCCAGCACGGTCTTTTGGGGAAATCGTCTTTTGCGAATGTCTACGCCCGCCTCTTGAACGCAGGACGCAATAAGGTCTTTTGCGTCCTCTCGGTCCAGTATCGTAAAGTCGGGCGAAATGCCCAGCACTTTTCCGTGCTGGCGGAGAATCCGGTTGGCTATGTGGTGGAATGTGCCGCCCCAGATATCACGGGTTTTATGTTTGACCAGTAGTTCGACCCGGCTGAGCATTTCGCGGGCCGCGCGGTTGGTGAACGTGACCAGCATTATGCGTGAGGGGTCCACACCATTATGGACGAGCCAAGCCAGGCGATACGTTAAGGCTCGCGTTTTGCCGCTTCCAGCTCCCGCTACTACGAGCATTGGGCCGCCCGGTGCGGTGGCGACCGCCAACTGCTCCTGGTTGAGTTCAGCCGCGAAGTCTATCGCATCCGCCGCTGTTCTTGATGTAAGAGTAAATTTCCTGGCCATCTTCCTTCTGTGCCCAATCTGGTTTTGCGTTGGCTCTTGTGTACCATAGGCAGACGCCGCTGTAAAGGGGCGGGAACCCCGCAATAAACCCGTCCCGAGCCGGGTCGAGGGATTGCGGGGCTAAATATTTAGCCCCCAAATTTATTTGGGGGTTTTCCTTCCTAAGCAACCTGATTGCAGGCCAAAATTGCTGCCCCGAGCGCGCCGGTCATCTGCGGGTCAGGTGCGACTGTCACTTTCTGGCCGAGAGCAGATTCCAACGCCCGATCCATCCCGGATATCATCGCCACGCCGCCGGTGAAAATGATGGGCAAATCTGCCTTGCGGCCGATCATAGACATCACGCGAGCGGCAATCGCCGCCTGAACGCCTGCGACGATATCGTCTACCGGCGTGCCGGCAGTGAGCAGGCCGATAATTTCAGTCTCAGCGAACACGACACACATACTACTTATTGCAGCAGGGTTGCGACTATGAGCGGCCATCTCACCGAGGCGCGGCACATCTACGCCAAGACGCCGAGCGACGACTTCCAGAAAACGCCCTGTTCCTGCTGCGCAGCGGTCATTCATGGCGAAATCACGGACTTTTCCAGACCTATCCAGCCGTATCAGTTTGCTATCCTCTCCGCCGATGTCGATAATCGTCATAGCATCGGGCACAAGCCGACGCACGCCAACCGCGTGACAGGTAATCTCGGTTATGGTCGTATCGGCTATGCTGACTGCGTTTCTTCCATAGCCGGTCGCTACGATCTTGCGAATATCCTTTTTGCGAATCTTGCTGTCTTTTAGAAGCCTGTCAAAAAGCTCCGATGTGAGTCTGTCCTGGGCGACGCCCTGGTCGGTTAATCCCTTCGCTATGACGCCCATGCTCCCGGCATCCACCAGGACAATTTTTATTGTTCTTGAGCCGGCATCTATTCCTGCACAAATCATTTTTTTCTCCGCTCTCTTACAGCCTCGACCAATGCTTCTAAACGCGTACGCAGCGCCTGCGTAATCGAATCGGTCAGGGACGGCACTTCGATCTCCAGCACAGGGACATCGAGTTCAGCTTGGACAATTTCGCCGATAACCTGTCCTTCGAGCGCGCAGTGACTTGCTCCCGGGATGCGCGATATTACGACCGCCTCGGCATGAAATCTACGAATCTCCGCGCATATCCGGCTGGCGCGGTCGGCTGAAGAACCTACCATAGGATCGGCAAGTGCCATTTGCGCAAGGGCATCCATCGGCGGCAGGTCTTGCGGAATTGCATCCAGCGCATGAGTAAAGAGATACTCGGTGCCGCATATTCTTCCGCCGCAGTCTTCCAAAAGGTTCATCACCTGCAAATCCGCCACGGGGTTGACCCAAAAGATTCTTGCGGCATCATCGCGTAAAAGGCCCGTTCCATCCTTGATACGCCCTTTCACCTCATCGAGCAATTCTCTCAGCACGGTGATTGTCTCATCGCGGTCGGAGCAGAAGTGTATCGCCAGCATTTCCGCGATGAGCATTTCAAGAGCCGGCATCGGGCACAGCCTAGCGGTGAATACAAGTCGGCGCAACTGTGCAAGGAGCCTGCGGACCTGGTTTGCTTTTCTGATACCGGCGGAAAGTTTTTCGTCGCTAAGGTGTTGGCTGGCAAATTCTTCCAGAGCCTTTCTAACGCGCTGAAGCTGCGACTTGACGAATTCAACCTGGCATCTCGGTGCTGAAAAACCGCCAGGCAATCTAACCGATTCTTCGCCCGGCTCGGCTTGGCGCCGATGCGGGATTTCCCACCATAAAATCGGATAGCCGAGGCCGTCAAGCCGTTGCGCAATAGCGGAGAAGTCATCGCAGGTTGCTCCGACGCTGCATATCAAGAGCTCCGGGATCGGAAAGTGCGCACCGGTCAGGAAAGCTCCTAACATTGCACGAACCGGGCAAAAGGACTCATCTATTCCAAGTGAGTCCGCGATAGAAAGCAGCCCGGCATTTAGTTCCATTACGCACGGAATCCACCAGGCCCCATCCGGATAAAAAGCGACCACATCGTCCAGCGAATAAGCCATCACCGGCACCGTGCCCAGGTCCTTCATTGTGCCGACAATCTTTTTCCCACGGTCGCGCGCCTCGCGCAAGCGGTCTTCTTCAGTAAGCAAAAAGTTCCACAGGCGAAGAGCTGCGGCGGAGTTGTCATAGCGAAGTTTCAAAAGCCTTTCGTCGCCGTCCTCAACGTGCCGGCTAAGCCGACCTCCGTAGCTGGGCTGGGCTATTCGAGCTTTTTGCATCTGCTCGTATCGCTGGTCCCACTGCTGGAGCGTTATTTGTCTTGGGACGTCCCTCACGTCAGCGTCTCCAAAAACGCCCGGATACGATTCTGCCAGCGGCGGCGTTCTGTATCGGTGTCACCGACGACGTCTATATCCAAAACGGGCAAGTCGGTCCATTCCTTCAGTCGCTGCAATTCGGCGTGCCACGTATCGCACCACACGTAACGGCGGAAAATAATCCCGCGCACAGCCCTGGCGGCAAGCTCATGCGCCAGCCACCGGTAAAGCTCGCTATTTGGCCTGCGAGACGCGTCCTGGATACCACCAAAATACGCGTTGGCAAGCTCTGCCAGCGGATCTTCACGAACTCTTCGCCGGTCAAAAGGCCCGCACATTCCGCGTTCGCCGGTCTCGGTTGCATCGAGCACTATTTGTCCGCCGGATTGTTCCACCACGTCGTATATATCAAAGTCCGACCACATCAGCGGCCCGCCGATAATCGCCAGAGGCAGACGGGGAGCAATTTCAAATTTCAAATTTTGAATTTCGGATTTTCCGCCCAGAGATGGCCCTTCTTGTCCAAGCGCGGCTATCGATTCGGCGTATTGCCTGGCAGATAAATACGCTCGGCTTGCCCGAATCGACGCCCGAACGGCATCATATTCGAGCATCACCTCTGCCAAACCATCCGGTGTCGGTGACTTTCCACCGAGCCTGACGAGAAATCGGCCTAATCGCCTAAGTTCGTCCACATAAAGATTCTGGGCCGCAAAGTTCTGCCAGGTGCTCGGCACGTTCATAAGAAAAGACGCAGCTTCGCACCGCCGGACAAGGACATCAAATCCGCGGCGCATCTGGTCGCATACTGTTGTCATTATGACCCCGCAGGCTTGTTTGTCGTTTATCGCTTCATTGAGGAAAGCCCGCACGTATGGGCACATACCTTCCACTGGCCCGACCGGAGCGGATGACCTTGTCGGGTCAGGCATTATTCTGCTTGGCTGCAGGCCGTGGGCGGCAATCCACTCCGCGGGCACATAGGGGCAACTGTAGACAATCGTTTTGCTCAAGCTCGGCACCCTTCGGCTCATAGCCCCCGCCTCTCGGCGGGGGTACCCCGGCCAGTGGCCGGGGCTAAAGAGCCCGCTCTTTCACGGACTGTTTCGAATAACGCTTCTACCCTCATCGCAATGCGAGCCGAATCCGATGGCGAGTAATCTGTCTCGATTCTAAGATATGGAATCCCAAGCTCCTTCTCAGCCATATTCTTGACGAAATATGATTCGATATCGTACGTCAGGCAGGCCTGCCAGATAAGCTCTATCACGCACTGCGGACGGTATTCTGCGACCAGGCTGCGAAGCACTTCAAATCGTCGGTCATTTTTAGTCATTACCGAGCACGGCAGATGAAAATACTTTTCAGCCAAAGCAACTATGGGATCATTGGCTGATTCGTCAACATCCTCCAGAATAGGTTTCAGCCCGGTGCAGTTGTCCATGCACACTACCAGTCCGCCGTGCGACTCGATGATATCGAGGACACGTTCGGCCCCGTGCACCATCGGCACGCCGGTCATTAGTATCCGCACGCGCGAGTTGTTGCCGGCATTCGGCTTCTGGAGCTTATAAAGTAGGATCGCTTCGGCGTACTGCTCGAAATCGGCATCGATACCGGAGATGCTGCTCTTAAACGCAAGCAACTGGCGGCCCGTCAGCGGTGGGTACTGTGACTTCATCAGTTCAGCCAGGCCTCGCCGCAACTCTCGCTCACGGTTCATAGTTTCTATGGCCCGGCTGATTTTCTCGCGGGTGATTTTGACGCCGAAACAATCCTGCAGTCTTGCTCTCAGTTTACGAAGTTCGCTTATCCAATGCGCCATCGCGTCACCGTCTGCCGGTTTTTGCGGCAATTCCAATACGTGCATTGGCCGGACTTCAGCCATCAGCTCGTACATCTTCTTTTTGCCGTCACAAGTTGTCTCAACCACAATCAGGTCCGCCATTTCCAGGAACGGGTTTTTCTTCTGGATGTGGTAGCCGTAAGTCGATTTAATCAATGGACACAGGTTGGCCGGCAGATGCTCTTCTGCCGGCGGTATCATCGACGCTTCGCCGCCGCAGAGACACACAGGCACAGCATCAGCAGCCATAATCAATTCGCGGGGCGTATATTCACACATAATGCCCACGATGTGCCTGCCCTTGGCTTTCTCGGCTGAAGCATACTCGTAGCAGTTTTGAATCATATTGCCGAACCAGGCTAATGGGCCATTTTGCGGACCTGTGACAGAACCGCAGGCCACAGGCTTATCCCTACGTTCTGCGCAGGGTTTTACTCTTTTTTTATCGCAATGCTTCGCCATTTTTGTCAAACCTCAAATTTGTGTCACTTCTTCTTACGAGCGACAAAGAGACCCTGAGCAATTTTGCCTGCGTGGGCCAACTGCTGCATGAAAGCCATTTCGCCGCCCATCTTCTGCATCAGCTCCTGGTCGAAACCGATAATCTTCAGAGCATCATACGTCAGTTGCAGCCTTAACATATTCAGATATAGGTCAACATACGGCCCAAACCTGCCGGTATCTTCAGCCTTAATCACAACACAGCCATTGGCCTTGAGCAGGTTTTTGTAGCCTTCTATGTCCTGCACGTTAGGAAACTTCATGAAAGTCAAGAATCGCTCTGCCTCGGCATCGGTAAGTCCAGCCTCTCCTTCAATCCAGTCGGTAAAGGCGATGACGCCGCCCGGTATGACGATGCGAGCCGCCTCAGAAATCAGCTTTTCTTTATCGACAACGTAGCACCAGGCGTCCTCTCCCCAGACAAAATCTGCGCTTGCATCTTCAAGCCCGCTGTCACAGACATCTGCAAGGACAAATTTGATTTTGTCCGATAGTCCCTCCTGCCTGCATCGACTACGCCCCTGTTCGACGACCTTTTTGGTAGCGTCCACGCCGGTCATCTGCGCCACATCTCGAAAACGCGCCAGAAAACGCATTCCGGCTCCGTTGCAGCAGCAAAGGTCAACGCCTTTCATGCCGGCCCCGATGCCGGCTTTTTCCGCCAGGTCCATCGAAGAGACAAAACCACCGATGTGAATCTGCTCTCCCATAATCAGCTCCCAGAGCTCACCTTCAGGGCCGCTGTAAACGGTTTGAACCTCCTTTAGCCCGATGTTATCCATAGTCTTCATAATAGCTCTCCCTTGCCGCTGCGACTCACGTCGCAAGACGTGGCAGCAGGCTAAAATTCGTATTTCAATTGGATTGCCCATACGTTGCACTCACGGTGATTCAGGATATTGCCAAAGTTGGCGTAGCCGCCCGCAACCGTCCAGTGGTCATCGATTACGTAACCCAGGCAAATGTCCCACCAGTCGTTCTCGGCCTTGATCAGATGCTTGCCGCCCGCAGAGTACTGATCACACAGGTCGGATTTTTGCCGGTACTCACTCGCTATCAACAGCTTATCCGTAAGGAAATAGATAACGCTGCCCTCAAAGGTTGTTCGCCGCTCGCCGGCAAAACCAAGCAGGCCGGTATGTATTCCGTCACCGTTCCGCAGACCCGCCGATACGATAAGCGGGCGAGGCAGCCAATCGCTTATTGTCTTGGTTGCGACAGCGGTAAACTCCACTCCGGAATCGTGGTCAGCACCAAGCATGTCACAAAGTCCACCTGTTTGGCTGTCAATATCATTGTGACCTTCGTTCCACTTGAAATGCGCACCCAGCGTTACCGCCGGCACCCAGGCACGGTCAAAGCCGCCCTCCTCAATCACCATAAATCGCGTGTTGAAATTGTGCAGAAACACATGGTTGTCAACATGAACAGCACCTGATGTAGCCGTCCTCACATCGTCCGGCCAGTCGCCCAATCCGATGCGTTCCAGTGCGTAGCCGAGTTCCACCTTGCCCCAGATATTCTCTGTCACCACGAGAGATTCAAAGTCTTTCTCTCCGATAGCAGCAAAAGTGCCGGATACGCTCGGCAGGCCAAAAACCTTTCCTTGCTCCGGCGGATTTGCCAGATAAGCAGTACTGGTAATAAACACACCGCTGTTGCCTTCCACGTTGTGCGTCGGCAAAGGCGGACCGGCGCAAACCGTGCTAAGTGAAAAGAGGACAATTGTGGACGCAATTAGCAAGATTTTTTGTGTTCGGGCTAAAATTTTCATGGCCATACTCCTTCAAATAGATTCGTCCCTTCCTTTTCTCTGCTCCATTGCTGATTCCTGCATTCACTTTTCTGTCATTTGTTTTCTCCTTTCCTTCTTCGTTATGCCCTTTTTGTCCCAATAAAAAAGCGGGCAAGAGAAACCTGTCTCGTTGCCCGCCGATGCTCGTGGAAGTGCGCTTTTACTGTATCAAGTGCCAGGCCTCCTCGTATTTAGTTTCAAACGGCCCCAAGTTTATATCGACCTTCACCTGGTACTTGCCTTTGAAGTTTTCTGGCACTCGCCACGAGTACCGGCAGGTCCCGCCTCAGCCATACGCGAAGTTGCCTGTGGCAAGCATCTTTCCCGCCTCATCAACAATCTTTAGTTCAGGGGCCGGCTGCCGCTGGCCATTCTTCTGCACGCCTGGATGGTAGCGTTCACCCGCCTGGCCGAAAATCGAAAGGCCGATGGAAACACCCTCATCTTTGGTGGCGACATCAGTCTTAACTGTAAGAGGCGGTCCGACTTTCAATTCGGTGGTGACGCCTGACCCGACTCGGATTGTTTCCAACTGCCCCCAAGGTCCACGGCCGACCATTTGCCATCTGTCGCCATCTTGCGTCCCTTGAAGCGTTATACTCTGGGGCTTGTAGGTGCCTGGCGTCGCTTCCGTTTGAGGGATTTTGCCGCGCACTTGAATCAATCTGCCGCTTGCGTCAGTAGAGCGCAGCTCAAGGTCAACCTGCACTCCGGAAGCAGTTATCTTGTTTATATAGCCGGACTCGGCGTTTTTCTGCTGGCGTACTGGCCCGCTCCTATTATTAGCCGTGTTGCGGACCAAAGCGGCAACAATCACAACGGTGATCAGCCCGACAATGAGTAGCGAAATAAGGACGATTTTCCTCATGTTCACTCCACTGAAAAACGCGCAAAGGCTTTCTCACGCTTATTCTCTATCGTTTTAGACGCTGACGCCACGATTTTATTACATTTTTTCTGTAAAAAGTCCAGCCAAATCTCGTTTGCCTTCCCGCGGAGCGGGGTCCATTGCCTGCGTCATCTCACCGCCATCGACGGCCCGGCATATTTTCTCTTATCGCGGGCCATCTCGCGGGTTGGCAAAACCAGGTGAGGCAGGAGCAGCCCTCCAGTTGGCTACATCATTGCCATAAACACCGGGCAACTTGCGAGATAGTGACATGCCGGCGCCGTCGGCTTCGACCGGCCAAAGGTCTACTCCGCCAGGACAATCCTCAGGATGGGAACCGTCACTGTAACTTACCCTGTCAATACGGATGTAATAACGTGTGCCAAATTCATCCACATCGCCAGGCATAGAAAGCTCCAACTTCTCGCCGCCATTCTGCAACTGACCATCATAAGGACCAACAACCACCACCCCCGTAGGCATCGCACCATATCGGGCGGCAAAAGTATCGGGATGCTTTACCACCAATAAATAGCCGCCGGCAGGTATCGTAATTACAGGGTCGGAAGGAAAGACAAACTCTATGCCATCGGTAAACCGCCATGCCTCAGATTTGTCATAACGATATAAATCCACCGGCTCGGAACTTATATTAAATAGCTCAATATACTCCTCATTCTGATTGCCTGAGCCAGGATTGTACATAATCTCATTGATTACCATTGGCCCAACCTTAGGATAGGCGTTGGGCTTGCCGGGCGTATTCTCACTCATCGCCACAAAGTTGTAGTTATCCGTGCTGCCTTTATAGTATCTGCCAAACGACACGTCCGTCTCGGAGGCATCAAAATCCTCCACCTCCTGATAGCCGGTCAAGAGTACCCCCGCCGCAGGGGCGGGGGCTAAGGCCGATGACAGATATACTTGGTCGCCATTCTCGCTTAAGGCAAAAGCCGTGTGACAGCCGGGATCAGCCGGGTTGCCGAAATCCTGGTCTTCATAGACAACAATATATCCACCGGCAGCAATTACTGTGCCGTCGGCAATCTCGTATTTGGTCAAGCCTGTCCCGAGCCCTTCGGCTGCGCTCAGGCTAAACTCCGCCGAGGGATCGTTGCCATCGTCACTTAGGAACCAGCCGCCGATATTGATCGCTGCGGCGGTAGTATTGTAAAGCTCTATCCAGTCCGAAGCATCAGCGTGAGCATGGGCTAATACTTCGTTTATTACCACCGAGCCAGGCTCAGGGATAATGCCGGTGTCGTCCCAGCCTGGTGAGCCACCATAAAATGCGCTTGCCCGCCAGGCGTCTTTTTCGCCCCAGCTATTTATGTCCGGATTGGCTGGGTTCACAATGGTAAGAGAAAAGCCTTGCCCATCGGTAATCTCACGCCAGGCGTCGCTGTATTTGAAATCAAGTATCGTCTGGCCGACGGCATCTTCCAGGCGGATTCTTTCGCCCTCGTTAGCCAGA
>Ga0299912_10001264_pt1 | contig 20493 bp, 26 predicted proteins | sample RVTome_2_FD_207667 | JGI IMG/M metagenome (GOLD analysis project Ga0299912, IMG submission 207667) | Soil microbial communities from uranium-contaminated site in the Upper Colorado River Basin, Wyoming, United States - RVT95D214 (version 2) ... | reverse complement strand
CAAGAATTTCATAAAGAAATGCTTTTTACCAGCAAATCACCGAGATCAAAGAGTAATATCTTTTCGATCCAACCACACTACATATATTTTCCGATAATGGGTTCTAAATCCTTCTTCGTCTTTTCAGGAATAAGCTTTTTGCCTGTGATAAGGGTATGTTTCAGGGCAGTGGCGCAAAGACACTGCCTCTCTTCGGGGAGGTGTTTCAACGTCTTCCGAATCGCATCCTTTGCTGTCTTCGTGCTCTGTGCGAGAATCTTCAGGATCTCACCAACCGAAACATCCTCTGCCTGTTCGTGCCAACAGTCGTAATCGGTTGCGAACGCGATTGTGCCATAGCAAATCTCAGCTTCCCGAGCAAGTTTCGCCTCGGGGATATTGGTCATTCCGATGACATCCACACCCCATGTCCGATAAAGCCTTGATTCAGCCCGTGTTGAAAACTGAGGCCCTTCGATGCAGAGGTAGGTTCCATTCTTATGGACAGTCGCGCCGACCTCTTTCCCGACTCCGGATAGGATTTGACTTAGAACAGGGCAGACAGGATCGCCGAAACTGATGTGGCAGACGATCCCATCGCTAAAGAAAGTGTTCGGACGTCCTTTGGTCAGGTCAATGAATTGATTTGGGATAACCATGTCGCCCGGATGGATCGATTCTTTCATCGAACCCACTGCACTAACGCCGATGATCCATTCGGCCCCTAACATTTTCATCCCATAGATATTCGCCCTGAAGTTAAGAGAAGAGGGCTGGATTCGATGGCCCTTTCCGTGTCGAGGTAAAAAGGCGATCTTCACCCCTTCGAGATGGCCGACGACGTATGAATCCGAGGGGTCTCCAAAAGGGGTTTTGAGAGAGATCGTTTGGACCTGTTCAAGGCCTTCCATTTCGTAGAGACCCGATCCGCCGATCACCCCCACAACCTTTTCCCCCATCATTTCCCTCCTCTTCAATTTTTCAAAATTATATGTTAATTGATTTCCTCCATCCTGTCAAACAAATCACCCCTCACTGTGTTATCAAAGTAGAGATGTCCCCATTAACTGCAAAGTTAAAATGTCCCCATGGAACAGGAGAAGATACTTGGATCAGCAAAATATGGGGTCAGGTCTTGCCTTTTGATATTTCACATGAGTGCCTATATTAGTCAAGATTCAAGACCTGACCCTCTTTTGGGTTAGAAGCTATCTTAAGGCCGCGACTGAAAAGACGGAATGTGAAACAGAGTGGAAAGATTATCGCAAGGGACGGTGCCCTTGGAGTTGGCCGCAGGCGGCTGAGATTTCTGTCCCCTTGCTCGTCCGGACGATTGCGGTGAGCCCTGCCTCCATTAAGATTTTCTGAAACCGTTTCACCTTCTCTTCTGAAGGTCTTTTAAAAGAGATTCCTGGGGCCTCGTTGAGAGGAATGAGATTGATCTTGGAGGGGATGCCCCGCAATATCCGTATCAATCTCTTTGCATCTTGAGGCGAGTCATTCATCCCTTCGAGCAGAACGTATTCGAAGGTGATTCGTGCTCTCGGCCGGAGAGGAAAATTTCGGCAAACCTCTAAGACCTTTTTTAAAGGATAAAGGCGATTGATTGGCATGAGATGACTTCGCGCTTCTTCCTCTGAGGCATTGAGAGAGACCGCGAGACGAAATTGCATCTTCTCTTTTGCCAGTCGTTCCAACTCAGGAAGAAGCCCGGCCGTGGAGAGGGTGACCCTTCTTGACGAAAATTTGAAGGCATCGGGGTGTAGCATCAGTTCAATGGCTTTTAATACATTTTCATAATTAGCCAGAGGTTCTCCCATTCCCATTAGGACGACATTGGTAATGGATGTTCTGTCGGCCAATGTCTCTCTGACAGATAGGATCTGATTGAGGATCTCTGAGACCGTCAGGTCCCTTTTCCATCCACTTTTCCCGGTGAGACAGAAGCGACACCCTAAGGCACAACCCACCTGGGCGGAAAGACAAAGGGTCAAACGCTTCTTATCGGGGATGAGGACGCTTTCGATTCGATTTCCGTCTTCGAGTTGAAATAGGAATTTTCTTGTTCCATCCTTTGCCTCTTCCACCAACAGAGGATGAAGTGTTGAGATGATGCAGACCTCGTTTAACTGGCGGCGGAAGTTCTTAGAGAGGCTGGTCATCTCTTCGATCGAGTGAACCCCCTTCTGATAGAGCCATCTGAGAATCTGCATGCTTCGATATCTCTCTTTCCCAAAGGAGGCGATGAACCTCTCAAGTTCCAAAGGGCTTAGGTTCTTAAGATCAGTCTTTTCGATAAGGCTGTTCAATATTGAAAAATCTCCAAGGCGTTGAAAAAGTAATTGATTTCAAAAGTGGCCGTTTCGGGTCCATCAGACCCATGGACGATGTTTCTCTCGATATTCGTCGCAAACTGACGTCTCAAGGTTCCTTCTTTTGCCTCTTTAGGATGAGTGGTACCCATCAACTCCCGCGTCTTTAAGATCGCCCCATCCCCTTCGAGGACCATGACAACAGAAGGCCCGGAGGACATGAAAGCAGTTAAACTTTCGAAAAAAGGCTTGCCTCGGTGTACAGCATAGAACCCCTCTGCCTCCTTTTTGTCCATGGAAATCATCTTGAGGCCAATGACCTTCAGCCCATGGTCTTCAAAACGTTTCATCACCTCTCCAATGAGATTCTTCTGGACTCCATCCGGTTTCACAATCGATAATGTCCTCTCCATGGTCTCCTCCCGCCAAAATAAATTAGGTTCTTCTCCCAAAAAGTTTCTGATAAGGATTCAGGGATTCGCGGGTTCAAGGGTTCAATCCCGCCAAAGGCGGGACTTGACCCCTGAAACCCTTTCAATAAGACTTTTCCCAGGCTTTTAATGCCTTATAATTTAAAACATTTCACTCTAATCCTTGACCCCTTGAATCCTCTTAATCTACTAAACAATCTGAAGATGACTCATAGATTATTAGTTTCTACTCTATCTTTCTCAAATCAAACTTGTCAAGTTGATGCTTCTTTAGTATATTTGATTTATAAACACTTGGGATAAAGGAGGATTCGATGAAAGGCGGGGGCCCAAAGATCTATGAAGTCATCATCATAGGAGGAGGACCTGCAGGTATGACTGCAGGGCTTTACACAACGAGATCGAGACTCCATACCCTCCTCATTGAGAGCGGCATTTTCGGAGGTCAGATGCCCACGACCGATCTTATCGAAAACTATCCTGGTTTTCCTCAGGGGGTCACGGGCTACGAGCTCACCCGTTTGATGGAGGAACAGGCGAAACGGTTTGGATTAGAAACAGTGAATCAAGAGACGGTGGAGGTAAGGCTGGATAGGGATCTGAAGGTTGTCAAAACTTATGAATCAGAGTATCTTTGTGAAGCACTGATCATCTGCACGGGCACAGAATATCGGAAATTAGGGGTTCCTGGGGAGAAAGAGCTCACCGGCAAAGGAGTTTCCTTCTGTTCGACCTGCGACGGAGCTTTTTTCCAAGATAGACATGTTGTTGTTGTGGGAGGGGGTGATTCAGCACTTACAGAGGCCCTTTTCCTTACAAAATTCGTAAAAGAATTGACCCTCATCCATCGGAGGGATGCCCTTCGGGCTACGAAAATCTACCAAGAGAGGGCCCAAGCCCACCCAAAGATCAAGTTTCTCTGGAATTCCGTCGTGCAAGAGATAAAAGGGGATAAGGAGGTTCGGTCCGTTCTGGTCAAGAATGTGAAGACCGGAGAGGTGAAAGAACTCGAAACAGACGGCGCCTTCATTTTCGTCGGAATTTCTCCTAAGACAGAATTTCTAAAGGGTTTGATTCAGACGGATGAAGCCGGGTATATTCTCACTAATACGAATTGTGAAACCTCTGTCAAAGGTATCTTCGCTGCGGGTGATTGCAGGAAACAGTTACTAAGACAGATCACTACTGCCGTCGGGGACGGCTCAACGGCTGCCTTTGCAGTGGAAAAATATTTGGAGGGAAAGGAATAAACTCCAAAATCCAAAGTTCAAACTTCAAAATTCGTAACACTTTAGCGCTTTGAAGGATCGATTTGCGGTAAATTAATACCAAAATTTAAACTCGTCCATGTCTCAGAAACTGAAGGTTTCGGTCTCAGCTATCTACCTTGCGATTTTGATCACCCCCCTTTCTTCTTTTGGTCAGGAGATAAGGAAAGAGGGTTGGCCCATTCCAGATTTGAAAGGTCTTGCTCCTTATTCGATTACCATTAAGATGGTGGATGGGGTTGAGAAGATCGTTGAGCGATTCTACACTCCTAACGGAGGGCATGTCGCAAGGATAAGCGGGAATGGGAAGGTCTTTGCCTATGCAGTGGACAAAGATCGAGAACCTCCGATTGACTATCTTCTCCTCGACCCGGACGGTTCAGGAGGATTCACGCAGAGATTTGGTCCTGAGGATTCCTACTCTATTCCTGAGTGGGTCTCCAATTAATTGGACCACATTAAAGAGTCGCTAAATTATTTTTTATCATAACAAAAAATGGCAGTTCCTGAAGTCTAGTAGGTTCCCTTCATTTAAACAATCTCTTTCAAGATCAATAGGTTGGAGAATAACGCCCCCTTTGGCACTGATATTGCTAATTGGATCTCAAATATTGATTGCCGAAAAAGCCAAACCAGGGGTAATCGTGGGACGCCCTTTGCTTTCGTCGGCAAGAGCCCGCTGTTCCGTGGCCTTTTTTAAAGAGATTTGGCTTATCCGGAGAAAAGCGCCTCCATGTCGATTAAGAAACGGTGCTCATTTTATCGAAATTCGGAGCCTCTCAACATGGGCCGGATTATTGGTTATTGCGATCTTGATTGTGATCGAACCACTTGTTATGGAGATACCGATCTTTGTGAAAAGGCGGACACCCTTGGCAAGTATCTGCTGAGTAATAGAGGAAAGAAAGACGCTTGGGATGGGGGAAGAGAATAAATGCCTACTTTTCAGGAAGCCAAAGAGTCTTATTGGAAAAAGCATCGGTCACTGTGACGTAGATACCACCAGTACAAACTGTGAAGGAGATGTCAATCTATGCGAAAAACCTGAATCCCTAATTGGGGGTGAAAGGAGTTCTTTAGGATTGACAATTCTTTTTTTTGTTGTTATTTTAAGGGTAAAAAGGTCTGTTTAGTCTGATTCAGATGCAGATAACGAGAAGTGGAGAATACGGGCTGAGAGGGTTGGTTTTTCTGGCTAAGCAACCTCCAGGAAAAGTGACACTGGTCAGCGAGATTTCAAGGGAGCAAAAAATTCCAGAGACCTTCCTTGCAAAAATTTTTCAACGTCTCTCAAAGGCAGGGCTGTTACGGTCCGTCCGAGGGGCAGGGGGTGGTTTTTCCCTCGGGAAACCCGCTAATGAGATTACGATGAGGGAGATCGTGGAGGCCATCGAGGGTCCCATTGCCTTAAACCGTTGTCTCCTCAGGCAAGGGGAATGTGAAGAGGAAAAGGTCTGTCCTCTCCGTCAAGTTTGGGAGGAGGCGCAGCAACGTTTTGTAGAGGTTTTGGACCGAACGACGATGGAAGATTTAGCGAAGCAGCGGATTGGAAATGGAAGGAAAGGGAGGAGGTGAAAATAGGATGAGAGAGAATGTGGAAAAGGCATTGGAAAAGATTCGGCCTGCTCTTCAAGCAGACGGAGGAAATGTAGAATTGGTCGATGTGGTCGATGGGGTTGTAAAAGTGAGACTCACTGGCGCTTGCGGGGGATGCCCGATGTCACAGATGACCTTGAAGATGGGAGTGGAAAAAGTCATTAAACAGTATGTTCCAGAGGTGAAGGGCGTCGAGAGCGTTTAGATAAGAGGGGGGAAGTCCGTCGAGGGCGGACTTCCCCAAAGGGGGATTGAGATGAATCTCACACCTGAGGCCATTTCAATTTTAGAAAAGAGGTATCTCAAAAAGAATGCCGAGGGAAAGATAATTGAGCCTCCAGAAGAAATGTTCTGGCGCGTTGCGCGCAACATTGCCGAAGCCGAACGTTTCTATGGAAACCGAACCTCCCCGGAGGAACTTTCTGAGATATTCCACAAAATGATGTCCTCCTTAGATTTTCTTCCTAACTCCCCTTGTTTGATGAATGCAGGAAGAGAGCTCCAGCAGTTGGCCGCCTGCTTTGTTCTCCCCGTTGAGGATTCACTCGATGCCATTTTTGAAACTGTTAAGCATACTGCTCTCATCCATCAAAGTGGAGGAGGGACAGGCTTCTCTTTCAGCCGTTTGAGGCCGAAAGACGATGCTGTTCAATCAACCGGAGGGGTGGCGAGCGGTCCGACCTCGTTTATGCGGGTCTTTAATATGGCGACGGAGGTGATTAAACAGGGTGGGACGAGAAGAGGGGCCAACATGGGGGTATTGAGGGTAGATCACCCTGATATTATGGAATTTATCACCATCAAGCAATCCCCAGGGGAGATGGAAAACTTCAACTTGTCCGTTGGTCTCACCAAGGTCTTTATGGAGGCTGTTGAAAGAGATGGTGAATATAGTTTAATCAACCCAAGGACGAAGAAGGAGGCGAGACGCCTCAGGGCCAAAGAGGTATTTGAGGCACTGGTGAGCGCGGCCTGGGAAACAGGAGACCCGGGGATTCTCTTTTTAGACCGGATCAACGAGGCGAACCCCACTCCTGAATTGGGAGAGATTGAGAGCACGAATCCCTGCGGTGAAGTCCCCCTCCTCTCTTACGAACCCTGTGTGTTGGGGTCCATCAACCTTTCTCACATGCTAAAAGAGAGAGAGGGGAGATGGGAGGTCGATTTTGAGAAGATCAGGAGAACCGTAAGGGATGCGGTTCGTTTTTTGGACAATGTGATCGATATGAACCAATACCCCTTGCCCCAGATCGCTCAGATGGCAAGGGGGAACCGCAAGATCGGTCTCGGGGTCATGGGATTAGCCCATCTGTTCATCCGACTGGGTATTGCCTATAATTCTCAGAAGGCTTTGGAAGTGTCGAGAGGTGTCATGAGTTTTGTCCAACATCAGGCCAGGGAACGATCCATGGAGCTGGCTGAGGAGAGAGGGGTTTTCCCGAATTTCCTGAGTTCCATTTATAGCAGAAGCGGTATGAGGATGAGAAATGCGACGGTGACAACAATTGCCCCGACAGGGACACTCAGTCTCATCGCCAACTGTTCGAGCGGTATCGAGCCTCTATTTGCCATCCGGTATACGCGAAGGGCTTTTGATGATTTAGAGTTCCGAATCCTCGACCCCCTCTTTGTCGAATTTGGAGAGAAGGAAGGGTTTTTAAGTCCTGAAGTACTCACGTCTCTTTCCGAGGGCGTAAGCCTTCAGGACCTCCCTCAGGTTCCACAAAGAATAAAAGAATTTTTCATCACTACCTTTGAGATCCCTCCGGTCTGGCACGTCAAGATCCAAGCGGTCTTTCAAGCATATACGGACAATGCAGTGTCGAAGACGATCAATTTCCCCCGAGATGCGACAAAAGAGGATGTGAGAGAAGCCTTCCTAATGGCCTACCGAGAGCGGTGCAAAGGCATCACCATCTATCGAAACGGAAGTAAGGCAAGACAGGTTTTGGCCTGTGAAACAAAGCAGGGTTGTTAAAAAGCATAGCGCATAGGGCATCGAGCACATAGAGCAAAGAGTTTCTTCTCAAAAAAATTTATGTTTTTGTGCGGTGCGCTCTGCTCTATGGGATGTATATCGTTGGGATTTGAAGTTTAAACTTGAAACTTTTAACTCGTCACTTGCAGTTCTTATGTATCCTGTTGTTGACCGAGAGAGATGCAAGGGTTGTGGAAACTGTGCCGAAATCTGTCCGAGTGAAGTCTATGGTATCCTTCTACATAAATCGAATCCTATCCATCCTGAAGATTGTATCGAGTGTTCGGCCTGTGTGAACCAGTGTCCGACAGAGTCGATCCAGCTCCAGGAAGATTGATCGCCTCCTTGGCTCTACCTTTTTACCCTCACCCAACCTTTGGTCTTTAGAAATGCTCTGTAGAGTAAACGATATAGACATAGAGGTAATAGGGAATATCTCTTGAAAAAATGGACGGACTTCCCTATGATAAGATAAAGAAATTGAGTGCGGAGGTGAAAATGGAAAAGGAGAAATGGAAAATTGTGTGCTGTATTCTTATTCTGGCGATGGGGTTGTATGGATGTACTGATCTGTTCTCCTCACGGACAATCCGAGAGCATGAACCAAAAGGTCAAGAACCGATTCCGAGCTCCTATCGATTTGAAGATATCCCTCTGCCCCCGGGAATGACCCTCGATCGTAGGGAATCTTTTATTTACGAAACCAAGACGACTAAGGCCGGACTACTTGTCTACGAAGGAAGAGGAGAAATGGAGAAGCTGGCCGACTTCTTTAAGCAGAGGATGCCGGACTATCAATGGAGATTGGTGAGCAGTTTTGAGCTCCGTAATGTGATGTTAACTTTTATTAAACAGGGTTGGAGCTGTGTCATCTACATCATTCCCCAAGGGGACGAGACCAAGAAAGTTGAGATCCGAGTCGGACCGATTGAGATTAAAATCCTTCCTCCATCGAAGGATTAGGTGAATCATCCCCCCTCACCCCTCTTTGAGGAGACTGTGTCGTAATGTCATTCTGAGTCCCGCCTGGGCGGGGCGAAGAATCTCTGTCTCGAGGGGGAGGGGAGAGTGAGGGGAGATCGACATGACCGAGGCACTCCATTTTGAGTCTCCTGCAAAGATCAACCTGAGACTGGAGATCTTGAAGAAGCGGAAAGACGGGTACCATGATTTGAGGACCGTCCTACAAAAGATTGATCTTCACGACAGCATCCATTTCTCCTTGAAGAAAGAGAAAGGGATCTCCATCGTGACAGACCACCCCGACCTCCCTGTGGGAAAAAGGAATCTCGCCTATCGGGCGGTGCAATCCATATTAGAGAGGTCGCATTATCAAGGAGGAGTGCGCATCGAAATCGAGAAGAGGATTCCTCTTGGAGCAGGCCTTGGCGGTGGGAGCAGTAATGCCGCGACCACTCTGAAGGCACTCAATCAGCTTTTGAGGGTCGATCTTCATCGGAAGGAACTGATGGGGATGGGTTTGAGGATCGGTGCGGATGTCCCGTTCTTCTTTTTGGAGGGGGCTGCCATTGGTTTTGGGATCGGTGAGCGACTAAGAGAGATAGAACTTCCGGGCCTATGGTATGTTCTTATCTACCCGAATTTTCAGGTTTCAACACGTTGGGCTTATCAAAAATTCGTATTGACAAAAGGGCGATTTCATATTAATCTTCAAAGGTTTTTAAGAACTCCGAAGAGGATCTGTCGTATTCTGCGGAACGATCTGGAAGAAGTAGTTTCGAGAAAATATCCTCAGATTGCAATCATGAAAAAATTACTTCTCGATGCTGGAGCGTTGGGGGCCTTGATGACGGGAAGTGGCCCAACGGTTTTCGGGGTCTTTTCAGAGGAAGGAGTCGCATTAGAGGCTTGCCGGAAGATCAAAGATAGGGTGAGAGGGAAAGGATGGGTCGTTCTGAACGCACATAGCATCCCGGCCTAAATTGTCTGGTAGAGAAAGGTCGAAAGGTGGGGATGTTTATCCGCGGGAGGCATTATGGAAGTGACAGAGGTGAAAATATTTCCTGTGCAAGAGGATCGGGTCAAGGCATATGTGGCCATTACTCTCGACGCTTGTTTCGTCGTCAGGGATTTGAAAGTGATCAATGGGAATAATGGATTGTTCGTTGCAATGCCGAGCAAAAAACGAAAAGACGGAACCTACAGAGATACAGCCCATCCCCTGAACAATGAAACCCGGCAGATGATCGAATCGATCGTTTTGGCAGAGTATAATAAAGAAATTCAGAAAAATAGGTAATCAATTTCAAGTATTGAAATCCAAATGTCAAATGAATGTCGAATGCCTTAGTATTAAAACATTTTTTAAAAATTTTGTCATTTGGGCTTTGGATTTCATTTGAAATTTGGGCTTTGAAATTCGACGTTGCTTTAAAGAAGATTGGGGTGTCGTCAAGCGGTAAGACACAGGTCTTTGGAACCTGGACTCGGAGGTTCGAATCCTCCCACCCCAGCCAATGATTTCCGGCATAGCGCAAAGAGCATAGCTTTTTCCCTAATATGCTCTAAACTTTGCGATTGCTTTTGTAGCGGAATAGTCGAGAAGGGGGTCTGATGATAAAGAAAAGGTTTGGAGCCAAGGCGAGTAAGAATTTCAGTCGGTTGAGAATATTTACCGGAAATTCAAATGCCGCATTGGTGGATAAGATTTCTGAGCGACTGAGGACTCCCATCGGAAAATCCGTGGTAAAGAGTTTCAGCGATGGGGAGATCAACGTGGAGATCGATGAAAGCGTCCGGGGAATGGACGTTTTCGTCATCCAATCGATCTGCGCTCCGATCAATGACAATCTGATGGAGCTTCTGATCCTCATCGACGCCCTCAAAAGGGCTTCTGCGGAGAGGATCACAGCGGTTCTGCCTTACTATGGATACGCAAGGCAGGATCGAAAAGTTCTTCCTCGGGCGCCCATCTCCGCTAAATTGGTCGCTGACCTGATCACCACAGCAGGGGCCTCTCGAATCCTCACCGTGGACCTTCATGCCGGTCAGATTCAAGGTTTTTTTAATATTCCCGTGGACCATCTATTTGCAGCCCCCGTCCTTTTAGGTTACTTGAAACGGTTGAAAAGAGATGTCGTCATCGTCTCTCCAGACGCGGGAGGGGTCGAGAGAGCCCGAGCCTTTGCAAAACGGCTGGACAGTTCTTTGGCCATCATCGATAAACGCAGAGAGGCTCCCAATGTGTCACAGGTCATGAACATCATTGGGGATGTCGATGGAATGGTCGCTGTCCTGGTGGATGACATGGTGGATACCGGGGGCACGCTCGCCCGGGCCGCCTATGCCTTGATGGAAAAAGGGGCGAAAGCAGTCTATGCTTGCTGTACCCATCCTGTCCTTTCAGGCCGGTCGGTGGACGTCATTATGGAGTCCCCTATAGAGGAAATGATTGTCACGGATACCATTCCGCTGAGGGAAGAAGCTAAGAGGTGTCCAAAGATTAAAGTATTCTCCATATCGCGTCTATTGGCTGACGCTATCCGAAGGATTTACAATGATGAATCGGTGAGTTCTCTGTTTGTTTAAAAATCCCCCACCCCAACCCTCTCCCCAAAGGGAGAGGGAATCGTATTTCCTCTCCCCCGACGGGAGGGAATGTAAGGGAGGGTGAAGAAGGAGTCATTCATGGAAAGACCTGTATTGACGGCTGAGATCCGAGAGGGAGTTGGAAAGGGGAGGGCAAGAAAAATACGCGCGAGAGGCCTGATCCCGGCTATTTTTTACGGCCCCCGGTCCAAGACGACTTCTCTGGTGATCGATCCCAAGGAGTTAGCGAAAGCCCTTCAAACGGAAGCAGGAGAGAATGCCCTGATCGATCTCGACATCCGAAAGGGTGATCAGTCAGAGCGAAGGGTGGTCATGGTGAAGGATATTCAAATTGATGCGCTCCAGGGAAGGACCCTTCACACCGATTTTTATGAGGTAGCCATGGATGAACTGGTTACCATAGAGGTTCCCATCCATCTGATTGGGAGACCCGAGGGAATCAAGATGGGCGGCATCCTTGAACAGGTCCGGAGGGTGATCCAGATTCAATGTCTTCCTGGCAATATTCCCAAGAGCATTGATGTCGATGTCAGTTCTCTCAAGATCGGTGATTCGATTCACGTCCAAGACCTTCAAGTGGAGAAGGCAAAGATCTTGTCAGAGACGAACTTTACCATCGCAACAGTAGTGCCGCCTGTGGTTGAGGAGAAGAAAGTGGAAGAAGTCGTTGCAGAGGCAGCGGAAGAGGCGGAGGTGAAGGAAAAGGAGGGAGAAGAATAATCGGGTGTGAAGGCCATCTTTGGACTGGGAAACCCTGGGGTTCACTACCAATGGAGCCGACACAATATCGGATTTCAGGTAGTGGATCGACTCGCCGAAAAATACCACATTCTCATCTGCACTAAACGCTTCAAAGCCCTCTGCGGAACGGGATGGATCGATACAAAAGAGGTCGTCCTCGCGAAGCCGATGACCTTCATGAATCGGAGTGGAGAAGCGGTAAGAAAAGCGGTCAATTTTTTTCACGTTGACATGAAAGATGTGATCGTTGTCCATGACGATCTGGACCTTCCCTTCGGAAGGCTGCGCTTTAAGCGGAGAGGAGGAGACGGAGGGCATCAGGGGGTCCGATCCATCATCGAGTCATTGAATGGAAATACCTTTTTGAGGCTGAGGGTGGGCATTGGCAGGCCTCCTAAAGGAGTGGATCCTGCAGAGTATGTTTTGGAGCCCTTGGATGCAATTCAACAGTTCGATCTAGACAAGATCCTCTCCCAAGCAGCGGAATCCCTGTCGGTCATGCTCTTAGAAGGGATGGAGGCGGCCATGAACCGATATCATTAACTACTCCCCCTTTTCAAAATCCATGAAGATCTTTCCATGGTGAAAGATCCGGACCTCTCCCGTCTCCTCAGAAATCACGATGGCCAGGGCATCGGTCAGACTGGTGATCCCCGCCGCTGCCCGATGGCGACTTCCAAGGCCTAAGGGAATTTCGATATTCTCTCCAGATGCATCCAGGTGGCGACCCGCTGCCAGGATAACGCCGTCCTCTCGGAAGATGAAGGCTCCATCGATAGAGGAAAATTCTTTAACGGTCTCTTTCAGTCGGTGATCGAGGATATTGCGTTCCTCTTCAGGATATCCCTGGAAGGGGTTGATGACCATGGGGTGTGAGAATTTGAATACCTCTTCATGCTTACCCAAAACGAAAATGGTTCCCACGGGTTTTCTGCCCTCCTTGGCTTCGGAGGAGAGTTCCAACGCGAGGGTCAAGATCGTTTCAAAGACTTCCGGCATCACAATCTCTGAGAGGACCGGGAGGTCGGAGGAAGAGATGATCTCAAACTCCCTGCCAAATTCGAGGATGAGGAGATTGTCAAGAGCTTTGGATTGAGGGATACCGGAGAGACAGACCCATTTATCTCCTTTTTTGACCAGACCTTTCGATAGGGCCTGGATGACGGCCATCTTGATTTGATTGATTCGACCCAAAGGGACATCGGGGATCCTCAGTACTTTCTTGAAGACTGAGATCGCCTCCTGAAAAGAGGCTTCATCCTGGATGGCCAGGATCATCTCAACCTGTTTCTCCTGACCGATTTTCGCCAAGGCATCGTAATCCTCGATCATATCGGCATAGACCAGGACACCCTTCGAATGGGTCTTCTTGGCAATGTTGCACGCTGTTTCCACCATGATCCGATTCTGTTGTTTCACCCTTTTCCCCTCGCAACTTTGATGATCAGAAAAAGACTTTATTTTATTCCTTTTTTATTATACAAATGTAAATGTAGAAATCCAGAAAAAAATACGACTCAAAAACAGGTGACACTTTAGCGCTTTGAAATAGAATGGGATTGGCCCCCGGTCAGAGATGCTTTCTAAGTTTTAGAATGCGGTCTTTTAAACACTAGGTTAAGATTGAGAATAAGGCCTAAGGTGATGAAAATGATGTTTGAACTTTAACCTTAGCCTGAACTTGGTCTTTGAAATGTTTCCGCCCTGCCTTCGCCGAAGCGGCTACGCGCAGGCAGGTCTAAAACCTTTCCGGTCCCGCCTTTGGCGGGAATCGTTTTCCCATAGACGATTTTACAAAGCGCTCAAGTGTTACAAAAAAGAGAAATAGACATGCCAAATAGCGGTTGGGCAGGCGTCTCGCCTGTGCTACGGTGGTTTTTAGATTTAGGAGTTTCCATATCGGAATTTAGGTAGAGCTTTGGATTTGGCATGTGAACTTTGGGATTGGACGTTTTCATGTTTCAGATTTAGAGGGGGGGATACATGGGGTTTCGGTGTGGGATCGTCGGCCTTCCTAATGTCGGGAAGTCCACGATATTCAATGCCCTGACCGCAGCAGCTGCAGAAGTGGCGAACTACCGCTTCTGCACGATCGACCCGAATGTTGGGATCGTCTCTGTTCCAGATAAGCGACTGGAGATGATTGGTCATCTGATCCATCCCAAGAAGGTGATCCCCACCACCCTTGAGTTTTTCGACATTGCCGGGTTGGCCAAAGGGGCGAGCAAAGGGGAGGGGTTGGGAAATCAGTTTTTGGACAACATTCGAAATGTGGATGCGATCGCTCATGCCGTTCGTTGCTTTGAAAACGAAAATGTGGCCCACGATTTTGGCTCTATTGATCCAGTGCGGGATATTGAAGTCGTCAACACCGAATTGATCTTGTCAGACCTTCAGCTACTTGAAAGAAGGATGGCAAAGGCGGAGAAACTCCATCGGGTTGGCTCAAAAGAGGCTACCTCTGAGCTGGCGGTCTACCGGGAGATTCAGGCCGCCCTGAACCAGGGCCGAAGGATAGGAAGCCTTCACCTAACGGAAGAGCAGAAGGCGATCGTTTCGGACCTTCATCTTCTGACAGCAAAGCCTGTCTTTTATGTGGCCAATGTCGATCAGAAGGGGTTAAGAGCGGACGGGCCGCATCTGAAAGCAATAGAAGAGTGGGCACAAAGAGAAGGGAGCAAGGTCGTTGTGATCTGTGGCGATTTAGAGGCAGAACTTTCAGAGCTGAAGGAGGAAGAGAGAGAAGAATTCAGAAAAGAACTTGGGCTAGAGGGGTCGAGCCTGGACCGATTGATTCAGGTTGGATATGAAATCTTGGATCTCGTCACCTTTTATACCACCGTCAGTTCAGAACTTCGAGCCTGGACCGTTCCGAAAGGGACGCCTGCTCCAAAGGCTGCTGGGAAGATCCACAGCGACATGGAAAGAGGGTTCATTCGTGCCGAGGTCATCTCCTTTTCCGAATTCGTAGCCTGTGGCTCTGAGCATCTGGCAAGGGAGAGGGGGCTTCTCCGATCAGAAGGGAAGGATCATCTGATTCAGGACGGGGACATCGTCCACTTCCGTTTTCATGTATGATAGGCCGATGAAGAATCCCCATGCGTGATGAACTAATGTTCAATGTCAAAGCTCAAAGTCCAAATGAAATCCAAAGCTCAAAGGGAAGAACGTATGATCTTCGATTTTCTTGCCGAGGAGAAAATATTCTGACATTTAGTCATTTGAGCTTCCTTTGACATTTGGTCCCGCCTTGGCGGGATTGAAATTTGGATTTCAATGATTTTGTTTTCAATTTTGAGAGGTAGGGCATGATCTGGAGAGAAATTCGATACATTTTTTATATGATTCCCGTCATCTGGCCCTTCCTTAGAGATCTGATTTGGGAAGAGTTCTCTTTGGAAGAGATCATAACCAACTACCTTTTGGGGAAGGCGAATGCCTATGATCGTGCCAATCTTTCGGATAGATCGGTCAGCGTTTATAAAGAGATTTTGGATAGGGATCCGAACCGCATCCCTGTTCTATTGAACCTTGGGGGACTTTATTATCGCAGAGACATGTATGAGGCTGCGATTCCCTATTACGAAAAGGTGATCCGTTCAAATCCCAAACACTACCAGGGCCATTATTGGTTGGCGATGTGTTATTTGAAGTTACAACGATATTATGCGGCGATCAACACACTCGAGGAGGTGATCGAATTCCTGCCCACGTTTAAGGATGCCCTCAACCTCATGGGAGAATGTTATGAACGTATTGGACAGGCGGCAAAGGCAGAGCATTATTACCTCAAAGCTATCAGTGCCGATCCCAGAGGGATCATCATCCACGGAAGGATTTTGAATCCACAATCTCAAGAGAAGAAATGGGAGGGGAGAATTAAGCATTGAGGGAAGCGGAGATCCTCTCCTACCTGAAAGGAGGGGAGCCTTGGGCCCTAACGTTTTCCTTCCTCTCTCTTCTTCTTTGCGCTAAGAAATTTTTCCTCATCCACGATGCGTGGAGAAATGCCCCTGAATCCTCCCTGTGGTTCATCGGGGGGAAGGAGAATCCAGGCGATTCCCAGCTCTTCGTCGATCTTGATCACCTCATCACCGGGCTGTAGTTTTTTCATGATAATAAGTCTAACGAAAGGAATGATACTCTTTCAAGAGGTTGTTGAACTTCTAATAGTCTTGTAAAAAGTCTTAGGTTGTCACCCTGAATCCCGCCGTTGGCGGGATTTCAGGGTTTCTTCAGGGTTTCGTAAATCTTTGATTTTGTTAGATGTCCCGCCGGCGGCGGGATTCAGCATGACATTTTCTGTGGTTTTTGAATTTTTACGAATTCATCACTGCTGGAAGTTAGGAGGAATGGGTGGATCCGGCAGATCGATTTCAGAAGATTCGGCGCATCTTGGTCTATATCCTCATTCTGAACTGGGGGGTGGCCGCAGCGAAACTCATTTATGGCTGGATGACCGGTTCTGCCAGCATGACGGCCGATGGGTTTCACTCTTTCTCAGACGGTTCTTCAAATATCATCGGCCTTGTCGGGATATGGATCGCTTCGCGACCCATTGATGAAAACCATCCCTATGGCCACAAGAAGTATGAAACGCTCACCTCTGTTGGGATCTCTGTCTTCCTTTTTCTTGTCTGCATCAATGTCGTGTGGGAAGGGGTAGTCCGTTTTTTCCATCCTCTCGTTCCAGAGGTCACTGCAAAGAGTTTCCTGGTGATGGGAATCACTTTGGCGATCAACGTGGCAGTGATGATCTACGAAACCCGAATGGGAAGGGCCTTGAAGAGTGATATCCTCATCTCCGACGCCTTGCACACCCGGGCAGATATCTTGACCTCCTCCGCTGTCATCGTCTCCCTCATCGGCATCACATTGGGATATCCTATTCTCGATCCTATCGCTTCCTTGGTGATTGCGGTCTTCATCGCATATGCTGGGGTCGACATTCTAAAGGAGAGCTCTCGGGTACTCAGCGATGGGGTGGCGATTCGGATTGACGAGATTGAGAGGGTGGTCCTTTCCATCAAAGGAGTAAAAAAGTGTCATCAAATTCGGAGCAGGGGTCGGCCTGATGATATCCACATCGATCTCCACGTTCTTGTCGATCCGGACATGCATGTGCACACGGCCCATCATCTCTCCTATGCCATTGAGAATAAGATCAAAAGGGATTTCCGAGGGGTGACCGATGTGGTCGTCCACATGGAGCCAATGGAGGAGAAAAAGGCACAAAAGTAAGAGACGGATTTGGAATCCTCTTTCAAATCCGTCTCTGGTTCTTATTCCAATTTACCCCGCACCCGGTAAAGCCCCTTTTTTCCCCAGCCTCGGTCCGCGAAGCGGGGCGGGTAGAAAAGGGATGTAGAGTGCATCGAAATAACTACCTCAAAGAAAGCCCCGTGTTTTGACATGGGGTGCGGGGTGTACTTGATCCTATTTCTATTCGGTTTTCTGCCCTTGGGAAGTGGATGGTGAAGTCTCCTCCTTTCCAATCTCTATTTTCGATTTGATCTCGCTGATGAAATAGATGAGGGCACCGGCACCGATCAAAACGAGGAGGATGGGGACGACCGCCATCAACCCTTTGAGGAACATCGACCACCAGATGACCAGAAGGATAAGTCCGACAATGATGACCAGAACGCCAACAATAACTCCCAGTATATTCGACACCATGATCACCTCCTTTGAAATGTTGTCTTGATGGAGAAAATTAGCAAAAGAAGAAAGAGAAGTCAAGGTTTATTTCGCTGCCGAAGCCAAAAATTTTGTACAGCATTAGGGTGAATATATGGTAGAATCTGGCAGAACGTGGCAAAAAATGATGAGTCGATAGGCCACCCCTACCCTCACCCTCCCCTCCTGAGAGGGAGGGTGAGGGTGGGGGGAAGTGGGTCGGTGGCTAATAGCGAGGTAGGGAGCCCCAAATGGCGATCAACATGAAAGGCAAGTCATTAGCCAGCCTTTATGATCTGACGAAGGAAGAGATTGAAGAGATTTTGAAGACTTCAGAATTACTGAAACTTCAACTCCTTCGAGGCGAGGAACACCTTCTTTTGAAGGGGAAGACACTGGCGATGATCTTTGAGAAGCCATCCACACGGACTCGGGTTTCGTTTGAAGTGGGGATGTTTCAACTCGGAGGTCATGCCCTCTATCTGGGAATCAATGATCTCCAGCTGGGCCGTGGGGAGACGATTGCGGACACCGGTCAGGTTCTATCCCGTTACGTTGACGGAATCATGGCAAGGGTGTTTGCCCATCAGACCATCCGCGATCTGATCAAGCATTCCAATGTTCCGGTGATTAATGGACTTTCCGACTTGTGCCATCCCTGTCAAGGGCTTGCCGATCTTTTCACCATCTATGAGAAGAAAGGTCGGCTTTCAGGTTTGAAACTTGGTTATGTCGGCGATGCCAACAATGTGGCCCATTCGCTCCTTTACGGTTGTTCAAAAGTGGGTATACAGATCACTCTGGGATGTCCAAAAGGTTATGAACCAAATTCAGAAGTAGTCTTCCAGGCAAAGAAAGAGGCTGAGAGAAACGGGACAGAGGTGAGGGTGACGAATGATCCAAAAGAAGCTGTTAAGGGAGCGGATATTGTTTATACAGATGTCTGGGCCAGTATGGGGAAGGAGAAGGAGCATGAAGAACGGATCAAGATATTTCAACCCTACCAAATAAATGCTGACCTGGTGAAAGAGGCCAAAGAAGATTATCTCTTCATGCACTGCCTCCCCGCCCATCGGGGAGAAGAGGTGGCGGATGAGGTGGCGGATTCGAAGAATAGCATCATCTTCGATCAGGCGGAGAACAGACTTCATACACAGAAGGCCCTTTTGGCACTGATCATGTAAATAAAAGTTTATAGTTCGGAGTTAGGGGTTTGGAGTAAGCCCAGAAAAATATGAAGATTTTAATCAAAAATCCCAATGTCGTATCATCGGAGCTGGAGATCCCAAAGGTACTTGATGTTTTGATTGGTGAAGGGAAAATTAGTGAGATTTCTCAAAATATAGAATCCCCGGAAGCCTCTGTTATTGATGCCCACGGCAAAATACTTGTGCCAGGTTTGGTGGATGTTCACGTCCATTTTAGGGAACCTGGCCAGGAGTATAAAGAGGACCTTCGTACTGGCTCATTGGCTGCCGCAGCCGGCGGATTCACTACCGTAATAGCAGAACCCAATACGATTCCTCCCATAGACACTCCAACGCGACTTCGGCGTTTGTTAAATATTGCAGACAAAAAGAGTATAATAAACTTTTATTCTAAGTCGGCAATGACCAAGGGGATGATGGGGCACAGGCTGGCGGATATTGTCGAGCTAAAAGAAGCTGGCGCCAGAGCCATTTCCGACGATGGGAATCCCATTCCCGGCCATAGGCTAATGCGGAACGCCCTTATCAAAGGGAAGGAAGGCGGAATTCTGGTGAATCCCCATTGTGAAGAATCAGCCTTCTATCGAGAAAGGATACTCAGGCAGCGGGAGAAATGTGGGCACCAGTCATTCTGTCTCCAGATGCCCTATTCTTCACCTGGGGGTGGCCCCTATACATCCGAAGCCGGGTTTATTAAGCGCGATATTGAATTGGCCGAAAAAACGGAAGCACGCATACATATCTCACATGTGAGTCTTGCTAAGTCGGTGGAAATAATTGCAGATGCGAAAAAGCGAGGAGTCAAGGTGACTGCAGAGGCCACTCCGCATCATCTCCTGTTAACAGAGCGAATGGCAAAAGAAATTGGGCCGAACGCAAAAGTAAATCCACCCTTGAGGTCGGAGGAAGATGTGCTGGCGATAAGGGAAGGGCTTGCCAACGGCACGATCGATATTATCGCGAGTGACCATGCTCCACATTCACCCGAGGAAAAGAATCGACATTGGGATCAAGCCCCCTTCGGTATCATTGGCTTGGAGACAACGCTGGGCTTGGTCTTAACTTACCTGGTGCGTCCAGGCATTTTGACATTAAGTCAAGCGATCGAGAAAATGACCATCATGCCAGCCAGGATTTTTGGACTCAATGTCCTGGGAGTTGGCACCCTCAGGCCAGGCGTTAAAGCAGATTTAACCCTGATTGATTTGGATAGGAAATGGAAAGTGGACGCCAATAGTTTTTATTCCAAAGGTAGAAATTGCCCTTTTAACGGCTGGGAGCTTCACGGAAAAGCAATACTCACAATAGTCGCAGGACGAATTGTGGCAAAGGAAGGGGAGATCATACAGGATAATCAATGATCTATCCCTTCAAAACTGTCATACCTGCGAAAACAGGTATCCAGGTTGTTGATGATCGCCTGCCTTCGCAGGGACGGAGTCTGGATTCCTGCTTAAGCAGGAATGACGAACACCCGAAAATTGAAATTTCACATCGGATAGGCAGGACATTCTCGGTACGAGTCGATTCCGACTTGTCCTGCACTGTATTTTCTTATAATTCTCCAAAAGGGAGGTTGATAGAATGGGAAGCTTTAAAGGAAAAGATATTCTTCATGGGAATCAGTTTTCCAAAAAGGATATTGATGGGATTATTAAGATCGCATCCCATTTTGAGAAGGAACTCAAGAAAAAGGACTCTTTAACGCTATTAAAAGGAAAGATTTTAGCG
>Ga0299912_10001262_pt1 | contig 20510 bp, 19 predicted proteins | sample RVTome_2_FD_207667 | JGI IMG/M metagenome (GOLD analysis project Ga0299912, IMG submission 207667) | Soil microbial communities from uranium-contaminated site in the Upper Colorado River Basin, Wyoming, United States - RVT95D214 (version 2) ... | reverse complement strand
AGCCTACGCTTCAACAAGATTAAATTGATCAACAAATCGTCCAAACCCACAGTCCCAGGCTCATAGTCCCTGGCGCCGTACCTTAACCCGCTTGACCTGGCCGCATAAACCTGGGGCTGGAGCGGGTGAAGGGAATCGAACCCTCGTCGTCAGCTTGGAAGGCTGCTGCTCTACCATTGAGCTACACCCGCAAGCTCCAACTCCGGCCTCAAATGGAGCCACGGTCAGGCATCCCAAAATCGAGGGCTTGCGGCATAAAAGGATGGTGGAGGGGGAAGGATTCGAACCTTCGTAGACTGACGTCAACGGGTTTACAGCCCGTCCCCTTTAGCCACTCGGGCACCCCTCCATTTTCCTTGGCCGCAAAGCCCGGATGCGCACCAAAAAACCGGTGCGCGGGACGGGGGGCAATATGAACATTTGATACGCCATGTCAACCGCCTAATGGGTTCGCTGCATAAATCTTTCTTGCACCCCGCCCCGCAAGTGCTAAAAGCCCTCATGGCTAAGCGCAGAAAACCCCATCGCAACGAACGTCATCATGATGGCGATCAGGCAAAAAATCTCCCCACCCGGGGCGGGAATCCGTTGATCTACGGCCTGCACGCGTGCCTTGCCGCGCTGGCGAACCCCGAACGCGAGATCCATCGCATCATCGTCGCCACGCAAAGCGTTGATGAAATTGAGATTCCCGTGTGCGATGCGGCCAACGCCGCCGTCGATTTGGGCGGCCCGCCCCGTCCGTCGATCGAATTTCGCGACCGCCGCGAATTGGACGCTTTGTTGCCGCGCGATGCGGTCCATCAGGGGGTATGCATCGACGCAACGCCTCTGCCCCCGCCCGAAATCGAAGACATCATCGAAGACGCCCGCGACCTGACCAGCGCCTGCGTGGTGGTATTGGATCAAGCCACCGACCCCCGAAACATCGGCGCGGTGATGCGCACCGCCGCCGCTTTCGGCGCCATGGCCGTCATCGTTCAAGACAAAAACGCCCCCGATATCACCGGTACCATGGCCAAGGCCGCCTCCGGCGCGGTGGAACGCCTGCCCCTGGTGCGCGTCACCAATCTGGCGCGCACCCTCGATCAGCTAAAGGCCGCCGAATTTTGGTGCGTCGGCTTCGACGGCCACGCCACCGATTTTCTGTCGCCCAAGACGCTCAAGGGGCGCAACGCCATCGTGCTGGGCGCCGAAGGCGCGGGTCTACGGCGGCTTACCCGCGAAACCTGCGATTTGCTGGTGAAAATCCCCATGACCGACGCGGTGGAAAGTCTCAATCTATCCAACGCCGCCGCCATCGCCCTGTACCAATTCGCCCAATCCAATACTTAACCGCCGCGCCTTAAGAGTTTCGACCCATGACCGATAAAAACCGTATGATCGTCCACCTCATCATCGCCATGATCGTGCTGCCCGGCACGGTGGTTTTGCTCATCCCCGGCATTTTAGTCTGGATGTTCGGCATCGATCCCCCAGGGGTGGGTGAAGCCCGCCTGTGGCTCGCCAAACCGCTGCTGCCGGGCGGTTTGGTCGTCATCGGCTGGACCGTGGCGTCATTGGTCGTACACGGCAAAGGCACGCCCGCGCCATGGGCTCCGACTAAGCATTTAGTGGTGAGCGGCGCTTATAAATACGTGCGCAACCCCATGATCATCGGCGTGCTGATGATGCTGACCGGCGAGGCTTTACTGTTCAATTCCGACCCCATCGGCCTGTGGGCGGCGACTTTTTTTGTGCTCAACACCTTGTATTTCATGGTTTTTGAAGAACCGACCCTGGAAAAGCGCTTCGGCGACGAATACCGGCTGTACAAAGCCAACGTCGGGCGCTGGATTCCGCGCCTGAGCGCCTGGACCCCGCCTTGGGCAAGCAGCGAACCCGAAGCCGAAGACCCCCAAGCCGTCCACTGGCAGGGGTACAAGGGTGACGAAAGCAGCGACAAAAACGGCCCCCAATAGCAGAAGACATCAACGCGAAAACCCTTTCGCGTTATTCAACGATCTTCCGACACGGTTACATGCCGCGGCGCGTCCATGGCGTCGTGAAGGACGCGGACCACAAAAATGCCGCCATCTTCGACCAGATAATAAACGATGTGTCGAGCATGCCGATGGCAGAGAAGCCCCGCATGGAGGGTCTTGGCAGATTGCCCCATACGCGGCTTTTCCGCCAGGGTTTGCAGGCAATCGCGCAAGGAAAGGAAATAGGCGTCGGCCTGGGCTTCGCCGAAGGTCTCAAAAGAATAGACGTATATGCCGTCCAAATCGGCTTCCGCAGTGTTCGATAGGACGTAATCAGCCATTTTTTCGCAGCCGGGCCTTGGCCGCAGCCATGACGTCTTCGGCTTTGCGTTCGCTGCGCCCGCTGTTCAAGCCTTGCGCGATGGCCGCCTGCAATTCCTGCCAACGGTGCTGATCGTGGCGGATCAGATCGCGGATGTAGTCGCTGGTATTGGCGTACTCGCCGCTTTGGACTTGGGTTTCCACCCATTCGCGCATGGGGTCGGGAAGTGAAACGTTCATGGTTGCCATGGGGAATCTCCTGCTTCGCATATTATGGCAAAGTTTGCCAATAATGGCGAGAGCAAATGATCTGCATGCAAAAGGCCATTGAAACCGATGCCAGAACGACGTATCCAATGGCACGAAAAGTGTTCGCGGGTTGAGAAACCACCACCCTATGGTAGCCCGTTGAAAAATAAACACGTGCCGGCATAGCTCAGTTGGTAGAGCACCTGATTTGTAATCAGGGGGTCGCGGGTTCAACTCCTGCTGCCGGCACCACATCAATCAACGCCCTAACCGCAACCGGTTGGGGCGTTGTCATTTTTGGTCGGAGAATAATGCCGGAGACGTTTGAAGCTGGCTCAATGCAACCGCCAACGCTTTTTCGTTTCGCGCAACACCAAATCGCGCGCGGAGAGCATCTGGTCGATATCGCCGGAGTCCTCGGCGTTCTGGCATTCCCGGCTGATTGCCAGCGTCTGATCAAGGCGCTGGCGGCAATGCTCTATGCTAAATCCGAAAGCACACACACTTTCGCAGAGCTTTTTCCACTCATCGCCGAGTTGATTAATTTGGTATCTTTGGGCGTCGAGCAGACGCACAACCTCTCCCGCCTGCCGGGCGAATGCGCCCAGAAGGCGGGAGGATTGGTAGGCCTTGAAGTCAACGATGACAGTCATGACGATCACCCGTTGCGAATGTTTTCCAAGAACTTGTTGACCTCACCCCGAAGCAGTTCGGACTGCTGGCTCAGTTCGGTCGCCGCCTCGAGCATCTGGTCAGCCGAGTTGCCGGTCTCGTCAGCCGCTTGGTTGACACCCGTGATGTTGGAGGAGACTTCGGCGGTACCCGCCGCCGCCTGTTCGACGTTGCGCGCGATTTCCTGGGTCGCCGCACTTTGCTCTTCGACTGCGGCAGCGATCGCGGAAGCAATTTCATTCATTCGGGTAATAATACCGCCAATGCTTCCGATGGCGTGCACGGCGTCTTGGGTCGCGCCCTGGATGCCGCCGATCTGCGCGGCGATTTCCTCCGTCGCCTTGGCGGTCTGGTTGGCCAAGTTCTTCACTTCGGAAGCGACCACCGCAAAGCCCTTGCCGGCTTCTCCGGCGCGCGCGGCTTCAATGGTGGCGTTCAAGGCGAGCAGATTGGTCTGATCGGCGATGTCGGTGATGATCGCCACCACCTCGCCGATCTTGCGGGCCGCTTCGGCCAAGCCCTGCACTTTGTCGTTCGCGCCATCGACCTCGGCCACGGCGGTATTGGCGATGGCCGTGGACTGAGTGACCTGGCGCGTGATCTCGGCAATGGAGCTGGAGAGTTCTTCCGACGCGCTCGCCACCGTCTGCACGTTGGTGGACGCTTCTTCCGAAGCCGCCGCCACGGCAGCCGATTGTTTGGAAGTTTCCTCTGCAGTAGCCGACAAGGCCTGGGCGGAAGACTGCATCTCGGTCGAAGCGGACGACACCGAGTTCACCACGCCGCCCACCGAAGCCTCGAAGTCGTCGGCCATCTTCAGCATCATGCGGCGCTTCTCTGCCTCGGCTTTGTGTTTTTGTTCTTCGGCCTCGGCCTCCATTTCCTTATTCCGGACGGCGTTCTGCTTAAACACCTGCACCGCAGCCGCCATCTGCCCCACTTCATTGCCGTAGTTTTGCGCGGGGATATGAACGCTCAAATCGCCACTGGCCAGGGTTCCCATAGCCTGAGTCATGCTGGCGATGGGATTGGCGATGCCGCGGCCGATCACCACGGCCAAGCCGAATACCACCAGCGTCACGACGACCATCGAAGTCATCATGAACTGGAAGGTCGAGGAGACATTTTCCTGCAATGCCGTGGTAGCGGCGGCAGCATCAGCGCTGCCTTTCTCGTCGAAGAACACCATGATGGGCTCCACCTTGGTGTACGCTTCGCTCATTAACTTCTTGTCCTGCACCTCTTCGAGAACCAGCGCACCCACTTCCTTGAAAGTGGCGAGGTAGAGATCAAGCTTCTGTTCGACATTGGCCTGGGCGTCGGTCGGCAAGCCGGAGGCCGCCAACAGAGCATCGAATTCCGTCATGCGCTGATCCATTTGCTCTAAGTACTTCGGGTCCACTCGCATGAGAAAATCCTTCTCATGGCGGCGCATCATCAACAGGGCCGCGGTAAGCTGGGCATTGTCGAATTTTTTGAGTTCAACTTCGACTTCCGTGACAGCGTCGCGCAGCTTGCCCATCAGACCGTCGTCGGGGGTAAGGCCGATCGTTTGACGCATCCCCACCACTTCCTGAAACTGATCAACGTAAGCGATAAAACCGGTGCGCATGTCATCGATGCGCTGCTGTTCGTCGGGTTCTTGATGAATAGTTTTCAGTTTATCAAAGTAAGGCATGATCTCTTCCGCCTTAGCCTTATGCTGCTCGGCGTATTTCATGTCCTGGCGCACCAGGAAATCCTTTTCATTGCGGCGCTCTTCGAGAAATCCGATCTTGACCTCGTTGACGTATTCGACGCCCTTGTTTTCCGACAACAGGGTGTCGAGATACTCCGCCTGTTGGCTTGAACTGATGAAATAAATTAGCCCGATGGCGACAAAACCCACCAGAGCCAGCAGACCGATTAGCAATGTCTGCAGACTGATCTTAAGATTTTTCATAACGTCCTCCTCGGCCTTCTTACGGACTTACACGGGACTACATTTCGGGATCGGGCGGCGAGCGGCCACCAAGAATTCACACCCCGCTATTGTAAAACATTTGCAGTCTGAGTCATAGGAGAGATTAGAAAGGCGCGGGTTCAATTCCTGCGCAGGCACCATTTTCTTCAATGAAACAAATGGTTAGCGCTTTGGATTGGGGCCAATGGGGCGCAGGATGTCGTTGCCCAATCGCTTCTTGATCACATCCATATCCGCATGGGTCGCCAGCGGGTGCGCGGGTTCCGCCTCGGTCGCGGCCTGAGCTTGAGGGCTGGCAGGCGTTTGTGGAGGGGCGAATTTGCGCGAGCCGAAGCCCTTTGGCGCATGTGGCGCATGCTGCGGAGCGTGGGGATGGGGATGGGCACGTGGTGCGTCGTCAGCGTCTTGGCCGTTCGCGCCGTTCGCGCCGTCGGCTCCGCCGTCCGCCGCCCCGGCCTTCAACTGTTCGATATAATCGTCATAGTCGCCATCGGAATCCAACGGGTCTTCGCCAAAATCGTTCGCCCCCGATGTACCGCGAAAAAACGCCAACTGGATAGCCACCCAGATATTCCAAAACGGGATCAGCATGGTCAGCAGCCACCAGCCCGAATGCCCCAAATCATGGGCGCGTTTGACCGCCACGGCGCTACCCGCCCAGAGTTGAAACACGATCAGCGGCAGCGAAAAAAGCGTACTAACCCCGGTAGCCACGCCTTCGTTCATGCTCAACGGCATGGTAATCAGCACCGCCAGCAACACCAACGCAAACTGCACCGCGAAAGCCACCAGCGAGAGCAAGATGATGCCCTTCAGCCAATAAGCCTTGCGATTGAGGCGGCCAGAGTAAGAAAACCACACATATTTGACCGGCTGCCGCCAGCCTTGCATGTTGCGCCGCGCAATCAGCAAGATCGCCACCGGGATGATGATCATGATCAGGAAGATCACGCCTTGAATAAGCAACACCAAAGCCATGGCCCCTTCGGCGATGGCCTGCATTTGCTGCACCTGCATTTCTTCCGGCGTCATCTGCGCCTGCGCCCACGCGGACCCGCACGCCAAGGCCCCCAAGCCCCCGGCCAGCGCCGCCCACAATCTTTGGCGACATCTTTGGCGACGGGCGCAAAGAACATGGCGCGAATCCGAACCTTCCCGCAGTTGACCCCTCATTGATCTTTCCCCACTGTCTTTCCCCCATCAATAATGCCTGGAAATTGAGAAAATGCGAGAAATAATAGAGTGTTGCCGAATTTATTGGGCTCGCGCACACCGTTCAACATTCAGCACCGGTTCAGAATCCCCGACGTATCCTCCCCCCAGAGTTGAACATCATTTTAGGGTTGGAGGTTTCATGAAGTCCGCTCGCCATCGTCTCGCCGCATCGCTGACCGCCCTCATCATCGTGTTGGGAGCCGGACAAGCCCACGCCGAAGTCTTGAACTACACCGTGCTGCGCGATGGTAAACCCATCGGCGCGCATGCCGTCGCCATCGATCAAAGCGGTTTTGAGACCCATGTAAAAATAGAAACCGACATCACCGTGAAGGTGCTGTTCATCAACGCCTATACATTCAAACACACGTCACAAGAACAGTGGGTGGATGGACGGCTGATGTCCATCACCTCGACCACCCAAGACGACGGCATCGACAAAAAACTCAACGTGCACACCGAAGACGGTCGCTTCACCGTCGACAGCACCGTCAAGGGCCAGGAACGCCGCCAGCACGCAGACTTAACCACCCTGCCCGCCAGCCTGTGGAACCCGGCCACGGTGAAGCAAAACGCTTTGCTCAACACGCTCGACGGTGAAGTCATGGATGTCGTCATCGATGATTTGGGCGCCGAAACGGTGGAGGTGGGCGGCGCTTCGCTCAGCGCTCGCCACTACGCCATCAACGGCGAACTAACCCGCGAATTGTGGTTCGACGACGCCGGCCGTTTGGTGCGCATGCGCTTCCCCGACAAGACCAATACCGAAATCGTTTATGCGCTGAATTAAATTGCGGTTTTAGAGCGTTCTCAGCCAAAGAACGCTGTTTAAGGGTGAAAAAAAATGGCCCATCTCCCGATGCCCCTAATGCCCCAGTTGCTGACCCAAGACCATCCGGCGCGCGCCGAGGTCGAAGCCCTGATCGCCAGTGTCTATGCCCGTGAATACGGCGCGCGCGTAACCACGTTTGCCGATTTGCTGATCGCCCTGCCCAATCCAAACGGCGGATTTTGGGCGGCTGCGGGTCTGCGTTTGGGCGGCGACTTCTTTTCCGAAATCTATCTGGATCAGCCCATCGAACAGGTGCTTTCAAAATGTTGGCAGCCGCCCGCAACGCGTGACGAAATCGCCGAAGTGACGACGCTGGCCGCCGTTCACCCCAACGCCTCGCACGCGCTGTTTTCCGCCATCACCGGATACTTGCGCGGCCAGGGTGTGCGCTTTGCCTTTTTCACCGTCACCGAGCGTCTGGCGCAGATGCTCAAGCGCGTCGGCGTACCCGCCCAGGTGTTGGCCGACGCCCGCGCCGAACGCATCGCCAACGCCGCAGACTGGGGCCGCTATTACGCCAGCAATCCCAAAGTGATGGCCATTCACGACGCGTTTGTATCGGTGCCCGCCACGGCGATGCCCGCACATCCAGCCGATGCATCCGCCGAAAAGGCCGTCAGCCTTGCGTGAGGTACTTGCCGCCTTAGGCCATCAGGCCCAATCGCGCCCCGGCGTGGCGGCAATTTCCGACCCGCGCTGCACGCTCAATTATGAAGCCCTGGCAGGCCATGTCGCGGCACGCGCGATCGATTTTGCAAACCTACCGCAATCCGTCGGTCTGCTCGCCCCCAATAGCGTCGAATGGGTCATCGCGGACCTGGCGCTGGCGCTGGCGGGTAAAACGCTGGTGCCGCTGCCGACCTTTTTCTCTGCGAGCCAATTGCAACACATCGTGAGTGACGCCGCCGTCGGCCACGTGCTGTGCGCGCCGCAAAATCAAGCTGCGGCGGAAGCCTTGGGTCTGCCTGTCACGGTCCTCGGCGACACCTTCAGTTCGGCCCCGTTTCCCAGCGATCTCAGCGCCGCCGATCACGCCAAACGCATCATTTATACATCCGGCACCACTGGCGCGCCCAAGGGCGTGCGCCTCGGATCAAAGCAGATCACGGCCAGCGCGCGCGGATTATTGAACGCCTGCAATGCGACCCCATCCGATCACTATCTTTCCGTCCTGCCGTTTTCATTGTTGCTGGAACAAATCGCCGCCATTTGTCTGCCGCTGCTGGCGGGGGCTGAAGTGACGCTCGATCCCTTCGCCGCAGGCGCGGCCATGCAGGGCGATCCCAAGCCCCTGATCGCGGCCTTCGCCGTCACCCGCCCCACCGCGTCGGTGTTGGTGCCGGGTCTGTTGGGAGCATGGGTGCAGGGTTTGACCGCAACACGCATGCTGGCCCCAGACACCTTGCGTTTCATCGCCGTCGGCGGTGCGCCGGTACCCGCCCCCTTGGCCGAAGCCGCGTGGGCGCTGGGCATCCCGGTGCATGAAGGGTATGGCCTATCCGAATGCTGCTCGGTGGTCAGCGTCAACCGCCCCGGCGCGCGCATTCCCGGCACCACCGGGCAGATCTTAAACGGCTTGACCGTCGCCATCGAAGACGGCGAAATCATCGTGCATGGCCCCACCGTCATGGACGGTTATTTGGGCGGCTCAAACGTGAGCAGCCACACTTGGCGCACTGGTGACTTGGGCGAATTCACCCCGGAAGGCGCGCTGCGCGTACTGGGGCGCAAAGACCGCCTGATCGTCACGCCGGAGGGACGCAACATCAATCCCGAATGGATCGAAACCTTGGTCCAAGGTACGCCCGGCGTCATGGACGCAAAGCTTACGTTAGTCGGAGGTAAAGAACTGGTGCTCGACATCACGCCCGCGCCGCACGCCCAAAATACGCTCGAACAAACCGTATGGCAGGCGCTTTCCACCGCGCCCCAATACGCGCAACCCGCCCGCATCACCATCAACGGAGTCGGCTCATGACGTTTTACCAACGCCTTCTCAACGAAACCCAAGCCGAACGCCGGGACTTTCAGTCCATCGGCCTGATCCAACATGCTGTCGAAAAAGGCGTCACGCGCGAACTGTACGCCAAGTACTTGGAACAAGCTTACCACCACGTGCGCTTCACCGTGCCGCTGTTGGAACTGGCCATCGACAACTGCACCACAGACGACACCGCCTACATCAATGCACTGGCGGAATACGTCAAAGAAGAAAGCGGCCATGACGAATGGATCTTGGACGACATCAAGGCGCTGGGCGCTGACGCGCAAGCGGTGCGCCACGGCCAGGGCGGCTTTGCGTGCCGCGTCATGATCGCCTATGCGCACTACGCCATCGAACACATCAGCCCTTATGCCCTGCTGGGCATGGTGCACGTGTTGGAAGGCATGTCGGTGGAATTGGCGCAAAAGGCCGCCGGTGCGATCGCCGCGAGCTTTGCTCCCAATCCCCCCAACGCGTTCTCCTATCTCACCAGCCACGGCGCGCTCGACATCGAACACGTGGGATTTTTCGAAAACACGGTCAATTCCATCCATGACCCGAAAACCGAAACCATCATCATCGCCGCCGCCAAGGATTTTTATATCCTGTTCGGCAACATGTTCCGCGAATTGGAAGCGGCGCTTTAACCATAGGGTAGACACATGGACATCAACGGCAAACGCATCATCGTCACCGGCGCAGGTTCCGGCATCGGGCGGGCCTTGGCTAAGGCGCTATCCGCCGAAGGCGCAAAACTGGTGCTCGCCGATTTAAACGCCGACGGTTTGAGCGCGACAAAAGAGAGCCTCAAGCACCCAGACGCCTGCATCACCCTCATAGGCGACATCACGTTGGCCGAAACCCGCGCCGCCCTTCGCGCCGCCGCTGAGGCGGCCTTCGGCGGAGTGGATGCCTTGGTGAACAATGCAGGCGTGGTCGCCGTCGGCCCCCTGGCCGAAGCCGACGACAAAGGGCTGGAATTGATGCTGCGCGTCAACCTATTGGCCCCCATGCAAATGATCCGCGATCTGCTGCCCGCCTTGGAAAAATCCGCCACGCCCACCATCGTCAACATCGGCTCGATGTTCGGCGACATCGCCTTTCCGCTTTTTGCGGGATATTCGGCGACCAAGTTCGGCATGCGCGGGCTATCGGATGCACTGCGCCGCGAACTGGCGCCCAAAGGCGTGCATGTCCTGTACGTCGCCCCCCGCGCCGCCAAAACCGCCGCCGCAGGCGCGTTTGAACATTTGATCGAACCGATGCAGATGAAACTGGACGAACCCGAAGTCGTCGCCGCCAACATCGTGGCGGCGATCAAATCCGATGCGCGCTCAAGCTATCCACGCGGGCCGGAACGATTGTTCGTGTTTGTGCAGAGGGTATTTCCCAAGCTGATCGACGACGCGCTCATCAAGCAGTTGAAAGCCCTGAAGGTCTAATCGTCCTTGTGGGGCTTGCCGTCGCTTGTTGGGCGATCGCCATTATCGGGCTCGTCTTCATGTTCGCCTTCGACGATGTCTTCGATATGATCATAAAAGCCAACCATTTCGGAATACATGCCCACCGCGGCAATGCAAAACACGGCGATCATGCCCCACACCAAAGGGTGCAGACCGAAAACTTTAGGCTGAACCGGAAGATTCCGAGCGTCTTCCACAGTGCCGGGGGGATATTTGTCGCTGTGTTTCATTTGTGTCGCAAATTAGGGCATCTCGATACGAATGCACAAGTCCGTATGTTTCGTTCGGCGATTCTCCTGCCCCGAACCGACATCCGCGCCCCGTAAAATCCGCCGCTCGACGATAAAAATGCGCCAAATTCATTGCTTTTTGTATTTTAAGGTTTCCCTTATATAACGATTTCATTATATAAAAGCGTAACGCGTGACCGAGCCCCGGTTCAACCGGTCCCCGACTCGTCTTTGCGCACAATCAAGGGCGCTATTTCAAAACGCCCAAAAGAATGATAACCCCCACTTTGGGATTTGGCTTTGCTCATGGCCGTAACAGGCGGTCAAGCGGAGACGTCGATATGAATAAAAAGTCTAAAACGTCCATCGCCGTGGACGACCCTCATGCCGCCGACGACCACGTGGACTTAAACCCCACGCTGGGCGAAGAGGTCAAATACACCACGTGTTATATGTGCGCGTGCCGTTGCGGCATCAAGGTCTATCTGGACGGCGGCAAGGTTCGTTACATCCAGGGCAACCGCCATCACCCCGTCAACGGCGGCGTGCTGTGCGGCAAGGGCTCCAGCGGCATCATGCAGCACTATTCCCCGGCCCGGCTGTCCAAGCCGCTCAAACGCGTGGGGGAACGCGGCAGCAACGAATTTCAAGAAATCGAATGGGATGAAGCCCTAGAAATCGCCAGCCAGCGGTTGGGCAACATTCGCGAGACCGACCCGAAAAAGCTCGCTTTCTTCACCGGTCGCGATCAATCCCAGGCATTAACCGGCTGGTGGGCGAGCCAGTTCGGCACCCCCAACTATGCCGCCCATGGAGGCTTCTGCTCGGTCAATATGGCCGCAGGGGGGCTATACACCATCGGCGGCGCATTCTGGGAATTCGCCGAACCCGACTGGCACCATTCCAAATATTTCATGATGTTCGGCGTCGCCGAGGATCACGATTCCAACCCCATCAAAAAAGGCTTAGGGCTGCTCAAGCAGCGCGGCGCGAAATTCGTCGCCGTCAACCCGGTGCGCACCGGTTATGGCGCAATCGCCGATGAATGGGTCGGCATCCGCCCCGGCACCGACGGCCTGTTCATCATGTCGTTGGTCCACGAACTGCTGAAATCGGGCAACGTCGATGTCGAATACCTGATCCGCTACACCAACTCCGGCTGGCTGGTGATCAACGACGAAGGCGCTGCCGATCACGGCCTGTTCGCGCGCGATGGCGACGGCAATCCCCTGTGCTGGGATCAAGACGCCAAAACCCTGGCCAACGCCAAATCGGGCAAAGTCGAGCGCATGGCGCTGAAGGGCGAATTCACCCTGCCCGACGGACGCAAGGCGGTGCCCAGCTTTGAAATTCTTGCGCGGCGCTACCTCGACAACCAATACGCTCCCGAACAGGTGGCGCATGTGTGCGGCCTTAAAGTCGACGACATCAAACGCATCGCCGCCGAACTGGCGCACGTCGCGTTTAAAGAAACCATCGAAATCGACCAGGAATGGACCGACTGGACCGGGCGCAAGCACGACAAGATGATTGGCCGTCCGGTATCATTCCACGCTATGCGCGGCATCTCGGCGCATTCCAACGGATTTCACACCTGCCGCATGCTGCACATCTTGCAGGTGTTGCTGGGTTCGGTCGAGGTGCCGGGCGGGTTCCGCATCAAAGCGCCCTACCCCAAGCACATCCCGCCGGGCATCAAACCCGCCGGAAAACCGGGCCAGGTCAATCCCAACACACCGCTTCCGGGCGCGCCGCTGGGCTTTCCCACCGGGCCGGAAGATTTGCTGCTCGATGCCGACGGCACGCCGCAGCGCATCGACAAGGGCTATAGCTGGGAACACCCGATCTCCAGCCACGGCATGATGCACATGGTGATCCACAACGCGTGGAAGGGCGATCCGTACAAGATCGACACCTTGATGATGTTCATGGCGAACATGAGCTGGAACTCGTCGATGAACACGGCGGGCACCATCGAAATGCTCACCGACAAAGATGAAACCGGGGCATACAAAATCCCCTTCATCATCTATTCCGACGCCTACTTTTCGGAAATGGTGCCTTATGCAGATTTAATCTTGCCCGACACCACCTACCTGGAACGGCACGATTGTATCTCGCTGTTGGACCGTCCCATTTCCAACGCCGACGCATGCGCCGACGCCATCCGCTATCCGGTGATCGAGCCGGACCGCGACGTGCGCGGCTTCCAAAGCGTGCTGATCGATTTAGGCTCGCGTCTGGGCCTGCCGGGCCTGATCAAAGAAGACGGTTCGCCCAAATACCCTGGCGGCTTGGCCGATTACATGGTCAACCATGAACGCGCGCCAGGCGTCGGCATGCTGGGCGGTTGGCGCGGCAAGGACGGCGACCAGCCGCTCAAGGGCCAAGTCAACCCCAACCAGCTCAACAAATACATCGAAAACCAGAGCTTCTGGACCCACGAGTTCGCGCCCGACCAACGCTATTTCAAGATGGCCAACAAAGGCTATCTGGACTGGGCGGCGGACATGTCTTTGCTGCCCAACAATGAACCCATCATCTTCCAGCTTTATTCGGAAGTGTTTCAAAAGTTCCGGCTGGCGGCCCAGGGCCACGGCAACGTAACGCCGCCGCCCGAACATGCCGAGCGCATCAACAAATACTTCGATCCGTTGCCGATCTGGTATGCGCCGTTTGAAGAATCCATGGTGGACGTAAAAGAGTTCCCCCTGCACGCGCTGACCCAGCGCCCCATGCACATGTACCATTCATGGGGTTCGCAAAACGCGTGGCTGCGCCAGATCACCGGCAAGAACCGCCTGTTCATCCACGAAACCTTAGGCAACAGCCTCGGCATTGACGACGACGACTGGGTGTGGGTGACGTCGCACCATGCGCGCATCCGCTGCCAGGTAAAACTGGTGGATGGCGTCAACCCGAACACGGTGTGGACGTGGAACGCCATCGGCAAACGCAAAGGTTCGTGGAACTTGGATCACGACAGCAGCGAAGCGAAAGAAGGTTTCTTGCTCAATCATTTGATTTCCGAACTGCTGCCCAAGCGTGAAGACGGCCACCGCTATTCCAACTCCGACCCCATCACCGGTCAAGCGGCATGGTTCGACCTGCGCGTCAGGATCGAAAAGGCCGACCCGTCCGAGGCCAAAGAAACATGGCCGCAGTTCCCGGTCATCGAAAAATTCGCGCAACTTCCCGACACGCCGAAGATTTTGCGCTACGGCGAAGATTTCCGCCAAAAACGCGAAAAGACCGGGCGGGAGGGCAAATAACATGACGTCCTTACCGAGCGAAACGAAAAAGAAGCTGGGGCTGGTCATCGACTTGGATACCTGCGTCGGCTGTCATGCCTGCGCCACCAACTGCAAGGAATGGAACACTGGTGGCCATAGCGCGCCACTGCCCGACTACAACCCCTATGGGGATAGGCCGGACGGCGTGTGGTTCAACCGCGTGCATTCGTTTGAAGTACGGCGCGGCAATCGCCCCAACTTGACCATCAACTTCCCGCGTTCGTGCCTGCACTGCGAAAACGCGGCGTGCGTGACGGTGTGCCCCACGGGGGCGTCATACAAGCGCGTCGAAGACGGCATCGTGTTGGTCAATACCGACAAATGCATCGGCTGCAAGCTGTGCAGTTGGGCATGCCCGTATGGCGCGCGCGAGTTCGACGAAGACGAAGGCGTGATGAAAAAATGCACGCTGTGCATCGACCGCATCTACAACGAAAACCTAGAACCCGAAGACCGTCAACCCGCGTGCGTGCTCACCTGCCCCGCTGGCGCGCGTCACTTCGGCGATTTGAACGATCCGCAATCCGCCGTGTCCCAGTTGACCGCCGCCCGTCATGGCCGCGATTTGATGCCGGAACTCGGCTACAAACCCACCAACAAGTACCTGCCGCCCCGCGCGCGCAAGGTCGCGAGCGCCGATATCGGCGCACCCGATGAACTAGAGGTCTATAAGGCCGAAGGATTCTTGGGTTGGCTCGACGACGTGCTGTCGAAATAAGGAGAGACGCAAACCATGCATCCCGCATTTTCCGTTATCTTCTTCACCACCTCATCCGGCGCGGGTTACGGCCTGTTGGCGCTGATGGGCATCTTCGGCGCGGCGGGATTGCTGCCCGCCGACCGTTGGCTCGGCTTGGCGGGCCTGTTTATGGCGCTGGCGCTGATCTCCAGCGGCTTGCTGGCCTCGACCTTTCACTTAGGCCGTCCCGAACGCGCCTGGCGCGCCATGACGCAGTGGCGTTCTAGCTGGCTGGCGCGCGAAGGCGTGATGGCGGTGCTCACCTACATTCCCGCCGGTCTTTTGGGTTTGGGCTGGGTTTGGTTCGAAGACACACGCGGCCCGTGGGCCGTAGCCGGAATCGTTACCGCGATTTTATCGTGGATCACGGTGGTGTGTACGGCGATGATCTATCGCTCGCTGCGCCCCATCCACCAATGGCACAACGATTGGACGGTGCCTGCCTACACCCTGCTCAGCTTAATGAGCGGCGCGGTGCTGATGAGCGTGCTGATCCACCTGTTCGGCGTCCACAACACCTATATCCAAGGCCTGACCGTGGTGACGCTCGCCGCCGGGTGGGGATTGAAGACGCTGTATTGGGGGTTCAACCGACGTTCCAAGGGTCTGCCCACCATCAACTCGGCGCTGGGCATCGACGCTGGCGACGTCAGCGTGTTGGAACTGCCGCACACGTCCGACAATTACCTGATGAAGGAAATGGGCTTCAAGGTCGCGCGCAAGCACGCCGACAAGCTGCGCCGCATATCGCACCTATTGGGCTTCGCCCTGCCGTTGGCGCTGTCGTTGCTGGCCATGTTCATCAGCGGTTACGGCGCAATCGCCGCCGTGATCATTGCGTGGGGGTCGTGTTCTCTGGGCATCTTGGTGGAACGCTGGTTGTTCTTCGCCGAAGCCAAACACACGGTGAACCTCTATTACGGCGCAACAAGCGTTTAACAAAAGGCCGCTCCGATAAGGGGCGGCCTTTTTAAATTACCGCAACAAACCCACTTCTTGATAATAACGCAACGCGCCCGGATGCAGCGGCGCGGCTATGCCTTCCGACACCATCGCTTCTTTGCTCAAATCCGCAAACGCCGGATGAAGGTTTTTGAAATCTTCAAAATTTTCAAAGACCGCCTTTACGATCTGGTAGGCCACATCATCGGACATTTTCAACGAAGTCATGATGACGGCCTTCGGCCCAATCGTGGGAATGGGGTTGGGGGCGCCGCGATACGTCCCCCCAGGAATGACGCCCCTGGCATAGGCTGGGTGTTTCGCCAAGAAATCATCCAGCCAATCACCGATCAACGGCACCAGCACGGCATCGCAGGTCACGGTCGCTTCCTTAACCGAAGCATTGGGAATGCCCGCAGTGAAGAAAATGGCGTCGAGATGATTGTCGCACAGCGCTTTGGATTGATCGGCGGAGTGCAACTCCCCGACCTTGGAAAAAGTCGCTTGTGTCCAACCGTGATACGCCATGATCAATTCCGTCGCGGCGCGCTGGCCCGATCCGAGGTTGCCGATGTTGATGCGCTTGCCGACAATATCTTTGAACGTCTTAATGCCGCTATCGGTGCGCGCGACAATCTGCAGCAATTCCGTATGGACGGAAAACAAAGCCCGCAAGTCCCTATCCGGCCCCGATGCGGCAAACTCGTTTTTCCCCTCCAGCGCCGAAACCTGAACGTCGGATTGCGCGATGCCAAAATCCAAATCCCCGGCACGAATGCCCTTGATGTTGTCCGCCGAACCGTTGGTCGAATCGACCGAACAGCGAATGCCGTGGTCCCGGCGACCTTTGTTCACCAAACGGCAGATGGCGCCGCCGGTCGGGTAATACACGCCCGTCACGCCGCCGGTGCCGATGGTGATGAAACGCTGCTCTGCCGCACTGGCCTGCTGCATTGACCACATGCCCAAACACACCGCCGCAACCGCGACAAAACTCCTTAATTTCATTGCCTCTGTCCCCACTTTCTACCGTTACGTCAACAGATGGCGATGCGCCAGATTGCTCATCAAATCAGCGATGCCGAAGTTCCATGGCCGCACCTTATCGGTCGTATTGACCCGGTTGGCCAGGGTACCCAACGGCGGCGCCTTGATGATGACGCGATCGCCAACCTTGTGGGTAAAAGTTCCACCATCGGCGCCGCGCGTTTTGGGCGGCCTGAACATACAGCCGGTAAACAACGCCACCCCATCGGGGTATCCATGGTGTTCGTTGACCGTTTGGCGAGCCAAGGTGATCAAGCTGCGCCCGATCTGATCCATGGAGCCGGTATCGGAAAAAATTTCGCCGTCGTCACCCTCAATGGAATACATGAGTTTCATACCCTGCACATTGGACAGGCTAAACGATTGATCGAACAGACGAATGAACGGACCGACCGCACAGGTGGCGTTGAGATCCTTGGCGCGCCCCAACAGCAAAGGACTGCGCGCCTCTACATCGCGCATGGACATATCGATGCCCAGTGAAGCGCCTTGTATCTTGCCTTCGGGGCTGATCAACAGCACCACTTCAGGTTCCGCAAACGTATCTTTCGAAGCCGGATGAATGCCAACCTCGGCTCCCGAACCGACGGCGCTTAAGGGCTGAGCCTTGGTGAACAACGCGATATCCGGTCCGAAGCCCACTTCCAAGACATAATCCCACAGCCCCTTTTCCGTCAGCGCCACACGCACCCGCTCGGCCTCCGGCGTATTGGGGCGGATTTTATCGATGGTCGTGCCCGCCGCGCCTTCGATCACTTTGACCGTCGCATTGCCGCCGTGAGCATCGGCTACGCGTTGCAGCAAACCGTTGATGAACATTGCGCCAACGGCCTTGACCGGCTGCAAATCGATAGGCGTCAGCAGGTACGGCTTGAGCGGGTCGTGCGTATCGGGAGTTGAATTCGCCAGCAAGTCGTCAAGTTTGCCCAGATGGACGCAGTTGTGAAGCGCCCTGCGCATCACCGCCAACGGATTGGGATTGCATAACAACTGCGCCACGGTCGGCACGGTGCCGGAGATATTGTGTACGCCATCTTCGCGGATCGCCACCACGCACGGCCCAGGGGATGCGCCCGGATACAAGGCCCGCCCCAGCAACGTTCCGGCATAACCGTCAGCAGGCAAAATCTGCGCCGCCGTCAATTTCGGAAACATCTTCAATTCTCCCGTAAATTTCCTGGCCATTATTCAGAAAAGCTTCAGAATCAGCTTATCACCGGAATATTGGCCATGCACCCCACCAAGTGAAAACCCCTGCAAAATTTGCAGGGGTTTGAAAAATCACCGGGTAAGAATATACGAGACTGAGCAGCCGTATTTAACCTTACTCTCTATCAGGCTATTGATTAGACTTCCCGGTTCCACTCGATGGCGCCGTCCAACAAGGCGAACATCGCTTCACTGGCCGCCACGCTATCGCGGGCGCGAATGGCGTCTAGAACCGCACGGTGGGCGCGCACGGCGTCGAACATCTTTTCAGGCTCACACCGAGGAACGCTGGTCGACAGCGTCGCTTCCATCGACGAACTCAACGAAGCCAAAAGCTCGTTGCCGCTGGCCTCCAAAATTGCACGATGAAAGCGCGTATCGGGTTCAACCATCGCCACCACGTCGGGAGCGGCGGCCGCCATCTTCTCCAGTTCCCTAGTCATGACGGCGAGCTGCGCAGCCGTCGCACGCACGGCGGCCAAGGATGCCGCCATCGGCTCGGTGGCGCGGCGGAACTCGACCAAATCTTGAAGGAAGTTGCCACCCTGGCTGCTTTCCATGCGCCACGCCATGATATCGGGGTCGAGCATGTTCCATTCCAGGCGCGGGCGCACGCGGGTGCCGGTGCGGGTACGGCTGACCAGCAGCCCCTTGGCGGTCAGCACCTTGATGCCTTCACGCAACGCTGTGCGGCTGACCTCGAACTCCGCACCCAATTCCGCTTCGTTCGGCAGAATTTCGTTTTCGCCAAGCTGGCCGGAAACGATACGCTTGCCCAATTCATGAACCACCCGTCCATGAAGGCTGCGCGACGAATACGTCCGTTGGACGTTATAAACTGCGTTCATCTTCACTGCTTGACTTGTCACAAAATGAATCCTTGTTCCCACGATCATTGCGGCGACACATATATATTTGCCCCGCGAGATCAACCGTCTCGCGTCTCGCGTTCAACCCATTCGTAGTATTTTAAGGCCACCCAGGTCTAGCCTATAAAAATTTTCCCGAAAAAGCCATCATATCTTTGCGCTACTCCTGTATTTTTAGGGGAATTTGATGGTCAAAACCAACGAAAAACCCATTAACCATATAATTTATATGGATAAGTTACGCACCTTAAGACCATTCAATTTTCAAACAATCATATGTTGAGCTAAGCCATTAAGCGCAATCTTGTAACCTTAGCGTCACTCAGGATACTCCGGAGTCGGTTTGCAGCGAACGCCCGCCCCGATGTTGATTCTCGCGTTTCTGGTCTTGATTTCCCGGGCGCGATGCCCGATACCAAGCGTCACCGTCGTTTTCCCCTCCCAGCTTAGGTTAAGCCATGACCAACAAGCCCGAAAAACCGAAAAAGACCGCCATCCGCTTCACCCGTGAGGCCGACTTCCCGCAGTGGTACCAAGAAGTCATCAAAGAAGCCGACATGGCGGAAAATTCGGGCGTGCGCGGCTGCATGGTGATCAAACCGTGGGGTTACGGCATTTGGGAAAACCTGCAACGCCGCTTGGATCAGCGCATCAAGGAAACGGGGCACGAAAACTGCTATTTTCCGCTGTTCATTCCGCTGGAACTGATCGAAAAGGAAGCCGCCCACGTGGAAGGCTTCGCCAAGGAAATGGCCGTCGTCACCCACCACCGCTTGGTGGCCAAGGACGGCAAGCTGGTCCCCGACGGCCAGTTGGAAAGCCCGCTGGTGGTGCGCCCGACCTCGGAAACGGTGATCGGCGAAAGCTTCGCCAAGTGGGTGCGCAGCTATCGCGACCTGCCGGTGATGATCAACCAGTGGGCCAACGTGGTGCGCTGGGAAATGCGCCCGCGCATGTTCCTGCGCACGTCGGAATTCCTGTGGCAGGAAGGCCATACCGCGCACGCCACCGAGGCCGAAGCGCGCCTTGAGACCGCCACCATGCTCGAAGAATACAGGAAGCTGGCCGAAGACTGGCTGGCCATTCCCGTGATCCCCGGCGAAAAGTCGGAATCCGAGCGTTTCCCCGGCGCGGTGGAAACTCACACCATCGAAGCCATGATGCAGGACGGCAAGGCCTTGCAGTCCGGCACCTCGCACTATTTGGGGCAGAACTTCGCCCACGCCGCCGAAATCAAATTCCAAGACGCCGACGGCGGCGAAAGTTACTGCCACACCACCTCGTGGGGGGTGTCGACGCGCCTGATCGGCGCGATGATCATGACCCACGGCGACGACGACGGCCTGCGTGTGCCGCCCACCGTGGCGCCGCGCCAAATCGTCATTTTGCCCATCGCCCGCGATGCCGATGCCGCCGCCCAAGTCATGCCCGCCGCCGACGCCCTGGCCGCGAAACTCAATGCCCAAGTGGCGTTCGGCAACCCGGTGCGCGCGTTTGTCGACAAACGCGACATCGGCG
>Ga0299912_10001261_pt1 | contig 20511 bp, 23 predicted proteins | sample RVTome_2_FD_207667 | JGI IMG/M metagenome (GOLD analysis project Ga0299912, IMG submission 207667) | Soil microbial communities from uranium-contaminated site in the Upper Colorado River Basin, Wyoming, United States - RVT95D214 (version 2) ... | reverse complement strand
ATTTAGTTGATTTCTCTAAGGTTTTAACGCTCGACATCAACATATAAACGAGATTTAAATCAATTGAAGTATATGTACGAGAATCGCGTATATAAACAATACAAGCCCTATAGAAAAGTGAAAAATCGCCATTTAATTATTTTTTAGTAGAAGCATAAAAACTAAACATTTTCTTATTTTTCGTTTCTGACACTATCAAAATTTATTCATAACGTAACATTACAAGTTATAATGAAAAAACGCTTAGAGCTACGAACTGGTGAAAGAGTAGTCTTAAGACACGTTAAAGAGTCCGATAAAGAAGGTGTGTGGCATAACTTTAACGAAGTGTTAAAAGAAGGAATGTATTTACCAGTTTTTACTCCAGTCTTAACACACTCAGAAAAAAGTTCTTGGTACGAAAACATTAAAAGAGATAAGGAATTGTGTATTGTCGCAGAACTACTTGATAAAAAAAGTGGTTTTACCATAGTGGGACAATGTGAAATTTCCAATTTAGAATGGGAGGCAGCTACACATGTTGGGAGTCTTGGAATAATTATAGCGAAAGACTATAGGAATTTAGGTATAGGAACTAATTTAATAGATTTCGCAATTCGGGAATCAAAAAATTTGAATAATAAAGAGAAAATAATATTGAGTTGTTTATCTACAAACGAACGTGCGTTATTTATCTACAAAAAACTAGGTTTTCAAGAAGTGGGCGTCAGAAAACAACAATTCTACATGAATTCTACGTATTACGACGAAATTTTAATGGAACTTTGGATTGACGATTACTTAAATAATCCCGATTTAACATAGTTTTCAAATTAAATCTAAAACATTTGTAATTTAAAAAAAGGATTCTGCAATCTCAGCGGTTTTATTCCCAATTTTTAGAATAACTTCGTTAATTTTATTGATGATCTCTTTTTGCTGCTCAATGGTGGTGATAGTTTCGAAAATCTCTTCTTTGCTCATTTGTTTTTTACTAATTTCCAAATTAATAGGATGTAGGGTTGAAATAATCTCTTGAACGGTTTCAAAAAGTATTGTTACTGACTCGCTCATAAACATCTTCACCATACTAGCTAACATTATATCCTTTGTTTTCTTTTCGGAGTACTGCCCTTTATCTGCCAATTTTGCCGACGAAAATTGTTTTAGTTGAGTTAATATTAACGAGCCTTTTTTTTGAATTATTAAGTTAAACTGACTCCCTCCTGAGCTTACTTTTTGTATAGGAACTTTACTAATAAAGCCATTTTTATCAAGTTTGCTAACCAAATGATACAGTTCCTTTTCGTCGACATTAGGTTTTGAAAAATGAATTATACCTAGAAAATCTCTAATGTTAGGAACTTGACAATAGGGATTGGAAGATATATATTCTAATATTTTAAACATTTTAAAAAACTTTTCTAAGTTCATAAATCAACTCATGTAAAAAATGATTTACTAATATTAAATTTAAATTTTCAGAATTTAAATGTTTTGATAATTTAAATATGACTTCCACATATTATGAAGTTTTAATTTAAAAGTTTTGATTCAACGAAATTTAAATTTTTATTTTTAGTAGTATTCCCTTTAAGATGTCATTTTAATATATTCATAAAATTGGGAAGTCATAAAATAACAGTTTTTTACAATTGTAAAAGTTTAAAAATGAATTCTTTAACTATTTATCTATTAATTAAAATTAATTAAAAAAATTTATACAAAAAAAAAATTAAGAGTTGAAATTAAAAAATGGCTGAGGAAGAAAGCTTTCTAAATGCTAAAGCATTAGTGGTTGATAACGGAACTGGTATTTCCAAAAATGGATTTGCTGGTGAAGATCAACCCCGATCTGTATTTCCAACTCTGATTGGATATCCTAAGTACGAATCAATCATGACTGATGTCGAACATTACACTCGAGAGTATTACATCGGAGAAGAAGCGATGCAACTCAAAGGTGTTCTAAAATTAATGTTCCCAGTAGAGCACGGTATTATCGAAGATTGGACTGCCATGGAAAAGATTTGGCACTATACTTTTTACACCGACTTAAGAATCGATCCTTCCGAACACCCCGTATTACTAACTGAAGCACCATTAAACCCAAGACCTAACAGAGAAAAAATGGCAGAAATCATGTTCGAGACATTTAACGTTCCCGCACTTTACGTAGCTATGCAGGCAGTATTATCCCTTTACGCGTCTGGTCGTACTACCGGATGTGTAATAGATATTGGTGATGGTGTATCTCACGTCGTTCCAATATTCGAAGGATTTGCTCTAAGCCACGCAATTCAGAGAATTGACCTTGCAGGTAGAGACATAACGACGTATTTACAGAGACTATTAAGACAAAAAGGATATTCATTTACTACATCAGCAGAAAAAGAAATTGTCAGAGATATTAAAGAAAAACTCTGCTACGTAGCAATTGATCCTGAGAAAGAAATGATGCTCAGCAAAAAAGTAGCTGGAATGGAAAAAAGCTACATGCTTCCAGACGGAGAGACTATTAATGTAGGCGTTGAAAGATTTTTAGCTCCTGAATGCTTCTTTAATCCATCCGTCATAGGAAAAGAATTAGAACCCTTAGACGATGTCATCGTAGGAGCGATTTCTGAATGTGATGTCGACTTAAGAAGGGATCTTTATAGCAATATTGTACTCTCTGGTGGTTCTACTATGTTCCCTGGTATTAAGGAACGATTAACCAAAGAAATTAAAGAACAAATACCAGAATCTGTCGACGTAAAAATCATCGCTCCTCCAGAGCGAATGTATTCCGTTTGGATTGGTGGCTCAATTCTCGCTTCTCTTAAGACCTTCCATAGAATGTGGGTCACGCGAAGAGAATATAAAGAAATGGGTCCACAAGTTATTCACAGATGTTTCTAAACCTATTCGAGCATAATTTAAATAATTAAAAAAAAAATTTTTTTACCTTTTATTTTTAATTTTGTCTTACTTTTAATGGATTTAAAGTTTTAAATATAAATTTATAATTCATTTTGGAGATTTCTTCTTTCCATTTCTTCAGTTCTTTTCATTATAATCGATGAAAAGCCAGTTAAAAAGGAGGTTCAAGTTGAAAAGGGATTGTTTCGAATGGCTCGGACAAGACTTGATAATCTCACGGAAGAAGAAATCATGATTTCGAAGGATAAGAAAGTTTGTTTGGTATGTAAAAACATTATATCGAAGGTTAATTATCTATGCTCTAAATGTGGCGCATGTTATTGTATTAATTGCGTGAACGCGTTAACCAACGCAGAGAACGCGTGCTGGGTCTGCTACACTCCTTTTGATGAGTCAAAACCGTAAATACCCTTTAAAAAATCCGATGAAGAGATTAAACGGGAAGCCTCGGAAAAACCTTATAAAAAATAGAAGCAAATATTTAAAAAAAGAATTGAATTTAAGAATGGATTAATTATTCTTGTGCCTGCGGTTCTTTCTTTACGCATCGTAGCCCAGTGTTTATTAATGATGATAGACATCCATTACAATATTCACATTCAACAGTTCGATTTCCAATCCCTTTTAACCACCTATTTGGTAAATCAGGTTCTCGAATCAAAGGTCTGCTGAAGGCTATTAAATCTGCACCTTTTTCTTTCAAAATCTGCTCTACCAAGTCAAGTGAATTTATTCCACCTACAACAATTACGGGAATATCAATTTCTTTTTTAATTTCTTTAGCAAAAGGTAGATTATAGGCCGGATTATTTTTAGTACCAACGAACATACGACTTTCTGGTATAAATGTAGCTTTCCAACCAAGTTCTTTTTTACTAAGTTTACACACCTCCCACATACCACCACTAACTTCAATAGCGGCAATACCCAGTTCTTCCAACTTCTTTGCAATTTTTTTAGACTCTTCAATTGTAACGCCCCCTTCTAAAAAGTCAACCCCATTCATTTTTATCAAAATTGGAAAGTCTCTACCTACTAATTCTACGCTTCTTTTATAAATATCTTCGACAAATCTTACTCTATTTTCTGTACTTCCTCCATAATCATCTGAACGCTTATTTGTATAAGGAGATAAAAATTCACTAATTAAATATCCATGAGCACCGTGAAGTTGTACTCCATCAAATCCAGCTTGCTTTGCTCGTCTAACTGCTTGCGCAAATGCTTCTATTGTTTGCTTTATATCCGCAAGAGTCATTTCTTTTGGCATTTTGTTAGTCAAGCTTTCTAAGATAGCAGAAGGGGCTAAAGTGCTTTCAAGGTGGCGAGATTGACGACCACAATGAACTATTTGTTTAATAACTTTGCATCCGTGACCGTATTCATGGACTATATCTGCAATTTTCTGTAAATTAGAGATTAATTCATCATCATAGATTCCCATCTGCTTGTCAAAAGAAATTCCACTTTTCTGAATATATGTATAACCAGTAATAATTAACCCAACACCCCCTTCTGCCAACTTTTTGTATAGTTCTATAAGCTGATCGGTCACATGGCCTTCTTCAGTAGCCATACCTTCATAAGTTGCAGATCTCACAAAGCGATTTTTAATTTTTAAGTTGCCTATATTTATTGGTTTAGAATACATAATATTATTTCTTACAGTGGATTTCATTATTTTTTAAATCTAATATAACAAGATAATAATTTAACTTTTAAATTTTTGCACAATAAAACGCATAAATCATTCGATTCTTTATGTAGAATAGTCGTAAAATTCAAAAAACATAAGAATTTACATAAATTTATTTTTTAACAGAAATTTTCATGACCTAAAAATGAGTAATCCTAACAAAGATTACCAAAAGATCTTTTTTTGGGTAAATCAAGAAGATATTGAACGCAAACTCGAAGAAATTAAGAAAACATTAAAAATTGATAGAATACCGACCGCAAGAGAACGACAATGCGAAGCATTAAGCCCTAATATCAAAATAATGCACATACCTCCTGAAGTGTGGAGCAAAAGTTGTTATAGGCAAGGTTCGTGGTATCGAAGCTCAACATATTCTAAAAAGCACTTAATAGTTTCCAATTTCGACCTTTCTTTCTTAAACTCAGTTAAAGCGGGTGTTATAAAAAAAATAAAGATAGATACATATCCGAACTTACCAAAAGAAAAATGGATGCAGCTACTGGAAACTGATTCGTTTATAAATCGAGCTCCTAGCGAATGGTTTCAATTATTGGATCGAGAAATTCCTGTTTTTAATAATTTTATTGACCGAAATCGCATGAATGTATCAATTGAAGAGTTGTTAAAAATGCATTCGGCGAATCACGCAAATTTTCTTCTATCGCGTGGAGAAACTTTTCTAACGTGCTTATACGACGGTGAGAATATCCCGAGCTCCCTATTTCCACAAGAATTTACTTGTTCAGCTTGTTTAGAACTTTTTGGCGTTTTAGGGAATCAACTGCAAAAGAAAATAATAAAAAAATGTCCTGGATTGAAATACGTAACAATGAACGAGAACGAATATTTCTTTGCGCTATTGAAGTAGAAGTTCTTAGTAAATTTAAATAAGTTCTAAAAACACCGTCAATGTTTGTTTAATTTGCCTAAATTAAATTATCAATTAATGACGAAATCACTAAAAATAAATAATGTAAAAAGATAATATTTTTAAAAGTTGCACTAAAAATTATGAGAAAAGATTATTCTTGGTTGGGACCGTACGAAATTATAAAAGACGATTTTGCCAAATTTGCTAAGTTTTGTACTTTAGAAGCTAGTGTTAACAAAAAAAATTTAAAAGAGTCAGGAAAGCCGGATAAGGTAGTTGTGTGGAATTTCATTGAAAATCTCAGAGACAACATAATTGGTATAGGAGGCTATAAGACAATTTTGATTGGGTACGAGAATCACGAATTTTTGACTTTATTTCAACAACTTAACCAACATTTGTGGAAAATTTTCTATTCGAAATTTAAAACAACCATTTTAATTGTTCCATTATCAGAAGCAGCGAACGCAGGGTTATACGATCGCAATTGTTTGAGAGAACAATTTCCTGGACCTAACAACGGAAATGCTCCAGGTTATCAAGTTGGTTCCTTTGATAACAATCAGATTGGAGGATGGAAATGGTTTAGCTTAATTTTAGACGAAGAAAATTGGAAAAAAGAATGGGATTTAGAATATGTCCCAGAAAAAATGGATATAAAGGAAATGCAATTGGAAAAAATAGCGCCTAAATATTATAAGAATTACGCTTATTTGAAAGGAAAATGGAAAGAAGACAAAAATAGCCGCTCAATTTACGGAAGACCTTCTGGCTGTAAGACGATCCCTAGAAGATTCAGCGTGCCGGTTGTTCTTGACGATACCATTCAAGAGTACGAAAACTTTATCAGAATAATTTTAAAAACTTTGAAGACACAATGGATATTGAGCGTGTGGAATATTATTTCCTTTGAACATAAAATTTCTGAGAAAAATATTTTCTTGGCAATGAAACCAGAAATTAACATCAATATTGGGTGGATTGAGACCAATCCTTTGGGCGAAAAGGAATGGGGCGAAAAAGGTAAAAACCTACATCGCCATATCGATAATGTGTACAATATTAGAGTAAGTTTACCAGAGAAGTATAAATTAAAATTACCTCTTTACATTAAAAAGAAATTAAATCCGTTTTGGAACGGATCTGCTGATGGAATTATTGATGTAATATCAGAACCTTACTCGAGACTCTTAGATCTTCTCGTTTATAAATTAGAAGAACTCTTGGGATTTTCTGAAAAAGAACTATTGCACGTTATAAGTATAAAGCAAGAATCAGATTCAATTGAAACGTCTATTAATAACGGCGAAATCGAAAATCCTAAAGAAAAATCCGCCGAGAAAGATTAAAAAAATTAATTTGATTTTACATTAATGGATATATTATTATGAAATTTTCATTATTTTAAAGTATTTAGTAAGAGTAGAAAACATTTTTAATAACGTTCAGACATTAATTAAGGATATTGCTTTTTCTACGTCTACGTTGAAATAGGACTGAACGATTTCTAATAAAAAATTTAAAAACTGCTTTTGTATTTTAATACCAAATTTTTTTTCCAATTCATTTGAAATTTTTAACGAGAATACTTTTTCCTTATTAACAAGATCGTCAAGAAAATTAACAACGAGAACATTCTCTTCAATTTTTTCTCGATTTTCTTTCTTAATTTGAATTTGATTATTAATGTAATCTGCGATAAATTGAGCTAAATTATACGCTTTAAAAATTTCATTTTTAATGAAAATCAGCCCCATAGAAGTTTGTTCCGTCAAAAAATTATTAACAATTTGCTTTTCTACTTTTAATTTTTTAGGATCAATGATCTTTTGCTGATTTTGAACGATTTCGTTATTTTCAAAAATCATATAATTCTTGTATTTTTTTTTGTTTGCCTTATATTCTTCCACGGATCCTACATCGATATTAGTTTCAAAATAATTTTCCGTTATATATTTAAAAAAGTTCAGAATGTATTTGTATAAAAACTTTTGATCAGAAAGAATTAAGACTTTTTGTTTTGTAAAAATAGCTTTTAAAACATATGCTATCATCATTGCAGGTAAATTTAATTTGATAAGATCTCCATCTAAAAATCCTTTTTCAGGAATCATTTCTTTTTCTAATTTAGTTTTGGGCGTTATTTCAGGGATTTCTACTTGATAATCTGTAGTAAAATAATCTCGAACAGCCAAATTCTTATCAATATATGCAATAAAAGTATGTTCACAAATTGTATTACTAGCAATATTAACTGCAACAACACCTCGAGATACGTTTTTAAAAGTAACCTCCGATACTTCAATATAGCCCCATTTACTGCAAATTGGGCATCTGATTTGTATTTTTGACATAATTTGGTACTATGAAATCTTGAGGTGATTGGAATTTGGAAGTTAAATTTTTTTTTAAAATAGATCTTTTAACAAAAATAATATCATCTTTAGGTTTAAAAAATTATTTACATAAAAAATCAAAGAAATATCAAATAATGAAAAATTAGAAAAAAAGAAAAATTATCTTACTTTAGGTATTGTTCTTTAGATCTGTACCGAACTTTGACGAGTAAGTCTCTTAACTCTAATTTATCGCTATCTGATTTAACATACTTTTTCTTAGTACCTTCTGAAAGAGGAAAGGTTTCCATTTTATTACCTTGGAGAGAGACCATTTTTCCCCAATCACCCGCAATAACAAGTTTAATGGCGGCTAATCCAAACCGTAAGCCAAGAATTCTATCGAACGAATTAGGTGTACCTGCTCTCATTGTGTGACCTAATACTACGCTTCTACATTCAAAATCTACTTTATTCTTCTTAAATTCTATTTTTAAATCTTCTCGCAAATCTAATTCTTTTACTAAGACATTTGAAATGTTCAATGCAGGTAAAACGGGATTTCCAAAAGTGTCTTTAGGCAAATTATCGATCGTTTCTTTTGTGATAGTTTTAAAGTCTCGCTTTAACGATTCCATTGTTGGGTAAGCGCCCTCGGAGCACGCAATTATATGATACACGTATCCTGCGTTTATTCTTTTTTTGAGAATTTCGACAATATCTTTTTCAAAATCAAAAGGAGTTTCAGGTATTAAAATGATATCCGCCCCACCAGCTATCCCGCTGTATAGGGTTAAAAATCCCGCGTCTCTACCCATGATTTCTATTATAAATATTCTTTGATGAGATCTTGCCGTAGTAGTTAAATTATCTAATGTGTTAGAAGCTAATTGTACTGCGCTCCAAAAACCGAATGTGTAATGCGTTCCAGCTATATCGTTGTCAATTGTTTTTGGTACGCCTACTACTTTTGCTTTTGCGTATCTATACATTTTATCAGCTACTCCTAACGTATCATCTCCTCCTATTGCTATTAACGCGTCGATACCGAGATCTTTAAATTTAGCTGCTAACTCTTTGCTAATTTTCTCTTCTAAAGCTTTTTTTTCTGCTTCGTTTTTAGCTTTAGAAACGTCTTTAAAGGGATTTGTTCTACTCGTGTATAAGATCGTTCCTCCTTCTGTATGAAGATCGTCGTTATCTGCTACTTTTAAAGGTCTAACAATATTTTCGATAAAACCTTTCCAACCCTTCTCGATACCAACGATCTCTATACCTTCGTCAAATGCTTTCAGCATAATTCCGTATAATACGCTATTTAATCCGGGGCAATCTCCACCACCCGTCAAAACGCCTACTTTTTTTAAAACCATTTAAATCACTTAAAATTTTATTAATATGGGTATGTAATTTAAATTTAAACATTTAAATTTAAATGTTATCTTTACAATCGAAATTTATTTTTTCAAAAGAATACTTTGATTTGTCTACGGGGATAATATAACTGCCTCCATTTGTATCCGTTATTTTTAATGTAAATTTAAATTCAGCGTTCATGGCATTTTGAAGATCTTTTAGGATATCTGCTACAATTTTTTTTTCCGGATCGTTATCTTTAAGGTTTTTATAATAAATTTTAACAGCGTCTTCAAACCTAAATAAAATCCCCTCGATATTAGTATAATAGAAACCAGCGCTAGGTCCGGGCTCAACTTGTAATTCTAATTCAGGAATTTCAAGCTTTGCAGTAGGAGATCTATACACTTTTGATTTAAGGTCTTCTTCGTTCGTAATTCTTAACGTCATAATTCCTGATTCAATTCGGGTTGTTAATGGAATAATATCGTTTTGATGGAAATTACATTTATTACATTCAAATTTAATAATTATTACTTTATCTTTATCAGGCAAATCGTATTCTGCTTTTTTAACCGTCACATCGCCTTCTTTACAAGCAGGGCATTTGAATCCCGTGAAATCTTCTTCAGTTTCTTTTGCTTTATATGACATTTTGTAAATAAAGTTGTAATATATATTATAAAAAGATAAGTTTTTTTTCAATTATTTTTCTAAAAATTGCTTTTACTTATCTATTTTATTCGAAAAATTTTTATCCATTGAAATTTTCTAAATTGTTAATATTATATTGATTTTTTTACAAAAAATTACCAATAATCGAAGTCGAGAATTAATGCGAACCAAGAGAAAAGAGCAGAACGCTTTAATTCAATACAATATATTATTGGTAATTATCTTAATTTCGTTATTAGTAGTACTTGTAGTACTTATTTTATGAAGTAGCCAATAAGAACTTCTCTTTCTCGTTTTTTATTGGCTGTATGGGTGAATAATAAAATGATAAAAGTTGGGAAAAAATTGGTGGAAAACGAAAAAACCGAAATAATCGAAATTTCGATGTATGGCCGAGGAGGTCAAACAGCAGTTACAGCAAGTCAATTATTGGCTGAAATGGCTTACGAAAAAGGATTTAATGATGTTATTGCTATACCAATAATTGGTGCTGAAAGAAGAGGGGCTCCAGTTATGGCGTTTGCAAAATTATCGAAATCTAAAATAATAAAGACTTACGATAGCGTAGTAAATCCCGCTTATATATTAATTTTTGATACCTCTTTGTTGGAGATCCCAAAAATCCGCGAAACTATTAAAAAGGGCGTATCTTTAATCGTTAATAGCCCAATCCCAGTTGATAAATCCCTATTACCGGAACACATTAAAATATACATTGTTGATGCTACTGGAATATGTATTAAAAGAGATTTCATGCATTCCAGTGGTCCAATATTAAACATTCCAATGTTAGGAGCCTTTGGAAAAGTTTCGGGATATTATGATTTGGAAGCAATGGAAAAAGTTTTTAGAGTGGAATTTGGAGAAAAGAAGTTAGAAAAAAATATGTTGGTTGCAAAGGACGCATACGAATCAGTTAAAGAGGAGGTTTAAAAAATGGCAGATACAGAAAAATGGAAAGCAATAAATAAATCAAGAGATAAACGCCCTAAACTTCAAGAATATAAGAATTGGAAAGAATTATCGCCAATTCCTATTTCATTACCTATAGATGGTTCAATCGGTATCACAGGAGATTGGAGAACTTTCCGACCAATAATTAACGAAGGATGCAATAAGTGTGGGATTTGTTGGATGTATTGTCCAGAAGCTGTAATTTCAAAAAAAGAAGATGGCTCGTTTGAAATTAATTACCTTTATTGTAAAGGATGTGGCATATGCGCTAAAGAATGCCCTACTAAAAACATTGAAATGAAAAGAGAAGATGATCTTAAAAATGATTAAATCGAAGCAAAAAGATTTTATTCAGAAAAAGGAAACAAAAATAATTAAAGGAAACGAAGCAGCCGCTTTCGCAGCTAAATCGGCTAGAGTTCAGGTTATCAGCGCGTATCCAATTACGCCACAAACGACCGTTGTTGAAAAATTATCTGAATTTGTCGATAACGGTTTAATGCCTGGTACCCAATATATTTTAGTTGAAAGCGAACATAGCGTAATGGCATGCGTGATAGGTGCAAGTATCGCGGGAACGAGAACTTTTACAGCGACATCAGGTCAAGGCATATTTTATATGCACGAAATGCTTCATTGGGCTGCGGGAACAAGGCTTCCAATCGTAGTAGCGATTGCTTCGAGAGGACCAGCGCCACCCTGGAACATTTGGGCAGATTTTACTGACGTGACAAGCCAAAGAGATACCGGGTGGATGATGAGTTTTTGCTCCGCCCATCAAGAAATTTTTGACGATATTTTAATGTCTTATAAAATTTGCGAAGATTCCGACGTTTTATTACCTAAATTTGTTGCTTACGGAGGTTTTGTTTTATCGCACACTTCTAAACCGGTTATAATCGAAGATCAAGACGCTGTAGACGCGTATCTCCCACCATTGCCCGACGAAAAAGGTTGGCCACACATTTTTATAGATCCAGATCGCCCCATGATGCATGGAAATTTAATAATGCCCTCCGGATTTTACGCTGAATTTCGATTGAAAATACACGACGCAATGATCAAGGCAAAAAGTAAAATTACAAGCGCTGCAAGAGAATTTGATCGCGTTTTTGGGAGAAATTACGGTAATGGTTTAATTCAGGAATATAAAATGGACGATGCTGATGTAGGTGTTGTTATTTACGGTGATTTAGCGTTACAAATGGAAGAAGCTGTAAATCAAGTGAGAGAAGAAGGGTATAAAGTCGGAATGGTTAAATTGAGATATTTTAGACCTTTTCCAACGGAAGATATTGTAAACGCGTCAAAAAAAGTGAAGATTTTAGGAGTAATTGATAGAGCTACAGCGTTCGGATCGCAAACGGGAGGTCCAATAAGCGGTGAAGTAAAAAGTGCGCTTCATAACATAAAAGGCGCTCCCGAAATATTACCAATAATTGCAGGATTAGGCGGTCGCGAAGTTTCTCTTGAACAACAAAAGGAACAATTAAAGATTTTAATTAAGATTAACGAATCTGGAGAATTACCAAAGGATTTAATTCACGGTACTCTCTGGCATGGAAAATTAGAGGTGAAATAATAATGGTATCTTTAAAAGAAGTTATGGAAGATAAAATTGCTTGTAAAGAGCATTTTCTTCCGGGAAATTCGTGCTGTGCTGGGTGTGGTCTTGAGATTGCACTTCGATGGGCTATGAAAGCTTTAGGGCCAAAAACTGCGTTAGTCACTCCAGCTTGCTGTTTGAACGTAGTAATTGGATTATGGCCAAGAACAGCTCCCGACTTTCCGTTTATTAATATGGCGTTTGCTGCGGGCGCTGCCGCTGGAACCGGATTCGATGCAGCTTTTAAGGCTAAAGCGGCAAGGTTCCCTAACCAAGGTTGGGACGAAATGACAACTTTGGTTTTTGCTGGCGATGGTGGTACGAGTGACATAGGTATTCAAGGCTTAAGCGGTGCTGCTGAAAGAAACACAAACATAATTTATTGCTGTTACGATAACGAAGCTTACATGAATACAGGCGTTCAGAGATCGTCAAGTACTCCGCACGGAGCAAAAACAACTACTACAATATATGGAGAAAAAAGATATAAAAAGAACGTTCCAGCTATATTGAGAGCGCACGAAATCCCATACGTTGCAACTTGTAGTATTAGCGAACCTTTAGATATTTACGAAAAATTTAAGAAAGCTAAATCTATTAAAGGTTGCAAATACATTCAAATCTTAGCGCCGTGTCCTCCCGGATGGGGTATTCAGTCAGAAGATGCAATTGAAGTAGCGAGGTTGGCGGTTAAAACTGGTGTTTGGATTTTATACGAATACGAAAAAGGAATATTAAAGTTGTCAAAAAAGAGCAAACCGCTGCTAGATCCGTCAAAGAGATTACCTCTTATAGAATATCTCTCGATGCAAAAGAGATTCGCTCATATTTCCGAAAAAGAAATCATAGAGCTACAAGAAAGAATTGATTTCGACTGGAAAAAAATTGACTCTGAAGTGAAGTGCATAGTAGAACAACCTAAAATAATTTAAATGTTTCTAATTTATTATTTCTTGCTTTAAGTTCAAAAAAATGTTCTTTTATTAAGTTTAAATTTTAATAAAGTTCTGGAATTATATTATATGGGTTTCCTAATTCGAATACCTAAAAAATATTTAGAGAATTTAGAACAAATTAAGTATTTGTTTGAAATAGCTGTTGATTATATATTAAGTGGAAAACTTCTGGCTTTCCCGACCGATTCGGTGTACGGAATTGGGGGCGATCCGTTAAGTTCAGAAGTAGTCGAAAAGTTATACACCATAAAATATCGCGATCGAAACAAAGGATTATTGCTATTAGTTTCCGATTTCGAAGAAGCGTCAAAAATTGCTGAATTTAACGAGGTAGCTAAAGTTTTAGCTGAAAAATATTGGCCTGGACAATTAACCTTAATTTTAAAAAAGAAGGCCCAAAACATTATACCTCCTGAAGTAACAGCAAATCAAGATACTATTGGATTAAGAGTTCCTGACAACGAAATTGTATTAGAAATTTTAAAAATCTTAAAGTCAAAGGGCAAATTTGGGGGTATTATTGGAACATCAGCTAACTATTCAGGAGAAGAACCTTCTGTTACCGGAGCCGAAGTCGCAAAAACTTTTTTAGGAACTATTGACTTAATAATTGACAGTGGAGCGTCAAAATCAAAAATACCAACAACTATTGTAAATTGTACTCAAAATAAAATAAACTTTTTGAGAATCGGAGTTATTGACGAAACATCTATTAATGAGTTCTTAAAATCCAAAGGTCATTGAGTGGTTTAAACGAAAGACTTTAATCTTTTAATCTCTACTTCGAGATTTAACGAAATAAACGCAAAAGCAGAATTATGGTTCACGTTATTGATTTGTGGAGATAAGTATCCTATTATTTCAGATTTAGAATTTTCAGGATTGATTGTTGCCCTAACCAACTTAGACGTTGTTGCTGTAATAAAAAAATTTAAAAGCATTTTGAAAAACGATCCGGAATTTTTTCAATATATTTTAAAGATCGTACCAATTAATTTTGTATGCGAAACCAACATTGAAGTAATAAAACAAATAGTTCAACAAAAATATTTCGAGTTTCTAAAGCCAAGCGAATCCTTTAAACTTAAACTAAAGAGAAGAAAAAACGAATTAATAGAAAGAGATCAATTTATTAATGTGGTTACAAAAAACATTAATAATAGAGTTGATCTTAGTAACCCGGATAAAATTATTAGAATAGAAGTTTTAGGTAATTTTAGTGGTATATCTTTTTTAAAACGGGACGATATTATAAGAATTCCTATTAAAGCCGATTAGATTTCATATTTTTTCTATACTTAATAAAGCCATTTTTTCGCAAATCAAATCGTACAGCGCATTAAAGCTTAATTCAAGTATATTATTATTTAATACCATATTATCGAAAGAATTTAGAACAACATTTATTTGATTATCTGAAATTTCAAAAAAGTTTTTAATTCTGTTTAGTTTTTCTAAACTTTCGTAATTAAGGTTAAATTCGAGCTCTGTGGCGTCAAAATATTCAACAACTTCGTTGTTAATTGAAATTAAATTATTTTCGCTCGAAATAATGCAATAACTTAATCTTTTTTTCTTTAAGTATTCAATAGTAATTCCAAAAGCTTCGACTGCGTTTTTTATTTGTCGATTTGACGCTAAATATAACAAAAGTTCAATGTTTTTTTTATTTGAAATGTTTTGGTTATTAAAATATGCTTTTTGGACGTAATAACAAGCAACAAATATGTGATCTTCGTTTAAAACGAAGGTATCAGAAAAAAATTGTAAAATAGAATCAATGTATTTGTTTTGGATTTTCTCGGAAAAATTTTTTAAAAAATCAACTATATCTGACTCTTTCTTTATTTTTTCTTGGGTCGTAATTTTACTTAAATCAATATCTATTTGGTTAATTCCAGCAAAGAAATGCATTTTTAAATCTGGAATCTTAAATTCCCTGATAATCATACTGGCAAACCCCAATAAAACCAATTTGGCATTAGATTAAATTGAATTTTAATAAAAATTACTACGATTAAGAACATAAATAAATACATAGTAAATATCCAATCTTTTAGAGAGAATTTTAGGGCGTAATAATAAGTGCGTTCTTTAATACTTCCAAACGCTCTTGATTCAAGAGCTTCTGCTACGTTAAAAGCTCTTTTAATTGAACACACTATTAATGGAACCAACAGGGGAAATAGGTTTTTTATTTGATTTATTAAACCTTTTTGTTGCATTTCATATCCTCTACTTTGTTGTGCGTCTAAAATGTATTGAGCTTCAAGCGCAATTGTAGGAACAAATCTAAAAGCTAAAGAAAAAGAAAAAGCGTATGGATAGGGTACTCTCATCGATATTAAAGATAAAGCTAACTCGTTTGGATGAACCGTTAAAAAGAAAATTGAAAAAGCAGATATCATAATGAAAATTCTTAAAATCATTGCAATAGCGTAGGATAAAGACAAAAAATAAGTGTTTATAATTATTATTAAAATTATAAGGAAAGAGAGCCCTTTTATGCTGTTAAACCAGTCTCTAATCATCTTTCCGATAAAAATTATTGGAATTAACGATAAAAATATTAATAACAATGGAATTATGTTCGTAAACATCAACGCTGCAATTGAATAAAAAATAGAAAATAATAGTTTTGTTCTTGGATCTAAATTGTGAATAATCGTGTTTTTTTTTCGAAATTTGAACGCTTGTAATAACTCTAAAGACATCTCTTTTGAACACCTTATGTACTAACTTTTTTATTCTGTAAATAATTTTCAAGAAAAATTATCATGTCGTTTTTAAACCGTATATCTTTAGGACACTTAATGCCTATTGAGTTCAACGCTGTATTAAATTTAGTTATTTGAGGTAATACCAACGAACATTTGTTTATTAGAAATTCTTTGGTTAATAGTTCTTCGGTAGGACCATCTGCAATTATTTCTCCATTTGCCATTAAAATTATACGAGGCACATTTTCAATAGCGAATTCAATATTATGAGTAACTATAACAATCGTTTTCCTTTTTTTAATTTCGTTTTTTATCAAATCCGTAAAAAATTCTATCTCTTTAGCATCTTGACCTAACGTAGGTTCGTCAAACACCAAAATATCGGGATCTCTACATACTATCGAAGCTAACGCTAATTTTTTTGTTTCACCACCAGATAGAGTTAATGGAGATCTCTCTTTATATTTGCCTAAATTAAAAGTATTTAATACCATTTCAGTTTTACCTTGAACTTCTGATTTGCTTAAATTTAGATTTTTTAGCGAAAATTTTATTTCGTCTTCTACTGAGTTAGAAAAAAGTTGATGATTTGGATTTTGAAAAATTATGCCAACTGTTTTAGATAGTTTTCCTACGTTTTTCGATTTAATGTTTTCTCCGTTAATATAAACGTTACCTTTTTGAGGACGAATCAATCCATTAAGTGTCCTAATTAAGGTAGTTTTACCCGCTCCATTCATTCCCATTATACCAATTAATTCGCCCTCATTTACCGATAGATTGATGTTTTTTAAAGCCGTTGTTCCGTTAGCATAAGTATAATATACATTTTTTATTACAATCTTTGGTGTTTCATTAATCGTTATTATCACCTTTAATTAAACCCATTTTTCAAAAAATTCCATAGCTTCGGGAATAGAAGCTGGAATTTTGTCTTTATAGAGATTTTTCTCTTTGAGTCGTCGCGCAATAGAATATATTAAAGGTTTGTTTATGTGGATCTTATCGAAATTATTTCCATTAATTACATTCTCTTTTAAATCGTGTTCTATTATCTTACCTTCGTTAATTAAAATAATTTCGTCAACAAATGGCATTATTAAATCCAATCGATGTTCGCTAATTATAATTGTTATTTTTTGGTCAAGTTGAATTTTTTTCAATAAATTAATAATTTTTTGAGCCATATACGGATCCAATAGAGCAGTTGGCTCGTCCATTATTAAAACTTTAGGTTCAAGCGCTAAAATCGAAGCAATTGCGACCCTCTGTTGTTCTCCTCCACTTAATTCAAAAGGCGCTTTATCGAGTAAATGTTCGATTTCAGTGACTTTCACGCATTCTTTAATTCTTTTTTCCATTATCTCTTTAGGGACTCCGATATTTTCTAAACCAAACGCAATTTCGTGTTCCACATCTAACGATATTAACTGATTTTCAGGATTTTGAAATACAATTCCTATTTCTGTAGACAATTCTGAAATAGGCGTTTCAACGGTGTCTTTTCCGTTGACAATAACATTACCTTTGTAAAATCCGGCATAAAATTGAGGAATTAATCCGTTCATGCTTTTAATTAAAGTTGTTTTACCTGAACCCGTTTCTCCCGCTAATAATATGAATTTGTTTTTATTTATTTCTAAATTGATATTCTCTAGTTGATAATTCGGGTTTTTCTTGTATCGGAAATAGAAGTTATTATATTTGATTATAGAATCTGGCATAAAATTATTATAGTTTATTAGAATTTTTATTTGTTTAAAACTTGTTTTATTTTCTCTATAATTTTATCTTTTGCAACATTTATTCCATTTTTTCCGGTAAGAGATGCTGCGCCATTATGGCCACCCCCATTAGAACCAATTTCTTCAGATATCTCTTTCAAAATCTTCCCTAGGTGTAATCCTGTTTTAAGACAAATTTCTTTATTTGCTCTAATACTGATCCGATATTCAGTTTTTTTTGTTGAACAAACAATCCCAATATCGAATCCAATTTTTAGTAAAGAAGCTGCAACATTGGCTTCATAACTTCCTACATGAGTTATTCCAATTAACCAGTTTTTTTCCTGAATTAATGCGACTCGTTGGAATCCCTTGATTTTAGCAATTCTCTCGGATATATCTTCCTTAATTTTTAACATAGATATAATTTCTTGATATTCAACTTGTTCGTTTAATAATTTAGAAACTCTTAATATCGTTTTATTGTCTCCGTGTTGAAGAAAACCAGAATCTACTAAAATAGCAGCAACGAGCAGAAATTTAGAGGGTACATCCAAAATCAAATCAAAACATTCTAACATTTCGTAAATAATTTCGGCAGAAGAAGAATAAGAGTCCTCAATAATGTTTAAGTTTGTAATGTTTTCTTTGTAATTCTTTTGTAGATTTAAGTGGTGATCTATAAAAATAAAGGGTTTGTTTAAATTAATCAAATCAAAATCGTTAGTTACCCCTACTTGATCTAAATTATTTGTATCTAATATAACAATTACATCTACAGTTGAAACATCAATAATATTTTCTAATTTAAAATTGACATACGGAAACTTAGAGTTTAATCTGTTAACGAATTCTTTTGTCGGTTTTGAAAATTCTGAAAATAAAAAGAGAACTTCGTTAGATTTACATACATTATTTAAAAAAGTTTTAAATAGAAAACAAGAAGCAAATCCATCGAGATCTACTAAATCGTGAGTTAAAACAAGTACCTTTTTACCTTTTAAAAAGGAAATCAAATCGTCAATTTTGGATTTGACCATCAAGATAAATAAAAAACATCCTACGCACTTTTATTTTGGAATTCAGCTTGAATAGATTTCCTCATCGCTTCAATTTGAGATTTTGTTCTTGAAATTTTCGATTCAATTGTTTTAACGCGCATTTCTAATGTAGTTTTCAAAGATTTTTTTTCTTCTAAGAGTTTGGTTTTTTCGCTTTTAATTATTATTCCTCCAATGGATTTATATACGACGACGTCGGGATTAATCTTTTCTAATTCTTCAATGGCAATTTCAGTTTCCCTCATCGAACCTTCAATTTGAATCTTTTGATTCGTTAAGAACTCCATGGTATTCGATAGATTTTGAAGATTTACCACTTTTTTCTTGGTTTCTTCGTCTAAATTATCAAGATTTACAACCATTATTTTTCACTTTCGTTTTATTTTAATAAATTTAATATAATTAACAATAAATTCTTTACCTACAAATTTTCATAGTACCATTAATTATCTTACCTAATCCAATGATCTCACTTATTGAAGCTCGAAATGCTGTAATATCGGAGCTTTCAATGTCAATTATTAGAGATTTTTGTTTTTTTTCCATTTTTAATTTCGACCTTTTTGTGTTCAATTTGTTAAATTCTGGTAAAAAAGCGTTATACGAAAAATCGCAGGTTTGGGGTTCGTTAAATACAAATTCTACGCGAGATTTTATAATAAAATCGTTTTCTTGTTCTTGGGACATTCTTATTATTCAACAACTTCTAATTCTCGTTGTTTTCGCTTGGCAACTCTTAACGATTCCTCGCCTCGAGGAGTTGAGACTAAATACGCACCACCTGTAAATGTAGCTTCGCATTTTTTACAATGCCAGATTCCTACGGATAGTCTACGAATCGATCCCTTCGTTTGACAACGAGGGCAACGAGTGTCCTTATCTTTCATTTTGTCCATTACTTCTCGATATTTTTTTCTGACCATAGCGCCGTAGCGAGGCCCAAAACTCCCATCCGAAGTGACCTTTTTATGTGTCTTTTTATGTTTTGGCATAAAAAATTTAATTTTAGTTTCTAATAATTAATGTATTAAAACAATAATAAAATAAAAATTTTAGCTCTTTTAGTCTTATTATTTTAATTTTAATAATAAAAACAAAGAAAAAATAACTTTAAATGAATAAATTTAAAAAAATTACTAAATATTTTTTTTGTATTGCCACAGATTTAATTCGTTTCTTACTTTTTGACCGATTTCCAAAGATTTTCTACATAACATTTTAATTTCGTCGAGAGAAAAAGTAGCTGTCCCGCTTTTTTGAAAACTTGTGATTTTATCGCTAGTACACGAAATTGAAATCCTTCCGTCAGACACCAGCTCTTCAACTAAATTGGGATCGAGAAATATAACATCGTCAATTTTTGCGTATGTGGTGACCAAAGGTAATTCGTTTACAATGTTTTGACCCGTTAAATATTTACCAGTCCATTCGAGTCCATTTTCTTCGCTCCATTTTCCTTCAGGAATATGAGCCGATATTAAAGTAGTTAAAACGCTAACAGTTCCACAGTCAATCATATTACCACCATAATTTATAACGTACATGTCAACAAATAATATATAAGCTAATTTGTTTTCTCTAATACACAATTTTTTTGTTTGAACGCAATCAGCGTGTCTAATTCCTCTGTCAACCACGCGTGCTAATTCGAT
>Ga0299912_10001259_pt1 | contig 20523 bp, 28 predicted proteins | sample RVTome_2_FD_207667 | JGI IMG/M metagenome (GOLD analysis project Ga0299912, IMG submission 207667) | Soil microbial communities from uranium-contaminated site in the Upper Colorado River Basin, Wyoming, United States - RVT95D214 (version 2) ... | reverse complement strand
CAGGCCGGCGTTGCAAGCCGATTGTTGTGAATGACACAACCGCGCGTCTTGCGCCTTGGCCTGCGCCCAAAGCGGCCCCAGCGTATGCCACAGTTATTCATTAACGAGCCCGTGGGACTCGCTGGCGACAGTCGGTATAATGCCAGCCTATGCGCGAGACACCAACTTATCAATTCCACGTCGGCAGCGCCGGGTGGGATCATGCCGCTTGGGCGGGCAGCTTCTATCCTGACGATCTTCCGCCGGAATGGCGCCTGAGCTACTACAATAATTATTTCACCTGCAGCTATTTGTCCTACGAGGAGTGGTCGCAGCAGAACCCCGCAACGCTTGCGCAATGGGTGGAAGATACCCTGGAGCGCTTCTGCTTTGTCCTGCAGTTGCCGCGCGGCGGGGCGGCGCCGGGCGACGCGCACAAGCTGGAATTGCTGGCGCCGCGCACCGGGCTGTCGATCGAGGAGGGCGCGACCTCCCCCCGATTGCTTTGGTTCGATGCCGGGGATGACCTCAAGAGCATGGCGCAGAGGCTGCGGGAATTGGCGCAGTCGGCATCTCCCATATTCATCGTCAGCCGCGATCGCGATTTGGCGGCGATGAACCGGGTGAATACCTTGCTTGAAGTAATGGGTTTTTGATTGTCCCGGACGCCACGCCGGTTTAGAATGCCATGCTTCCAATTACCCAGTAACTTTTTAGGGCGTCAGCACCTTTCCGTGTCAGCCGAAAACCTCGTCGAAATCGATAATGTTTCGTTCGCCTACGCTCAGCGTGAAGTGCTCAAGGGCATCAACCTGAACGTGCCGCGCGGCAAGGTGGTCGCCATCATGGGCGGCAGCGGCTGCGGCAAGACCACGCTGTTGCGCCTGATCGGCGGACAGATCAAGTCCACCAAGGGCGAAGTGCGCATCGACGGACAGGTCATGAACGATCTGGACCAGGAAGGTCTCTACCGCATGCGTCGCCGCATGGGTATGCTGTTTCAGTTTGGCGCTTTGTTTACCGATATGTCGGTATTCGACAATGTGGCGTTCCAGATGCGCGAGCACACCGACTTACCCGAAGCCCTGATTCGCGACCTGGTGTTGATGAAACTCGACGCCGTCGGCCTGCGCGGCGCGCGCGCGTTCATGCCGTCCGAGCTTTCCGGCGGCATGGCGCGGCGTGTGGCGTTGGCGCGCGCCGTGGCGCTGGACCCGATGCTGATCCTGTACGACGAGCCGTTTGCCGGCCTCGATCCGATCTCGCTCGGCGTCATCGGCAACCTGATCCGCCGCCTGAACGACGCGCTGGGTCTCACCTCCGTCGTGGTGACTCACGACGTGCGCGAATCGCTCGCGATCGTGGACTACGTGTATTTCGTGTCCGAGGGCGTCATCGTGGCCCAGGGCACGCCCGACGAGATACGCAAGTCGGACAAGCCGTTCGTGCACCAGTTCGTCCACGGCGAAATGGACGGGCCGGTGCCTTTCCACTATCCCGCACCGGCCTATGCCGCGGCCCTGCGGCTGAAAGCGGGCCATGCTTAGGCGCAGCGCGGCGGTGCTGAGCGGCATCGGAGGCCGCGTTGTCAGTGCGGTATGGCGCCTGGGCTATGCCAGCCGTTTCTTTGCCCTGACGCTGCTCAGTTCGGGCACGAGTTTCCGCCGCATCGGGCTGATCATCAAGGAAATCTATTTTACCGGCGTCCTTTCGCTCATCATCATCCTGGTTTCCGGGTTGTTCGTGGGCATGGTGCTGGGCTTGCAGGGCTACGAGACGCTACAGACCTACGGCTCGGAGTCGGCGCTGGGGGTGCTGGTGGCGCTGTCGCTGGTGCGCGAACTGGGGCCGGTCGTGGCCGCCCTGCTTTTCGCCAGCCGCGCCGGCTCCGCCATCACCGCGGAGATCGGCCTGATGAAGGCGACCGAGCAGTTGACCGCGATGGAAATGATGGCGATCGACCCCATCGCGCGCGTCGTGGCGCCGCGCTTCTGGGCCGGGGTGATTTCCATGCCGCTCCTGGCCGCCATGTTCAGCGCCATGGGCGTGTTCGGCGGCTATCTGGTGGGCGTGGTGCTGATCGGGGTGGACGAGGGTTCGTTCTGGTCGCAGATGCAGTCGGCGGTGGACGTCAAAGAGGATGTGCTGAATGGCGTCATCAAGAGCTTCGTGTTCGGCATCGCCTGCACCTGGATCGCGCTGCTGGAAGGGTATGACGCGCCGCCGACCGCGGAGGGGGTTTCGGGCGCCACCACGCGCACCGTGGTGACTTCCTCCCTGGCGGTGCTGGCGCTGGATTTCGTGTTGACTGCGTTGATGTTTCGGGGAGCATAGAATAATGGGAAAAACCACGCTCGATTTATGGGTGGGCATATTTGTCGCGGCGGGCCTGGGGGCACTGCTGGTGCTGGCGCTCAAGGTCGGCAACATGAGCACGTTCAACATGAGCGACAGCTATGTCCTGCACGCCGATTTCGACAATATCGGCGGCCTCAAGGTGCGCGCGCCGGTGAAAAGCTCGGGTGTGGTGGTGGGGCGCGTCACCGACATCAGCTTCGACGACAAGCTCTATCAGGCGACGGTGACCATGAGCGTCGATAAGCGCTACCATTTTACCGCCGACACGTCCGCCGCCGTGCTGACTTCCGGACTGCTGGGCGAGCAGTACATCGGACTGGAGGCCGGTGCCGACAGCGCCCGGCTCAAGAACGGCGACAACATCAAGCTCACCCAGTCGGCCGTCGTGCTGGAATCGCTGATCGGGCAGTTCCTCTTCAATAAAGCCGCCGAAGGGGAGAAGAAATGAGCGCGCCGCGGCGCACAAGTCGTCTGCTGTCCGCCGTGTCGCTGGCGCTCGCGGCCGGCGTTGGCCATGCCCAGGCCATCAACCTGCAACAGGCCGTGGCAATGAGCCTTTCTGCAGATCCGAGAATCAAGGAGAAAGAGCAGGTCGTCGAGCACGCGCGCGCCGTGCTGGAAGAGGCGCAGGGCAACAACGGGCTGCGTCTCGACATGAACGCGTTCATTGGGCTGGCGCCCGCGGTGGAAGGCGGGTTCTACGAGAACGGGGCGAATTCCGGAACCACTCCGCGCGCCGACGGCGGCCGTCTGCACGGTGTGTCCGACTGGACCATGCTGCAGTTCGCCGTGATCAAGCCGCTGTACACGTTCGGCAAGATCGAGCGCTATAGCGAAGCGGCCCAGGGCAATATCGACGTCAAGCGCGGCGACGTGCGGCTGGCCAGGGCGGACACGATTCTCCAGGTGAACCGGGCCTACTATGGCTACCTTACGGCACGCGACACGCGGCGGCTGCTGGAGGACGTGCAGGTCAAGCTGGACGACGCCATCAAGCTGGTGCAGAAATGGCTGGACGACGAGAACGGCGAAGCCAGGCAAGCCGACCTGTATGCCATGCAGGCGGGGCGCGGACTACTGGGCAAGTATCTGGGGCAGGCGCGGGCGGTGGAAACAATCAGCCTGGATAGCCTGAAAGCGCTGACCGGAACCGGAACCGAGGCCATGCTCGAAGTCGCGGACGACAGCATCGAACCGGTGCCGCTACCGGAAACCACGCTCAAGGATTATCAGTCGAAAGCCATCGGCGGGCGCCCTGAAATGGCCCAGCTCGAGGCAGGCTTCCGCGCCCGGCGCGCCCTGGTCGAGGCGAAAAAGGCGGAGCTGTACCCCGATATCTATGCCGGGGTGGTGGGGAATTTTTCCTACGCGTCCGGCCGCGACCAACTGAAGAATCCGTATGTTTACGATCCCTTCAACTCGACGGCGGCGACGCCGGTGCTGGGGATGCGCTGGGATGTCGTGCTCGACGTGGTTCCGGCGCATGTCGCTCAGGCGCAGGCCGAGCTGGAAGCATTGAATTTCAAGCATCAATCCGCCATGATCGGCATTCCGCTTGAGGTTTCAGAAGCTTATACGCAGATGCACTCCCTCTACCGCGGCCAGCAGGAACTGGCAACCGGTGCCGCGGCGGCGCGGCGCTGGATGGTGTCCTCCTACGCCGACTTCAGCGCCGGACTGGAGAAGGCCGACAAGGTGGCGGAGGCGCTGAAAACCTATGCGTTGACGCAAGCCGAATATCTGCAAACGGTCAACGACTACAACGTGGTTGTGGCGCGCTTGTCGCGCGTAACAGGAGACTACAAATAATGGGTACGATCACTTTGAATATCGCCAAGGCCAAACGAACCAGCCTTGCCGGGCTCTTTAGCGTTTTTGTGGCCAGCGGCTTTTTGTTCGCGGCCACAGCAGGCGTTGCGGCGGACCTTGCGCCGGACGTGCTGGCCAAGAACACCACCGAGGAGGTGCTGGCGATCATCCGCGCGGACAAAGACATACAGGCCGGCAACAAGAAGAAAATACTCGATCTGGTCGATGCCAAGGTGCTGCCGCACTTCGATTTCGCGCGCATGACCATGCTTGCCGTCGGCAAGAACTGGAACCGCGCCACACCTGCTCAGCAACAGGCCCTGGCGCACGAGTTCCGCACGCTGCTGGTGCGAACCTACTCCGCCTCGCTGACCGCCTACAAGAATCAGGTCATCGACTTCAAGCCCCTGAACATGCAGCCGGGCGATACCGACGTGAAGGTCAAGACCGAGGTTAAGCAGCCGGGCGGGAAGCCGATTCCCATCGATTACAGCATGGAAAAAATGGCCGCGGGCTGGAAGGTCTACGACGTGTCGGTGGACGGCGTGAGTCTGGTGACCAATTATCGCAATTCGTTTGCCAGCGAGATACGCCAATCCGGCATCGACGGCTTGATCAAGACCCTTGCCGACAAGAACCAGCAGGCCGACGGCGGCTCCGCGACGGCGAAAAAATGATCGTAGGCGACAACGGACGTTACAGCGTCCAGGGCTCGATCACCATGGCCAACGCCAAGACGCTGCTGGAGCAGGGGGCGGGCCTGTTGAGCGGGCAGGACGCGGTGGTCGATTTCGGCCAGGTGGAAGAAGTCGATTCCTCGGCCATCGGCCTGATATTGGCATGGCTACGCGCAGCCGATGAGCAGAAGCGGACGTTGCGTTTTTCCCATCTGCCGGAAAACCTGAAAACCCTGGCCGCCCTCTATGGCGTGCTCGATCTGATTCCTCAGGACGAGTCCTGAGTACCAAGTCCTAGAGTCCCTCAGTGCCCGCCATTCGAATCCAGCAGGTGCACAAGCATTTCGGGCAGGTGCACGCTTTGTGCGGCGTCGATCTCGACATCGCACAGGGCGAGTTCTTTGCCCTGCTCGGGCCCAACGGCGCCGGCAAGACCACGCTGATCAGCGCTCTGGCCGGGCTCACCCGTGCCGACAGCGGCCGTCTCGAAGTGTTGGGGTTCGACGTCGTCAAACAATACCGCGAAGCACGCCGCGCCATCGGCGTGGTGCCGCAGGAACTGGTGTTCGATCCATTCTTCACGGTGCGCGAGACGCTGCGCAACCAGTCCGGCTATTTCGGACTGCGCCACAACGATGACTGGATCGACGAAATCATGCACAACCTCGACTTGGTGGCCAAGGCGGACACCAACATGCGCGCGCTTTCCGGCGGCATGAAGCGGCGCGTGCTGGTGGCGCAGGCGCTGGTGCACAAGCCGCCGGCGATCGTGCTCGACGAACCGACCGCCGGGGTCGACGTGGAACTGCGCCAGACGCTGTGGGCCTTCATCCAGAAGCTCAACCGCGACGGCCACACCATCGTGCTCACCACGCATTATCTGGAAGAGGCGGAGCAGCTTTGCAGCCGCGTCGCCATGCTCAAGCAGGGCCGCATCGTCGCGCTCGACAGCACCAGCAATCTGCTTGCCAGCGTGTCCGGCGCGCACGTGCGGCTGCGCCTCTATCCGGACGCCTTGCCGGCGGCGCTGGAGCCCCTGCGCAGCGCGCGGGGCAAGGACACGCACACGCTGGCCCTGCGCGACTACGCGGAACTGGAAGGGGTGCTGGCGCAACTGCGCAAGGCGGGCGTCGCGGTGCAGGAGATGGAGCTGATGCGGCCGGATCTTGAAGAGGTGTTCGTGCAGATCATGGGCAGGTCCTGACGTGACCGGATTTTATACCCTGTTCCGCAAGGAGCTGGTGCGCTTCTGGAAGGTCGTGTTCCAGACCGTGCTGGCGCCGGTGCTCACGGCGCTGCTGTACCTGCTGATTTTTTCGCACGTGCTGGCGCAGCATGTGCAGGTCTATCCCGGCGTCTCCTACACGGCGTTTCTGGTGCCGGGGCTGGTGATGATGTCGGTGCTGCAGAACGCCTTCGCCAACAGTTCATCCAGCCTGATCCAGTCCAAGATCACAGGCAACATCGTGTTCGTGCTGCTGCCGCCGTTGTCCTACATGGAGTTCTTCCTGGCCTACCTGCTTGCCTCCATGGTGCGCGGCCTCGTGGTGGGCATGGGGGTATGGCTGGTGACGCTATGGTTCGTGGACCTGCCGTTGCAGCACGCCTCGTGGCTCATGCTGTTCGTTCTGCTGGGCAGCGGCGTCCTGGGCGCGCTCGGCATCATCGCCGGCATCTGGGCGGAAAAATTCGACCAGCTCGCCGGCTTCCAGAACTTCATCATCATGCCGCTCACGTTTCTCTCCGGGGTGTTCTACTCGATCCACTCGCTGCCCGCGTTCTGGCAGGCGTTGTCGCGCTTCAATCCGGTTTTCTACATGATCGACGGATTCCGCTACGGCTTCTTCGGCATTTCGGACGTATCGCCGCAACTCAGCCTGTCGATTGTCGCGGCGTGCTTTTTGGCCTTATCATGGGCCACCCTGCTGCTGTTGAAAAGCGGCTACAAGTTGCGGCACTAGAGCGACAGGATTGCCGCCAACCCCCAAGGCAGTTATAATTAACGTTATAACTCTCTGGCGAGGTGTTTCATGAGCAAGGCAACCAAGGATTATTCGGTGCGCGGCAACGTAGCTGCGGAGCAGAACAAGGTGTCCGAGAATGTCGCGCCGCCGCAGGACTACGCGCCGGGCAAACCGGCGAGGCCCAGGAGCGGTGGGGTTGTCAAAGCCAAGATCACGCAGATCGGCAACTCTCTCGGGCTCATCCTCAACCGCGAGACGACCAGCCGCCTCAACCTCGCAAAAGGCGACACCGTGGCCATCACCGAAACCAGGGAAGGATTTTCAGTGTCTGTTTACGATCCGGAATTCGATCGGCAAATGGGGGTCGCCAAGGATGTCATGGCGCGCTATCGGAACGCCCTGAAAGAACTGGCGAAGTGAGCCATGTATGGATCGGCGAGGAGCTTGCTCTGGCGATCCACGAACTGCAACTCATGGAGCATGGGGGTATCGCCGGCATCCGTGACCAGGGTTTGTTGCAGTCTGCATTGGCGCGGCCGCAGAACCGGGCGGCCTACAAGGATGTGCCCACCGTTTTCGAGCTGGCCGCGGCGTACGGCTACGGGATAGTCGGGAACCACCCTTTCAACGACGGCAACAAGCGCACCGGTTTCGTCGTCTGCGCGGTTTTCGTCGAGTTGAACGGCTGGAGGCTGGAAGCCGCGGAAGCGGATGCCGCGGCCACTTTCCTGGCCCTGGCGGCGGGCTCGCTGCAAGAGGCGGAACTGGCGGTGTGGCTGGAAAAAAACTGTAAAGAGCCTCTGTAAATTCAAAGTCCTGGTTCGGGCTTAGTTTAGAGGCGCTCCGTATATTGAATGCTTAGTGAGGTAACTATGGTCAGTCCCGACAACATCAAGAGTTATATCGAAGGCGGCCTGCCTTGCGATTTCGTGCAAGTGCAGGGCGACGGCCAGCATTTCGAGGCGGTCATCGTGAGTGCGGAATTCAGCGGCAAGAACATGGTGCAGCAGCATCAACTGGTCTACCGCGCGCTCGGCGACCGCATGCGCGAGGAGATTCACGCGCTGTCGATGAAGACGCTCACTCCCGAGCAATGGAAAGAAGCCGGCAATGGATAAGCTGGCGATCCAGGGCGGCATACCGCTTTCCGGCGAGGTACGCATCTCCGGCGCAAAAAACGCGGCGCTGCCCATCCTCTGCGCCAGCCTGCTGTCCGCCGAACCGCTGGTGGTCGCCAACGTGCCGCACCTGCGCGACATCACCACCATGATAGGGCTGCTGGCGCAGATGGGCGTGAGCGTATCCGTGGACGAAAAGCTGGGGGTGGCACTGGATGCCGCGGACATCCCCAATCCCGTGGCGCCCTACGAACTGGTGAAAACCATGCGCGCCTCCATCCTGGTGCTGGGGCCGCTGCTGGCGCGCTTCGGGCAGGCGCGCGTGTCCCTGCCCGGCGGCTGCGCCATCGGCTCGCGCCCGGTGGATTTGCACATCAAGGGCCTGCAGGCCATGGGCGCGGAAATCGACATCGAGCACGGCTACATCGTGGCGCGCGCCGCGCGGCTCAAGGGAGCCCGCATCTTCATGGATACGGTCACCGTCACCGGCACGGAAAACCTCATGATGGCGGCAGCCCTGGCCGACGGCACCACCTTTCTGGAAAACGCCGCGCGCGAGCCGGAAGTGGTCGATCTGGCGCAGTGCCTCATTGCCATGGGCGCCCGCATCGAGGGCGCCGGCAGCGACGTCATCACCGTGCACGGGGTGGAGCGCCTGCACGGCGCCAGTCACCGCGTCATGCCGGACCGCATCGAAGCCGGCACCTATCTGGTGGCGGCCGCGGCCACTGGCGGGGCCATCAAACTGCGCGACATGCGCGCCGACATCCTCGACGCGGTGCTGGAAAAGCTGCGCGAGGCAGGGGCCGTCGTTGAGTGCGGCCCCGACTGGATCAGCCTGGAAATGCGCGGCTCCCCGCGCGCCGTCAACGTGCGCACCGCGCCCTACCCGGCTTTCCCGACCGACATGCAGGCGCAGTTCATGGTGCTGAACTGCATCGCCCAGGGCAGTGCGCTGGTCACTGAAACCATCTTCGAGAACCGCTTCATGCATGTGCAGGAACTGCGTCGCCTCGGCGCCGACATCGAGGTGGAGGGCAATACCGCCATGGTGCGCGGCGTCAGCCGGTTCGATGGCGCCACGGTTATGGCGACCGACCTGCGCGCCTCGGCCAGCTTGGTGATAGCGGGTCTCGTGGCGCAGGGCGAAACCATGGTGGAGCGCATTTACCACCTGGATCGCGGTTACGACTGCATAGAAGAAAAACTATCGCAGCTTGGCGCGCGTATCCGTCGCACACACTGATTGTGCAGCGGCCTTTTCCTTTGCGCCCCACGTGCACTTTGCGGTTAAAATAGCGCTTTTGCAGAGACGACACACTTGAACGGCATCACCATAGCCCTTTCCAAGGGACGCATTTTCGAGGAAACAACGCCGCTGCTGAAAGCGGCCGGGATCGTGCCGCTCGACGATCCTGAATCCTCGCGCAAGCTGATCCTCGCCACTAACCGTGCCGACGTGCGCCTCATCATCGTGCGCGCCACCGACGTCCCGACCTATGTCCAGTACGGTGCCGCCGACCTCGGCATCGCCGGCCTCGACGTGCTCCTCGAACATGGCGGCGCGGGGTTGTACCAGCCGCAGGACCTTAACATCGCGCGCTGCCGCATGATGGTGGCGGTGCGGACGGGTTTCGATTATCCGCAGGCTGTGCGTCAGGGCGCGCGGCTCAAGGTCGCCACCAAATACGTGGAAACCGCGCGCCGCCATTTTGCCGCCAAGGGTGTGCACGTCGATCTGATCAAGCTGTACGGCTCCATGGAACTGGCGCCGCTGGTGGGGCTGGCCGACGCCATCGTCGACCTGGTGAGCAGCGGCAACACGCTCAAGGCCAACAACCTGGTGGCGGTGGAAGAGATCATGCCAATCAGCTCGCGCCTGGTGGTCAACCAGGCTGCCCTCAAACTCAAGCGTGTAGCCATCCAGCCGGTGCTGGAGGCTTTTGCGCAGGCTGCGGGGAAAGGGCAATAGACAGGATTGACAGGATGTTTGCACGCGGGGATTTTCTCCTGTGAATCCTGTAAAATCCTGTTAATCCTGTCCAATTCGGTTTTAAACCATGTTGACCATCAAACGCCTCACCACCACCCAGGCCGATTTCCAGTCCGCGCTCGACCACCTGCTTGCTTTCGAAGGTGCGCAGGACGCCGCCATCGAGCAAACGGTGGCAGATATCCTGGCTGCGGTGAAAACCCGCGGCGACGCGGCGGTGCTGGAATTCACCAAGCGCTTCGACCGCCTCGACGCCGCATCCGTCAGCGCGCTGGAACTGCCGCAGCAAAAGCTGCAACAGGCGCTCGACCACCTGCCGGCGGAGCAGCGCTCGGCACTCGAAGCCGCCGCCGCCCGCGTGCGCAGCTACCACGAGCGCCAGGTGATGCAGTCCTGGACCTATACCGAGCCCGACGGCACGGTGCTAGGCCAGCAGGTGACCGCGCTCGACCGCGTCGGCTTATACGTGCCCGGCGGCAAGGCGGCCTACCCCTCGTCGGTGCTGATGAACGCGATTCCGGCCAAGGTCGCGGGCGTCGGTGAACTGATCATGGTGGTGCCGACGCCGGGCGGCGAGCAGAACGAACTGGTGCTGGCGGCGGCGGCAGTGTGCGGCGTCGACCGCGTCTTCACCATCGGCGGCGCGCAGGCGGTGGCGGCACTGGCCTACGGCACGCAGACCATACCCCAGGTGGACAAGGTGGTCGGCCCCGGCAACGCCTACGTGGCTGCGGCCAAGCGCCGCGTGTTCGGCACCGTCGGCATCGACATGGTGGCCGGACCTTCGGAAATCCTGGTGATCTGCGACGGCAAGACCGATCCCGACTGGATTGCCATGGACCTGTTCTCGCAGGCCGAGCACGACGAACTGGCGCAGTCCATCCTGCTCTCGCCCGATGCGGCTTTTCTCGATGCCGTCGCCGCCAGCATGGCGCGCCTGCTCCCGGGCATGCCGCGCCATGAAGTCATACGCGCATCGCTGGAGGGGCGCGCGGCCTTGATCCAGGTGCGCGACCTAGCCGAGGCAGTGGACATCGCCAATCACATCGCGCCGGAGCATCTGGAGCTGTCCGTCGCAGACCCGGACTCTTGGGCCAAGAAGATAAAGCACGCCGGCGCCATCTTCCTCGGCCGCATGACCTGCGAAGCGCTGGGCGACTACTGCGCCGGCCCCAACCACGTGCTGCCGACCTCGCGCACCGCGCGCTTTTCCTCGCCGCTCGGGGTGTACGATTTCCAGAAACGCACCAGCCTGATTCACGTCTCCGCCGCAGGGGCCGCGCACCTGGGCAAGATCGCCGCGACGCTGGCTTACGGCGAAGGTTTGCAGGCGCATGCCAGGTCGGCGGAGTACAGGATGCAAGGGGAAAAAAATTAGACAGGATTTACAGGATTTCTCAGGATTAACAGGATTTCTTGAGACTCGATAGTTGCCCACAATGACCGGTTTTATCCTGTAAATCCTGTCCATTCGCCTCCCAACCCATGCCCCAACCGCAAAACATCATCCGCGACGAAATCCGCGCCCTTGCCGCCTATCACGTGCCCGACAGCCAGGGCATGGTGAAGCTCGACGCCATGGAGAATCCCTACGGCCTGACGCCCGAATTGCGCGATGAGGTCGCGCGGGTGGTGGCCGCTTGCGCCATCAACCGCTATCCAGACCCGGCCGCGTCTGAACTGAAAGCCGCGTTGCGCGCGGCGATGCACATACCGGACGGCATGGAACTGATGCTCGGCAACGGTTCCGACGAGCTGATCCAGATCGTCGCCATGGCCACGGCCAAGCCGGGTGCCGTGCTGCTGTCGGTGGAGCCGTCCTTCGTCATGTACCGCATGATCGCCACCTTCACCGGCATGCGCTACGCCGGGGTGCCGCTCAAGGCTGATTTCACGCTGGATGTCGATGCGGTGCTGCAAGCGATTGCCACCCACCGGCCCGCGCTGATTTTCCTGGCTTACCCGAACAACCCTACCGGCAACCTGTTTGACGCCAATGGCCTGTCGCGTATCATAAGGGCTGCGCCGGGGCTGGTGGTGGTGGACGAGGCGTACCACGCCTTTGCCGACGCGAGCTTCATGCCGCGCTTGCGCGAGTTTCCCAATCTGCTGGTGATGCGTACGCTCTCCAAGCAGGGCCTGGCGGGGCTGCGGCTGGGCGTGCTGGCGGGCAGCGCGGATTGGCTGGGCCACCTGGAAAAATTGCGTTTGCCGTATAATATTAACGTTCTGACCCAGGCTGTCGCGCGCACGGTGCTGCAACACGGCGACGTGCTGGCGGCGCAGGCGCAAGCCATCATGGCGCAGCGTACGGTGCTGCAACAGCAGTTGGGCGGCATGGCCGGTGTGGAGACTTATCCTTCACAGGCCAATTTCATCCTGTTCCGCGTCGCCGACGCCGACCGGGTATTTCAGGGGTTGAAGGCGCGCGGCATCTTGATCAAGAATTTGAACCACTCTCATCCCATGCTCTCCGGCTGTCTGCGCGTGACCGTGGGCACGCCGCAAGAAAACGAAAAATTTGTCCATGCATTGCGAGACGAACTAGTCGGCTAATTCACTTCACACCAGCTCAACCTTTCCCTTATTCCGAGATCAGCCATGCGCGAGGCATCCGTCAGCCGCAACACCCTGGAAACGCAGATCAGCGTCAAGCTCAACCTGGACGGCAGCGGCCGCGCTGTGTTGAGCAGCGGCGTGCCGTTTCTCGATCACATGCTGGACCAGATCGCGCGCCACGGCCTGATCGACATCGAAGTGTCCGCCAAGGGCGACCTGCACATCGACGCGCACCACACCGTGGAAGACATCGGCATCACGCTGGGCCAGGCGTTTGCCAAGGCGGCGGGCGACAAGAAGGGCGTGCGCCGCTACGGCCACGCCTACGTGCCGCTGGACGAGGCGCTGTCGCGCGTGGTGGTGGACCTTTCGGGACGCCCGGGGCTGGAATTCCACGTGCCGTTTTCGCGTGCCGCGATCGGCGAGTTCGATGTCGATCTGGTGCATGAGTTTTTTCAGGGCTTCGTCAACCACGCCCTGGTGACCCTGCACGTCGATAACTTGCGCGGGGCCAACGCGCACCACCAGGCGGAGACGATATTCAAAGCCTTCGGCCGCGCCCTGCGCATGGCTGTGGAGCCCGATGCGCGCCTGGGAGACGTGATGCCTTCGACCAAAGGGAGTTTGTGAGCCCGCCATGATTGATGTCGCAATCGTAGACTATGGCATGGGCAACCTGCGCTCGGTGTCCAAGGCGCTGGAACACGTTGCTCCGGGCGTCACCGTGGCCGTGACCTCGGACCCCGACGTGATCGCCAAGGCGGGCCGCGTGGTATTCCCCGGCGTCGGCGCCATGCCCGACTGCATCCGTGAACTGGACGCGCGCGGGCTGCGCCAGGCGCTGCTGGAAGCGGCACGCACCAAGCCTTTCCTGGGGATTTGCCTGGGCATGCAGGCGCTGTTCGAACACAGCGAAGAGGGCAATGCGGCCGGTCTGGGCATACTGCCGGGGCGGGTGCTGCGCTTTCCCGCAGAGGCGATGGTCGGCGCCAAAGGCGAAAAGCTCAAGGTCCCGCACATCGGCTGGAACGAAGTCCACCAGGCGAATCCGCATCCGCTGTGGGCGGGCATCGCCGATGCCAGCCGTTTCTACTTCGTGCACAGCTATTACGTGGAAGCGGGCAGCCCGGAGCTGGTGGCAGGTTTCACCCTGTACCCGTTTCCCTTTACCAGCGCGGTGGCGCGCGATAACATTTTCGCCGTGCAGTTCCACCCGGAAAAGAGCCAGGCCGCGGGACTCGCGCTGCTCGGCAACTTCGTGCTGTGGGACGGTGCGCTGGACAGTTCCTGCCGGACGGCTGCGGCCAGTTGTGCCTAGCCTCCGGTTCTTTCGACGTGTCTTCCTAACCTGATTACTTAACTATCATCATGTTGATTATCCCAGCGATTGATTTGAAGGACGGGCAGTGCGTGCGCCTGAAACAGGGGCAAATGGAACAGGCCACGGTGTTTTCCGCCGACCCCGGAGCCATGGCGCAGCACTGGCTGGATGCCGGGGCCAAGCGTCTGCATCTGGTCGACCTCAACGGCGCCTTCGCCGGCAAGCCGCGCAACGAGGACGCGATACGCGCCATCACCGACGTCATCGGCGACCAGATCCCGGTGCAGTTGGGCGGCGGCATCCGCGATCTCGACACCATAGAGCGCTATCTGGACGACGGCATCACTTACGTCATCCTGGGCACGGCGGCGGTCAAGAATCCCGGCTTCCTGCACGAGGCTTGCGACGCTTTCCCCGGCCACATCATGGTCGGGCTCGACGCCAAGGACGGCAAGGTCGCCACCGACGGCTGGTCCAAGATCACCGGCCACGACGTGGTCGATCTGGCCAAGCGCTTCGAAGGCTACGGCGTGGAAGCGGTGATCTACACCGACATCGGGCGCGACGGCATGCTGGGCGGCGTCAACATCGAAGCCACGGTCAGGCTGGCGCGGGCGCTGCACATTCCCGTCATCGCCAGCGGCGGCATCACCAACCTGGACGACGTCAAAGCGCTGTGCGCCATCGAGGCCGAAGGCGTGGTCGGGGCCATCACCGGACGCGCGATTTACGAGGGCACGCTGGACTTCACAGCCGCCCAAGCGCTTGCCGACGAACTGGGCATTGTTGCCTAAATGAGTCTGGCTAAGCGCATCATTCCCTGCCTCGACGTCACCCACGGCCGCGTAGTCAAGGGCGTCAACTTCGTCGGCCTGCGCGATGCCGGCGACCCGGTGGAAATCGCCCGGCGCTACGACGAGCAGGGCGCGGACGAACTCACCTTCCTCGACATCACCGCGAGCTCGGACGAGCGCGACATCATCCTGCACATCATCGAGGCGGTTGCGGCCCAGGTGTTCATACCCCTCACCGTCGGCGGCGGCGTGCGCCAGGTGGACGACGTCAGGCGCTTGCTCAACGCCGGCGCCGACAAGGTGAGCATGAACACCTCCGCGGTGCAGAACCCGCAACTGGTGGCGGACGCCGCCGCGCGCTTCGGCTCGCAGTGCATCGTGGTGGCCATAGACGCCAAGCAGGTCGGCAACGGCGCGGCGCCGCGTTGGGAAGTGTTCACTCACGGAGGACGCACCGCCACCGGCCTGGATGCGGTGGAATGGGCGAAGCGCGTGGAGGCTCTGGGCGCGGGGGAAATCCTACTCACCAGCATGGACCGCGACGGCACCAAGAACGGCTTCGACCTGGCTCTGGTGCGCGCGGTTTCGGACGCGCTCAACATCCCGGTCATTGCCAGCGGCGGCGTCGGCAATCTCGATCATCTGGTGGCCGGCGTGACCGAAGGTCACGCCGATGCGGTGCTGGCGGCCAGCATTTTCCATTTCGGCGAATACACCGTGCGCCAGGCCAAACAATACATGGCACAACATGGAATCGAAGTCAGACTATGAGTGAACACTGGCTCAACAAGGTCAACTGGTCCGCCGACGGACTGGTTCCGGCGATCGCCCAGGAGGCGGGCAGCGGCAAGGTGCTGATGGTCGCCTGGATGAACCGCGATGCACTGAAGCGCACCGTGGAAAGCGGCGAGGCGGTCTACTGGTCGCGCTCGCGCAAGAAGCTCTGGCACAAGGGCGAGGAATCCGGCCACGTGCAGAAAGTGCGCGAAATTCGCCTCGACTGCGACGAAGACGTCATCCTGATGCAGGTTGAACAAATCGGCGGGATTGCCTGTCACACCGGAAGGCACGATTGCTTTTTCCAAAAGCTGGAAGATGGTCAGTGGGTGGTTACCTCTCCGGTTCTCAAGGACCCGTCGGAGATTTACCAAGCCGGCCAAACGGCTCCTGCGTCTATTGAGAGGCAAAAATGAGCGACGTCCTGGAGCGCCTGGCCGCCACCCTGGAGCAGCGCAAGCTGGGCGACCCGGAGAAATCCTATGTCGCCAAGCTCTATGCCAAGGGCCTGGACACCATACTGAAAAAGATCGGCGAAGAAGCCGCCGAAACCATCATCGCCGGCAAGGGTGGCGACAGGCAGCAGATCGTGTACGAGACCGCGGACCTGTGGTTTCATTGTTTGGTGCTGCTGGCCAGCCAGGGCATACACCCCAACGAGGTGCTGGCGGAATTGGCGCGGCGCGAAGGCCTCTCCGGCATCGAAGAGAAGCGTTCGCGGCCACAAGGAGAATGAGAGTGAGCGACTGCATTTTCTGCAAGCTGATCGCGGGAGACATCCCCAGCAAGAAGGTGTACGAGGACGATGAGGTGCTGGCTTTCCACGACATCCATCCCATCGCACCGGTGCACTTCATGATCGTTCCTAAGGCGCACGTCGATTCCCTGGCGCACTGCGGGCCGGCGCAGCAGGCGGTGCTGGGTAAAATCCTGCTGCTGGCGCCGAAGCTTGCGCTGGAACAGGGCCTGCACGATGGCTTCCGCACCATGGTCAATACCGGGCGCGGCGGCGGGCAAGAGGTGTTTCATCTGCACGTGCATGTGTTCGGGGGCGGCGGCAAACTGACGCATACCTAGTGTGGTATCGTACGAACTTGGTTAATTTAGGAGCGGCAAGATGGGTTCATTTAGCATTTGGCACTGGCTGATCGTATTGGTGATCGTGTTGCTGATTTTCGGCACCAAGAAACTGCGCAACCTCGGCGGCGACGTCGGCGGCGCCGTGAAGAATTTCAAGGAAGCCATGAAGGAAGAAGAGAAGCCGGCGCCCAAGATAGAATCCGGCGACGCAGGCGGACAGACCATAGAGGGCGAAGTGAAGGACAAGGCCAAGGGCTGACTCGCTCCCGCGCAGGGCTTCCGCACCTGCCCAGCAACGTTCCCGCATCCTTTTCCCACCTCAGATGCATCTACATGTTTGACATCGGATTTTCCGAACTCGTAATGATCGCGGTGGTCGCGCTGGTTGTGCTCGGCCCGGAGCGGTTGCCCAAAGTGGCGCGCACCGTGGGGCACCTTCTCGGCCGGTTGCAGCGCTACGCGAGCGACGTCAAGGCCGACATCAACCGCGAGATGCAACTGGAAGAGCTGAAAAAAATCCAGATCCAGCTGGAGGAATCCGCCCGCAAGGCCGAGCAGACCATGCGGGAAGAAGTCGCCAAGACGGAATCCCAACTCCGAACGGTGGCCGTCGGCGGAGTTGAGCCGCCCCTGGAGCTCGGCGTCGAAACCCCGGCCGACACGCCTCCCCAGCCGGCTGCAAGTGCCGAACCAGCGGTGCCGGCGGCCTCGCCCCAGCTTGAACTCGGGCTTGAAACCCCGCCGCAGGGCCACGAGGAGCGGCGCACGTGAGCACCCCAGAAGTCCAAGAGACTTTCATTTCCCACCTGATCGAACTGCGCAACCGCCTGCTGCGCGCCGTCATCGCAGTGGTGGTGGTGTTCGTCGCACTGTTTCCCTTCGCCAGCGATTTATATGCCTTGCTGGCGCGGCCGCTGCTGGCGTCGCTGCCCAAGGGCGGGCAGATGATCGCCACCGACGTAACCACGCCATTCTTCGTGCCGATGAAAGTGGCCATGATGACGGCCTTTCTCATCGCGCTGCCCTACATCCTCTACCAGGTCTGGTCCTACATCGCGCCTGGCCTGTACAAGCACGAAAAGCGCCTGGCGCTGCCGCTGATCGTTTCCAGCGTGCTGCTGTTTTTCGTCGGCATGGCGTTCGCCTATTTCCTCGTGTTCCCGGTGGTGTTCGGCTTCATCAACAAAGCCGCGCCCGCGGGCGTTGCGGTGATGACGGACATCAACAAATACCTGGATTTCGTGCTAACCCTGTTCGTCGCATTCGGCGTCACCTTCGAGGTGCCGGTGGTGGTTATCGTGCTGGTGCAGATGGGGTTGGTAACCGTGGCCAAGCTCAAGGAAATTCGCCCCTACGTGGTGGTCGGTGCGTTCATCATAGGCGCCATCTTCACTCCGCCCGACGTGGTGTCGCAGATCATGCTGGCGGTACCGCTTTGGCTGTTGTACGAGTTGGGCATCCTGCTCGCCAGATTTGTCGCAAAACCGGCGCCGCCCAGCGAGGAGTACCAGATCATGACCGACGAGCAGATGGACCGTGAATTCGATCATGTGGAAGCGCAGCGAAAAGAACTATAACGGTAGTTTTACTCACCAAAGGAGAACACCATGAAAAGCAAAATGATAGCCCTGGCAGTATCCGCGCTGTTCGCCGCCGGTGCGGCTTGCGCGGCCGATGACGCATTCAGCCCGTACGGCACAGCCAAGGAAAACATGCACGGCTTCACCAAGATCAACACCGTGTTCGACGTCAACTACACCGACCCGGAGCAGTTGAATTTGCTCTACAACTACATCAAGAATACCGCCAAGAACCTCAACGGAAAGGTCGTGGTGGTCACGCACGGCCCTGAAGTGCGTGCCTTCGCCAAGGAGAACTACCTGAAATACCAGGGCGTCATGGACAAGATGGCGGAATTGGCCAAGGCAGGTGTGGAGTTCCACATGTGCAACAACGCCATGCACTCCGCCGGCTTTGTGACTGCGGACATGCACGGCTTCGTTACGGTCGTTCCGGCAGGGTACCCGGAAATCGCCTACCTGGAGCAGAAGGGCTATCGCTACATCAACCCGCTGCCTTTGCCGACCAAGGACGTGCGTTATCTCGACCACCCCGAGCTGAAGAAGTAGGTGAGATAACCTTATCGGAGGCACGGCGCAGAGTTCGGTGGCGTGCCTCTGTCAACAGCTTCGCGTTCCAGACTTCCATGCCATCCTCGGCGCTCGTCAACCGCCTGCACAACCATCCCTCCCCTTACCTCGCGCTGCATGGCGAGGACCCTGTGGCATGGCAGGAATGGAATGCCGCTGCGCTTGATCTGGCGCGCCGCCATGACCGGCTGTTGTTCGTCTCCATCGGCTATTTTTCCTGCCACTGGTGCCACGTGATGCAGCGCGAGTCGTACCGCGATGCCGAGATCGCCAGGGTACTGAACGCGAACTTCATCCCGGTGAAGGTCGACCGCGAAATCAACGGCGCGCTCGATGCCGAAATGCAGACCTTTGCGGAGCGCACCGCCGGGCGCGCTGGGTGGCCGTTGAATGTGTTCGTCACGCCGCAAGGCTATCCCTTGTTCGCCACGCTGTACTCGCCGCCGCGCGAATTCCTGCGCATCGTCACGCAACTCAACGAGCGCTGGCTGAAGGACGGGGATAAGCTCAAGCAACTGGCGCGGGGCGCGGCGCTGGCCGAGGCGGTGTCGAAGCCGGCCGCAGCCCGGTTTTCGCCGCTGGTCGGCGAGCGTTACCGCGCCCAGTTGGTGCGCGAGGCGCTGGCGCAGGCCGACCCGTTCCGCGGCGGGTTCGGCAGCGTCGCCAAGTTCCCCATGGTGCCGCAATTGGATGCGCTCCTGGAGTTCCAGCGCCAGGAGCCGCAGACTAAGCTGGCCGAGTTTCTCCAGCTTACGCTTGGCCACATGGCAGGATTGGGGCTGTACGACCACGTCGGCGGCGGCTTTTTCCGCTACACCACCGATCCCGACTGGCACATCCCGCATTTCGAAAAAATGTTGTACGACAACGCGCAACTGGCGCGGCTCTACCTGCATGCCGCGGAAACCTTCAACCAGCCGCGTTACCGCGAAACAGCCTGCGCCACGCTGGACTTCATGCTGGCGGAAATGCGCGACCCGACGAGCGGCGCCTTCATGGCCAGCACTTCCGCCATCGACGAGCACAACCGCGAAGGCGGCGTCTACTTGTGGGACAAGGAGCAGTTGCGCGGCCTGCTCGGACCCGATGAATACGCCCTGGTCGCGCGGATATGGGGGCTGGACGCCCACGCGGAATTCGACCTGGGCTATTTGCCGATGCATAAAATTGCGCCCAGCGAGGAGGAGAGGGCGGCGCTGGCGCAGATACATGCCAAGCTGCGCCATGTGCGAGGCCAGCGTTCCCTGCCGAAGGATCGCAAGCTGCTGGCTGCGCTGAACGGCTTGGCGTTGCAGGCATTTAGCGAAGCGGCGCGGGTGGAGAAACGCTATGCAGCGGCCGCGCTTGGTATCCGGGATTTCCTCGCGAACAAGCTTGTTCAGGGGCAGGAACTGCGCAAAGGGTTGAGCGCGGGCAAGGACCTGGGGCCGGGCGAGCTTGAGGACTACGCCTATGCGGCAGCGGGCCTGTTGAGCCATGCCGAGGTGAGCGGAGAGCGCCAGGACCGTGAACTGGCCGCCAAGCTGGCGCGCCAGGGATGGGCAAGGTTTCACCACGAATCGGGCTGGAAGCTGCAGCAAACCAGCCTGCTCGCCACCAAGGCCAGCGAGGCCATCGTGTCCGACGGCGCGCTGCCTTCGCCGTCCAGTGTATTGATCCGCACCAGTTGGCGCCTGGGAGGGAAGGACCTGCGTACAAAAGCGCTTTCCGCGCTCAACACCGGCTATGGGGAACTTGACCGCGGCGTGTTCTGGTTCGCCAGCCAGGTCGCTGCAATGAATGCCCTGAAGGAGCAGGGACGAAGCTGATTCGTCCGGCAGTCATGTAGATACTCTGTTCGAGGTCAAGCATTTGTTTTGTAATTTTTGCACTTTCCTGCTCATGCTGGAATAGCGTAAAAGCGGGTGTTATCGAAGGGTTTGTCGTATTTCAACATGCCGTGGA